>Ga0164243_10000034_pt1 | contig 366150 bp, 293 predicted proteins | sample OricompcompostOP_FD_108781 | JGI IMG/M metagenome (GOLD analysis project Ga0164243, IMG submission 108781) | Organic Plus compost microbial communities from Emeryville, California, USA - Original compost - Organic plus compost (OP) | ecosystem: Engineered > Solid waste > Mixed feedstock >... | reverse complement strand
CATCCGAAATAGCAAGCTATAACGGAATCCCGTCCGACTTGCATGTATTAGGCCTGCCGCTAGCGTTCATCCTGAGCCAGGATCAAACTCTCCATTGTAAAAATGTAAATTGACCCCGGTCTTTTAGACCGGATCGTCAGTATTGTTGTACTGTACGGCCCGGACCGGAATAATTGTAACTTCTGTTACAGCATTCCCCTAATAAGGGTATCTGCTGCGCTACATGATCATCTGTTTAAAGAACTTTATCGCCGCCGCGTCGCGCTTTGGCCTATATATCTGAACCACAAAAATGGCCGGATTATCTTTTTTTAAAACCCCTCGTTCCCGAAGGGACTGCAAAGGTAAGGGGAATTTCCAACAAAACAAAAAAATGTTTCTTTTTTTTTCAACAACCCCAAAACCTCAATGCCCCTGCGGGCAGCACACTCCCTCGCGGAGCGGCAGCAAAGATAGAAACTTTTAGCCCGGACTCCAAGACACCGCTTATCTTTTATAACAAAAAGATCGTAAACCACTGTAAGATTGGTGAATAATTTTTACAGAAATGCGCAAATTCTCTTTAAAATGGAGCAAAGCATTATGTAGCGCCGGCCCTATCAACTATGTTTATCTCCTCTAACATCTGGCAAAAACCACGTTACGATACCAATTAATGGAAGGTAAGCACAAATTTTAAATACATATTCTATACTCGTCTGATCTGCCAACCACCCCAAGAAAGCGGAGCCTAATCCTGCAATTCCAAAAGCAAAACCAAAAAAAAGCCCCGCAATCATCCCCACTTTACCGGGCATTAAATCCGTGGCGTAAACCAAAATGGCTGAGAATGCCGACGAGATTATTACTCCAATAATAACCGCCAATACAATCGTGAGCATCAGCCCCACATGGGGCAATATAAGGGTAAAAGGAGCTGCACCTAAAATAGAAATCCATATAATTAATTTACGACCATACCGGTCACCTAATGGCCCGCCTAGTATCGTCCCTATCGCTACTGCAGCAAGAAACGCAAATAAATAGAACTGGGACTCTTGAACACTTAAATCGAATTTATCGATCAGATAAAAAGTAAAATAGCTGGTCATAGATGCCATATAAATGTACTTAGAAAAAATCAGCACCAGCAAAATAACGATCGCGCCAATCACCTTTCTGCGGCTTAAAACATCGACAGGAGCGGTCTGCTTTCCTTTTTTTCCTACGTCCGGCAAAATCTCCTGCTTTACCCGCGCCTCAATATTCCCTCTATACCATCTCCCCACGAAAGACAGAAGTAAAATTCCGACAAGCGCGATTACGCAGAACCACCGTATATTTGCCTGCCCATGCGGTATAATAATTAACGCTGCCATTAACGGCCCAATAGCGCTACCCGCATTACCTCCGACCTGAAAAATAGATTGCGCAAGCCCTTTTTTTCCGCCTGATGCGAGCTGAGCGACGCGAGACGCTTCTGGATGGAAAACGGAAGACCCCACCCCAACTAAGCAAACAGAAAGAAGAACCAGCAAAAAGCTTGACGCTACGGACAGGGACGCGAGCCCGACCAATGTAAACCCCATACCAATAGCGAGCGATTTCGGGTTGGGTTTTATATCTGTATAACGCCCAACAAATGGTTGCAGTATAGAAGCGGATAACTGAAAAACCAACGTGATCGTACCAATCTGTGTAAAATTCAACTTGAAATTTTCTTTTAGCATAGGATATATGGAGGGTATAACCGCTTGCAATAAATCATTGATAAAGTGTCCAAAACTTATTGCGAATAAAATACTGTATACCGTTTCCTTTACCATAGGATGCCTCGACGATCTAACTGTTGTTTTCATATTTATTCCCTCACTTATGAGATTCTACATTACACTTACTTAAAATTGTACGCGATTTACGAAAAATAAGGGACACTCGTCTATTTTTTGGGTCACAATTCTTTCATCTTATTTGACCTATCCCTCGTCACGGTTTTGGCACAGAATTTGCAAGAGTCTTAATTCATAATTTAGGTTAATAATTGGTTTGGAAACCCTGAAGTCGCCCGACTTCGGGGTTTCTTTTTTATACCTACTTAATACAATACCGTCTCGACCAGCTTTTGTAACACAGGTACTGTTTTTTCTTTAAACCACGGATTTTTTGACATCCAAATAAAATTCCGCGGTGACGGATGTGGTAGCGGAAAATACGTTGGTAAATAGTTTTGATAATTTTTTACGGTCTCCGTCAACGTTTTATATTTTCGTCCTTGGAGGTAGTAGGATTGTGCATATTGGCCGATTAATAATGTTAATTCAATATTTTGTAACTGCGCCAACACGCGCTCATGCCACAGAGGAGCACATGCTATACAGGGAGGTAAATCACCATTTTTACCTTTCCCAGGGTAACAAAATCCCATAGGAATAATCGCAAAATTTTTGGAGTCATAAAATATTTCATCCGTAACGCCCAACCAGTTTCTAAGCTCTTTACCGCTTTGGTCATCCCACGGAATACCCGACAGATGCACTTTAATACCGGGAGCTTGCCCGATAACCAAAATTTTGGAACAATCGTCCATTGTCAACACAGGGTTAACGCCTGCTGACAATTTTGATTCGCACACCCTACAACGTCTTATTTCCCTATATAATAACTCCGTTTCCTCATTCATATCCCCTCCTCTCTTCTACCTAACCCAATACCACATCCAATGACATCATTAAAATAAATCCTCCGATAAAACCTAAAGTTGCCCAATCCGAGTCTTTATTTTGTTGTGCTTCAGGGATTACCTCCTCCACCACAACAAACATCATGGCACCAGCAGCAAATGCCAAAGCATACGGCAATAATGGTGTAAAGAATGCTACTGCGAACGCGCCCAACACCGCAGCCATGGGCTCCACTACAGCAGAGAGCTGTCCATAATAAAAACTCTTCCTCCGCGAAATCCCCATACGACGCAACGGCATAGCGACAGCAATACCTTCAGGGAAATTCTGCAGTCCTATTCCGACTGCCAACGCTACAGCCCCACCAATGCTTGCCTCCGGAACACCTGCAGCAACAGCTCCAAATAGCACGCCTACAGCAAGCCCCTCCGGAATATTATGTAGCGTGATAGCCAACACTAATAACGTCGTCTTTTGCCACGGGGACTTCACACCCTCGACTTGCCTAAAATTAACATGGAAATGCGGCAACAACTTGTCAAGTGCAAAAAGGAACCCGGCGCCCATTAAAAATCCCATAACAGCGGGAAATACCTGTATAAACCCCTCTCCTTCACTCATATTTATTGCCGGAATTAATAAACTCCATATACTGGCAGCCACCATCACCCCTCCTGTGAAACCCAACATAGAATCGAGAAAATTACGGTTCATCGTCTTGAAGAAAAACACAAACGCCGCACCCAGGGCCGTAACCAACCAAGTGAAGGTGGATGCATATAACGCTGCTAATACAGGATTTATTTCCGAGAGGTAGTTAATAATGTAATCCATTAATTATGCTTTGGGGTATATCATGCACAAAGTTAATACAAAAACTAAACTTTCATGAACCAACATGCCGCAACAGGTATAAAATAATTCTCAACACTCCGCCTCTTAACGATGTAAGAACGAAAGTATTAAAAAAAATCCTGAAGCGGGGAACTCCAGGATTTCTCTACTAACCAATTATTAATTAACCTAAATTATGAAAAAAATTACTCTATTGTTATTACTAAAACGCACAGCCCCTTACTTTATTTTTTTCGCCCGTTTCATTTAACATCTTTTAACGATTACGTGTCGCGAGGAGAGCTATCCTTCTGGGAAGGGGCGTAAAAACGATATCCCTGATCATTACTTATTATTTATCTAATAGCAATTCTATTACGTCGTATGTAGCCCAATTATTTATCCAATTGGTCAAAAACGGAATTTTGGGATATGAATTCGGGCACGATGGCTTTTAGCTGACGGACAATCTCCAAATCAGCATGTTCTGCAGAGGATATTTCACTGTATTCGACAAGCCCACACAAAACATCTATCTGTCGCCGTTTCATCAACAAATCTTCTGTACACACTTTCGCTATCATAATTTTGGGATGATGTGTCTTCAGTGTATTTTCATTATTTGCTAAGAGTTCCTCATATATTTTTTCGCCGGGACGCAACCCTACTATCCTAATATCGATGTCCTGCGGATATCGATAACCTTTTAATTTAATCATACGTTTGGCCAAATCAATAATTTTGACGGATTTCCCCATATCAAAAACAAAAATCTCGCCCCCTTTACCCATGGTTCCCGCCTCCAAAACAAGCTGACAAGCTTCTGGAATAGTCATAAAAAAGCGTGTAATTTCTGCGTGGGTTAATGTTAGTGGTCCGCCCTTGGCTATTTGTTTTTCAAAAAGCGGAATGACAGAACCATTAGAACCCAGTACATTTCCAAATCGAGTAATAATAAAGTTCGTATCACTTTGTTCGTTGCAAGAATTGACGTAAATCTCCGCAGCGCGTTTAGATGCTCCCATGACATTTGTCGGGTTAACCGCTTTATCTGTAGAAATCATCACAAACTTATAGACCTTATATTCCATCGACAAATCCGCCATAATACGACTGCCGTATACATTCGTCCAGATTGCTTCATAGGGGTTGGCTTCCATTAATGGCACATGCTTATATGCCGCTGCATGAAAAACTACGTCGGGACGATGGATTTCGAATATACGTCGCATGAAGGTCTTATCACGTACGTCTCCTACAATATAGTACGCTTCTTCGGGGTTGGACGTATGGATCGTCTGTTGCAAATCATACAGCGCGGACTCGGCTTGATCTACGAATACAACTTTTTTATAAGAAAGAATAGCAATCTGTCGCGCAAGTTCACTCCCAATGGAGCCCGCCGCACCTGTTACCAGGATAGTCCGACCTTTTAATTCCCTCTCTACAACCGGGTTATCTAATTTAATTGGCTTTCGTCCCAAAAGATCTTCAATTCGTAGTTGACGAATCTGTCGCTTGCCTCCTCCACTTAATAACGATCGACCGGGCTGCATAATTTTAAGATCAATATTCAAGTTATGAAAATGGTCTGTTACGCGCGAAAGCCGCTCCGGATCGTCATTTTCCACAGCGATGATAACTTCGTCAATATCGTTTTTCCGCACAAAATTGTGATCAATATCGGTAATATGTAGAATCCGTACGCCGCGCGAGTTTTTCCCCACTCTATTAGGTTTATCTTCCACAAACGCGATAACCTTATTTTTTGATCGGATATCATCTTGCAGCATCGCATAAGCCACCAAACCGGGCCTGGACGCACCAAATATCAACACATGTCTACTTTTTCTTTTCGTGAAAAAGAGAAGTTCATAAACCTGCCGATAAACTACTCTGGCCGCAACCAACATCACCATAGTGAAAAAACCATGCGAAAGGACAACCGCATAGGATAGACGAAGATACGCTCCCCATTTCGAATCTTCCAAAGCTGTAGATCGGACCAACAACGTAATGAGAAAAAGCACCATACAGGCTAGCCAAACCGTTTTGAAAATGCGTATAGCTTCGCTAAGCCCTGTATGCCGTACAATTTCACGGTAAGTCTTCATGAAAAGAAAAGAAATCAGGTAAACCGCCAGAACTATTAAGCTTTGCTTAAACATCAATTCGATGTCGAACTTCCCTAAAAAACTATTTAAAATAAAATTGAATGCGACATAACATCCAAACACTATTATTATGTCAATCAACAAAATAACCCAACGCGGGTTATCCTTTCGCAACTTCTTCCGCAATACGTTCAAATCCATCCTTTGGATAGTCTAGTTTTATTAAATTATGAAAATAAATTTGTTATTGGCATGGTTTTCTTCACACAGTATTTCCTAAAACAGAACTATTATTATAACGCGCAAAACAGCAGCATCAATCGTAGTATTTTCACTACACTTCCGTCCTAAAACTTACCCGTTTGTACATCCACCGGAGATTAACTGAATTTGTGCAAGGTCAAAAGCTCGACTATTAAAATAAGCATAAATAATACTAACAACCAAAATGTACGCGCTGCAAACGGCACACGATCATATCTATCCTTCAATTTATTCATGTTTTCCATCATTAACGTTCACCTACTGATAAGTTCTAAAAATTATCTCCCTATAGCAGCTGCCTTCTATATTCAAGAAGTATGCCGAATCAGCCGAAAAAGCGTGTGACCTCTTTGTTTTGTAATAAATGTGTGATAAAAGTTTAAAAACTTGGAAAAACCCAGAAATACCCATAAATTTGTCCTATCATAATTTAGGTTTATAATTGGTTAGCTAAAGGTTTTCATTCTCCCCGTTTGAAAACCTTTTTTTATGTATCAACCAATCTGGCAGCGAATCTATCATGCTGGAAAAACAAGAGCAGCTTGGTAGGATACCGCCAAAATTTCGCCCCCGAACAGTTTTGTTTCTTCGTAACGCGTGGCAATAGACAGCTTCATTTGTCCACAGTGAGGAGCAAACATCTGGTGCACTAATTCTACCTTGTTGTTTTGTCCAGAAAGATGTCCCAATATTAAATGTCGGAGACGGGATGTTCGATATTCAAGAACAGTTTCCAGTGCCAAGCGGTTGGAAAGGTGTCCCCAGCCGTTTCGTATTCGATTCTTCAAAAAGAAAGGATAGCTTCCCCTGTCCAGTAACTCCTCATCATAGTTTGCTTCCAACAAAAGAACATCTGCTTGCCGAATTGCATGCTTCACATTCTCACAGATACGCCCGATATCGGTTAGTACACCGATATTGATTTTCCCATTTGAAACCAAAAAACTACACGGCTCTTGTGCATCATGATATTTAGGAACACCACAAACCTTTAGGCTACCTATTTCTACATATTCATCTCGACGAATAATGTGTACTAAATTTGGCGGCAATTTCAATCGAGAGCCACGGTATGAGCCGGCAGTCATATAAACCGGAATTTGATAACGCTTGCAAAAAACGGCTAATCCGCGGATATGGTCAGTATGTTCATGTGTTATAAATATCGCTTTAAGTGCTGCGGGATCGATACCCAAGTTAGCCATGCGTAGCTCGACATGTTTCGCATGGATCCCCACGTCAATTAGGACAGCATCTTGTGCATTGGCTATGTAATAGCAATTACCATTACTCCCAGAAGCTAAAGCGCAATATTTCATTTATTTTCCTTATTAAATAATCCTCATCCTAACATTCCGGTAGACTCAAAGGCACTTTAATTGCGAGTCCTCCGTCCGCAGTTTCTTTATATTTTACATTCATGTCCTGTGCTGTTGCCCACATAGTCCCCACTACGGCATCAAGGCTAACCTTTGCCTTATCCGGATTAGAGCTCAATGCCAATTGAGCAGCGGTAATAGCTTTGACAGCTCCCATCGTATTTCTCTCTATACATGGAATTTGCACTAAACCACCGATAGGGTCACATGTCAATCCCAAATGGTGTTCCATCGCAATTTCTGCGGCCATCAGCACTTGACGTTGGGAACCTCCCAAACATTCCGTGAGCGCGCCCGCGGCCATAGCAGAGGACACGCCAATCTCCGCTTGACAACCGCCCATCGCCGCAGAAATAGTTGCACCTTTCTTAAAGATGGAACCTATTTCCGAGGCCGTAGCAATGAATTGGATGATTTTTTCCTCTTTATAATCGTCATGAAAGGTAATATAATATTGTAGAACCGCAGGAATAACACCAGAAGCGCCGTTTGTGGGCGCAGTGACCACTCTTCCAAAAGAAGCATTTTCCTCATTGACTGCAAGCGCAAAACAACTTACCCAATCCAGAATATAATCGAAATCTCTTCCTCCTTCACGAATAGCGGCCATCCATGATTCATAATCTTTATACGCTCCATCGTTCTTCAATAGGCGTCTATTCATCTTCGAAGCACGTCGCTCCACATGCAATCCACCAGGAAGCACACCTGTAGTATGACATCCTTTATATATACAATCCTTGATGGTATGAAAAGTTTGCATGACACCTTTTCTAGTCTCTTCTTCTGGTCGCCAAGCCAGCTCATTTTCTAACACCAACTCCGAAATCTTCAACCCTGTCCGCATGCACCACATCATCAATTCCTGTGCTGTGTCCACAGGAAAAGCCAAATCAACTTCCTGTAGTACACCAACTGTATCCTCTTCTTGCGCGACAAACCCTCCTCCAATAGAATAATAGGTCTCGGATACTGCAGTGCCGTCGCTTAAAAAAGCTTGAAAAGTCAAGGCGTTGGGATGATAAGGCAGGCTTTCCGCATAGACAAACAATAAGTCTGTTGCATAGGCAAAATCGACAACGCGTTCCGTACCGAGGTTTAGCTTTCCTGACATTTTTATTTCCTGCACTTTTGACATGACCCGTTCCACATCAAATGTAACCGGATCGTCTCCGCTAAGCCCTAATAACACGGCAATATCGGTGCCATGCCCCACTCCAGTTTTTGCTAAAGAACCGTACAATAGAATTTGGACACCGTCAACTTTTTGCAAGACTCCTCTATCTTTTAAAACAGATACAAAACGTTGTGCAGCACGCCAAGGACCAAGGGTATGCGAACTCGATGGTCCGATACCGATTTTAAACATATCAAAAATAGAGATTTGTTCCTTAACCATTGCCAAAATTTAAGCTTTACAAAGCTATCGTTAAAAAAGCAATATCCTAAATGAATCATCTTAAAAATTAAGACAATTCATTTAGGATATTTTAAGGTTTGAAGATTTTGCTTATTACTTTCGTATTTTCAGCTTATCCTTTTTTTGCTAGGTCAATTTTGGTTTCCATTTCGTTCACTATTTTCTCTACATCGTCACTGCCTCCCGAACTTTGAAAACGAATAAATCCTTCTTTATCAATCACTACTTTTGTTGGAATGCCTTTTACACCATAAGCAGTTACGGTAGCTTTTGAGCGATCTTTCATCTCATCAAACAATACGTGGAACGTATAGTTGTTTTCTTTCATGAAATTATCCACCAATTCCTTATAGTTTTTCTCCGATTGCCAGGTGTCAATGAATAAAAACTCTACTTCGGGATCGTCTTTGTATTTGTTGACCGCCGCCTGCATACCAGGGAATGATATTTTACACGGCCCACACCAAGTTGCCCAGAAATCCAATACAACAACTTTACCTTTCAGATCTGCCAAGCTGACGGTTTCTCCATTCCGGTTTATTAATGAAAAAGCAGGTGCCTCTTCTTTGATCATTTCCGCCTTGTACTTCGCTACTAATGTCTCTTTCGCTTGCTTTTCTATCGACGTCAGATAGTTCTCAAAATCACCTTTATTATCATTCAGTTTAACATAAAGAGAGGACATCAAATCCGAGAAATCTGCTCGCTTACCGTTTTTCAATATATATTCCTGCAACAGTAAAAAGGCATCCAGCTCCTGACCTTGTTTAGCCAATCCTTCTGCCAAGGCCAACGATGTTTCGGGAGATGGTTGCGAAGCATGCACTTTCTGCAAGACTTCAACAGCCCTATCCGTCTGTCCGTCTGCTAGCAATGCACCACCATACTGTTGTGCAATACGTCCATCATACTGTGCTACCCGTTTTGTATCCATATCAGCATCCTCTGCTTTCAAAGCAGCCTGTGTTTCTGCATATCCTTTCTCTAATAACGGAAGAGCCAGACGATGTTGTTTGTTCTTGAAAAACTCTTGAGCTACATCGGAAATCATATGGATACGAATAGAGGGCATTTCAATCATTGCCAAGTATTCATTCATTTTCTCTAAATTGTTCTCTTTCACATAACGAAGGCCTACGTAATAAGCTGCAAGACCATAGATGGTTGGGCTATCTTCGTCAAATGCTTTCGGAGGATACTGTTTGTTCCACTTTTGGTACTCCCGCTCGAGCTCTTCGGCATTTGCTCCCTCATTTCTAAAAATAGCATCCGCTGCATTATTACGCGCAGTCATCCCTTTCGGAAAGCGTTTCAATATACTTTCGTTTACTTCGTCCGCCTTTTCAGTGTCGTCTGCTGCCTCATATGCACGGACAGCTAGGCTAACAAAGCGCTCATTCTTGCTTTTCGCCATCACCTCAGCCTCTTGTTTCAATTCCGCTTTCGATGCATCGTCACCTTTCTGACTGAGTGCTCTGACGTGCTTGGTAAGTTCTTCTAGTGTCACTCCTTTTTGCTTCGCCATCTGCGCTTGCAAAGATGCGGAGTATAAGGTCACGCTCAATAAGGCCGTCGCTATTATTCTTTTCATCTTATTTTGTTATTTAGCTTACTTATAAGTTCCTATTACTTTCCAAAATAGGCGGAACTATTTTAAATCTTTGCATGATGTCTCCCTGGTAATATGACTTACTATAACACCTTATATTCCATCACCATACGCAAACCGTTTATTGACTGTTACCGATAATTTACCTTCTGCTTTGACTTGCCCCAAAAGAACCTTCAACGCTGCTTTTTGCATAAATGGATCATTTTGGTAGGCCATAATAATGCTATTACTCCGTTCAATAGGCAAATTATCCATCACATACGGATTCGTAAACATCACCGTAATGGTTCTCCTGCCCGCCAGCCGATCGATGAATTCTCGCACCTGCTCATTTACCTTAATCTCGCTTCCCGGTCGAGTACGATTGTCATGTATTGCCAAAACAATCTGTTGACTCCGACGAACCTCTTTCAACAGCTCTTTCATCTCTTCCGCCGTTTCCTTTCCGGTAATCACAAATTCTTTTCTATTATTTAACTGCACTGCCAAGCCTTTCTCAAAGTCTTGAGGCTGATTCACGCCTATGGAGACTACTGCTGTCTCCATCTTTTTATCGAAAGACCGAATACGTCTATCGGATTTCAGAACAGTAACAGCAGCATCCGCTAATCGCTGGACCAAAGATTTTGATGCGGGCGTATTTAAATCACGCACTAGGTTGACTGTATTAACGGGCCGATATTGGTTTAACCCTAACCAATATTTTGCAGCGAGCACCCGTTTTACCCGTTGATCTAATTCCGCCTGTTTAATACGACCATTTTTAACAGCCTTCTCGACCAAACCGATAGCTCGCCCACTATTTTCAGAAATTTCCAGCAGGTCATGTCCTGCTTCAATTGCCATCACATCGGCCTCTCCATTGGGAAAGAATTTCTTCACACCTTTCATATCCATTGCGTCGGTGACAACTAAGCCTTCAAAATGTAATTCTCGACGCAAAAGATCTGTCACTACTTTCCGTGAAATAGAAGACGGGATGTTAGGTGTTGCATCTAAAGCCGGAATGTTCATATGGGCGACCATTATTGCCGGTGCGCCTTCTTGAATTAGTTCACGAAACGGGAAAATTTCCAGACTGTCCAAACGCTCTTTTGAAAATTTCAGTTGGGGGAGGTCGTGGTGGGAATCTACGTCCGTATCACCGTGTCCGGGGAAGTGTTTAAGAGAAGCGATAATTCTTCCGTCGATCATGCCCTCCATATATGCCTTAGCCTTCCGCGCCACATTGTATTTATTATCACCGAACGAGCGGAAGTTGATAACTGGATTTTTTGGATTATTATTGATATCAACTACCGGAGCAAAATTAAAATGCATACCCATACGTTGGAAATCTCGTGCTACCTGCCTGCCCATTTCATAAATGAGCATTTCGTTTTGTATAGCACCCAATGTCATTTGATAAGGAAAGGAAACTGTGGAGTCTGGAAGCCGCATACCAAGGCCCCACTCACCATCAAGCGTCACCAACAAAGGGACTTTTACCAACTTTTGGTATTGATTAAGCATCTGAGCGTGCCGTACAGGTCCACCTTGAAACACCACCAAACCACCTAATTGTTCTTGTTTGATGACTTGCGCAACCGAATCTATATATCGCTGCCCTAGATTCGTATGAGCACGCACTAAAAAGAGTTGTGCAATGCGCTCTTTAGGCGTGAGACTCTGAAATACAGAATCTACCCAACGGTGTTGACTATTAATAAATTGAACAAAATTGGGTCTTTCTTGTCCCCACACACTCATCGCAAAACACACACAAAGAAAAATAACGGAAAAGAGCTTTTTAAACATAAAATAAGAATTAACAAGAACCGAATTACGCGAAAAAAAAAACTTTTTCCAAATTGCTACGTGTTTCGGAGAAAAAAACGCACAAAATCGCGCTATACCAAATTATATTTCTTTTTTAATAGTTGAGCGAGTTCTGCCCCGTTATCGATATCTCCATTAGCCTCTCTTTTCCAAAGCATATCAATAATAAGCAACAAGTATTGCGTTTCCAATTCAGGATTTTCATATCCTAATTCGGAAAAAGCTTTCACCAAAACGGGCTGCACCGGCTTCATAAATTGTTCATGTTGTTGCTTAGAAAAACTATTATGCGACAATCGCTCCTGCAATTTCCAAAAGAGTGATTCATCAGCTACCAATTTATTTGGAAGAAAAATCATGTTTTTCAAAAACTCTTTCGGGTTTTTATATGTCATCATTCCCCGATGATGTGAAAGCACCCTTCTATACCCCGATTTAATAATATGTGTCAACAAGGAATCTTTATTACCAAAATGCTTAAAAATAAGTGCTTCCGACACCCCTGCTCCTATAGCAATCTCTTTTGTCGACGTATCCACATAGCCTTTCGTCGCAAATAAAGAAAGAGCTACTTTCATTATCTTCTCTTTACGGCTCAATGTCGTCTCTTTCATTTAATATTATACTATTTTTTAACAAAGATACTATTTTTCAGAACGACTGCTCTTTGCAAAATTTTTGAAACAATCCAAAAATCTGCCGCACCTTTTTTATCTTTAACAATTAACATAAACCTATAATGGACTTTTGTGCTTTTATACGTTTCCGATTCATTACCCTGACCTTGATTTTATCAGTAGTCAGTATGACATCTGCGGCGCAACATATCGTAAACGGCAAGGTCGAAGACAAAATTTCAGACATCCCGCTTACTGGGGTGACCGTGAATGTTCTGGATGCAAAAGATTCGGTACTACAATCAACATCGACTAATCGATTAGGAATATTTTCCTTGAAAAACATACCAAAAGGTATTTACACCCTACATGTTACCAATATTGGTTATCAGCCATTTAAATCATCGATAACACTACTGGATAAAGATATACAAATCCATATTGCATTGGAATCCGGAGAGATCGCATTAGAAGAAATTGAAATTACGGGGACACCTGCAGTTTCTCTCCGTGGTGATACCACAGAATTTGATGCGAAACGTTTCTCTACGCGAGAATATGCTGACGCCGATGAATTAGTTTCACAAATACCTGGCGTAGAAGTGGATGAAGAGGGAAATGTGAAAGCACATGGCGAAGAGGTCACCAAAATTATCGTGGACGGAAAGGAATTTTTCAGCACAGATCCGCGTATAGCCCTTAAGACGCTACCGGCTGAAATTATCGACAAGATCCAGCTTATCGATGAAAAATCGGAACAGGCCAGGTTTTCCGGCTTTGATGATGGTGAACGGAAGAAAGTGATTAACATTGTGACAAAACCCGACAAAAAACGCGGTACGTTCGGAAAGGCTTCTTCTGGTTATGGGGATGAAAACAAATTTGCTTTAAACACCTCCATCAACCGATTTGAAAACGATAAAAAAATTGCCGTAAACCTCATGGCAAATAATGTGAATGAGACAAACTTCGCGGAACAGGGCCGTGGTGGATCGCGAAGAGGCAACAACAATACGGATCGGGGGTTGTCAGACACCTACGCGGGCGCTATTAATTATAACAATTCGTTCTTTGAGGACGCCATGGACGTCAGTGGCGACTACAATTTTCGTTCTTCCAAAACAAGCGTCATCTCTTTATCCAACATTGAATATATCTTAGGGAGTCGCGTCAACCAATCACGCGCACAGGAACAAGATAATCTTAACCGGCAAACGGAACATAAAGCTAACGCACGGGTACGCTGGAACATAGACGATAAACAGCGCGTCGATTTAGCACCAAATCTTTCGTACAGCTCACTCGGCCGAGCCGGAAGTAACCATTTTTCTACTTTTTTGAACGACGATGATCTGCTTAACATATCGGCGAGACAGAACGACACGCGCAACAGCAACTTCAATTTTGGGGGGAGGCTCACCTATATGTATCGTTTTAAAAAACCCGGCCGCACGATTTCCTTAAATGTCTCAGGAAACAAAAGTACCAATGACGCTTTAGGAAAAAACCTAGCACTTACGAAATATTACAAAGATGCTTTGCTGAACCGTGTCGACACCAACAACAATCAGAGTATCACAAACGGATATGGTTCGGGCTTGAACAATCGGCTGTCGTTTACAGAAAATCTCTCCAGCAGAAGCAGATTACAGCTAAGTTACAATTATAGGAATACACTAAATTATTCCGATCGGGAGACATTTGAATGGCTCGCTGAAACAGGCCAATTGGGTGAGTTAAACGATCGTCTGTCTAATGAATTTAGAAACGATTACAACTATCATAAAGGAGGTTTATCATTCTCCTACAACAAAAAAGATTCATTACGCTTTCAAATCGGATTAAGCTATCAGCGCGGCGTACGTCATAATGATCGTACTGTACCGATCCACCTCGTTACACAAGCGTCGTTCGGCAGTTTTCATCCGGAATTGTCGGCCACCTATCATATAAACAAAGAAAAACGTTTGGAAATAAACTACAATACCTCCACCACTACGCCCACGGTAAACCAGCTACAGGACTTCATCAACAATCAGAACGAACTGAACATCCGCAATGGAAATCCTGATCTTCATCAAGAATACAACCACCAAGTAAAAATTCAATATAAGGATGTAAAACGATCCACTGGGCAAAGTTTTAATTCCAGTATGAATTTTAACTATACAAACGACAAAATCGTCAATTCTGTTTTGACAACCGACACAACCCTAACCCTATTTGACGGCATTCGTCTAGGTGCTGGCGGCCAATATACCGTACCCATTAACGTAGACGGAGCATACAGCGTACGTTGGACTAATAGCTTTGGCATTCCCGTCAAAAAATGGAAGCTCAATATCAATCTAAACAACACGACCTTTTACAACAGTAACTTCGCCGTCCTCAATAGCGAATTTGTTCGGGGATATAGTTATGGTATACAACAGCGTATTGGTCTAAATACCAATATTAACAAAAAATTTGTTTCGGGGTTAAACTACCGGACCACGCTCACATTAAGTGAAAACCCTGTGTCTCGTGTAGCTGCTTATAAGATATATTCCCACGTCGCCAACCACACATTAACCTACGAGTTTCTAGGCTCACTTATCGTTCACTCCAATTTGTTATATATCTTTAACAGCGGGCTATTAGAATCTTCGGGAACAAATACGATGCTCTGGAATGCCTCGCTGGGCACCAAGTTTTTAAAACAGAAAAACGCAGAATTATCGTTAAAAGCTTTCGACATTTTCAATCAAGCGCAAAATATCGCCAGAAGGGTCACAGATATTGCGATTACAGATGTTACATCCAACACGTTAACACGTTATTTCATGTTATCATTAAATTACAATTTGCGAAATTTTAATCGAAGAAACGGAAATAAAGAAATCCTTTAATTACTACTAAGAACGTTCTTCATACAACAATAATATTAGTAGCTTTGCACCGCATAAGTAAAAATGGCTTGTTTTTAACAAAATATAACACTGATTAACAGTCCTATTTCATTACTTTTGCTGGTCAAATAACAAATATGAATCCATTTATAAGAAGAAGTATTAACTTTTTTGCTATATCTTTTCTCGCATTCATCGTTTTAGTGGCTTGCGACAAAGATATGAGCGTTATGTTAGACAATTCGGCGACAAGCAATGTAGGGGTTACCTTAGTAGATTCTTTCACCGTCAGTACCTCCACTGTTAAACTTACAAACATACCTACTGCGGGTTCGGGTACTCTTCTGGTTGGAAAGGCTATGGATCCCCAAAGTGGAACGATAAAATCTACTTCTTATTTCAGAATTGGGCTTTCTTCAACGACAAACGACATCCCGGAGACTGCACAGTTTGATTCAATAACGTTAGTTTTAAAACCAACTGCCGCCCCGTACTCCTTTGGGGATACGACAAAAACACAGAAAATCGCAGTACATCAGTTAGAAAAAGCATTAACGATCAAAACACCAACTCCCCTTTTTCCAAATCAAGCGCTTCCTATCTATGTTACAGGAGCTACTCTTTTCGCTGATCAAACGTTTGACTATAATAACACCCCTATCGGAACCTCTTCTTTTCGCCCACACATGCGTGGAATGGATAGTCTCCGCATTCGTTTAAACGACGCTATCGGACAAGATTTCTTCACCCGTATCAAAGCAGGCGATATACAAATGACGTCCTATGAAAACTTTAAAGAATATTTTAAAGGGCTGGTACTCGTACCTGATGAAGAGAATACAGCTGTAGTTGCTTTCAACGATACCTTGGAAGTTAGGATAAACTATAACTACCCGTCTCCAGACGGACACAAACGTACAGGTTTCAAAACCCTGAGCATTATGGAACCCGCATTTCAATACAATAATATCGTCACGGATAGGACAGGAACTGCTTTTGAAGAATTGTCGGCAACCAACGAGCTTCGAACTACTGCTACAGGAGGATTAACTTTCGTCCAAGCAGGCAGTGGTGTTGTAGCGAAAATTGCTTTCCCGTCGTTAAAAGAGTTCTTACAAAGTGAGAATATTGCCATCAATAAGGCAGAATTGGTTATTGAAACATCTTCAAAGACGAATACTATGCACCCTATACCAAGCAATTTAATGCTTTTTATAGCTGATCAAGACGGTGTCCCCACTTCGTTCTTGCAGAACCCTTACGCGCAGCAAGGACAAATTCAACAGGCCCCTTTTTTAGCCGGACAGGAAACTGGCCAAAATGGCACCTATACATTCAATCTGATGTTATTCTTACAACAACTTAAATCGTCTAACGTGTATGATAACACCTCATTCTATTTAAGTACTACAAGTTCTAACTTGTTCACTAGTTTTAACACCGCTACTATTGCATCGGAAAACTCGAAACCCAAAATAAAATTGAATATATTATACACAAAATTTAGATAATTTATGAATAAGAAAAATTGGCTATTGTTATTCTTTGCCTGCACTATTGCGCTGACATCATTTAATTCCTGTAGCAAAGATGATGACAATGATTCAAGTACGGACGACGGCCCTACAGAATGGACAAAATCAACAGTGTTTACGCAGGATCCACGTAGTGGGGCAACCTCATTCACGATAGACGGAAAAGGCGCATATGTAGTTGGAGGGTATGTCAATCCCACCATGGGAATTGCTTTAGATGGCGCTGTATTTAACGGCAAAGGGTGGAGCGGCATTGCCGACTTCACGGGATCAGCACGTCACGAAGCAGTAGGTTTTGCTGTTGGAGGAAACGGATATGTCGGAACAGGAAGAAACCTTGATAACGAGCTTTTTAAGGACTTCTTTAAATATAATCCCACTACAGACAGCTGGACAGAAATTGCAGAATTCCCTGGTGTTGCCCGTTCTGGCGCCATAGCATTCACATTGGGCAACTATGCGTACGTAGGCCTTGGCACGAATGCTGGTGGAGGACGCTTGGGCGATTTATATCGCTACAACCCGGCTCAAGATGAATGGACGGCTGTAGATAATCTTCCTTTCAAAGATAAGTTGACTGGAGCTTTTGCTTTTGTGATCGGTGATAAGGCTTATATTGGCGGAGGATACAACACCAGCTCGAACCTACCAAGTGGTTTTTACGCTTTCGACGGAAGCAGCTGGAATACGTTGAATAGTTTAAATCGCTCGGACGATAATTATACATACGACGCACGCAAATACAATGCAGCCACATTTGTTATCGGTAACTATGCATATGTAGTAAGTGGAAGAAATGCCAATACGGTTACCAGTACAGTATGGAAATATGATCCGTCTTCTGATTCCTGGACAGATAAACATCAGGCACTTTCCACTGACCCCCGTGAAAAAGGCGTAGGTTTCTCTTTGGATGGCAAGGGCTATGTTGTTACGGGAGTAAATGGCTCTATTGTTTTCGATAATATGTACGAATTTACGCCTGTTCGTTAGGAACATTTATTTATACAATAATAAAAAAGGGGGCTGATCAGCCCCCTTTTTTATTATTGTATAATCATTTCGATTTGGCTATCATGAAAAATGTGGCAAGCTTCTTTCCATACGTTTAACCACCTCATCTTTCCCCAATATTTCCGCAATCTGGAATACGTCTGGTCCAAATTTTCCGCCGACTAACATGATCCGAAAAGGCATCATCAATTCGCCGATTTTCATACCCGAATCGGCAATCTTCTCTTTAAAAAATGGTTCCAAGGAACTGGCCTCCCATACAGGTAGGGTCACAAATTCCCGAGCTATATCCCGAAAGAAAGCAGTCTTATTTTCATTCCACCTGGGCTTTACGGCATCCACATCATAGCTCTCAGGCATAATAAAGAAGAAGGATGCCTGTTCCCAGAAATCTTCAACAAAAGTCATGCGTTCCTTCACCAAAGCCAATACCCTCAACAGATAATCTGTCCGATGAGAAACTACACCCCGTCGGTCTAACACTTCTTCTACTTTCGGTAAGATAGCTGTATTGCTTGTTTTCTTAATCCATTCATGATTAAACCACTTGGCTTTCTCAAAATCAAACTTGGCTCCCGCTTTACCAATTCGGTCCACGGAAAACTTCGAAACAAGCTCCTCTATACTAAAAATCTCCTGCTCGGTTCCGTCATTCCAACCCAAAACAGCTAGCATATTAATGAAAGCCTCAGGTAAAAACCCCATTTCACGAAACCCTTTTGTAATTTCGTCCGATTTCGGATCGGTCCAGTTCATGGCGTATACGGGGAAGCCCAGTCGATCGCCATCTCGTTTGCTCAGTTTGCCATTTCCATCTGGTTTCAATATTAGTGGAAGATGCGCCCAGTACGGCATTTTATCCTTCCAACCCAGATATTCCCATAGCAATATATGGACTGGCGCCGAGGGAAGCCATTCTTCTCCCCGAAAAACATGCGAAATCTCCATTGCTTTATCATCAACTACCACCGCTAAGTGATAAGTTGGCATACCGTCTGCTTTTAACAAAACTTTATCATCTACGAGATTCGTTTCAAAAGCTACTCGCCCTCGAATCATATCCTCAAAAGAAACCGTTTCTTCTACAGGCATTTTGATACGGATGGTGTACGGGTGTCCGTCAGATAACAATTTTGCGGTTTGTTCTTTAGATAGACTCAGTGAATTACGCAGCTGTAAACGGTTTTCGTGTGAATATCGAAAATTGGGTTCTTCTTTTCGCCGCGCATCGAGTTCTTCCGCAGTATCAAACGCGTAATAGGCAAATCCGTCATTCACCAACTGCTCCGCATGCTGTCTGTAGGAATCCTTTCTTTCACTTTGTCGGTAAGGACCAAATTCGCCGGGCTTATTGGGGCTTTCATCCGGTGTGAGTCCACACCATCCGAGGCATTCGTTTATATAATCTTCTGCTCCCGATACAAATCGAGTTTGGTCAGTATCTTCAATTCTTAAAATAAAATCACCTCCGTAATGCCGAGCGTACAGATAATTGAACAGTGCTGTGCGTACACCACCGAGGTGTAAACCGCCTGTAGGACTTGGTGCAAAACGCACTCTTACTTTTCGTTGCGAACTCATAGGAACAAAATTACACATTTTAGGAATGGCAAAAAATCCCTATTTTGCACACTATTTAGATATGAATCAGAATAAGCTATATCAATATAATCATAAACAACGCTGGAAATTCTTTCTTTTCCTGTTTGCAGCTCTCATTGCCGCAGCCTCGCTGTTTTACACGAACTATTTGGTAAAAAGCCTTTCTCGCTCTGAACGCACCAAAGCTGAAGTTTGGGCGATGAGCACCCGTAGTATTATGACGATGCCCGATGTGGATGATCAATTCATTAGTTATGTATATGCGGTACGGGACAGTTTATCTATCCCTGCTATTATCACCGACAGCGAGGGCAACATCATATTCTGGAGAGATCTGGATCCTAACAAGACCAATATCCAAGAACAAATCGACTCAACAGGCAACAATTTAGAGTACGACCCTGTCTATTTCGAAAAACAGTTAGCTAGCATGAAACGTAATCGCGCACCCATCGCGCTCCCTCTGGACACGGGCGAAATATGGTCTGTTTACTACTTAGATTCCCTTGCGTTACGTCAATTACGTGTTTTTCCTTACCTCCAACTCTCTCTAATTGCTATTTTTCTTATCATTGCCTATACTGTTTTTAATTCTATAAAAAAATCAGAACAAAACTTAGTTTGGGTAGGGATGGCAAAAGAAGCTGCACATCAGCTCGGCACGCCTATCTCGTCATTGATGGGATGGTTAGAGCTTGTGCGGATTAAATTCAACGCGGAAGACGACAGTGCATTAAATGAAATGGAAAGAGATGTAAAACGTCTCGAAGTCGTTGCCGACCGCTTTTCAAAGATAGGCTCTATACCTTCTTTAGCGAGTCATCTTGTTCACAAAGTTATCCACGATTTCGTAGAATATTTTAAAGTACGAACCAGTGAAAAAATCACTTTCGAAATTACAGGAGACAAAACTGTTGAAGCAAAATTGAACATCCCCTTATTCGATTGGATTATCGAAAATTTACTAAAAAATGCTGTGAATGCGATTGAGTCAGAAGGAAAAATAACAGTTAACATTACCGATAACATTGCAAAAGAGGAAATTTTTATAGACATTAGCGATACAGGAAAAGGCATTCCGAAATCGAACTTCGATACGATTTTCCAACCTGGTTTTACGACACGTAAACGAGGTTGGGGATTAGGGCTCAGCTTGACAAAACGCATGGTGGACTATCATCAAGGCCAAATATTTGTTAAGGAATCTGAGCTAGGAAAAGGAACAACATTTAGGATTATACTTAAAAGCAATTTGCGCTATGAACCCACTCAAGTCTGATGAATATCCTGCAATATACAGCGACTACATAGAAAATGTAGTTGGTCCTGTTATGGAAGAACTCCACGAGCAGGTAGAAACGTTCCCTGAATTTATTCAACGGATTCCAGAAGATTTAGGCGATTACACCTACGCTGAAGGAAAATGGACAGTGAAAGAAGTACTATGTCACATCTTAGACACGGAACGGGTTATGGCTTATCGCGCGTTACGGTTCGCACGAAATGATATGACGGAACTAGCCCCTTTTGAACAAGATGAATTTGTGCAGAATGGACGTCACAACGAACGTTCTTTGGAGAGCATCGAAGAAGAATTTACATACCTTCGAAAAGCGAACCTCGCTTTATTCAATACGTTTAGCGAAACAGAATTAGAGCGCAAAGGCATGGCTTCAGGGAGACTCATCACCGTTAAAGCATTCCTTTATGTAATTGCAGGCCACGTCACCCATCATCGCATTATTTTAAAAGAGCGTTACCTCAACAATGAGACCAACCCTGACACCGTTGGCGGGGTTCTCATCACCCATTGAAATCAAAATGTAAATGATCTTGCGCCCCACGCGATGACGATTTGCGATGAGCTGGCGAGCTCGGCTATTTACTCGAGCTCTCTTCAGCCATAAGAAAGAAAAATAAATAGATGAAAACAATAAACAGATGAAAACGTCGAAAATTTGGTTTAAAGATTATACCTTGGAGGAGATTAACCGTATCTTCCATAAGTTTATGACAGGCTATCTCAATATTCAGGCCACTGAAGTACGAGATGATATGCTCATCGCATCGATGCCCATATCAGACAAAATCAAACAACCATTTGGTATCCTGCATGGAGGGGCCTCTGTGGTTCTGGCAGAATCTGTGGGGAGTGTGGCTTCCAATCTCCTTATCGATCCGCAACATCTCGTAGGTGTCGGCATGGAAGTAAACGCAAATCATTTGAAATCTATTGCGGAGGGTACGCTATTCGCTTACTGCACGCCGCTGCATATTGGAAAAAAAAGTCATGTCTGGGATATTAAAATCAAAAATGAAACTGATCTCTTGATTTGTGTTTCAAGATTGACCGTAGCGATTATCGAAAAGCCTTCTTGACACAAAAATTCGGGGCAATTCAATTATTTTTCATAAAAAACAAAATTTTTAAAACTTAATCACCCTCTTAATTGTACTATATACAAATACCATTCAATATGGTTTTATGATACGGTTTAGGTTTTAGAGAGATTTCACCCCCAAATGAAATCTCTCTATTTTTTGCTCCAGATTATGTAAATGTTTTTACCGTATGCAATCGTTTGTGTATATTTTTCTGTTTCCTAATATCAATATATTTTATTAGTCTTGTAATTCGATTTTGATGATCACATATTAAATCTAATATTCCACGAATGAATTCGAAAACCTCAACACAACAAGCTGGCCAATCTTCCTTGGGGCCAATGATTATTATTGCCTCACTATTCTTTATTTTCGGCTTTGCTACCTGGCTAAATTCCTTATTGATACCTTATCTAAGAATCGCCTGTGAACTCTCCGAAGTACAATCTTATTTTGTAACGTTTGCTTTTTATATCGCGTATTTAGTCATGGCACCGGTATCGACATGGGTTTTGAATAAATACGGATTTAAGAAAGGAATGGCGATTTCTTTGGGGGTCATGGCTGTCGGTGCTTTACTGTTTATCCCCGCGGCTTATACCAGAACATATCTCATTTTTTTAATAGGCTTATTTACAATGGGCGGAGGTTTAGCTATTTTACAAACAGCGTCTAATCCGTACATTACAATTATTGGCCCGGTTGAGACTGCAGCAAGACGGATCAGTATCATGGGTATTTGTAACAAGGTAGCAGGTGCTATCGCTCCCGTTTTATTAGGTTTATTCCTAAATCTCGGCGAAGCCGATAAGATTGCTAAACAGGTGGAGTCAATGCCGGCGGATCAATACGCCGCGGCTTTAGATCAAGTTGCACTACAGGTTGTCAACCCTTATATTGGTATTGTTGTTGTCTTGGTGCTTTTAGCCATTTGGATTTCTCGTGCGAATCTTCCGGAAGTAAAGGGCGATGAAGAAGAGACGGCCGATCACCACATGGTATCGGAAGATAAGAAAAGTATCTGGGATTTTCCGCATGTTATATTGGGATTCATCGCGTTGTTCATGTATGTGGGTGTAGAAGTTCTTGCGGGTGACACGATTATTGCTTACGGTGTATCACAAGGAGTCAGCTTAGACAAGGCGACCGTTTTTACCGGATATACAATGGGTGCCATGGTATTAGGTTACATTATTGGAATCATTGCCATTCCAAAATATTTCTCACAAGAAACGGCCATGAAAGCATGTGCTATCCTCGGTATACTCTTTACGTTGGGCATTGTTTCCACTGAGGGAATGCTTTCTCTTACTTTTGTTGCCTTACTAGGTTTAGCCAATTCATTAGTATGGCCCGCGATTTGGCCTTTGGCATTAAAAGGAGTAGGCAAGTTTACCAATGCGGCTTCAGGTCTATTGGTTATGGGAATCGCGGGCGGAGCGGTTATCCCCTTAATTTACGGTCAAATAGCCCACATGGTAGGTTCTCATGCCGCATATTGGATAGCCCTTCCCTGTTATTTATTTATTCTTTATTACGGTATTGCCGGACATAAAGTGGGTAAAAAATCATAAAAAACTATATTTTAGCATATAAAACAAACAACATTATATGAAAAAGACATTCTTTTCGTTAGTATTTGCGGGAGTGATCTTGTTTTCAACACAAGAGACACAGGCGCAGGCGAAGTTTCCACCTGCGAGCAGCACGACAAAAATCGAACAAGGCATTGGCATCAAAAAGGCCACACTTCTATACCAACGTCCAAACGTAAACAGCCGTAAGATCTTCGGAGAGCTGGTACCTTATGACCAAGTTTGGCGGACAGGAGCTAATGGCATACCTTCCCTTACATTTGAAGAGGAAGTCACGATAGCGGGCAATAAAGTTCCCGCCGGTACTTATGGCCTCTTTACGATACCGACAAAAGGTGATTGGACCATTATTCTTAGCAAGAATGTAGAGCAATGGGGTGCTTATCAATATAATCAAAGCGAAGATTTTTTACGTTTTCAGGCGAAATCTAGGCAAATTTCGGATAAAGTCGAAACCTTTACTATTGCTTTTGAAAATGTAAAACCAAACGGCGCAGATTTAACGCTGTCGTGGGAAAACACGAAAGTTTCGTTTCCTATTGCAGTAGATCAATCTCAAGAAATCCTAGCAGGTATCGAGGAGGCGATGAAAGGAGAAAAGAAACCGTATTTTGCAGCCGCTCAATATTACTTCCAAAACAATTTAGACATTAACAAGGCCGTTGAATGGGTTAAAGAAGCGGATAAAGACAATACAAAAGCTCCTTATATCAAATACTGGAAAGCGAGAATGTTATTGAAAGCGGGCGATAAGGCAGGTGCCACAAAAGCTGCTACGGAAGGTATTGCCATAGCGAAGGCTACCAATAACGATGAATATATAAAATTGAATACGCAAGTGCTTGAGGAAGCAAAATAAGAAAGTAAGCGCCAAAAACGTTTCGGCGCTTACTTTCTCATTTTTTTAATCCCTCTCCCTCCTGCTGCCAAACTATAGAAAACACATTTTATCTTTTTTGGCCTTATCGTACTATTTTTACTGAAGTCTTTGCCCCGCTAGCAACGTTTTATAATCGTTGAAACCCACGAGTTCTTCTCTTTTATTCCCTTGTTCATAAAAAGATATTTCCAAATCGGGCTTTTCTTCGGGCATCTCTGGTCTAACCTATGGAGCAATCGCTTTTTTGTAGCTCTTTCCTCCTGAAACAATAGTAAACGACTAAGATAGCATGCTGAAACGCGGTAAAAACGAAAAACAGGTCTTCGTTTACAAGACCCCATTACATACATCATGATTATAGATTTATTTAACTTTTCAGTTTATTAAGCACAAGATGCATATAATGATGCCTCCTACAAGAGGCGTTATTGTTCGAAAAGGTGTATAATTTGGCCTTGGAGGCGAAGAATTTCTGAAAATCCCCTATATTCGAACGTGACTAAAATACATTACATTATTCTATGATAGCGCTGAACAACATCGCAGAAAAATAGAATTGGCATTTAATATAGAAAAGAAATGGATTATAGAATTTTTAAAGGTGACCAGATTGCTGCAATAGGATTGGGAACTTGGCAATTGGGGAGTGCCGATTGGGGACAAATAGACGAAGCGAAGGCATTAGACATTCTGAACACATATGTAGACGCGGGTGGGAATTTTATCGATACGGCCGATGTCTATGGAATGGGAACCAGCGAACGCTTAATCGGAAAGTTCCTAAAACAGACCAACAAAAAGGTTTACGTCGCAACAAAAATAGGCCGGCGAAACGACACGCCCAATGGATGGCCTCAAAACTTTACGTATGATGCTATACGGCGGCATGTAGAGGATTCCCTGACGCATCTTGGATTGGACCAGCTATATCTGGAGCAGCTACACTGCATCCCTACCGAAATTCTCCGTCAAGGAGAGGTCTTTGACCACCTCCGTCGTATACAAGAAGAAGGACTTATTCAGCATTTCGGTGTCAGTGTCGAGACAGCCGAGGAAGCACTTATCTGTCTCGAACATCCGGACGTCGCTGCTCTACAGATTATATTTAACTTATTCCGTCAACATCTGGCAGATGAGTTTTTTGACAAAGCCAGTGCACAAGGGACGGCACTCATCGCCCGTGTGCCGCTGGCGAGCGGCCTCCTTAGCGGAAAATTCACCCGCTCAACAACCTTTGACGATAAGGATCACCGCCATTATAACGCCAACGGCGACGCTTTTAATGTAGGTGAAACCTTTAGTGGAATTGCATTTGAAAAGGGTATCGAATTATTGGAAGAAATCAGGGACATCCTTCCCGAAGGAAACTTGGCACAGCAAAGTATCAAGTGGATATTGCAACACGCTGCGATCACAACCGTCATCCCTGGGGCAAGTAAAGTAGAGCAGGTACAATCGAACATTGCGGCTACCCAACAACCGAACCTGGATAATGATACGCTTCAAAAGCTTAAAGAATTCTATACCGAGCGGATTCGTCCAGAAATCCGAGGGAAGTATTAATATGCAATGCGTCGCTCTAAAGCAACATTATTTCAAACAAAAAGCCACTTTTTGTGGCTTTTCATTTTATTCTAGCCGTGCTACTGGCATTCCTATTCATTGATAACTGCTGCCGAGGTTTGTACCGAACGATCTACCTTTTTAACCAAACCTTGAAGGACGTTTCCGGGGCCAACTTCAACGAAAACTTCCGCACCATCAGCCAGCATTTGTTGTACTGTTTGTGTCCAACGAACAGCTCCCGTTAATTGTGCGATTAGATTTGCTTTGATATGTTCCGGATCGGTATAAGGTTTTGCATCCACATTTTGGACGATGGGGCAAATCGGCGCTTTGATTTCTGTTTCCTCAATCGCAGCCTGCAATTCTACTTTGGCGGGCTCCATCAAAGGAGAGTGGAATGCCCCTCCAACATTTAACTTTATAGCTCGTTTAGCACCAGCTTCCGTCAATAACACACAAGCTTTATCCACCCCCTCTATCGTTCCCGAAATAACCAATTGTCCCGGACAATTATAATTTGCCGCCACAACCACATCTTCTACTTGCGCACAAATTTTCTCTACCGTTTCATCATCTAATCCCAAAATCGCCGCCATGGTCGACGGCTGCGCTTCGCATGCTTTCTGCATAGCGTTAGCACGCTTCGCTACCAATTTGAGACCATCTTCAAAAGATAATGCACCTGCTGCTACCAACGCAGAGAATTCGCCTAACGAATGTCCTGCTACCATCGCCGGCTGAAAGCTATTGCCTAAAGCTTTTGCCAAGATCACCGAATGGAGAAAAATCGCTGGTTGTGTCACGTTCGTCTGTTTCAAATCCTCTTCTGTACCCGCAAACATAATATCGGTAATACGGAACCCCAAGATATCATTTGCTTGTTCAAAAAGAGTCTTCGTCTCTTCATTAAGATTGTATAAGTCCTGCCCCATTCCTATGAACTGAGCCCCTTGGCCTGGGAAAATATAAGCTGTCTTCATCTATTTATTTTTTCGTTATGGTTGATGGAAACTCATCGTATCTCAGTTTCCCACGTTTAGTATCGCGTCAAAAATAAAAAATTCTTTTATCTATTCCGGAACAAACGCTAGGGATGTGAGCTTCTTATCATCAAAAATATCCTGTGCAGTAGACAATAGGTCGCTAGCAGACACTGCATCTATTTTTTCAAAAACTTCATGCAATGTTACCACCCGATCATAGTCCATGACATTTTTTGCTTCTGCAATAATCATACTCATTCTATTTTCCTCCGCAAGCGCTATTTGCCCCTTAAACTTATGTTTTGCTTTTTGTAGTTGATTTTCGGATATTCCTTTAGTTTTCATTTTATCAAGCTCCCGAAAAACGAGTTTTTTTGCTCTTTTAACTTTTTCTTCATCGGTACCGAGATAAATCGTAAACAATCCCGTATCTGTAAAGAGGGTATAATTTGATTCAATCGTATAAGCAATTCCATATTTTTCGCGGACAGCGAGATTAAGGATTGAAGTCATTCCAAAGCCTCCTAACATGTTATTAAGCAACAATAACCCCGTTTTACGATCGTCGCGAATACTATACGCCGGAGCGCCCAACATATAATGCACCTGATTGATTGGCTTCTTTAACTCGATATGCGCGGCGACGTTCACAGCTACTTCTTGGCGCGTACGCATCAGCTTATTCTCTTTGACCGGTTCGAAGTAACGTCTTAACATCTTCTCCACCGTCTTTAGCTCATAATCACCTGTTATGCCGATGACGATTTCATCCGTTTGATAATTCTGATGGATAAATTGCTGAACATCTTCTTTCGTAAAAGCCAGCAAATCTTTTTCCAGCCCCAGAATATTGTGCCCCAATCCCGAACGATTAAAAATTAAATCCTCGTAGTCGTCCATAATCGATTCTTCGGGATTATCCCGATAAGATGCCATTTCGTCTACAATAACTCCCTTTTCTTTTTCCATTTCATCTGGTGGAAAGGTAGAATGGAAGATAATATCTTCAAATAAATCCAACGCCTTATTCAAGTGCGGCTTGAGGATAGAGGCATGCACGCAAGTATATTCTTTAGTAGTATATGCATTTAGGTCGCCTCCTACCGCTTCCAAATAATTGAGAATCTGTTGTGTAGACCGCCGTTCCGTTTGCTTGAACAGCAAATGCTCAATAAAGTGGGCCACGCCGTATTTACCGGGTTCTTCATCTCGAGAACCAGCATTTACAACCAAGCAGGTGTGGGTAATGGGAGAAATCTGACGGTGAAATACCGCACGGATACCGTTATCCAAGCGGATAATTTCATATTCCATATTTATCAAAGTCAAACCCCAAAAGTAGAAATAAAAAAGGACATTTACATCCTTGGTCGTCTCATTCCCCTTGATCCACTTTCTTCTTGAAAAGGATTCATTCCCGAAAATTTTTGAAATCTAAAGGTAAAGGTCAACATAAAGTACCTTCCCAAACGATTGGTACGAGAATCTGTTAATATATCGCCGACCGTTCTATTGATATTAATCTGCTGGTCTAATAGGTCAAAAGCCTGTAAGCGTATCGTGCCCCGTTGTCCCTTCAACATACGTTGCTCAATATAGCTATTGATGATAAATGGATTTTCAGTAGCTCGGTAACCTCTATTGAACGTCTTGGAAACGTCCGCACCAAAAATGGTTGTCGGGGTGATGTTTACAGAACCTATCAGCGTTGGCGAAAACGACGAAACATTGCCTTGTGAATACTGCGGCAAGGATGATTTGGTAATATTATAAGAGTACCGAGCGCCGGGGCTAATTTCCAAATTTTCTGACGGTGTGTATCGAAAGAACAGTCCTTGCATTAAAACCGTATTATTGGTCACATTTTTATCACCTTCTAATGCATCTGGGTCCTCCGCGATATAAGCGATATTCTTATTATAATTCACACTCCCCATATACATAATGTTATAGGTTTTATCTTTCAATGATCGACCTAAGTGGTAAAACGAATTAACCGAATAAACAGGTTCCGATTCGTTCAAATAGCGTACTTCCTGGTATATACCATCACCCTCCACCGGATAACGTTTATTAAAAGAAACAATTTTGTCCTTGGTCAAATTAGCACTGACCGTCGCAAAGAATGTCTTGCCTTTCTGAAAGTCTCCACTGCGGAAACGAATCCGCCCGCTGTGCTGGAATTCCGGATCTAGATTCGGATTTCCAATCGTGGTACTCGTACGATTTGTACTAACCTCAAAAGGCAATATCTGCGACACCCCCGGTTCGGAAGCACGTGCGGAATAATTGAAGGTAATATTGGATTGTCTTGAAAACCGATATTCAAAACGAGCGATCGGAATAACATTAAAGTTATTCCGGCTAATAACTGCAGATTCCGACGCGCTGTATGCATTCCCGCTCAAAACAGTGGGTTGTACTGCAGCTCCTATACTATACTTAATTTTATCGTTGTCATAAGAATAGTTTGCCCCCACCCGGTGGGAAGTAAATGCATAGTCATAATCATATGAATAGTTCAGCACGGCGGCGGCATCTACCCCATTAGCTATCGGATTACCGTCTCTATCAAATCCATTTTGCCTGTCGAAATTATCATAATCGTTTATATTAAAGTCGTATGTCAATTCCATTCGACTTTTTTCTCCAAGAGGCTCCGTGTAAGAAACAGATGTTCCGGCATTCCAACTTTTGTTTTGCGCTTCCCGTATAGTTTGTTCATAAATCTCTCCGATCGTTTGATCTTGGTTGTTCGGGTCATAGATGAGGCGATCTAAAATCTGGTTATAATCGTTTTCTGTAACGGAATTGTCGTAATTAAAATTGATAAAGAAATTTCTTCCCTTGTCGTTCAATCGTCTGTTGTATAATCCACTGATCCCGTAACGCGGCGCATTGTTGCCGTTCAATTGAGTCTGCACCTGTGTATAGTCCAATACATTGTCCAAATAAAATATAGAATTATCGAGATTATCCGCATCATTCTTATTAAAGCCAAACTGTGGTGTCAATTTCAAATAGTCTTTTTCTGAAATATTCCATTCCACATTGGCTTCCATACGATGATTCGTACGGATGCTATTATTATCCTGATCACTATCAACGCCCATATTCTGTCCGATATATTCGGTAAATGATTGTGTTTGTGTATTATTATCATCCCGACCAAACGAATACGAACCATACACCTTCAACTTATCACTGAAATCATGGCGGACGTTCAAACCAATTGATCCTACCTTGGTGATACCATCAGAACCACCCCATGCGCCACCGCCTCCACGGCCACCACCGCCGCCCATACGCCGACGTGCGCCGCCGCCCATGGTATTAAAGTCAAATAAGTTTGCGTTCATGTTGTTCAAATTTCCTAATACGGAAACCTGCGTTTTATCAGTAAGCCCCATCCACATTCCAGTGGTTTGGAATCGTTCCTCCGTTCCATACCCTACCCGTACGGTTGCCATTTGGCCTTTATTATATTCCGGATCAATCTGGATATTTAAAACCTTCTCCGAATCTCCGGTTCTATTTCCGGTCAAGTTTGCCATATCTCCATAATCATCGATCACTTGCATTTTTTCAATGATATTGGCGGGGAGGTTTTGCGTCGCTGTTTTCACATCGCCACCAAAAAAATCCTTCCCGTTGATACGTACCCGTGCAATTTGTTCCCCCTGTGCTGTCACATTGCCATCTTTATCGACTTCTACACCTTGTAATCTTTTTAAAGCATCCTCTGCCAGCGCGCCTTCCCTTAACTTTAAGTCCTTTGTAGCATACTCGATGGTGTCTCCTTTCACTTGTACGGTAATCACACCATCAACAATTACTTCCTCTAGCATATTTGCTATTCCCTGCAGTTGAAAAGACGGTATTACCATTTTATCTTGTCCCGGCGAAAAGTTGAATTGTCGCTCAAAAGGTTCAAAACCTAAACTCGTGACTTTCACGGTAAACGTCTGCGATTTCACATTGTTAAATGTAAATATGCCTGCTGGGGAAGCACTTGTGCCTAGTGTGTCCTTATCGCCTTCCAATTGCACAGAAGCCCCGGCCACTACTCTTGATTCATTATCCCGCAACATGCCTTGCACTGTTCTACCTGTTTGTGCAATCGCATTGGAAGCGGATAACCAAACCGCCAAACCGTAAATTATTGTCAAAAAACCTCTCATTTTTTTATCGTATGCTAATTTAATATTGTTTCTAAAAGTACGGCCAAGGTCAACTTATCCTTCGATTTGGAGGTCGACCCTCCGCGATAGCCACCGTACATTCCCCGTGAGCGGCTCGAGGCCACTTTCTTAGAAGAAATTAAGGGTGTAAAACCATCATAAATACCGAGCTTGAACGTCGCAACGGGTGTCGTATAATCCAATAACAACTTCGGTACGACCGCTTCATAATAGAGTTTCCCGTCGTTTATACGCGCTTTTGCTTGCAGTCCATAGCCATTTTGCAAGGACAACAATCCATTTGGCACCTTTGGGAAGCCATACACAAAATATCCACGCGATCGGTTGATCAAATCTGTTTTATAAGCCCCATCAGAATCGTGATCCTCACGCAACATGGCACGTTTCACTTCGCTGTCGGGGTAAGGAAATAGAAATTGGATGTCGTCCTTGTTTCTATGATTGGACTGGACAGTCAGCAAAACACCATTTCTAACGGCTAGATGCTGTAGCATTTGGTTTTCTACACGAACGGCAATATAAAGATTGGAAGCGTCTTGTCCCAGTCGAAAGAACCAAAAACCTTCTTCTGCAACGTTATTTAACGTATCCCACTCCACTAAATCTGCATCAATCGTTACATCCGTCACCGACTGGACGATCATCTTTTGCTTCTTTTGTGCAAAAGACTCACCCATTCCTAAAATTACTATTATGGCCAGAAGAAATGCTTTCATTGTTAGTTGTTATTCTACTTCATGTAAACGCTCTAGCTATAGACTCAGCAATCATATCAAAGTAAAAAAGCATTTCTTCTTTTTTATCGAATATCACACACATGTTACATACAGTCCGGCCATTTTCATCTATTTATTTCGCTTTATGGCCGATGAGAGTTCGTGTAAATAACTGAGCTTACGAGCTCATCGCAGATAATCATTTCTTTATGTGTTCGTGCCTATTTACATCTCGGTTTTGTATTTTAGCAAAATGCTATTATCAACTTTTCAACGTGATGTGATGGAGGCAGGATGCGACGAAGCTGGAAGAGGCTGCCTAGCAGGGCCTGTATTTGCCGCAGCCGTTATTTTTCCGCCGGACTACTGTAATGAACTGCTTAATGACTCCAAGCAGCTTTCGGAAAAGAAAAGAATGACTTTACGTCCTATCATTGAGAAAGAGGCTTTAGATTTTGCCGTAGCGAGTGTTTCTGCAGAAGAAATCGACCATATCAATATTTTAAACGCTTCCTATTTGGCCATGCACCGCGCATTGGATCTGCTGAAAACAAAAGCGGCTTATATCATTGTTGATGGTAACAGATTCAGGGCATATCGAGATGTCCCCCATCAATGTATTGTAAAGGGTGATGGAAAATACCTTTCTATAGCGGCTGCATCCATCTTAGCCAAGACCTACCGGGATGAATATATGCATTCGCTGGCAAACGAATTCCCTTATTATGATTGGCTGTCTAATAAAGGATATCCGACCATTAAGCACAGAAATGCCATCTTGCAGCACGGTATCAGCCCACACCATAGAAAATCATTTCGGGTTACTGACCCTCAGCTGAAGTTGTTTTGATGATATAAAACAAGTAGAGACGCCGTTTAGCGTCTCTATTAATTTTATTTCTTTGCCAACTTAGTCTGTCCAAACCGTATATAATCCGCCATTACGGATAAACTTTCGTCTAAGATAAAATCAAAATCTGTTTTGGGTTGTGGTTCTCCCTCTTTCCACAATGGCAACCCACGCAGTTCTAAGCCCTTGTTGATTCGCGCTCTGTTTTTTGCTCGGGTCTTCTCCCGCTCTTCCTTTAATTTATCTTGGTTCAAGCTAATCTCTTGAATAGAATCCAGTTTCTGAAATTCCTCAATATCTTCCAGTAGATAAGCATACTCAGGAGATTTTTCCATTCTCAATTCGTGCACTTCTTTTAGTTGGTTCTTTAAATTCGTTAAATCTGCCACCGCTGTAAAGTTCGAAGACTTAATTTGATCCCACGGCAAGGCCGAAGGTTCAGAACTTTCGCCAAACTTTTCTGCTGCATATTGGGTAGGGAAAGTAATATCGGGTACAACTCCTTTATGTTGCGTACTGCTTCCGGTTACACGATAAAATTTACCCATCGTAATATTGATTTGACCAAATTCCGGCGCACCTGTAGGTGTATCCGGATCTTTGTCTAGACCCTTAGCTTTCAATAGCAATTTATTCGTCGCACTAATGAAACGTGACATATCAATAGCCGATTGTACGGTCCCTTTTCCATACGATTGCGTTCCCAACACTACCCCTCTTCCGTAATCCTGAATCGCCCCGGCAAAAATCTCAGAGGCTGATGCTGAAAAACGATTGATTAGCACACCAAACGGACCATCCCAAGCAACACCTGCATCTTTATCGCTTTCTATATCTACCCGATTACGTACGTCGCGCACCTGGACCACCGGCCCCTTGTCAATAAACAATCCGGTCAATTCGATAGCTTCCTGTAAAGAACCGCCACCATTATTTCTCAAATCTAACACAACCGCGTCGACATTTTCTTGACGAAGGGTATCCAAAATCAGTCGAACATCCCTCGTCGTACTCTTGTAATTTGGATCGCCTCGGCGGTAAGCCTCAAACTCAATATAGAATTTCGGTAATTTGATAAGCCCGACTTTATACATTTTTCCGTCGTCTCCTTTGACCTGCTTTATCTCTTTCTGTGCGGATTCTTCTTCAATAACAATCTTATCCCTATTTAATGCCACCACTTTCGGCTGTGCTGTAAGCTCTTGCCCAGCCGGAATAACTTTCAATCGCACGACCGTATTTTTCGGTCCCTTTATTTTTGCAACTGCGGCATCTAAACGCCAACCGATAATATCCTCAAATTCACCTTCTCCTTGCGCTACACCGATAATTCTATCGTCGACATTTAAGCTTTTGTCTTTAAAAGCCGGGCCTCCCGCAATAATCTCCTTAATCGTAACCATTTCGTTTTCCATAGATAAACGTGCGCCGATACCTTCAAAGGTATTGGACATGCTTTCGTTAAATGCTTGTGCAAACGAAGGATTATAGTAGGTCGTATGTGGATCAACGGCATCTGTCAACGCGGTCATGATCAGCTGAAAGGCATCATTGGAATTGGTCTGTTTTGCTTGGCTAACTAAGTTTTTATACCGCTTGCGCAATGTTTCTTTGTGCTTTTCCATATCCACGGAATCTTTATCTGTACTTGTCAACCGCAAATTCAGCAAATCGTATTTCACGCGCTTACGCCACTGGTCTTTCAGTTCCGATTCGTCCTTAAAATAAGGAAGCTTCTCTCTGTAAGCCACGTATTTCTCATCGATTTCAAAATCATGTGGTGCATCGACTTGGGATAACGCATATTCCATCGCTTCCAAATAACGCTTTGAATAGATATTGAAAATATAAAATGGGGCAGATAGATCACCTTTCCTAAAGTCTTGACTAATGGCATTTTCAAATTGCTTGAAATCGTCAATATCGGATTGAAGGAGGTAATTCCGTCCCTGATCCATCGATTTTAGCAAGTTCGTAAAAACGATGCGTGACAGCGAATCTGTCATGGGGACCTTTTTATAGCTATAGTTCTCCAACAGGTTGGCCACTTCAGCAGCAATAACTTCGTGTTGTGCCGACGGTTTTAACTGTAACGCCTCTTCCTCCAAACTCACCCGGGGTTTTGATCCACACGCTATAAATGAAATTAAAGCCAGACCAAATACGATATTCTTAAACATATAAGCTATTTTTTTTAAATACATTTGCAATAATCCTTTTCAGTATCCAAAACTTGCAATAAAATTTTGTTTGCCATAAAAATACTGAAAACAAAGCATAAAATAACAAGGACGTTAAAATTAACAACCGGAAGTTGTCAAGTTAACATTTATCTCATTTGTAAATAACTGTATAAATAGAGACTTATTGTGTAAAGATTATATGACGGGAGAGAAAAATTACTTATTTGTGATTCTTTAAATTAGACCCTAACTTTGTAAAACAGGAAGGAACGCATATGAAACTCTATCAAAAGAGTATTTTTTATACTATTTTAGGTATATTGGTTTTTGAGCTTGGCATGACTAAAGTGCAAGCGCAACAGGTTGACGGAGTTTTAGATCCAGCAGGCTATGTGAATAAGTATGACACCGATTTCGACGGAGTAGGTCCTCGCGTATATGTACTTCCTGCTCCCCGAACACGCGAGGAGCTCCTGACGGATTCCTATCAAGAAAAGACAGCTTTTCAGGACAGCATCCATAGAGCACTCGACCTGCAACAATTGATTGCGGAGTTTAAAACGACGCGTGCCGAAATGAATGTGCAATACCTGTTGTCACCCATGCCTAGTACGGCTTTGGCGTGGAATGAACTCGTGGAGCGAGAAGTCGGGCGCGGTAATTATAATACGGCCTATGGTTTGCTACATACTTACGCGTCATTATCTCTCAAAGAAGGAACTATCTCTCAAACCCTTGGCTTGTTGCAAAGCGCACTTCAGCACGCACAGAAGACTTCAAACACATCCGATGTGGCCGTTATCCAGTACAATCTAGCCAACATCTTTTTATACGATAAAAACATCCAACAGGCAGGTTATTTTCAAGAAGCTTATTACAAAACGGCTGTTCAACAGAAAAATATTATCGACCAAGCGAATTCTCTTTTGAAAATAGCACTGATCCAGGCCTACGACAAAGATTACCGGTCTGCCGAGAACAACATCATCCGCAAGGCTATCCCCCTACTGAACCGTGCAAAAGCATACGAACAAAAGATTGTTGCCTGGCAAACGTTGGCACGGATTTACCAATTGCAAAATAAGCACACGGAAGCGCAATGGTTTTTAATCCAAGCACGTGATCTGGCAAATAGTAAAAACTTCAATGAAGAGCTTCCTGAAATTGAATACATGCTCGCATCTTCAAAATTTGTCCAGAAGAATTATAACGTCGCTAAAAAGGAGTTTCTCCAAGCGGACGAACTGGCTAAATCGGAAGACAATAAGCTACTTCAACTAGCTATCATAGACAAATTGGGACAGATATACATGACGCAGAGCGACTTTAATAATGCCGAAACCGCACTGCTTAACTATAAAGATTTGCGTACAGAACTTTTTGGCAAAGAGCAGTAGCGTAGTGTCTCTTTGGCAATAAAGCATTTCAGTCTACATAATCGTTCACTTTAGGGCGAAGAAAATATAATTGGATCAGCAGCGCGATCATGACAATTCCTGCGAGTGTGGCAAAATCTTTCCCTAGATGCCCCGCATCCGAAGATCGTCCGAGAAAATCTGTGATATATGCACCGGAGAAAACACCGACCATATTCATCAACCCATAGGCTGTTGCCCTATATTTCGAAGACACAAACTGGCATAAGATGGGCATATTATTCGCATCAAACATACCGAACCCCAAACCGAAACAAAGTGCTGCAGCGACAACATGAAAGAGCGAGTGACCAAAACCTAACAACAATAGTGATGGAATCGTTAAAGCAATGCCGATAGCACTCGTATAAATTCTACCCTTTATATTGCGTTGTACCCATCTATCGGATAGAATCCCTCCACAAATAACCCCTATAAACGATGAAACAGCAATTGTAATCGTCGATAATGGTCCCGCACTAGACATAGGAATATCTAGATTTTGTGCAAAAAGTGTCGGAAGCCAGTTTTTTGTTGCCCACCCAGGTAAGCTTGGTACGGCAAAATAAAAAAGTATAACCCAAAAGGAAATATTGGTAAACAATATAGCCAATGCTTTAAAGGCAAACGGACGTTGTTTCTCCAATTTTTCTTGCGCAGTCTTTATACTATTAACAGCAGATTTAGCTTCTCGTAAGAAAAATATCAAGATAATAGCATACACTATTCCTATAAGCCCAAAGGCACGAAATGCGGTATGCCATGTAAACGCTTCTGCTACCGTCGCACCAAAACCTCCAAGTGCCTGCCCCATATATAGTCCCGTCATATGAATACCAATAGCTAGGGATCTCGTTTTTTCCTGATGAAAATCAGCTATGAGAGAAAGTCCAGCAGGAATATACAGTGCCTCACTTACCCCCATGACAGCTCTTAACCAATAAAGTTGTTGAAACGTATTCGCATACCCCATGGCAAAAGTTACACCGGACCAAACAAATAAACTCCCCACAATAAGCCATTTTCGATTGAATTTATCCGCTATACCTCCCGCGACAGGACTCATAAAACCATATATCCACAAGAAAATAGCCATTAAATGGCCAAAGTTTGTAGCCGATTGTAATTCAACAATGTCAGCTTCCATACTAGGTCGCATTGTAGCCAACATCTGTCTATCCATGTAATTGAGCAATGCAACAATCCACAAAAGGCCTACAACGACCCAAGGGTAATATTTTGAATTTTTCATCAGCGTATTTGTTTAATCGGCAATATGCCACCATTAGCGAATCGCCATGTACATTTGTCGCGAACGCCCTTATTCGGAGGTTTTAATGGCTTCCGCGACAACAACTTTTGTTGTTCTCACGGAGGGTCTTATTTCACCACCTGGAATTATAGCTTTGTTATCCCATACCACTAATGGTGCAGTTACAGCTGCATCACTGGGTTGAACGCCAACCTCGGTCCAATTATTATATTTTGTATTGTACGACAAAACAGTTTTTGAAAACCCCGGATGTTTCTCCTTTTTCAGATTTATTCCAATCTGTGAACCGTCATCCCCACCAAAAACAACCAAGTTGTCGTTACCTACAGCAAAAGCCGGACTAGGTGCCGCAACGATCGCGTGTGGCAAATCGGCAATTCTTTCCCAGCCCCGCCCGACTGTGTACTTATAGGCATCTTTTAGATACTCACGATCACCATTCTTCAGGTGAGTGCCGCTAAATAGATAAATTGCGCCATCCTGTGCGCCTGCAACAGCAAGCATCCGCGAAGGTCCTGGCCAAGAGTCCAGCTTTTTCCATGCTGTTGCAGATTTATTGAGGTCTAAAGACCAAAAATTGTTCTCCGTTTCCTTCGATGCAGGATCCAGCGTACCACCCAACACATATATCACATTATTCAGGATCACGCCTGTCGAATTGGCCACAGGCTTGGGTAATTCAGGGAGATGTTTAAAGGTAACATTCTTCCCATCATATTGAAGCAATCGCACCTCAGCTATATGCTTTTCATGCGTGCTCCCTCCGACTAAAATCAATCCCTCGTCACATGTAATCGAGATACCATACCCTAAGGCAGTCGGTAAATTTCCGACAACCTTCCATTCACCGTCTGGGCTATCCAACGCAAAAATTTGATCATGCCACACTTTTTTGGAACCTGTCCAGGGAGCACCTCCATCGGGAAAGTTTGCTCCCCCTGCAACAATCAATGTATTATTCCATATGCCCGCAAACGAACCCGCAAAACCGATATCGTCGGGCACATTTGCTAATGTGTCCCATTTAAAGGAAATATTTATCTGCGCATAAACCGATGTTACTGTCATATAGAAGATTATACCTATAAAATAAAAGAAGAATCTCATCGCACTAATGATTTGGCGCAGAAGCTGTCGCTCTGCATTGATCTACCTGCTTAAAAAAATCTTTTGCTTCCAAATCTTCCTTTAGTCTTTTTCTTTCTTCCGATGTTAGACCAATCAATGGTAAACGACACGAACCTAGTTCAAAACCGCCCATATCTACGATAGCGCGCTGCGCTGGAATGGGTGAAAATTTACCCAGAGATTGCACCATTTTGATAGAAACCATTTGTAATCTACGGGCTTCTTCCATATTTCCATTTTCAAAGTTTTCAATAACCTTGTTATATAACGGTGCGGCAAATGTATATGTACTTCCCACCGCTCCTTTCGCCCCTACAGCCAATGCTCCTAAAAGCATTTCATCTAAACCATACAAGACATCATATTTACCATCTTTATAATTCACGCAAGCCTCATATTCATGCAATGTAGACGCCGTATATTTCAGTCCCGCAAAGTTAGGGATCATCTCTTCCGCCAGCTTTATCAGTTCCAGCATATCCATGGATATGCCTGTCAAATGGGGGATATTGTAGTAATAAAAAGGTGTATTCGGGGCCGCAGAAGCAATTTCGGCTAAGCTTGTCACCAAAGCCTTCACGGACGCCGGTTTAAAGTAAAAAGCCGAGACCGAAGAGAAAGCATCTGCCCCCACCTGTTCTGCATGTGCAGCTAATTTACGCGCTTCTTTTACCGAACTATGCCCAACGTGAACGATCACTTTAATCCGCTTGTTAGCTGCTTTCACATAGGCTTCAACGATTGCCTGTCTTTCCTCGACGGTCAGATTCGGTCCCTCTCCATTTGTTCCGCACACAAACACACCAGACACACCATCTACTATTAATTTATCCACTATCTGCGGAATAATCGCTACATTAACTTCACCATTTTCGTGATAGGCCGCAAAAGTAGCCGCCACCAATCCTGTAATTTTTCCCATTATCATTCTCTTCGTTTATTATTTCACAGCGCGTTATATTATTTTACGCTTTTAGTAATTTTTGTTTTTATTTAAGGATGTCTCTTAATTTAATAGCCTGGAAAACCATATCCGCTTGACTACTCTCATAAAGAATTCCAATTGTTTCATTATCTATACTCGTTAAGCAGGAATATCCTCGACTGTTAAATTCGTCCAACAACAGAGAGGAGTTGGCTCCAGACCACTGCATCCCATCGTCATAACTGTGTTTAATAGTCATGTTATGTCGCTTTGTCTTTGATGCAGGATTTGAAAATAAAAGGACAGATTTGTGCTTGCTGCCCGCTTTATAGTCATGGCGAATGATGCTTGCCATACAAACGGGTTCAATTAAAACACGATGCGAAGTAGGGTGCACAGACCAATTTTCACCTAAATCTTTGGTGACAGCAATAGCTCGTCCATTGGAATCATCTGTTCGTCCTTTATTTGAATTCGCTCTCATATTCAACATAATCGATCCGTCAGAAAGCTCTACAGCCATACATTCAGTAGTCGACTCATTCACAGCGGGTTTGCTGGATTTCCAAGTTTTCCCACCGTCTTTACTATACGTGATATTTGAAAAGGCTTCGCCGGTTTTGTCCCGTCCCTGCGTTGGGAATACCAACGTACCATCTTTCAACGTAATTCCTTGGCCCGGTGCCGGAGCCCATAACCACCATTCTTCCTTCTTCCCCATCTCCGTGATATTCATAGGATCCGACCAAGTTTTGCCGTCGTCGGTACTTTTTACAATCAGGAATTGCGAAGTTTGCTTCATCCCAAATCCTGGCTGAGAACCTTTCGTCCGCCACTGATGATTCCACTCATTACTTTGTTCATCCAAATCCTCCACCCATCTACCCTCCGCATTGATCACTCCGTGCATCCACAAACCAGCGATATAAATCGCATCGGAATTTTTATCTACGAGAATACACGCGTCCGAAACCCCATTAAACTTCTCCGGCAAACCACCCCATTCCCCCATATCCATAACGATCTGTATGGGCTCCCATGTATCTCCATTATCTTCACTTCGATGAATACCGATATCCATGTGACCTTGCAGATCACGCCCGCTTTCATAACGGGCGTCAAATAGGGCTATCAACGTTCCCTTATTGGTGATTGCCAAGCCTGGAATTCTGGACGTATGGACCGCATCTTGCTTATGCTTCCGAACGGCTACGCCGATACGTTGGTTCATGCCATTATCTTTTCTCTTATATGCTATGGACTGTCTGTCAACTTGAGCAGACAATAACCTCGCGTCGACGAAATTTAAAATATTCGCATCCTCTTCCAATTCATAAGATAGCCAGAAATAATTGTTACCCTTTTCCAACACCTGATCGCTTTCAAAATATATTTCCTTCGCCATTGTATCGACAACCGATACCAACTTTGCCTTCGTTGTTTCCATATTTCCCGGCAGGGAATCCTTAGCATAATAATACAAACGCGCCGTTTTTATATCAGCAAGGTCGGTTGTACCTTTTGTCGAGAAACGGAGCTTTTCTAAAACCTGTCCCCCAGAAGACGATATTACATTTACCCGGATAATCGGATTATTGTTTTTTTTCTTTAATACGGGCAATTGAAATTGATCACTGTCAATTTTAATAGTGGCAGGAGTAGCTGCCCAAAGCGACCAAATAATACTAGATAAAGCTGTAATCACTATAGCAATAAATCTCATTTTTCCGATGTATTTGTTTTAATTTTTATAAAGGCTCTGTAGAACCATTCAAGATCCACGTCAAATTGAACTTATGAAAATCGATCGACCGATTGCTTGTCCCTGAGTTTCCGGTATTCTCATTAATTTCGATCAAAGCACCAATCTCATTATCTTTAGTCTTTACCATACTAGAATACCCACCTTTCCCTTGGCTTTGTGCCTCTTGTTCGGTTAGTGAATCGTAAACTCGTCTATCAATAGGCCAAGTTTCACCTTCGTCATAACTTAACCTAACCAACATCCGACCTCTCGTCGTTGTACTCGCAGAATTCAAGAAAAGTATCCTATTTCGGTTCCATGTAAATCTCAGTATTGATGCCTGATTGGCCGGATCAGAAAGGGTTTCATCCGAAGTCCAGTTCGAAAAGTTCGATATCGTCCCAGTTGCTACCCTTCTCGTTTTGGAAAGCTCCCATTGGCTTCTGACCGGTCTATCGTTTCTAATTAAACCTCCATTGGCTTTTTCAATGATCGTTCCCTCACTCGTGCCGGAAGCCAAGAGCTGATATTTCCATGTCTGCCCATGGTCATCGCTGTAAATATTTCTACCTATCGCCGGGATAATCAATCTTCCTACGGCTTCCACTTGTGTTTTCTGAATTCCAATACCAGGTCCTATGGCATCCCATGTGTAATTACTAGGTAACAATGTAGACGTTAAGTCCACAGGAGAAGACCAGCTATTACCGTCGTTGTCACTATATGAAGCGAATACTTTTCGTTCGCCCCAGCTATCGATTCTTTCAAAGCCATCCGTGCCAGACTGATTATGATAACCACTATTCCAAGACATAAACAACCAAATGCGCCCGTTGGATTCATCCACTACCGCAGTCGGATTTCCCCAGGTACCATCCCCTTCGCTGACAACAGTTTTTAGAGCTGACCACGTTTTTCCATTGTCTTTAGAAGTTTTATATACTAAATCAATATTTCCATAATCGCGATTATTTCCTTTCCTTCCCTCAGCAAAAGCGATCAATGTACCCGTTGTTGTCTGGATAAGTGATGGTATCCGATAAGAATGATATTCCTCTGTTCCTCCGTCGAAGAGTTTCAACTGGGTGTGCGTAGGCGGAGCCTCCAACAATTCATTGTCCAGCGAATCACGGTTCGATGGAGTATCTGGTTTCTCCTTTGGTGCACCTTCTTTTTCACAGGAAGAAAACCCCACCAACACGCCGATTAGGATCAAAAAAAACTGTATAGGTATTTTATTCATTATCATGCATCCCTTTTAAAAGCCGTCCGGAAGCAAGAACTCCCGGACAAAGCTATCGTGGTTAAAAATTATAAAGAGCTGCTACCTCAGCCGCAGTTAACGCCTTATTATAAATCACCAAATCATCCAACATACCGTCAAAGTAGTTACTATCGTTCGTAGCCCCTCGTTGCATTCCTATCTTAAAGTCCCCACCATTGGATACGTTCTTAATTCCTTTAGTAGAAGTAACCTCTTTCGCTTTTACGCCATCAATGTAAACGGTTGTTTTCAAGCCACTCCGTGTCGCAACCACATGATGCCATACATTATCATAGAGTTTACCTTTCTCTGCTTCGCTCATACCGAGGAATGACCCTCCATCACTATCCTCCGTAGCAAATCCGACGAGCTGGCTAGTTGTGTTTGCGCCTAGACGTAGCCACGTCTGATTATCTCCACTACCCTGATCGCCACTTTCCTGCCAGATCATCATGCGCTTAGTCAACGTGGTTTTCACCCAGACAGAGACAGAATAATCATTCGTTCCAAAATTCATAGCTGCATGATCCGCAACAACCAATCCACTGCTTCCATTAAACACAGCCGCATTATTCTCATGTGTTTTTCTATCAATCCCTGCGCTCGTAATCGTGCCCTTTACGGTAGGAACGAACTTATGGGGCCCCACATCATTCAAACTACCTCCGAATGGGAAATAAGCAGCTAGTTGATCACCGGGTACAACCGAAATGTATCCTTCTCTGACCTTCTCTTTCGTTACGGCGATATTCGTTCCGCTTAACTTCACTTTATATCTACCAGGCTGAGAATACGTGACGGTAGGATTTTCATCCGTACTTGTGGCTGGTGATCCGCCTTCAAACTCCCATAGCCAATTGTTTACTGACCCTACCGAAGAGGCTGTAAACGTTATGCTCTGTCCCTCGTAAGTGCCCGTTGCACTCGATGTGAAATCCACACTTAAATTGCTGGCATCTAATACTTCGATAAAGTTCTCCTTAATTTCCACGTCCGAGAAATCAGGATTAGTTGCCGTCAACTTTGCCTGATAGATGCCGACTTCATTAAAATGAAGTTTCGGATGCTGTTCGGTCGATGTCACGACGACACCTTCAGCCGAAGTAAATTCCCATTTCCAATTTTCAATCAATCCGACCGATAAATCCGTAAAGCTGACCTCGTCGCCCTGAATAATAACGGTTTGATCAGCTTCAAATAGGGCCTCAACGCTGTTGTAACCAACAGCAATCTCTTTCGTAAGAAGTGACGTCCCTCTACCATCCGATATTTCTAGCGATACCTCGTAATTCCCGGGTTGTTCGAACACCACCGTTGGGCTCGAAAGAACAGATTCCTCGATGTTCCCCCCTTCAAACGTCCAGTTCCATTTTATAATATTCCCAGTCGAGATATCCGAGAATGTAACAGCTTCTCCCACCCGAATGACCTCCAATTCGGTAACGAAATCTGCCTGCAGTCTTACCGTATCATTTTCTTTCTTACAGGAATAAAATATTCCCAGTAATGCAATATAGATAACTAGTGAAAATTTAGTTGTCATAGTCTATAATTGTTAATTAGTACATTTATTACTTAAAATCACTTAGTACCAACAGTTTAAACGCTATTCCTTCGTATGGTCTGCCAGTACCTCCTTCATAAACGAGCGCTAGGTTACCATCTTTTGTCCCCGTCATATCCGAGTAGGCTGAAGGGCCTGCGTGGACCTGTGCCTTTTTCGCCCAGCTAGATCCACCGTCGGTACTGAGTTTTACGGTCATATTTTTCCGTTCTACACTCGCTGCATTTGCAAAAAATAAATGATGCTTACCATCGAAGAGATCGGAAAAGAGGCTTCCTTGACAAATAGCATCTACTAAAGAGTAGTCGGTTTTCATCTCACCCCAAGTTTCCCCACCATCGTCACTTATACAATATTTCCGCACATTTCCTGAACTTACTCTATGATTCATGATCAGCCGTCCATCCGACAGTTCAGCCACGGTGCATTCGCCTACTTTATCCGCCGTTGTCCGAGCGCCCGGCTTCCAGGTAAGCCCGTTATCATCCGAATAAATGGCGTGAGAATAGTCCTTCCGTTGACCATTCACGCGTACGGTATAATAATTAGGAGCTACCAATCGCCCCTTGTGGACCCCTTTTGTAATCTGGATACCATGGACAGGACCGGTTCCGTACCAGTCCCATTCAGGGGCTTTGACACTCGATGTAATTTCTACAGGCGCGCTCCAAGTCATTCCCTCATCGTCGGAAGACGTGTAATACGCCCTTCTAGTATCCTCACCCTGTCCGGTAGTCAGGTCACCCCAGTCATCACTACCATGGTTCCAAGTCATCAATAGATGGATCTTCCCCGTCACTTTGTCGACAATAGGAACCGGATTCCCACACGTATTCGTGCCATCATCCCAGATCGTGATCATACTTCCCCATGTTTTACCGTTATCCTCTGATATCTTCAAAACCATATCAATATCGCCTGTATCTCCGTTGCTTCGCAACTTTCTGGCTTCGGCGAAAACCAACAGCTTACCGCTGTTTGTTTTAACGATAGCAGGAATACGATACACCTGAAAACCACCTGTATTCTCTTTGAAAATATAATTAAACGTATCTTCTGGATCGTTGTCTTCATCTTCCCCTTTGTTATCGCCCGGTTTGACGACAGGCTGAGGTGTTTCCGATTTACAAGCGACAAACGCTCCAACCATCGTTAAACAAAACAATAGAATAATACTCGCTAACCTTTTCTTTAAAATCATCTTTTCTCGTTTTTATTTTTCGTAACCATCCGTCTGTTTCAACTCAGGGTTCCTATCAATTTGTATTTTCGGAATAGGAGAATATAAAGGAACGGTTGTCCCGCTCAAATTAGGAACCTCACCATATACATCGATTGTACCACCAAAATGAAATCGCAATAAATCAGGCCAACGTTTGAGCTCCAGATAGAATTCCCTAAATCGCTCCCGAAGAATAGCTCTCTCCACCGCAATCTTATCCGTTGCACCTGTATAGTCTCCAATTTTGGCCCGAGCTCTTATTTTATCCAATTCGTCTATCGCTTCGCCGGTACGATTCAAGGCAGCCAAAGCCTCAGCCTTAAATAGGATCATCTCGGCCAAACGATAAACCACGATGTCCGAATCATAGTAGCGGTTTCCTGCATTTACACTTCCTCGCATCTTGTTATCAAACCAACCGATAGATACGTCGCCGGGTGCAACAGCTTCTATAATAGATTTTGACCGACGGATATCCGAGGCGTATTCTTTAAATACACTCTGCAATTTCGGAGACGGTGCATATTGGCTGCGGGCTCCACTTCTGGCAAAAGCAATATCACCTACATTGACAGCATTTTGTACAAACACGTCTCGTGGTTTCAACTGACTACTGTAATGATCACCTTTCTCATCCCGGTGCATATAGATCGAAAAGATAATCTCTCTCCCATTTTTACTCTCATTGTCAAATATGTTTTCAAAATCTTCTTCCAAACTTGTTCCAGCGCTTGCAGCATCCGCAGCCACAATTACCTCCAGTAGATCCGTATCCGTACCATTTAATACCTTCGCCTTCCACAATAGAACATCTGCTTTTAAGGCATAAGCAGCTGGTTTGGAAGCTCTGCTCTTATTTTTAAATCCGCTTTCCGGAAATAATTCAATCGCTCTGTTTATATCACTTAGCACCTGATCCATGACATCTTCCTTGGGTGCTCTGGGAAGTTGCTGCTTGCTGTCACTTTCTGTAGGTTCCAGTTCTAACGGTACATCACCCCAGATACGCAGTAAACTAAAATAGGTATGCGCACGCATGAAGTAAGTTTCGGCTAAAATACGATCCTTATCTGCTTGTATTCCGAAATTAATTTGTTCGGAATACTTCAATAATAAATTGCAATGTTGGATGACACCATAAAAACTAAGCCAGTTGGGAGCATTTTGGTCGGTCAGATTTTGATTCCAAGCATTTGAAGGACCGCCCTCCATACCGGGAACGAAAGAATCTCCTCGATCCTCAAAATAATTGGTATTATTGTTCACATTTCTAAATTGGTCATAGATTCCAAAGAGATAACTTTCCATATCCCCTTGGCTTTGCCAATAGTCATTGTTCGTAATATCAGAGACGGTATCCACCTCTAATAAGCTATCACAGCTGGAGCACACTAAAATGCCGATAATAAGCGTGTATATGTTAATGTAATGTCTCATTTCAGTTGAATTAAATTATTTGATTTTTAAAAAGTAGCGCGCATTCCAAAGTTAATCTGTCTTGGTCTTGGATATGTACCATAATCAGCTCCATCAAATATCTCCGGCATCATACCATCGTACTTCGTTATATAACCAAGATTATAAACCCCGCCAAAAACTTCTAACCCCTGCACTCTTGCTTTTTTCAAAAACTCATTTTTCATCCGGTAACTTAAAGACACTTCGCGAAAAGCGAGGTAATCTCCCTTGCCATAATAGCGACTGTTGTTGCTCCCCCCACTTGTATTTCCAAGCCCATTATCCCAACGCATATGATTCCTAAAGTTATAATCGTAGTCACTTTGCACCGTATATTTTGGGTACTTCGCATCATGCCCTTCTGTTTGCCAGCTTTCGGTCATCACTTCCTTAAAAGCATTGTTATTGTTCCGACTACTTCCCATGACGTTTCCTTTAAAACCGTTGTCGATAACGTGACCGACAGACCAGTCCACGACGAAACGTAACGACAATCCTTTATAAGAGAAATTATTGACCATACCTCCCATTTTATCAGGACGGATATACCCCATAAAGACCATATCGTTGTTGTCTAATACACCATCACCATCCAAATCTTCGAAAATTGCGTCACCTGCTGTTTTCGTTCTTCCCGAAGCATTTCGATCTAGTGGCGCATTGGCAGCCTCCGCGTCCGTTTGATAAACACCAAGGTAATGATACGCCCATCTTCCGCCAAAACGTTCCCCTTCCGCAAGACCACCTACCTTTTTATAGTCTCCTAAGACAGAATCGTAAACGAAGTTACCGTTTATTCTATTTTTATCTTCTTCATTTTCAGGAAGTTTGATCACCGAAGCGCGATTCAAAGAGAACGTGGTGCTCAAATCCCATGTAAAATTCTCATTTCGGATCGGAGTGGCCTGCAATTCCACTTCGAAACCACGATTACGAATAGATCCATAATTACTTTTGATAGAACCAAAACCGAGCTGCGATGAAAGCGGCTTATCAAATAGTCGATGATCGGTTACTTTATTATAGTAGTCTACCAAGACCGAAACTCTGTCACCAAACAATCCGACATCCAAACCTGCGTCAAAGGATGTTGTACGCTCCCATACTAGGGTATTATTCATCAGAATAGTATTCAATATGCCCACATTACCCATATAACTATAGCCGGTCTGATAACGTCCACGAGAGTCTAAAGGATTGATATTATTGTTTCCAGTTCTTCCCCAACTACTGCGAAGTTTTAAGCGTGACACAGGGGTATTAGAAAGGGCTTGGAAGAAGTCTTCGCGGTGCACGTTCCATGCGGCCGACATGCCCGGAAAATAACCCCAAAGTTTATCTTTGGCGAACCTAGAAGAACCATCCATCCGCATACTAGCAGATAGTATATATTTCCGGTCATAGTCATAGTTGACCCGGCCATAGTAACTCAACATGGCTTCATATCCTTTGCTTGTAGTTACACGCTGTGTCAATTCCGAAGTGGCGTTTAATGTAGGAATATGATCCGTCAATGCTTCTCGACCACTTCCAGTCATACGGTAGCTATAATCATGGTAATAACTTCCCCCTAAAATTGCACTGAAATTATGTAAACCAGCGAATTGTTTATCGTAAGATAGTAATCCATCCGCCTGAAGATGTCTGTCTAAGTTATGTCGCGCCGAAGCCGGTCTGTTTGTTACGGTCTCGTTGTACGCCTCGAAGTAGTTTTCGACACCTTCTGCGCTAAAATAATATACGGAAGGTTTAAACGAGAGTCCAGGGATGATATCCCAATTGGCCCCCACTTGAAAACTCGTTCGGTATACCTCGGCATCGTTATATTTCGTTTTATAGTAGATCTCGTGCAGGCGATTTCTGAACGACGAAACACCTTCCCCTGGCGCCGGCAAACCATCCTCATAATAAAGGCGATAGGTAGGCGGCATCAATACACTTCTTGACAACACCCAGTCATAGTTGTTAGGTGTATTGGCATCCCGCAGTTGATAAGTAAACTTTGTGTTTACACTCCATTGGTCACTCAATTTAAAATCACCGTTGAATAAGGCACTGTAATTTTTGTAATTGGTGCCCCGTACAATTCCATCCTGATTTAAATACCCCAAACCAAAGTAATACCTTGCTTTCTCGGTACCCCCACTGATATCAAAATCGACTTCCTGCTTCCCTCCTACCTGAAAAGTAGCGTCTTGAAAATTGTTATTTTGAAAAATCAGTTTCTTGCCCGTAGCGGGATCCGTCATCGTCTCCCAACCTTGATTACCTAGTAAATCAGCTACATAATCCTGACCGTAATTTTGAAGGTATACGTCCAGAAACTCCAATGTATTTTTTGAATTTCTCGGATTACCTGTTGACATACCATATCGGCCACCGGTAAGATAGAAATCCGGATTTGATTTATTAAAATCCATCGTATTCTTACGCGTCAGATACACATAGTCCCTCGCATTTAACAACGGTAAACGACTCATCTGTTCTTCAATCCCGTGTGTATACCGCACATTAATTGCTGGCTTGCCAATTTTACCTGTTTTCGTCGTCACGATAATAATCCCATTTGCTGCCCGTGCACCATAAATAGCCGTCGAGGCTGCATCTTTTAAGACGGTAATCGACTCAATATCATCCGGATTCAGGTCACTTATGCTACGGGTACCCTGAGACACCAGCCCATCCACAATAAACAAAGGAACATCACCCTCGGGAGACGTCGAACTACCACCTCGTATAAAGATCTGCGGGCTAGAACCAGGCTGACCATCAGAAACTTGCAAAGATAAGCCGGCAACTTTACCCTGAAGTTGAAGCATCGGATTTTGTCCAGGTGCCTTGTCAAACTCTTCTTCGCCGATGCGAGTCACCGAAGTAGCCACCGTTTCCCGGCTCTGCACGCCATATCCAATTACCACAACCTCGTCTAAAGATTCCAATTCCGGCTCTAGCGATACATCTACGCGACCCTCCTGTGTAACAGCTACTTCATAGGAATGGAAACCTATATAGCTAAAAACGAGCACGCCACCATCTGATGGCACATCAATCGTATATTCTCCATTGCTATCCGTCGTCGAGCTCGTCGACAGGCTTTTCAACCGAACACTGACTCCCGGTAATGCAAGTCCGCCATTCTTCGAAACGACTTTGCCTGTAATCCTGAAATTAGTTTGTTGGCCAAATACGACAGAAGAAAGCAAAAAAAACACAAGAAATAGGGTGCTTAAAACGTTTCTTTTCATCTTAATTTAGTTTATAATTTAATGTTTATATGTTCTACATATCAAATGTAGACATTTAAACTATAAAACAAAAAAGTTTTTGATTAAATTTTCATTAAAAATTTAGGCAATTGGTTTTTGGAGACTCAAAAATCCTTTAATCGGTCAAAGTGTGGCGCAAGATGCTCCAGCATCGCTTTACTAAAATCTTCTTTGGTGCCCCGCTTTAAAATTTCTACCAAGTCCAAATGGTTAGTCTTCCCTTGAATAGGCTGTTCTTCCATAGCCGTCACGTAGCCAAAGATTGGAAGTAACATAATTTGAAAACGCTTTAATGTTTCGTTACCGGTCATTTCATAGAGCTTTCCATGAAAGGCTATTTCCTGTTTGATGCGAAACGTATTATCTCCTGTATCTTGTGTTTTAGCGATTCGTTCAAGTTCAACGATATCTTTTTCCGTTTTCTTTAAATAAAGTAGCTCCGAAAGCCCCATTTCCAAAACGAGTCTGAGCTCGAATATATCTTTTAACGTGGTATCATCCATTATAATCGGATCCAATACCTTTTCTAAAGAACCCAGAATATCCGGATGAACAAATACCATCCCTCTTTTTTTTCGTGATTCAATCAAGCCAAGCATCTTCAAACGGCTAAGCCCTTCGCGAACTACATTTCGACTTACGCCTAAAGCCTCGGCCATCTCAAGCTCCTTTGGCAACGCATCGCCTGGCTGAAAAGCCTTCTTTTTCAAAAATTCAATCAACTTAACTTCCACGATATCAGCCATCGTGGGAGTGGTTATTTTCTGCAGGTCGTTATTCAATCCTTTAATATTCATGTCACAAATATATGGCAATATTTTATATTGTTTATATGTAGAACAAAATAAATGCCTATATGATATCGATCAAGAACGAACATGCAAATATTATATTGGAAAGGTTATAAAAAGAAAAAAGCGCCCTTATTAGGCGCTTTTTGTGGGAGATACTGGGTTCGAACCAGTGACCCCCTGCTTGTAAGGCAGGTGCTCTGAACCAGCTGAGCTAATCTCCCTTGAGATATTGGTGGAGAATACTGGATTCGAACCAGTGACCCTCTGCTTGTAAGGCAGATGCTCTGAACCAGCTGAGCTAATTCTCCATGCTCTTTCGCTTATTGCGTGTGCAAATATAGGGGTAAAATCTGATTTGCAAAATTATTTTTTTATTTTTTCAGACACAAAACAGCAATCCGCTAACGCTCAACGATATTAACAAACCTTCTTTCTCTAATCATAAAACTTCCACGACACCCCAAATCGCAGATTCGCATCTTGCATAGGATAACGCCGCACAGTATAGTATCCCTTCGGATATACAAACTGATTAACAAAATTATAGGAGATAAATAAGTTTACGCGGTCAATATTGCCCGTAAACCACAAGTCCACGATTGGATAGGTCGAGTATTCAATGCCTACATTATCATTGTAAAATTGCCCAACATTGATCGCATAAGATGGGGAACGGAACGGTGTGTTGAAGCGTACATCCGTCCCTAATCGAAAATCCATGACGTTATACAGCTTGTTAGCATAATAGAAACTATGCCAGGTATACAATTCGGGAACAGCCAGTATATTTTTTGCATCGGTTTTCTGATATACCGCCAGATTATCAAAATGGAAACGTCCTAAGCGGAAATTCTGACCAACCGATACCTTCAATAGATTCATGTTGCCCGATTGTTCCGGCGTAATTTGCCTCAAGAAAAGTTCGTCATTATCCGGATTATCGACCTCGCGAAAATAAAGGTACTTATCCATTAAAAAGTATTCTGCCTTACCCGAAAATCCGATTTTATTATTGGTATAAGCAAAAGAAAGGTTTTGGGTCTTGGTTTTTTCCCAGCTATGATCCCACTGGTGATACGTATAGTTCATCAAATTAAACACCATCTCCGGCGATTTATTTTGAGAGTAAGCCCCCAAGCTTACCTTACCCGCGTTCTCGCTTAGTAAAATGTCTGCGTTGGCTTCATAGAGAAAATCGCCTGCATTACGCCCTACAGCAATCTGGTTCACCTTACCCTGCAGCCGTATGCGGTCACTAAACTGATAGCTTAACGCACCTTTTAGCATGCTATTCTGGAAAAATTCGTTTGTCAAACTATCCGTATACCAGATCAGATCGTTCTGAAAACCCAGTTCCAGTTTTGCTTCGTTTTTGAATACTCCCTTACCTCGCAAATAAAAGCTGTAGGTAAAATCGTTCGTTATATTCGTCACAGTCGTGGTGTCTTCAACACGGGTAAAATCACCATAAGGGAATGCACCTTCCAGATCTTCTTCATTTTTGAAAAAAGTAAATCGTCGTTGTCGCAACGATGTATTGTGTGCGACTGTGTTTGTAGGACGAACCTCCATCTCTTGTGTTCCTGCTTGAAGGGTATCTAACCGACCTAAATAGTAAGACTGTCTTAAAAAGATGCCGTTGTCCTTCCATTTATGATGCGGGCGGTTGGCTTGCCGGCCACTCAATCTGACCGGATATCCCATATTGGACATACTGGAAGTATCTTTAAACACATCCTGCATGTACACGTTCCGATCGACAACCGATCCGTTTTCGGGCGAGTTTAAGTTATTGAACGTCGCGTTCATCAACAGGTTATAGCGTAAACTTTTCGATTCATACCAGGTAAAAACTGCCGCCTTCCGATCATTATAATCCTGATTCACATAATAGCCATCGGTATTTGTGGCGTAGTACTCTGCACCGATATTCCATTGCGGATTAATATTTTGTGCAATCCGGGCCCGAAAAACTTGGTCGTTGAAAAAGAAGCCTACAGCATACAGCTCCGAATAACGTGCTCTGGCACGAAAATACTGGATAGAGTCAGATTGTAATAAATACCTTTCCAGCGCATGGAATCCGGGCTGAAAGCCAATACTCTTGTTCGGGTTAAATAGCAGGTCGCGAGAGGCTAATCCATAAGAACCTAGATTAATACTCGGGTTCCAAGGTATATTTTGTTTGTTGTAGTATTGAAAATTGACATGCGTCGTATCAATCTGTACCGTTCGCGTACTTTGCTTGAGCATATCCAAGGTCGCATAACGTACGTACTTCGCCGTAAAAACAACAGAGTCCTGTTTATTATCCTCTTTAGCTCGAGCTGAATCCAACGCACTGCTAAATTCCTCTTCCACCTGTGCAGAAACATACATCGTACCTACGATGGTAAAAACGAAAAAAAGTAGGAGTTGCTTCAAGTACCTGTTCATCAATACCAGTTTGTTCTAAATTTTATGCCAAAAATAAGGCTAAAATTTTCATCTGCGCAATTATTTATGAGTATAAGTATTTATTTGAATGCTAAAATAATCGTTTTCTTTATTCAATGATACACCTAGGCTTAAAGGTAAAAAGTAAAAAACAAAAAAGAGACTATAAAAGTCTCTCTTTTTGTGGGAAATACTGGGTTCGAACCAGTGACCCCTACCTTGTCGAGGTAGTGCTCTAAACCAGCTGAGCTAATTTCCCTTTAATGTTATACCATTTAAGGAACGCACAAAGATAAAAAATTTAAGCATAAAAACTAGGATGATTGCATTGTTTTCGACACCTTTCCTGACGACGTAAACCACATCATTAAAAAAGTTGTCAATCCATTATAAACAATCAACTCAAAGCCTATACGATAGCTGGTATGAGGAACAATATAATACGTATTCAATACATACCATATAATCGGCGACAAGATACAAAAATAAGGCACCAGGTTATCGTTCACTTTATTCCGGGTTAATATACCAAAGGCAAATAGTCCCAACAGCGGGCCATACGTATAACTTGCCGCCGTAAAAATAGCCGTTACCACCGAGTCATCATTTAATAGCCGAAATATCAGAATAACAGCCAGCATCACAACACTAAAGGCGAAATGTACCATATTTCGTTTCCGCACCAAGCTCTTCGCATTCGGATCTTCAGCTTTATTAAATCCTAGAAAATCCACACAATAAGAGGTAGTCAGCGCTGTAAGTGCCGAGTCGGTCGTTGCGAAGGTTGCGGCCGTCAGTCCCATCATAAAAATAACGCCCGCCGCGATGGATAGGTGGTTGAGCGCAATTTCTGGATAAAGGTAATCCGGTGTTTGAAGCATGCTGACATCAATCCCCTTTTCGGCAACATAGATGTAGAGTAACGCCCCAACGGCCAAGAAGAATAGGTTAATAATAACAAATACCCCTGTAAAAGTAAGCATATTTTTCTGCGCTTCGCCAATGGTTTTCATGCTCAGGTTTTTCTGCATCAGGTCTTGATCAAGCCCCGTCATGGCAATCGTTACAAACGCGCCACCAATAATGTGTTTCCAGAAATGATTTCGGTCGCCCAGTAAATCCTCCCACACCACAATCTGCGAATAGGTACTGTCTTTCACCCGTTCAAAAGCCTCCAAGACAGAGATGCCAAGTCCGTCCGCCATAAAATAAATCGACAGGACGACAGCTAGTACCAAACAAAACGTTTGGAACATATCGGTGATAATGATCGTCTTTAGCCCGCCTTTGTTCGTGTATAGCCATATTAAAAGCAAACATCCGGCTACTGTAATTCCGAAAGGTATATTCCAGGCATCAAAAATGAATTTCTGCAAAATAATCGCCACCAAATATAACCGAAAAGCGGATCCAATCGTTCTGGAGATCAAAAAGATCATCGCCCCTGTTTTATAGCTTTTATGCCCTAATCTGTCTTCCAGATAGGTATAAATGGACGTAAGATTCATCCGGTAATAAAGCGGCAACAAAACGTAGGCAATCACCAGAAATCCAAGGGCATTCCCCAAAACGAACTGAAAATAGCTAAAGTTTGAAACACCCACAGCTCCCGGAACGGAGATGAAGGTAACGCCCGACAGTGCTACACCAATCATCCCAAAGGCAACCATATACCATTTGGAACTTTTATTTGCCACAAAGAAAGTAGCATTGTCAGCTGTTTTACGGGATGTGAAATAAGATACGCCCAGTAGTATACCGAAGTATACAAATAAGAACGTCAAGAGGGTGATTGGCGACATGGGTATTTTTTTAAGATTTTGATGAAGATTGGTAATTCTCGATAGCCTTGCGCACATTGCCATAACGCTCCAGTAAATTGGAAGCCGCTTCTTGGTCGAGTCCTGTCTCTTCCATGACCATGCGCACGCCTCTAGCAACCAACTTTATATTCGACAATTGCATATCGACCATCTTATTCCCTTTTACCCGACCGAGCTGGATCATAACGGAAGTGCTCAGCATATTGAGCACCAACTTTTGTGCTGTACCTGATTTCATACGCGTGGAACCGGTGACAAACTCGGGGCCGACAATAACTTCTACCGGATATTGCGCTTCCTCCGCAATTGGTGAGCTGTCATTACATACTATACAGCCTGTCACCAAACCTTCGGCATTTGCTCTTCGCAACCCACCGATAACGTAAGGAGTTGTTCCAGAAGCCGCAATACCGATAATAACGTCATTTTTATCGATATCATATTCTTCCATGTCTTTCCAGGCCTGCTCCATATCGTCTTCGGCAAACTCCACAGCTTTGCGGATCGCGGTGTCCCCACCAGCTATTAAACCGATTACCCAATCAAAAGGAACACCAAAAGTCGGCGGACACTCTGAAGCATCCAAAATCCCCAAACGGCCGCTTGTTCCTGCTCCTATATAAAATAGACGTCCACCTTTTCTCATTTTTTCGACCGTGACTTTCACCAGCGCTTCCAATTGCGGGATTGCTTGTTCTACGGCTAACGGCACTGTTTTATCTTCTCTATTCATGTTGGTCAATAACGCATTGACCGACATTTTATCCAAGTCTTGATAGTTTGACTCCTTTTCCGTAACTCTTACCATTTAAAAAATTCTATTACTTCCAACACAAAAATGCAAATTATAATTCAAAACACGCACAAACATGCATCAATACTTTAAAAATATCCGTCTCGCCTGTGTTTTTTATTCTTTATCGAGGTAAAGTTTCATCATCATACCATCCATCGTAGAGATAATAACATGGTTAGACCTCAAAACAAATATAGGATTTATCATCGCATTTGAACATTTATACTGCCATAAAACTTCTCCATTCTTGACATCAACACCGGAAATTAAACCGGAATGGCTTGGCACAAATACTTGTTTACCGTTGGTCGCTATGGCAGAGGGTGTTAATTCGTATGGCAACTGTAATGCGGAACGCCAAGCAATATCCATACTATCCGCTGTGGTAGACACGCCAAGCAGATTGCCATCCATCGTTTTTACATACACATAACGTCCATCTTCTGAGAGTCCCATAGACTCGCGAACACGAATGGTCTCTTTTTTTTCTCGCCAAAGCACCTCTCCCGTCGTCGCATCCAAACAGGTCATGTAGCGATCCGGGGCGACAATAAAAATACGGTTGTTCGTCGCTACCGGATAGCATGCAGCAGCCGATAACATCCGGTTTTTATGTCCATTATCCCAAGACCATTGCAACTTTCCGGTCTTCTTGGACAAAGCATAGAATCCGTTGCCCCAATCACCAAATACCACTTTATCTTTATACAATGTAGGCTTCCCGGAAACATACCCTTGAAGTTTATCAAACGTCCATTTGATTTTTCCTCTTTTTACATCTATTGCTCGGAATATCCCGTCAGAACCACCCACAAAAGCTATCCCTTTCTCGATTACCGCACTGCCCAATACCGCTTTGTCTGTTTTTATCTGCCATTGCAATTGACCAGTGTCCGCGCGCAGACCATATATCGTTCCATCTGAAGAACCGACAATTACGGTATTCTTCCAGACTGCAGGTGTAGCATAAACTTTGCCTCCTGTTTGGTACGTCCACACTTTCTTTCCTGTGTTTACATCGAGCGCAAAAACTTGTCCGGCGGTATTACCTGTCAAAATCAAGTCACGATAGCTTGCCATTCCTGCTCCCAAATCTGCATCATCTTGAAATCGCCACACCTCCTGTACCTGGTCGGCGTATTTCTCATTTATGGAGAAATCGGGTCGTTTATAGGAGGTGCTCGTTTGATCAAAGCGATGGCTTTTCAGTAGAACCTGTGTCCAACTTTCTTCTGTTTTCCATAACGGTCTACGTACGGTATAGGTAGCCTTTCCATTTTCAATAGAAATAATATTATAACCACCAACGGAATCCTTCGCGCGCAAATTAGAACGCCCCATGACACCTGGGATTCCTTCCCAATCGTAGACGCTGTTGTTATGTCCATGTCCACACATCGCCAGTTGCACGTTTCTTTGTTTTAAACGGTCAATTGCTTCATACCAGTTATTCAAGGAAGAATCTAACGGATAATGGTTAATAAAGACTAGTGGGGTCTCCTTATCCAGATTCGCCTTAAATACCGAGTCCATCCACACTAAGTTCTCCCGGGGTATCTGTCCCGGACTCATACGCATGTTCGGTCCCGATGTCGTTCCCATAAACAGATAGCCTTTATGACGGAAGAAGAACGTTTCATCGCCAAATACTTTTCGGAATGAATTGGCTCCGCTTTCTGACCAGTTGCTGTCATGGTTGCCGGGTAATACGTATAGCGGTAGAGACAGACTATCTAAAATCTGCTTTGCCAAGGCAAGCTCCTCGTCCGACCCGAACTCGGTTACGTCTCCCGATAGGATAACAAAATCAATATCACGCTGCTGGTTGAGATCCCGGACGGTGCGTCTTAAATCTTCTGCACCCGTAGATCCACCTACGTGGGTATCGGTCACTTGGGCGAATTTGAAGGGTTGTTGGCCGTAAACAAGGGCAACAAGACATAATATGCTGACTAAACAAAATAGGAACTTTTTCAAATTGTCGTGCGTTTATACCTACCAATATAGGTATTCTTCTCTTAATTCTTTTCGACTAGATCAGACGGTTTCGATTCTTGGTGGTCAACACCTAATGTTGCAACCGAATAACCACCCTTTTTATCGACTGCTATTGTATGCTCTTCGGTAATGGCTAGCACTTCCCCCTTTCTATCGGCACCTGAAGCAACTACCGGAAAATAATAGACAACAGACTTTACATTCCCAGACGTGCTCCATTTTAACTGATTTCCTTCTATACGTACGTTAGCTGCTGAAGTGGGTGCCGCATCGTTCGAGCGACCAAGAAACGGCATCACACCAGGTTTTTCGTACAGCGAGCTTAATTTATCGGCAATACCGATTTTATTATCTAATACATATTTTGCACTGTACATCGCGCTTCCCACTATCTTTTTGTTCTTTTTTGCCATGTCTATCTGCTTTTCCAATTCGGTTGTCGACTGGAAGGCCGCAGGTTGTGCAGAATCGCCAAATTTATAAAACCCATGACCGATAACGACAGGGACGTCATAAGCAAATTGTGTCCATATACCTAAGTTGGTCTGGAAATCATTGTAGTTATTTCCTATCTCTTGATAAAGTTGTGGTATCAACAGATCCAACCATCCTTGTTGGCACCATTTTGCAACATCGGCATAAAGGGTGTTGTAATTATAATCTTTGCTCGCCGCGGGAGATATGGAAAACACGACCCCTGGTTTTGTGGCTACAATGGCATTATGAATACCTTCTATCGCCTTGTCTACATTTGCACGGCGCCACGCCTGGATCGTACTGAAACCCGATCCGTAAGTTTCGTAATCAGCTTGATCGGAAATCATGACACCGGCGGAGGACGGGTCTGGATAAAAATAATCATCTAAATGCACTCCATCTACATCGTATTTACTGATCAGCTCCTTCACAATATCCGCTATACGTTTTCTTACCTCCTCCCTAGCGGGATTGTATATCTGGATTTTTTCGTGATTCACCACCCAACTTGCATTTATTGAACTATGCAAAGGTGGATAAGCTGTACCGTTATTCGCTCGTGTGGCAATCCGATAGGGGTTCATCCAAGCATGAAATTCAATGTCCCGGGCATGTGCTTCTTCAATTAGAAACGTTAGAATATCGTAACCGGGGTCTTTTCCTCTTGTACCTGTAATAGAGGTTGCCCAAGGCTCGTAATCTGAAGCATAATAGGCATCACCCATTGCCCTTACCTGAAAGAATATCGTATTGACATTCATTTCCTTAAATTTATCCAAGTAAGCGAGATACTTTTGTCGCTGACCAGCAACGGTATAATCACCCAACGGCCAATCTAATCCCCAAGCTGTCGTCAGCCACACGGCGCGCATTTCTTTAGCGGGATAAACCAGTCCATTTGGGTCCGGCCCCGGTGGTTCGGGTTCCGGCGTATCTCCGGGTGACTCTTTGGAACAGCTGTAGATAGAGAATATCAAGGATAATCCCAACATTAATTTTGTGATATGCTTTATCATTCGACCAATCTTTTAAATTTATTTTTCTAATAATCCATCCAGGAGTCACTCTAACTCCCGGATGGATCAGCTTAATCTTCTTCTATATTTACCGGGAACTCAATGATGGCAAAGCCCCCATCTGTCACCGCTCCGTAAAGCATGAGCTTCTCATCGTTTCCTTCTCCATCTTTCACAATGTGAAAACCGGTTTGCGATGCCGGAGCAATATTCGTTACACCATTGATTAAGTATTGATATACCGGCTCTTTATTGGTACGTTGGGAAAAACTAGTCAACGCAGCAACAATATCCCGACCGACCGTAATATTATATACTTGCAACATGCCCACTTGGTCGCCCGTGCGCGGCACAGTTACGACTAACAAGTAACGCTCCCCGTTGAAATCAATAACTCGAGCATCAGTAGCATTTGTAGGTAGCGCCGCTGCCGGCATGGTGTAAGAAACTGATCCTGAAGAATTAACAACTGCAATTGGCTTATCTAGCCCCGTTACGAGACTAAACTCGCTATTTGCTGCTTGTAAATACGACGACCATTGCCCATACGCCACAGCTGTATTGATTACTCGTTGATCGACAACATCTGTATAATTTTGAATCTGTATACGAATAACCTCCGTTCCCATACTAATCCAGTAAGCGTAGCCATTGCCCTGATCATCCAAACTAATCGAGAAATTATCACCATGTCGTGCACCCGCCCCAGACAGGTTGGACGGGAGAATATTTGCAATCACTTCCGGTTCCTGAGATGGATTTGTCCAATGATATAATCTAACTGGTTGAGCCGCGCTCGTCGAAAGGTTAACTACATACGTATGACCATTGACCTGCGCCCCCATATTCCAAAGAAAAGTTCCCTCATTCATACCGGAGGTATTAACAGGTATCCGGTTAATCGTATTGTTTTTAAGGTCGTCTACATCCAATAAGTGCACACCTGTACCTCCCCGACTGACAATCAAAACATGTTCTCCATCAAAACCTGTACCTCGTGTCACCATTCCCGTAAACGCCTCATACGTGGGATTCCCCATTTCATTTGCGGAGTAATCATACACCGCTGGTTTGGTAAAATCAGCTCCATAAACTGGAACTTTCAATCTTAACGTTGCTAAATATTCTCGGAAACGAGGCTCATGCACCACTTTCAAGACGATAGTGGTTTCCGACTCTCCTTCTTCAAACTTCACGTCAAATATTTCTTTTTCTAATCTCGCACCATCGGACACCTCAACTTCAAATGTTAAGTTTCCAAAGTTGGTTAAGGTATCAATTCTCGGAAACGAAACCCGCTTTGTTTCTTCATCTACCATTCCCTCTACCACTACATCTCCATTTTCACCCGTATTTATTATCCGGACCGATTCTAAAACGGTATAGTTGGCAGACGAGTCTATTGCTCCCGGCAAATCATCTTCGCAAGCTGTCATTCCAAGTAGGCATACGAAAAGTATTAATAAGCCCCCTTTACACCATATATCTGTTCTTTTCATGATAAATTCATTTTTGCATATAAAAACATATTAGTTCTCCGGCCATCCCTCTGTCTGCTCTAACACATAACCGCGTATGGCGTATTCATCAATCTGCTGTCGTCCAATAGGAGTTAAATACGGATTGATATTTGGCTGATTCAGAAATGGTAAACGCGGACCATTGCTTGTTCTTCTATAAAACCCGATCATTTCATCCCCATTAGCACCATTATAAATTATTTCATTACCATCTAAATCCACCACGGCCAACAGATCAATATTACCTCCACTTAGCTGAGCAGGAAGTTGTTGGGGGAAATTCACCCATCCTCCAGAAAGCAAATCGCTATTCAAGTCGTTATCCATATACTCAACTTTACCCCATCTTCTCAAATCCAATAATCTTGATGTCTCAAAAGCAAATTCCATTCGACGTTCCCTTCTGATTTCCCACAACAATGGAGAAACATCCTGATCCCGATCTGGATCAGATGGAATAGCAGCAAGCTGCAAATGAGCCGTTTTCTGCACACCTTTGGCTTCCGCTTCGGGAGCTAATGGTCTATCGCGGATTTTATTTATTGACCGATCGATTTCATCTTGTGTGACGGGCGCACCACCAATCTCAGCCAATTCCGCTTTTGCTTCAATCCAACTTAACAACACTTCGGCATAACGTAATACGGGCGCGTCCGTTTCGTTTCTACTGCCTGTAAATTCGGCCGGCATAGCCCCCCCATCTTCTTTCACTAGCTTTTCTACCTCTCTTGGCAAGAACTTCGTAATGTAATATAAGCTCCCTCTATTTAAGGGTTCAGGCTTAGAATAAAAAGTGGCTTCAAATCGGGAGTCACGTGTTTTAATCAAATTATCTAAATTAAATTCATCCGCACCATTCAAACCTGATTCCTGCCAAGGTCTACCATCCGCACATAAATAGGCTTTAATCAGATCCGTAGAGGGTCCATTATTCGTCGATTCTGCTAAATTTCCGTAAGAAGCAATGGAATGCGTGATACCCACTGCGGCGTCGTAATTACGATATAACACCATGTCTTGGTTACCTCGAAGCTCATCCGAGGCAAAGAGAGATTTATAGTCGGTCACGATATTGTACCGTCCACTGGACATGACCATCTGTGCTGCTTCCACAGCCAACTCTAGAAACTTCTTAGCCTGCTCATTATTATTATAATAATATTTTTGCCATGTACCTTCATACAAAGCCAATCTGGATACAAAACCAGCCACCACATAACGATCAACTGTGAGCGCTCTATCACCATCCGTTAATCTAACGTTGTCTAATGCATAGCGCCAATCATCGTAAACAGCATTCATAACTTCGTTTCGCGGGGTCCTAGGTTTATACAGATCATTCGGGTCTGTGTCAGATACGACATGATCGTAGTAAGGCACGTCTCCATAAGATCGGACAAGGTCAGCGTATTCAAAGCCACGGAAGAATCGACCTATCCCTATCCAATGTGCTTTATCTTCCTCTTCCAGCACATCTCCCATACGGGTTTCAATACGGTCTAACATGAGATTTAACGAACGAATAGTCGTGTAGCTCCATATCCCGCTGTTTGGAACCGCCCGTGTAAAATTTGGCTGGTTGCCCTGTATAACCATGTCGTCACTATTCGTATAGCCTACTAGCGGAGCACCACCTGTACTCGTTCCGGTATTATATCCAGTAAAAAAACTGGTATAGTATTTATTGGCATATAAGCGTAGTTTTTCTTCAGAATCCCAAGCTGTATCATCGTTTTCTGAAGTCAGCGGTGGTCTATCTAAGAATTTATCACACGCGGAAAACGCCAGAACCCCGATGACTAATAATATTTTAGTTACAATTTTCATTTCTTTTCCCTTTTAAGATTAAAAACCTATAGATACTCCCATGGAAGCAGATTTAAACGGTGGATTCGACGTACCTGTCCGACCCAAGTTATAATTCCCACCTTCTCTTAACATCGAATGCCCTGAAATAGCTTCCGGATCAATCGGAAGTCCTCTTAAATTATCAAATGTGATAAAATTCTCTAAAGACACATAAATACGAGCACTAGCTATATTAGCCTTGTTCAACATCGATGTAGGTAGATTGTAACCTACCGTGATGTTTTTGATTTTCAAGTAGGACATGTCCAACATATATTTAGACTGTGGACGCATAACGTAATTAGAGTTGGATCCATTCATGTTCCACGCTCTTGGATAAAAAGCATCCGTCCGATCTGATTTCCAATAGTCACCTGCGATAGCCTGTGGCATTGCACCCTCTTTGGAAAAATAACCCGGAATCGCCAACTGACCATCCCCCCAGATACTACGCTTGCCAACTCCTTGTAGAAAAACAGATAGATCAAACCCTTTCCAATCGGCACCTACGCGAAACCCAAAGTCATAACGCGGTGTAATGTTACCTATAACAACACGATCACCTGAATTTCCATTCGTCGAGTTTCCAGCATCGATATAACCATCCCCATTGACATCCACAAACTTTACATCGCCAGGACTGATCAATAAAATCTGATTGCCATCTTCAAAGTATGTTTGGTAGACTGGGTTATCGCCTGCTAGCATATTCGTCCGCTTGCTGGTCCCTTGCCAGACGATATCTGTCTGTACAAAATTCCCATTGTCATCGTACACAAAATCCTCCGCCTGAAAAAGTCTGTCTGTTACAAACCCAAATACATCACCATATCGACGACCGGTAGAGTACGTTGTACCTAAACTGCGATCTTCCCATGGCAATTGCCAGTCTGCACCTTTTGTAATAAAGGTAACGGCATCCGCGACGTTGGCATGGAATGTAAGTCCCAGTCCATTATCAAATCGATGGTTAAAATCAGCTGCAATTTCCCAACCCCGTGTACGCAGGTTTCCATAATTTCCCGCAGGGACACCAGTTCCAAATGTGGCCGGCAAGAAGTCGCCTCCCACAATCATGTTCTTCGTATAGCGCTGAAACCATTCTGCCGTCAAACCTAACTTATTATTAAAAAATCGAAAATCTAACCCTACATTCAGGTGTTCAATATCTTGCCAAGTAATATCTCTTGAAACCGCGCCCGGTGTTCCCAACTGGAAAAACTGCTCACCTCCAGCGTTCAACCACGAGTTTTTCGCAATCCCCATCGTTGGGACATAAATAGAGTTGGGAACAGACTGGTCTCCAATGACGCCATACGATGCTCTTAATTTCGCAAAACTCAATACCGGTTTGAGTGGCTCCATAAAGCTTTCCTCCGAAACAACCCATCCGGCTGAAACACCTGGAAACCAACGCCACCGAAGGTGCTTCGGAAATTTTGAAGAGCCGTCGTATCTCAGATTGGCTTCAACCAAATATTTATTTTTATAGGCATAATTTACGCGTCCAAAGAAACCGACCTGCGAATCCCAGTTTGCTCCACCTCCAGAAGTCTCGGTACCTACACCCCAATTCAGCTGCGGGTTTTCGTTATTGATTAGATTTGATCGTTGCGACCAATGGCCTTCCCATGCATAGGCAACAATATTCGTTCCCAACATGAATTTCAACGCGTGATCACCCTTATCTAGATTATAATTAGTCAGTGCATTTACCGTATGACGTTTATATAAGTACGAATCCCGATAAACATGCGTTTGCTCCTTAGTTGTGTGGTCGGTCAAGGGGAATTGCCAGGCAGGCATACCGCCACTCTCTACAGGAACACCATTTTCGTCCACGTGTATACGATTGCCATTCTCATCACGTAATTCTTGCACGCCATACCACGTCGTTTTTGCCTGTACATATGGCAGAGATTGACTGAGGTTTGTACTTTCTGTGTTATATGCATAGTCTGCAACAATATCCCAATTTTTCATGACATTTATCGTCGTTCCAAAATTGAGATTCAAAAACCGTTTGCCATGAATCTGATCATGCGAATTTCTGGCAGAAAAGGCTGGGTCAATTATGTCTTCCCCACTCTCCTGCACACCTACTGGAAATAAGCGACTCCAACGATATAGGTACAACCAAGGATCCGCCCCAAACCCTCCTGAATTCAATGAAAATGGATTACGCTTTCTGCTATCGGAATATCGCGCTCCTCCTCGTAAAGTCAAAAAATCATTGACTTCATGTGACAAAGTTAATGTTCCGGTAAGACGTCGGAAATCATCATGTGGTGCAGGTTTCATCATTCCTTCCTGCCCCATATAACCTACACTTAGATTATAATTAGTCTTCCCTGATCGTCCATTCATCCCTAAATTATGAATATTCGAAAACGCATTATCTTTAACCATTGTCTCAACAGGATCGTAGATCCGGTAACCAAATTTCTGCGTTCCATCCCACCACCAATCACGGCCGTAAACGACAGGGTCGTCATAATTGATTACATCACCCCATTTTTCCTGCCATTCTTTTATTTTCTCAAAACTGTTTCTGTCAATTCGCCAAAACCCCCCAGCAGGCCCCGCCTGTTTCATGTTCTCATGTGCGTCCAGCGTATATTCTAATCCATCAATACCAGCAACATCAATTTTCTTAAAAGGAGACTGTAAAATTAGGTTATTGGAATAGGTAAAGTTTGTCTTATCGGTTGTTCCCCCTTTTTTTGTAGTGATCAAAATCACGCCAAAAGCAGCTTTTGCCCCATATATAGCACTGGATGCCGCATCTTTTAACACCGTAATCGATTCGATATCGTGAGGATTAACATACTGAATACTTGGTATCTCGACATTATCCACTAAAATCAGTGGATTACTACCTCCATTAGGAGATCCGACTTGTCCCCTAATTTTCATAATAGCATCAGATCCTACTTCTCCACTTGGCACCTGGATATTTAATCCGGGAACCGTTCCTTGTAATCCCCGAGCCAGATCGGGAATAGGCCGATCGCCCACTACCCTATCCATACTCACATTACTGACCGCGCCCGTCAAATGTTCGCGCCGCTGAGTACCATACCCCACCACCACGACTTCTTCTAGTGGGTTATCCTCCACCTGCAATACCACATTAACGGTACCGCTTGACACGACGATGTCTCTGGGTTGATACCCCACATAGCTGAAACGCAATGTCGCACCTATTGAAGCGTTGATTGAAAAGTTTCCGTTGTCATCCGTAAAAACAGAGGTTGTTCCACCTACTATACTTACGGTAGCTCCACTAATTGCTCCATCAGCGCCGGTGACCCTTCCCTTAACGATGTCTTGAACGACATTGTCCGATAGCAAAGGAGTCTCTCTCCCAGCCGGAAGCCCTTCCCCCGCGACAGTTCCCGCCGAAGCAATCAATCCTAAAGCAACAGAAAATAGTAACGATTTTCTCATAGCTAGTTAGTTAGTTTGTTTAAATAATGTTAGTTACACAATGTGGTTATATATTGCGTTTTTTCTTTTATAAAAAATTAAAAACGCTAAAACCTGCACTAATATAAACAAAAACACAAGACAAACAAATTTTTATGCATTTTTTATAATGTTTTTGTCAAAACAAAAAAAAACACGCACAAAGGCGTGTTTTTTTATCTAATACAAAATGCAAAAGGCTACTCCCTCGCCCATCCCGGGTTTTGCTCCAACGTAGCTCCGTTACTTTCATAAAGTGAAATCTGGTCCAACGGAATCGGATCGAGGTAAAACTTGTCCTGTACCGTCCTCTTAATAGAGGCTGAAGGTATAATATACCCTTCATTTGTACCATCGATTGTGATGCCGTTCAATTGTTCGGGCGTATAATTTGCTTTTACGATATAAGCACCTCTATTGTTCGTCGGATTTTTGTCTGTATCAGCATAGTCCAGCTTTTTCCATCGGCGCAAATCGTTCAGCCGAAGTCCTTCGAACATGAGCTCGGATCGACGTTCACGTCTTATCTCCCAGAGAAGGCTAGGAACACTCGGGTCGCGGTCAGGATCGTCATACGGAGCCCCATTTACGGCAGGACGGCCACCTGACAACTCTAAACGCGGTAGGCCCACTCCGGTTCTATTTCGAAGAACATTGATGGTTTTGTCCAGATCGTCTTGTGTCAGCGTTCCCAACTCGGCCGCGGCTTCCGCATAATTAACGAGCACTTCTCCGTAGCGGATAATCGGTGCGTCGGTGATATTCAAAGAGCCGGTTCCCACGGTTTCATTCCGGAGATCTACGTTCAGAAATTTCTGTACGGCGTATCCCGAAAGGGCAAAGTTACTCCTCACATTCATCATACGGAGTTCCGGTGCGATGGTTTGCACTAAGCGTCCGTCACGATCACGCAACGCATTGGCTACCGTCCGGTCATTTTCGTAACGGGACGACAAACCGATAGGCAGTCCGTCTGACAATAGATAGCTATCTAGTGCATTTTTGGACATCCCGGCCTGCGGTTCCAAGTTGTTGTACGACATCGCGCTATGCGACAAAATGCCTTCCGCATATTCTTTAAACAGGATAACTTCGGAGTTTCCTTTAAGTGACTCCGAAGCAAACAAATCGCGATAATTATTAGAAACCGAGAAAGCACCACTCGTGATGACCTCCTCAGCGGCCCATTTTGCGGCCTCTAGGTATTCTGTTGCTTTCGCTTCATCAATAGCATGGTATTTCAGCCAGGTTCCTTCAAATAGAAATACCCGGGACATATAGGCCAACACCACATATTTGTTGATGGCTTGTTGCGCTGGTCCATCGCTGGCACGTACATGTTCGGCAGCAAACCTGAAATCTTCTAACACCTTGTCCATGACATAAACGCGCGAGTCACGTGGACGATATAGGTCGGGGTCGTCCTCCGTTAAAACTCGATCAATATAGGGCACATCCCCGAAAGCATTCACAAAATTTGCATATTCTAAACCGCGAAAGAATCGCCCTACACCCAGCCAGTGGTTCTGAACTTCTTCCGCGAGCTCTGCAATCGGCACACTATTGATAAAGTGATTGGCTTTACGTATACGCGAATAATAAGAACTTACGCCTGTGGGGATTTGGTTTGCAGGTAAAACTGGCGACCAGCCTCCTCCCGACGTGGGCACGTTGATCACAAACTCGTCCACAACAATTTCATTCGGGCTTATCGGTATAAAGTCATCGTTGATAAACTGCCCGTCGTATAACGCTCCCCTACCAAAACCACTGCCATATCCTTTGAAATAAGAGTTATAAAAACCAAAGGTATAGGTTCGGATGTTGTTTTCGGATGACCAGAATGCTGGATCCGTCAATTGATCTAGCGGATCTTTAGTCAAAAAATCATCGCCCAAAAAATCTTTAGAGCAGGATGTCATCGATAAAATACCTGCTATGGCTATATATTTAAGTAGTTTCATCTCTAAAAAGTTAATTGAAGCCCTAATGAAAATGTTCTGCGGTACGGGTAGACGCGACCGAATGTATTTAGATCATTGCCTGATCGACCAAAAGCATTGGAATCATCTCTTCCTTCCACGGTGTAATCTATTTCTGGATCGACCGGAACGTCTAAATTATCAAATTCCAACAGGTTTTCTCCAGAGAAGAATACCCGTAGCTTCGAAATTTTTGCCTTATCCATCACCGATGAAGGTAAGGTATAACCAAATGTTAGATTTTTCAACCGTAGGTAAGACATATCCAACAGATATCTCGTTTGCGGCATATGGTTAAGGGTTGTATTACTCTGATTCTGATTGGTTGGTCTATAATAAAAAGCACCGGTATTCTCTGGCGTCCAATAATCCATTTGGTGTGCGTACCAAGCCTCCGCCGGTCTCCAGCCGGGCACGACAAAATCTCCTCCTGCCCAAATGTCGCGTGAGCCGACTCCTTGCAGGAAGAAGCCTAAATCAAATCCCTTATAGTCGAAATCTGCGCGGAAACCATATTGATACCGTGGGTTGGAATTACCGATGATTCTTCGATCACCTGGATTTTGTACCGTCCCGTCTCCTATACCAATTACGCCGTCACCATCCAAGTCTTTGTATTTCACATCACCAGGGCCGAACTTAAACGTTGCCGTTTCGTAATAGGCTTGTGAGGGTATCCCGTCTCGCAAGGTATAACTTCCATCTGGGTTAGCCGTGAAGTCGTCCAACTGGAAGAGTCGATCTGTTTCGTAACCCCAAATTTCGCCGATAAGTTTACCTTCGTAGTTGGTGGAGGTACCGTTGACATTTACTTGCGCTTGTCCATCGAACTTGGTGATCGTTTCTTTGAAATCGGACAATTGCCCGGCAAAGCGCATATTCAAGCCGTTACTAAAACTGTGGTTGTAGGCTAGTTCCAATTCCCAACCATTGGTCTGCATTTCCCCAAAGTTACGCAATGGAGAAAGAGCTCCAAAGCTCGATGGTAGCACCACGCCTCCGGTGATCAGATCAGATACCGTCCTTCTGAAACGATTGAATGTCACGTTAAATTTATTCTGGAAAAATGCCGCATCGACCCCAATCTCTTGTGTGGTCACTGTTTCCCATGTTAAATTTTGGGATACAATAGTCGGTGTGGCCATCGTATTCTGGTTCACTCCGTCGACCAACCAGCCCGTTGCGGCCTGGCTCAACGTAGATAGGTATAATCCCGGTGGAACGGTCTGATTCCCAACACTACCCCAGGAAGCTCTTACTTTTAAGAAATCCAAGTAGGGTTTAGACCAATCCATAAACTCTTCTTGAGAAAGCACGTATCCGGCAGACATCGCCGGGAAAAAGCCCCAAACGTTTGCTTTATTGAATCGAGAGGAACCATCATACCGAGCCAATACTTCGAAAAGATATTTATTTTGGTAATCATAGTTAATACGCCCGAAAAAACCGAGTGTGGACCAATGGGATGCACCCGAACTTGCTGTCTGATCGCCCGTTGCCAAACCTAGTTGTGGATAATTCTGATCTAGCAGCCCTAGTCGTTGCCCCCAAACGTTGTCCGATTCGGCTAGCTCGGCATTCGCCCCAGCCATAAACTTAAAGTTGTGTGCGTCGTTAAAGCTTTTATCGTAGGTCGCGTACATATTCGCAACATGCCGGGTACTGATGTTACGGTCTTTTCTGGCCCGGTCGTGCGTCGCACCCGTATACGTTGTATAATCAAAATCTGTTTTGTTCCAAAAGTCCCAGCCCGTTACGCTACCACCATTGGTATCAAACCGATTGAGATACTGCGAATAGGTATAGTCGGCATCCAAGGTTAAGCCTTCCATGATGGTTGCTTGCCCCCCAAATGAAATACGCGTCATGTTCAGCGTTCTGACATTCATATTTGCTTGTTGCACGTCAGTAATTGTATTTCGCATGGGCAATCCGTCGATCGTTCCGTAAGGGAAATTTCTTGGCCAACGATACATGTAAAATATGGGCTCGTACACATCGCCATTAAAGGAATAAGGCTTACTCGCATCCGAAGCCGAATACAAAACTTTCGCAAAACCTGTCAGCCAGTCATTGAGATCGGCATTTATGCCGAGATTAAAATTATATCGGTTGTATTTATCCGGGTTTTCCCTCAATATACCCGTTTGGGAAACCAATCCAAATCCCGCGTTGTAATTTACTTTATCCGATCCGCCGGTAATACTCAGGTTATGGTTTTGTTGCGGCGTAAAGTCGCGCATAAACATACTTTCTGCATCCCATGGACGATGGAAATAAAGAAATCCGTCTTTCACTTCCCAATCTCGTCCTTCTACCATCTCCAAACCTAGATTTTGCCCTCCGTATAGGCGTTCCCACTCTTCCATTTTCTCGATGGCATAGTCATCGTAACGTGTACCTAAATTGTTATAGCCCGTTAGCGAGGGGTTCGTCCGCTGCTGCGCGAGCAACCCTGCTCTCGCTCCTTCTGCACCTCCTGCAATAACAGGTGTTGTTGTCGGTTTCTGGAGGGCTATGTTATTGGAATAGTTGATTGAAGTCTTTGTATTTCTTTTGCCTGATTTCGTTTTGATCAAGACGACACCCCATGCCGCTCTTGATCCATAAATTGCTGCCGAGGCATCTTTGACGACCGACATGGTTTCAATATCAGTAGGGTTGATCATGGACAGACTCGGGACTTCTACCCCATCCACCAATATCAACGGTGAAGCTCCGCCCTGTGTTTGCAAAGAGCCACTAACACCGCGCAACCGGATGGTCGGATCGCCTCCTAAATCGCCACTGGGTGTAGAAACAGACAAACCAGATACGGCACCTTGTAAGGCCCTACCTACATCGGTAATAGGCCTAGTTTCGAATGTCTTTTCCGTATCAACGGTTGATACCGCACCGGTAATATTGGAACGTTTCTGCGAGCCATATCCCACGACGACCACTTCGTCCAATGTCGTATCTTCGGCTTCTAAATTCAAATCGAGGGTATTGCCTGAAACGACGGCATCTCGGGAATGGTAGCCCAGATACGTAAACCGTAATGTTGCGCCGACCGGCGCTTGGATGGAATAGTTCCCCTCGGCATCGGTACTGGTGGAAGTTGTTCCGCCAACCACAGCCACCGTAACGCCAGCAAGGGGTCCCTCTGCACCGGTCACCCGACCGGTAACCGCATTTTGGATGTTGATATCGGAAACGGAGACCGGAGGTTTCTCTCCGCCGCTATCGTGCACTGCCCCATAGGTCAACGGACCAAACGAGACTGTTGTCAGCCCAAATGCAACAGCAAATAGTAAAGATTTTCGCATAGCAAGTTAGTTTATAGTGTAATAAACACGCACAAAGGCGTGTTTTCTATATTATTTATTCAAAATCAGCGTACATTAAATATTTCGTTCGCATTTCCTTATAGTCTTTCAACTCTTCAGCCCAACTGTCACGGATTTCATTTTCATTCTTGCCAGCAAGAATTTGTTTCCGTAACGCGTCTGTTCCGGCAAGCTTATCAAAAAACTCCGGACGAGCGAAAAATTGGCTTTTATCAGGCATTTTATTATAAAAATCCAACAAGTATTTCAAGGTAAATTTTTCATTTACGGTATCGACATTTCGTAAATCGATACCATAGCACAAGTTATCTTGTTGTTCCACATGGGCAGCCATGCCGGGCCGTGTACCTGGTGTAAAAGTAAACTCACCAAACACCGGATCGGGATACCCCACCACCTGAAACGGCCAATCTGTTCCGCGGCCTATACTGATATCGGTACCCTCGAAAAGACAAAGCGACATGTATAATCTTACAGAAGCATAATTTGGTAAGCTAGGTGATGGCACCACCGGCAGCTCATAAGGTGTGCTATGATCCCAGTTCTTTACGGGAATCACTTCCAAATCGCAGGGTTTGCCGCCATCCAACCAACCTTCTCCATTAATCATTTTGGCCAACTCGCCAACTGTCAACCCATGAATCATAGCAATTTTATGATAACTGATGTTGGCTTTAAATTTGTCGTCTTTCCGAACCGGTCCATCCACCTGATCGCCGTTCGGGTTGGGCCTATCCAACACGATTATTTTTTTGCCTTGATTTGCACAGAGCTGCATCACCCTATGCATAGACGCTACATAGGTATAAAACCGAGCGCCTACATCCTGTAAATCGAAAATCATAACATCCACGGAACCTACGATAGAATCTGCTTTCGCATTTTCACCGTACAACGTGTGTAAGGTAAGTCCCGTTTTTTTGTCGACCGTATTGTCCACCTTTTCACCACGCTCAATATCTCCCCGAAATCCATGTTCAGGGGCAAAAGCAAATTTCAAATCGACACCCTCCCGTAGCAGCACATCTACTAAATGTTCCTTCTCGTCTCCGACGATCGAAGTCTGATTCCCCATTAACCCAACTTTTTTTCCTTCTAACAAAGGTAAATAAGCAGAAAGCTGGTCAGCTCCCGGAATTATAGCATGGCTTTCTTGAGGCTTATCGGTTTTTGCGTTTTTATCGTCGTTTTGCTTGTTTCCCCCAGCACATGCCGCCAAAGCCACCACAAAAAAAAGCAATAAATGGCCAAATCTTTTCATATTTATGCGTTTTTATTTACACAACAAACATAAACAAGAAAAATTAAAACAAGAAAAAAGACACTACTTTTTTTATCGTGTAGTGTCTTTTTTTAACCTAATGATGAGGTTTTAGCGTGCTATTTTATCTTTTTAGCTATATAATCGCTTTCGTTGCTCAACCGATCGACAGCTTTAACAGCAATGGTTTTTAACTTCCGTCCCTGTTTTACCTTCGGGTAGCTTTTTTCCGATTGTTGTCCCTCTAAAATTTCATATTCCCAAACATCTCCATACTGCGCATAAACGATCCAATGAAAGACTTCATTAGGTTGTTTATGTAGCCACTTCGCAAATACACTGCTGGTTTCTTCTGTCAACAATAAGCTCGGTGTCAGTAGCGGATTAGCACGAAGCCATGGCGATCGTGGGATCAAGGCTTGGTGGTTATAGGGACCAGATTTCACCGCCTGCACCATTCCCGGACTGTTCGTCAACCCCGCGATACTCCAATGGATAGCACCTACGCTATTAGGAATGAGTTTCCGAGTCTCTTCGATCTGTTTGACAATTTCCTGTGTTCGGTTTGGTGTTCTTACAGCAACCGTATTCAATCCTGGCCAAAGATGCCGCTTATGGGTATTCTCGGATTCCCACCAACGTAAAAGGCTTGTAAAACTTTGTCTGGGGGGATCAATAGGCCAATATAACTGGGGTGCAAAATAATCGATCCACCCTTTATTTAACCACAATTTCGCATCTGCATACAGCTCATCGTACTGGGAAGAGCCTGTTATGCCTGCGGGATAACCGGGCTTCCATATTCCGAATGGGCTCAATCCAAATTTCACAAAATTCTTCTCTGCTTTTATTTCTCTATATACACGCTCTATGAAACGATTGACGTTATCCCTACGCCAATCCGGCCGCGACAAGGTTCCGCCAGATTTACGATAGGCATTCCACGACGCATCATCGGGAAAGTCTGCTCCTCCATTGTAACTTGCATAGGGGTAAAAATAATCATCAAAATGTACACCATCGATATCATATCGCTTCACAATGTCCAATACAACACGAGCAGCATGATCTTGCGTTTTTACATTTGCCGGGTCAAACCAATACATTCCATTTTTAAGCCGGACCATCATGTCGGAAGCTTTACGCACCATAGATTCACTCGTGACTGCTCCACCCGTGGAATGGTGTGCCCGATAGGGATTCAACCATACATGAAGCTCTAGTCCGCGTTTGTGCGCTTCTTCTACCCAGAAGGTTAAGGGGTCATAGTACGGGTTTGGGCGTTTCCCAATTTCTCCTGTCAAAAAATATGACCAAGGCTCGTGTGGACTATCATACAATGCATCTGCAGAGGGCCTGACCTGAAATATCACCGCATTAAAATTGTTTTCTTTTAACAAATCTAGCAGTTGTATGGCCTCCCGTTTTTGCGCCTCGGTCGAGTAATTTCCTTTCGTTGGCCAATTTATGTTGGCGACAGTTGCTACCCACGCTCCTCTAAATTCTCGATCAACCTTTGGTAATTCTACGCGTAAAGGAATTTCCACAACTGGTTTCTTTTCCTGAATAATAGGCTTTTCAGCCGCAACAGTCTGCCGGTCTATTGGAACAGCTTCTTTTTCTGCTTTTTGCGCCGCCTTCGCCTCATCGCTTTCCGCTACTACGACTTCTACATTCGGCGATTTCAACTCCTTTGCTGATCGTTTATTTTTGCGGGAAGCACAAGAGAATAACACCGTCGACAATATTACTGCAACTATTACTGAATATTTCATAGGGTACAAAACTAATGCTTTTATGTCAGAAGAAAATGTTAAATTGATTGCTACCTAATTTATTAGGCCGTCACCTTCTCTCCTTTGAAATACACCGAATGAACATTAAAATCCGCATCGAAAACTAAAACATTTGCTAATGACCCTGCTTCGAGATTACCTATATCGGACCGTCCTATTAAAGTTGCTGGATAGCAGGTTGCCATACGAATAGCTTCGTCTAGTGGTATATCTACATGTTGTACGCAGTTTCGGATCGCATGAAGTAAGGAAAGTGCAGAACCGCTCAGTGTTCCGTTGGGCAACGCATAATGATCTGCATGAAGCACATGCTGATAAATTCCCTTGGTACATGTTGCTACCGCATCGGTGATCAAAAACAAACGTCTGCCCATCAATTCCTTCGCAATTTTTACCGCTTGAAAATCGACATGTATACCATCTACAATGATAGATGCCGCAACTTCGGGATGGCGAAACACAGCTCCAGGAAGTCCCGTATCACGATGATGAAACGCAGACATTGCGTTCCAAAGATGAGTAGCGGCTTTTATTCCTCGATTAAACCCTTGAATACCCTGTTCAAAGGTAGCCGCACTATGTCCTGCACTAAGCAGTATCGATCTTTCTAAAAGCACCGTCAGGCTATCCTCATCGACTTGTTCCGGAGCAATCGTCATCATTTTCACAGCACCGTGATCCTCCTCCAGCAAATTCGAAATGAGCTCCACCGACGACTGCACAATGAGCTCGGAGGGATGTGCGCCTCTTTTTTGGGGATGGAGAAAGGGGCCTTCCAAATGCAACCCGAGGACGGATTGCGGCAGGTAATTGTTAAACACACGTATCGCCTCCTTAAATACCGGTATAGTATTCGTTGCCAGTGTCAACACAAAAGAAGTACATCCTTGCAACAACAGACGACGCTCAATCCGAGCAATACTTTCGGTTGTTAATTCGGCAGAGAACAAATCGTCACCGGAACCGTATACCTGTAGATCGATCAGCCCCGGGCAGATATTGGCTCCAGCAACATCGATTCGCTCGGCTTTTGCAGGGACAGCAGAGACAGGACATATTCCGATGATCTTCTCTCCCTCCATGACCAAAGCGTGATTCGAGACGTTCTCGTCGGTATTAAAAATATGACCATTCACCAAAGCCACTTGCTTTTTTTCCATCTTGTGTATTTTTTTGTACAAAATTTTACGGGTATAAACATACACAAAGTTTAAAAAGGATTTCGTAACGTGCTTTTGTTTTCTAGATTTTCCATCGTAAATTCGTGCCATGGAGCGAGACGATACGAAACCCGAACTTTCTAAATCTTCCCGATTTAACCGGAGAGCTATGAGGGTTATGAATATCATTGCCATTACTGTTTTTATTTTGGCCATTATCTATAAAATATTCTTTTCAAAATAACTTATCATCATGTCAAACAAACAAATACTGAATACCGAAAAGGCTCCGGCGGCAATCGGCCCTTATAACCAAGCAATCCAAGCAGGAAATACATTATATGTTTCTGGACAAATTCCTTTGATCCCCGACACGATGGAATTAATTAACAGTGGCGTAGCAGATGAAACCGATCAGGTATTGAAAAACATACAAGCGATTTTAACACATGCTGGGTATACACTTAACGATGTTGTAAAAGCGAGTATTTTCATTTCGAACATGGACGATTTCGCGACGATCAATGAAGTATATGCACAGTATTTCACGGAAAATCAACCGGCACGTGAAACCGTAGCCGTCAAGACACTTCCTAAAAATGTGAACGTAGAAATATCTGTTATTGCCTGGAAAGCTTAACACGTGGAACAACAGCCAGACAAAACAGAAAGTCGCAGGAATTATTTTCTTGCGGCTTTTCTAGCCCCGCTAATATGGGGGTTTATGGCGATTCCGGTTCGATGGGTAAAAGCCTACCCCGCAGAAGACATTTTATATTATCGGATCCTCGTTGCCCTAGTTATCATATGGCTCTTTATATTTCTGTTCCGATTCAAATTTTTAAAGCGAGATATAGCCATTTTTAAACAGCTAGCCGATCGGAATCGAAATCATACCATTAAGTTAACTTTATTGGCATCTGCACTGATTTTTGGAAATTGGTTCGCCTATATATATGCCGTCAATCACATCAGTGTGCAGTCAGCCGCATTTGCCTATCTTACTTGCCCGCTTATTACGGCTATTGCAGCCTTCTTTATCCTCAAAGAACAACTAAGCGCACTTAAAAGGATTGCTCTTGGCATCGCTTTGATCAGCGCGGTTACAATGGCAACCGGCTCGCTTATTGATATACTCTGGTCGATGAGTATCGCCTCTTTATACGCCCTGTATTTAATCGTTCAACGTGCGTCACAAGGGTTTGACAAACTGAATATGCTGGCAGTTCAATTGATATGCTGTTCTTTATTTGTTATCCCGAAGCTTTTTATTAATCAACATGCTTTCCCTAAAGAAGCGTTTTTTTGGTTTAGCATCCTGACAATAGCCGTTGTTTTCACGATCATTCCCTTATTTTTCAGCATGTATGCGTTGACGCGCATATCGTCTTCTACTACAGGCGTTCTGCTGTATGTAAATCCATTAATAGGTTTTTCTTTGGCAGTCACATATTTTGGAGAGACCGTTGATTCCCATAAATTTATAGCGTATGGTTTTATCGTAATTGCTATTGTTATTTTTAATTGGGAAACACTAAAAAATAATATCAAAAGTAAACGCGGAAGCTGTCTATAATCCAGCAAAATTAATTCATCGCTGTGTAGCAATATATATTTTCTCTACGTTTATGAAGTTAACGATTAACTAAAGCAATATAAACGATGAAGGGAATCACCATTTTTATAACACTATCTATCCTATTATTCGGCTGCAAAAAGGAAGAGAAGACTGCAGACGAATGGTCTAAGTTGGCAATTGAAAAACGACTGGAAATTGGTCATCTTATTGCCAGTACCCCCTGTAATGACATTAGTGAATGGTCTATCTTTACTTACGGGGAACCATATAGCTGTGCACCTACATATTTTCCAACGCATCCTTCGATAAAAGATAAATTTGACAAGCTATGGGCAGACTATCTCTATTTCGATCAAGCACACACCAAGGCAATGATAGCGGAGGGAGTAATCATCGATCCATGCTGGGGAGGGGAATGGTTTCATCATGCACCTATCCGATTGGAGTGCCGAGACAATAAAGCTTCGTTAGTTTATATCAGCGAACTGGATGTGGAGGACAGCGAAGCTGAAATAGCCATAATCTATCCGCGTATTGAAAAATACTTATCTGAATTAACTTGTGAAAGCAATGAAGGCTGGACTTATGCTATGCTGCTCGATACAGACTGTGGTTATTCTTATATACCCTACAAATACGCAAACAACGATACGGCAATACAAGCTGATATTGCCTTATACAATACCCATCGCGCCAATATAATTAATAAGGAAAAACCAGGTTGTAATAATCATAAAAACGAAGCTTTTGATGGTATTGTTTGTGAAGACGGTAAGCCTGTAGTGAAAACGAAAGGATATTAGGTTTACATCCGCAATCTTATGATAGCACAAAAAAATAATTATCAAGTAGCCGAACGAAAAGTAGCATTTCATATCATAGGTACGTTCTTTTTATATGATAAACTAAATATGTATATGCCATGAAAAGATTTTTAATGTTATTGATGACACTCGGAATTGTAGTAGCTTGTGAAAAGTCGGAAACTAACAATGGCCAAGAATCCGATCGCGAAAGATTAATCGAGATGCGGCAAGAAATATTAGATCAGATAAATGCCATACCTTGTGAAAATGAGGAAGATTGGCGTCCACAGGCGTTGGGAAGCAAGGCGTGCGGTGGCCCCCAAGAATATATCCCCTACCCGGAAACAGTTGATGAATCGGGTGAATTACTTGATTTGCTTGAAAAATATACCCAACTGGAGGAAGAATATAATAAAAAATACAATATTATTTCCGACTGTCGAGCTATCACGTCTCCGAAAGGACTACGTTGCGAGGACGGCAAACCTGTCCTTTACAATGATGAGATGGAGCCTCATTAATAATATATTTCGTAAATTAGCCGTTCTTAGGAATGGCTAATTTATCTGTAATAACTCCGATAGAATACCTAAAAGGTGTAGGTCCGCAGAAGGCGGATGTGCTCAAAAAAGAGCTACAGATTTTTACTATTGGCGATTTACTATCCTATTATCCTTTCCGATACATAGACCGCACGCAGTTTTACAAAATCAGTCAATTGCACCCCGACATGATTGGTGCACAGGTTTTGGGACGTCTTATTTCTATGCAGGAAATTGGAGAAAAAAGAGCACGACGGCTGGTTGCACAGTTCAGAGACGATACCGGAAGCATCGAACTCGTGTGGTTTCAAAGCATCACTTGGCTTAAAAAAAGCCTGAAAGTGGGATCTGCCTACATCATTTATGGCAAACCATCCGAATTTAACGGTCAGATTTCCATCACGCACCCCGAGATGGAATTATTCCATGCGCAGGAAAAGAAAATCGGCAACCTAACTATGCAGCCGGTATATTCGTCTACCGAAAAGCTCAAAAAATTTAATCTTGATACCCGGGGTATACAACGATTGCAACAGGCAGCTTTAGAAACGGTTTTCAGTAGACTGCAAGAACCGCTTCCATCCTATTTATTGGAAAAACATCAATTGATGGATTATGCCAAGGCTATGCTTTCGATCCATTTCCCCCAAAATACGCCGGATTTAAACGCGGCAATTCGGCGGTTGAAATTTGAAGAATTATTTTTTATTCAACTTCGGTTGTTGCGCAACAAACAATTGAATACACAAAAATATAAGGGGCATCGGTTTGACAAAGTAGGCGATAAATTCAATACATTTTTTAATGAGCGGCTTCCTTTTCCGTTAACCAACGCCCAAAAGCGCGTTATTAAGGAAATTCGGCAAGATACGAATACAGGTGCGCAGATGAATCGTTTAGTACAGGGAGATGTAGGGTCGGGCAAAACGGTTGTGGCATTGATGTCTATGTTAATTGCTATCGATAACGGTTACCAAGCTTGTATGATGGCGCCAACAGAGATCTTGGCACAACAACATTTCGCTGGAATCGGTGCGCTGCTCGGCGATGAACTTTGTACGGTTAAGTTGCTAACGGGCTCCACACCAATCAAGGAGAGGCGATTGATACATCAACAATTGGAAGATGGCTCGTTGGACATCCTCATCGGGACGCATGCGCTCATTGAGGACAAAGTAAAGTTTAAAAATATCGGCTTCGTGGTCATTGATGAACAGCACCGCTTCGGCGTCGAGCAACGGGCAAAACTATGGCGTAAGAATGTTGTCCCGCCGCACATGCTCGTGATGACCGCAACACCTATCCCCCGAACGCTGGCCATGACCATGTATGGCGATCTTGACATTTCGGTTATCGATGAACTTCCCGCCGGACGAAAACCCATCAAAACCGTACACTTCTACGAGAATCAACGTTTGCGGGTGTTCGGCTTTATGCGAGAAGAAATTGCCAAAGGCAGACAGATTTATGTGGTGTATCCGTTAATTAAGGAAAGTGAAAAGATGGATCTGCTATACCTCGAAGCAGGTCTTGAAAACCTGCAACGGGAGTTCCCGTTACCACAGTACAAAATCAGTATTGTGCATGGTAAAATGCCCGTCAAGGACAAGGATTTCGAGATGCAACGTTTCGTTAAGGGCGAAACGCAAATTATGGTGGCCACGACGGTTATTGAGGTCGGTGTCAATGTGCCTAATGCCTCTGTAATGATTATCGAAAATGCGGAGCGTTTCGGATTATCGCAGCTACATCAACTTCGCGGGCGCGTAGGACGGGGGGCGGAGCAATCTTTCTGCATTTTACTGACAACACACAAGCTAAGCAAAGAAGGCAGGACGCGATTGGAGACCATGGTGCGCACGTCTGATGGCTTCGAGATTGCGGAAGTCGATTTGCAGCTTCGCGGTCCGGGCGACATTTCCGGCACCCAGCAGTCGGGTATACTCGAAATGAAAATTGCGAACCTTGCTTCCGATCAGGCTGTTCTTATGGAGGCGCGTCATCGTGTTCTAGAAATATTCAAGGAAGACCCTTCGCTATCCGCCGAAAAAAACATACTGTTGGCGCATTATCTTAATCAGCGGTCGCCCGGTATTTCGTGGGACAAGATTTCTTGATGTAGCAGTCTATAGGACGTCGTTCTGGCTGTGTAATTCTACATAAAACGGCACATCTAAAACAAGTTTTCCTTCTTTCTGAATGTTGTATAATGCATAAATCAATTCAACAATATACACGTAGTACACGACAGCGTTCTCTCCGGGTTCGTATTCGTATCCCGTCCAACAAGCGAAAGCCTTATGTGTCATCCAATCAATTTCATTTTGCCATTGTTTGAGCGACTGGAATTTAAAAAATAGGTAAAGTATCTCCTCTGGCGTGTACATTCGTTCTTTCTGATGATGTTTTCCCCTATCTTGATTGCTTCTAAGAGCCGTAAAATCATGAAGTACCTCCTTTATTCTAGCCTGTCGATAAATGACATAGGCAATTTCGATATGCTTAATCAGTTCTTGTCCAATAGAAACGTATGGGTACCCTGTCATCGTTAACCTTTTATCTAGACTACTCTGCAGGAACGCCTTCACATCTCCTGACCAATACTTGATATTCGTTACATCACCAAAATAATTCTTTAGATAAGAGAGCGGATCTTTTATCTCCTTTTTATCGAGATAGCGAAAATTCTTTTTAGAAAGGGTTTTAGTAATTGTTTTCATTTATTTATTTTTATGGCTGATTTTGTACGTAGTTAAAACCGTTTCTCATCATTTCTCCACTTCTTCTAGAACCTCTTCACTTCCATTTTTTGATGTCGCATCAGCCGGCCTGTCCCCTTCCTTTTCGAAATACACGTCCACATGCTTTTTGATTACTGCATTAAAAGCACCAACCCTGTCGGATAACGTTTGCAGATGTTGTCCTTCTGTACGATAGTTTACATTATGTCGAAATTGATGTTGTGCTTCCACTAATAGTTTGAAAATTTGGCTTTCTATTGGACTGTCCAGTAGAAACACCGAAGTTGCTTCGGGACAAATCAATTCACAGAGTTGCATAAGGTGATTTAGCCCAGTAGACTGCGGCTGAAACTGCCAGAAAACGCGCAGCAACCCTAAACAACTCTGCTCGAGTGACAACGCCAAACCGTGGCAAACAACCTCTTCCGAGCCTAAATACATGTTATCAGTATGGACATCATAGAGATGCTCTGCTCTTTGTTGTCCTTTCAACCACTGAACTTTCTGATCGACTAGCGTGATCTCCGGCTTTGTCTCATCCTTAACTGTCTTTATAAGCTTTTCTTTATTCTCATACCAGACTTCACTTTGTTGCATCAATGCCAGATAAAACCCGTCTTGCTTTTCGCATCTCTTCTGGAAGTAATCTTGCTCGAATGGCAGAAGGGTAATATCGACAAAATCGGGCAACGTATTTTTTATGGCACTCTGTAGATGCTGGATTGATATTTTTGCTTCCGAGACGACTAACATCAGGTAATAATGATGTTTTTCTTGATGTAGCCGAGTTTCATCAAGAAGATTAACGACACTTGATGAAGTATAGCGATAGGCGAAACAGCGGACATTTATGGGAACGCAATACGCCTCTAATGCATTCAAAATTAAATCTCGATGGTTGGTGTTGATTGGTGTATTCATTGTTGTAGGGTTTACATGGTTAATCTTTATTTTGTATTTGGAACCAAGCTTTTCTTTGATTTCCTGAAGCAGAAAAAGAGCGTAGCGAGCCAGCCATTTCGAGATATCATCCGCAAGCTGTGCAGCTTCATGAAGCTGTTCCTTTTCAATCTTGTAATCTTGATCATAACGAATCGACGAATAGGCTTCATCCAGCTTGTCTACAATCAGATCCCTATGGCTTCTACGAAACAAATCGTCTAGACTGGGGGCATACGTCTCCAAATAATTCTGATGGGTCTTGAGACAGTGTGTCCTTCTCTCATCGCCCACCAACTGGTGCTCGGCAGCTCTGCAAGACAGTTCGATGACTTGATGGAGCATAAATGCGGCATGAGAAAGGTCATTGTTATTGAGGTAAAATTTATAGCCATCAAAAAAACCCTGGATCTTTCGAATCTCCTTTTGTAAATAATTTTCTGTTTTGTTCGAAATTTCATGAACATCTATAAAGGGAACTTTTATCTTTTTCTTTGCTTCGGGATGCTGATAGATGAGGTTGTCCGGCTGACATACCAACACGGCTCTCCCCAGGCCCTGCGTAACCTTCTTTTGCATCTCGTGCAGATAGCAAACGACAAAATCAAGTTTACGCTCTCTCTTAACAACAGTACGCATAAACACATTCGCGTCCGTAATAATTTGCCCGCTCCCTTTACGCATCAATATCTGTAGCATATATTTCTCTTGGCCTTCCCAATGGAAGGTCCACAAGAAAATCTCATCGATGACAAAGAGCTCTGTAAGCTGCGAAATGATATCGTCCAACTGGTGTTGATTCAACTTTTCCATAAGCTAACATCTATCTTCTTTAAGATTTGTTCCCCCTAGTTATCCTATTTATCCCTCCTGCATAAGCTGGCAAACAAAGTTGCAACCCACCTCGCTGATATATTTCGTGTAACACGACGGGAAGTTTTAATAGAAATTCTCGTATGGGCACGTATTCCAGATCTAATGGTAATTCCTCCATGTTGTTTTCTCCATAATCCCGACGCCGAAGAAGATCATTCAGCACCGCAAGCCATTCTTTGACAGATTTGAAGCCATAGAAGGCACATAGTGTTTTTTCGGGAAAAATTATGCCTTTCTCTATTTCATCACGAACTACTTTTCGGCAACTGTATTGGAACATATTCTGTTTTGCCATAGGTTTTAGATTGCACTTCACTAAAATAACAAACCCTACTTCGATCATCTGACCTAAGCAATGATGCATAAATCCATACTCAAATGCGGTATCTATTCGCATAGGCGGATAAATAGAACTATTAATAAGGTAGTTGAAATTGTTCGACCAATTTAACCCCCATTGATGAACAACCTCTTTCAGAAAGCGATCGGGGTCCTTTACATATTCCTTGCTTAGGTAGCGAAAATGTTTTGCTTTTAACTTCTTTTGTGTATTTTTCATCATAAATCAGTTTACAAAAGGTGTTTTAGATATTTTTATATACTTAACAAGTCAAATATAAGGCAATAAAATATCTTTTTAAAATTTTTAGATAAAAAAATGTCTAACATTAAGGAGAGAGTATTGCAAATAGCGGAAAGTAAAAAGATTCGCAAGACAGATTTTTTCAAGGAGTTAGGGTTATCCTATGCCAATTTTAAGGGGATGCAAAAGAATACGGGGCTAAACTCCGATGCCGTGGTTACTATTTTAGCTAAACATACAGATATCAATCCGACCTGGCTAATTATCGGAGAGGGTAGAATGTATCGTCATGATGAGACGCTCGTTCGCGATGATGGGGAATTCTACAATGAGCCGATAGTCGTCAATGAAATTGAACATACGTTAATCGATGCCCTTAAGTTGGTTATATCATCACAGGAAAAAACTATATTTTCGTTGGAAAAACAAGTTATTATCCTGGAGCAGGAAGTACAGAATCTTAAGAAAAAGTAATCGTAAACCAACATATCAAGAAACGCTTTTTTAATACAGGTGAACCATACCGCTATCTTGCCGAGCATCACCGTTACGTTAGGACAAAAACCATTATCTTTGTAGGCTTGTTCTATTTACACAAGCTATTGAATACGTAATAATACATGGGAAAAACAAAAATATACGATACGGCGCATAAACCCGAAACAGCCTTACTTGTTTCCGTAATCACTCCTGATATTTCAGAGCAAAACGCAAAAGATTACCTACAGGAACTGGAGTTCCTCGTGCAGACAGCCGGGGGTGAGGTACAAGGTGTTTTCACGCAGAAATTAGCGAAGCCGGAACATGCCACTTTTGTGGGATCTGGCAAGCTGGAAGAAATCCGGCAATACGCGGATGCCGAGGAGATTGACATGATCGTGTTTGACGACGAACTATCGCCCTCGCAGCTCCGTAACATAGAACGCGAGCTCAAACGTAAAATCTTGGACCGTTCCAACCTCATCTTGGACATTTTTGCCAAGCATGCGCAAACCGCACAGGCCAAGACACAAGTCGAACTGGCACAGTTGCAATACCTGTTACCGAGGTTAACCCGCATGTGGACGCACTTGGAACGTCAACGTGGGGGAATCGGTATGCGCGGTCCGGGAGAATCTCAGATAGAAACAGATAGGCGGATTATCCTCAACAAAATATCGTTACTAAAAGAGCGTCTTCGCGTCATCGATAAACAGAATGAAACCCAACGTAAAAACCGAGGTGAACTCATACGTGTAGCGCTTGTGGGCTATACCAACGTGGGAAAGTCTACCATATTGAACATGATCTCGAAATCGGATGTGCTCATGGAAAACAAACTGTTTGCCACGCTCGACACAACGGTACGGAAGGTAGTCATTGACAATCTGCCTTTTCTGCTTTCGGATACGGTTGGTTTTATTCGCAAGCTGCCACACCACTTGGTAGAATCTTTTAAATCGACGCTGGATGAGGTCCGCGAGGCGGACGTACTTATACACGTCGTCGATATCTCCCACCCCAACTTTGAAGATCATATTGCTGCAGTAAACGAAACGCTAAAAGATATCGATGCACTGGACAAACCTATTATCACGGTATTTAACAAAATAGATGCATATAAGGCTCCCGTGGAGGTTGATGAAGATGGTGAAGAAATTAAAGTTACGCTGGAAGATTTCAAAAACTCTTGGATGGCGAAAAATGCTGATCCAGCAATTTTCCTATCTGCCACAGAAAAAACCAATCTCGAGGAATTCAAACAGAAATTATATGAGATTATCTCTCAAATGCATATTGTCCGATATCCCTATAATAATTTATTGTATTAACCATGAACAAGCAGGTACAATTTGTAGACTGGGGATTGGTCGATTATCAGGATGCTTGGGATCGCCAAGAAGAGATATTTACGAAAACGGTGGCCGTCAAGAACGATAACCGGACAAATGGTACAGCTCATCCAACCCCCAATCATCTTATCTTCACGGAGCATCCCCACGTATACACACTGGGAAAAAGCGGGCATGAAGAATATTTATTATTAGATGAAGCAGGATTGAAGGAGAAAAACGCCACCTTTTATAAAATTAACCGCGGGGGGGATATCACCTATCACGGACCGGGACAAATTGTAGGTTATCCCATCTTGGATTTGGATAATTTTTTTACCGATATCCACTTGTATCTGCGCACACTGGAAGAAGCCGTTATCCGAACATGTGCGGAATATGGTATAGAAGCTGGGCGATATGAAGGATACACCGGGGTATGGCTAGATGCCGATAATGACAAAGCACGCAAAATATGTGCATTGGGCGTCCGCGCTTCCCGTTGGGTAACGATGCATGGATTCGCTTTCAATGTGAATGCAGATCTTGGTTATTTTAAAAATATAGTTCCCTGTGGCATAGACGATAAGGATGTGACTTCACTGGAGTGCGAACTCGGGCACAAATTGGATATGGACGAAGTTAAAAATAGACTCAAAGGCCATATCGCTGATTTATTCCAAATGGAGCTGATACCGTGATGAGTAAGAATTAGTTGACTATATAGTTACTAGTCACCGGTCACTGATTAAAAATTAAAAGACAGATGATACTTGCAGAAAGATACCATGATATATCCTGTGGACACCGGGTGGTGGGGCATGAGGGTAAATGCCGGTTTTTACACGGCCACAACTATCGTATACATTTTACGGTGGCGGCTGATCAGTTGGACGAAATAGGCCGGGTAGTTGATTTCTCCGTGATCAAAACCGCCCTTTGTGCGTGGCTAGAAGAACATTTCGATCACAAATTTTTAATCTGGGCGAATGATGAGTTGTTGTCTCAATTGCAGGAAGTAACAGGTGACAGCCTCGTCGTTGTGCCTTTCAACCCCACTGCCGAAAACATTGCACAGTATTTGGTGGAACATATCGGACCACAACAATTAAAAGATTATCCCGTTCGTCTGGTTTCCTGTAAAGTAGAAGAAACAGCAAAGTGTTCTGCTACCTATAGCTTATAACTTACAATAACCCTCTCGCTTTGATTTCCAGATATTTATTGATGGCATTAATGGTTAGGTTTTCCGGCGACGTGTAAATGGTCTGGATTCCCTGTCTATGTAGTTCTTGAATAACAAGATGTTTTTCGTATACAAATTTCTGTGCAATGATTTGGTTATATACATCAATCGTTTTTTTCCCTCCTTCTTTCGCCATATCGATCAACTCGGTATTCTTGAATACGACGACCACCACAATATGTGTCTTGGCCAGCATACGTAAATAGGCCATCTGTCGTGACAGTGCATCCATCGTTTCAAAATTTGTGTACAACATCAACAACGAGCGTTTATTGATATGTTTATTGCAGAAAGCGTATAGGTTGCCAAACTCCGATTCTTCGAATGCAGTCGTTATGTTGTAAAGTTTTTCGGAGATCAGTTGCATCTGGTTATTACGTTTCTCCGCGGGAATATGGTTGGATACCGCCTTGGAAAACGTCAGCATACCTGCACGATCCTGTTTTAAGATAGCTGCATTTTCCAGCACCAAGGTCGAGTTAATCGCATAATCCAATAAAGTCAACCCATTGAAAGGCATGCGCATAACCCGTCCGGTATCTATAAGCGCATAAATAGGCTGCGATTTCTCCTCTTGATATTGATTCACCAGCAGCTTTTTATGCTTGGCGGTCGCTTTCCAGTTGAGGTGCCGATATTCATCTCCCCGCACATATTCGCGTATATGGTCAAACTCTAGCGTAGCCCCAATTTTTCGGATCCGCTTAATCCCCAATTCCACCAGCCTATCGGTTGTTGCCAACAATTGATATTTGCGCATCTGGATAAACGAAGGATAGCAAGACAATTCGAGCGGTTCGTTCAACGTAAACTTCCGGGCAAACAATCCAAGTCGCTGCACTAGGGCATGGGATCTTCCAAAAGCATACACTCCCCGGGAGGTCGGACGGATTTGATAGCGGATTGCTTTGATTTCACGAGGTAGAATCGTTGACTCCAATTCCACGTTCCGTAGTTGCAGCTGTACCGGAAACTCTTCTAACAGACGGATATGGACTTTGGCAGGATAAAGACTGGTCAACTGAATCTCCATATCATTTTCATCCCCATTCGACAGCTTCTCCGGATAGTTTCGCTGTATAATGATCTTGCTTTTCTGATAGTAAAGAAATAGCATATCCCATGCACACGCCGCCACAAACAACCAAAGAAGGGCAATTACAAAAAGAAATAACGCTTTGATAAAAAAGGACAACACAAAACATATCGCTAATAGGAGAAGCGCGTAGAAGAAGTTGTTGGTTACATACAGACTACGGATAAAACGCATTATCTCGGGATTTCGATACTGTCTACAATCTGTTTGATGATATAATCACTCGTGAACCCTTCCATTTCCTTTTCCGGAGTTAGCAGCACACGGTGCCCTAATATGGCCGGAGCGACATACTTCACATCATCCGGTGTAATAAAGTCTCTTCCTTGAAGTGCTGCACCGGCTTTTGAAGCTTCCAACAGAGCAATCGAAGCGCGTGGCGACGCGCCTAGTGTGAGGTTTGGATTCGAACGCGTATGATAAACCACTTGCGCAATATAGCTCAACACATCTTCATGTACATAAATAGACTTTATCAATTGCTGAAAACGGATTAATTCATCGATACGCAATACAGGCTGCACGAGATCTTCCTTATTATTCGCTTTTTGCGCATGATGCTCACGCAATATATCCAACTCCTGTTCTATCGCCGGATAATCAATATTGATCTTAAACAGGAAGCGATCCAGCTGCGCTTCCGGCAAACGATAGGTTCCTTCATGTTCTATAGGATTCTGTGTAGCAAATACCACAAACGGTGTTGGCACGGGGTACGTGATACCATCCACCGTCACCTGCCTTTCGGACATACACTCGAACAGAGATGATTGCGTTTTTGCTGGGGCACGGTTTATTTCATCAATCAAGACAATGTTTCCGAAAATCGGACCCCTCTTAAAATCAAATTCATTAGTTTTTAGGTCCAGCACGGAAGATCCGGTTACATCAGAAGGCATCAAATCGGGCGTAAATTGAATACGCTTAAATTCTCCTTTAACCGCCTTTGCTATCAACTTCGCAGTCAATGTTTTTGCGACACCAGGCATACCCTCGATCAACGAATGACCTGTTGCCAAAATGGCAATCAAAAGCTTATGAATAACCTCATCTTGCCCTATAATGACCTTTTTAACCTCCTTCTTCACCGCCCCCATCTTTTCTTTCAGCTCGGTGAGGTCTATTCTGTTTTCAAAACTCGGTTCATATTTATTTCCTAGTTCACTCATAGCATATTCGCTTTATATTTAAAATCTTCTATTTTTTTATTTAGCTCGACTAATTCGCCATCCGTAGATACACGCACTTTTCTATATTGAAGAAGTAACCTTATCAAGTGTTCACACTCTTCCATTGAAACACCGGTTTTTAATGACAATTGTTTCACGAAAACTTCATCCTCCAATTGCAAAATATCCAATTGAAAATGTGTACGGATGTCATACAGAAAGTATTCTACTTTCTTTTGTATAAGATTGCCTGGGTTTCCACTCTCATAATATAATGTAGCGATTGTACGTGCAAATTCCTTGGATAAATTCGGTTCTGGTTCCACAACATGGACGGCCCGTTGTTCCCGTTTACTTTTAAACAATAAAAACAGAATAAGTCCAAAAAGTAATATATACCAAGCCTGCCGCAGTCCGTCGTTTTGCAACAATACACGTAGAGGTGTTTTTGCTTCCACCGTTCCTTTAAAGGTACCGTCAAACCAATAGACCTCCTTATTGGAAAGCATCTTTAATACGGCCGCGCCGTATATAAAGCTCTCCTCTTTTAGCATATAGTAATTCGTAAACATGAGCGGTTCCAGATGCAAAAGAAAACGGCCTTGCCCCCTTTTCACCTCAATAAAATTGGGTATTTCCTTATCTTCCACTTCATAGTAGCCAATTATACGTGTGTTAGTCGTATCCAAATTGCAGAACAAGCCCGGATAGTCCAAATCCTTATAATAAGCGGTTTTACCATCCACCAAGGAAAATGGGCGATCTTCCACATGGATGACCTCATTAAAGTTATTGGGATAGTGAAATTGTTGCTTTATTCCCAGGGTGTCCATGAGGTAAATGGGAAAGTTATTCGCAGAGATAAAGACTTCTCCTCCCCTTTCTACAAAGCTCAACAGTTCTCCAGTTACCTCTTTTCCTTCGTAAAATCCATTGACGATATAAACTAAACTACCTTGTTCCTTCGCTGACAAGAACATTTTTAGAAAATCATAATTTGTGGAAGTAAAATCTTCTATCTCTACTTGATTCTCCAATATTTCCGGCAATTCCTCCCGGGTCACGTATAAACCATAAGGAATTTTATCCCGTTGATTATACGTTTTTGACCAGTCGATCTGCTTATCACTTGCAAGATCAATAAAGGCGATAATCAAAATCGTAATTCCCAACAGTACAAGACCAAATTTCCCAGAGTTCTTCATCGCCATTTTGATTGAAAGGTCAAGAAATAAGGTGCATACTCCTCATATTTAGCCTTGTCTATAGCCATATTTCCATACCACACACGGTTGTAGATATTTACATTTCGGGTAAATTCTTGTTTCAGTTCTTCATTCTCTATCTCTTCAATCAGTTCGACATGCGTTTTGCTATATTTCCAATGAATCAGTTCCCGTTTCGCCAATAATTGTATATTCAGCAGGTTGAGATAGCGAATAGCCAGTGCAAAATCCCCTTCTTTTTTGGCATTCTCGATATAACTTGCCACATCAATATCCAACAGATTTTTCTCGACGAACCTTACTTCGTCGGAGACATCTTCATCGTTTTTATCTTTTGCCAGTAGACGTTTACCCGAAAATAGCACGCGATAAATAATCCAAAGGAAAATAACCAATGCCGCAACTGCCAATACTTTATATACCACATCACCAAACTGAAAATACTCCCTCGCCGGAAAAAGATTATCCAACATCCGTCCTAGCCTGTTCAATATTTTTTTGAATAAACCAATACGATTGGGACTATTTTTGTCGTAGTCAAACTCCTCGCCTTGATAGCGTCCAATTAATTTGGTATACGTTGCTGTATCTACCTGCGGAATCTGGCTCATACGGGGGATGGTGTCGTAATAGCCATCTTGCATATAATCTATCCAATCCGGCGGCGCATATTCCGGAGCTTTCATGGAGATACTATCTTCTGGTAAAGGAGGGGATAGGGTCTCCATCGTATCCGTTTCCTGTCCGTGGGAAATAGATATAAAGCTCATGACAAACATGACAAAAAATAGTCTACTGCCCATCTTCCTCCTTTCCAAGATTTTGTATCTTTTCATAGACGTCTTCGCCGTATGTAACTTCTTTCGCTGTCTCATAAATAATTCCCGACACCAAAACCGTAAACATATAATATACGATATAAAGTAAAACCAACACCGTAGCACCAATAGAAGTAAACATGCGTCCAACTACGCTATCGAAAAATGTCGTTTCAAACCCAATCGTGTTGTAAGCGATAATCCCAATAATAAGAGAAGGTATTAGGGTAAGCATCACTAGAAGTGTCTGGAAAACCAAACTGACCACATAAGAAGACACGCTATAATCGATTATTTTCTTCTTTAAGACGAAAAAGCTTTGTTGTATGGCATTGCTGGCGGGCATATATCCTTCCCGATAGAACAGGAATGCGCAGAAAAACCAAACGCCTAAGAAAGATGCTAAAATTCCGGCCGCAAAACTTCCTACAAGTGGAATAAACATCAGGATAATCATGGCGAACATCATGGGAATAAACAGAATAAGAGAGGCTAGAATACCGACAAGCAAAAATTTAAAATATTTACTTAGGTTCGCGACAAATGCCTGCCAAACATCATTAGAATCAAAGTCAGTTCCCCGCTTATTCTTTAGCAAGATAAAATATTCAATGGCCAACCCAAAGAAAACCATACTCACCACCAGCAGAGCAAATAGCGCAGCAATCGCAATAAATACGAGATCCAATGATTCTGTCCAACTTTGGGTTGTCGTTAAATTGATCTTGGTCGTTCCGTAATAGATAAGAATCAACATAAGACATAACGGAACAATAGCCAGTTTCAAAATAGTTTGAAAGAAATGCCGTAATACGATCCGCAAGAGGTTGATGAAATCTTGGACAATTTCGCTCAGTTTTCGTTCTTTCCGAAATTCGAAGTCTATTTCCATCCGTTAATTCTTGCCAGTTGATAGGGTCTGATAATATAGAAATAGATAATAGCCATAAACGAGGCTATAATAATACTGATACATAACCAAATGGAAACCTGATAATGTCTCGTCACAAAACCCTCCAAAAAGCCTGCTAAGATAAAGAACGGAATGGTGCTTATTAATACCTTAGAAGCAGTCTTCATCGTCCGTTTAAACGATTCGAGCCGTGTATAAGATTTCGGGAACAATATACTGTTGCCAATAGCGAGCCCGCAACCTCCGGCAATGACGATTACGGACAGTTCAATAGCTCCGTGAATCCAAATAGCCGACATCGCTTCCTGCATGACGTCGTATCGAAAAAATAAATGATGAAAAGCGCCGACCATGATGCCGTTACTCAATAAGATATAACCCGTACCTATACTGTAAAATACGCCTAGTACAAAAGCCAAGAAAGCGACTCGAACATTATTAATCGTAATCGCCAAAGCGGAGCCTACCTCACTCCCTCCTTGATAAACGCCGGCAGGATTTCCATCTTCGATATTGGCTATGCTCATGTCGACGTAATAATCGCCTAAGATTAACCGTACAAAATCCAAATCGTATTGCGCTGAAATAAATCCGATAGCAATAGCTAGGCAGAAAATCAGTAAGGAATAAAGCAATGGACGGCGTAATTGCCATATTGCTTCTGGAATCTCCTGCTGTACAAAACGCTTGAACTGGTTCTCTGATGATTTTTGATCACGATACAGTTGTTGATGGGTGAGTATGGCCAACTCATTCAAATAATCTTTTGTCTTTGATCGGGGATAAAAGGTCTGAGCATACGCCAGATCGTTCGTCAATTCCATATAATCGGAAGCTAGCACATCAGGATCTACATTAATTTTATTTCTCAAATTATTTTCAATTAAGATCCATTTTTCTTTATTTCGTTCAATAAAGGATGCTTCTCTCATTATTTCTTTCTATTTTTCTATTTTTAACAAAGTAAGGAGAAGAAACTAGAAAAGTAGTGCCTACTCGAAGCTAATATAGGAAATATTAAGGTTTCAAAAAATAGCGATATATAGGGATTTTATATTTCATTCAGACAATATAAATTTCGATCGATAAAAAAGACAAGGACTGTAAATATGCATAAATTAGCCATTAATACGCCGCAAAATGTGAAATTTGAATACAATTTGGCTTCACTTGGTTCACGAATCATTGCCTTTGCTATCGACTATTTCATTATTACGTGTTACGCCGTTATGGTGTATTATCTGGTCTCACGGATCGGCCTGTTTAATACCAGCGACCCCTGGTTGACAGGGGGTATTTATATGCTTATTTTGCTTCCTGCATTTTTTTATCCTTTTCTTATGGAAACCTTCTTTAATGGACAAACCATCGGAAAAATGATCATGCGTACTAAAGTCGTAAAAATTGATGGCACGCGCGCGTCGATGTATCAATATTTTATCCGCTGGATATGTTCTATTGTGGATATTTTTTTATGCGCAGGTGCCTTAGGGATTAGCAGTATCATCGCGACAAAACATGCGCAACGGATTGGTGATATTGCTGCTGACACAACCGTCATCAGTACGAAACAAAACATGGCCCTCCAACAAACACTATTTGCAGAGATTACACAAGAATATACGGTAACCTTTCCGCAAGTGATGCAATTGTCGGATAAAGATGCCAATACTATTAAAGACATATATAAAAAGGGCTACGAACGCAAAGATTACAACATCATTTTGGCATTAAGTAATAAACTTGTCGAACTGCTGGATGTCAAACCGCAGATGCGTCCCGAAGAATTTATTGATGTAGTAATTAAGGATTATTATTACACGTTTAGGGACCGATAACATCTAAAACCGCCACTGTACATAATTGATGTTTTTATTATCCGCAAGATATTTACGTTCGTAATACGTCTTGATAGATAGAACCTCGTCCACGAAGTCCGAGTGATACAAGTCGGTGGTTTCTTTTATTTTAGGAAGATTCAACAATGCAATCTGTTCTAAAGTATAGGCATAAAAGCCGTCACTATCTGTTTTCAGATGGATGATACCGTTATTGTTCAGAATCATTTTATACTTTTCCAAAAATTTCGGATTGGTCAGACGCTTTTTCTCCCGGCTATCTTGGGGTTGAGGGTCGGGAAACGTAATCCAAATTTCATCTATTTCGTTATCTGCAAAATATTCCAATATGGTTTCAATCTGAATCCGGAGGAACCCTACATTGGAAACCTTTTCTTCCAACGCTGTCTTCGCCCCTCTCCATATCCGGTTTCCCTTATAGTCAATACCGATAAAATTGATATCGGGAAACATTTTCGCCAAGTTCACGGTATATTCTCCCTTACCACAGGCAAGTTCCAATACAACAGGATTATTATTCTCAAAGAATTTAGAGGCCCATTCGCCTTTGAAGTCTTTCCCTGCATCCAACTGAACAACATTTTTAAATGTGGCCACTTCGGCAAACTTCCGTAACTTATCCTTACCCATTTTTAGCAATTTGTCCGCAAAAATAACCTTATATTTGTAGGAATCAATGGAAAAAGAAGCTAAAATATATATTGCCGGACACCGCGGAATGGTGGGGTCGGCGATTGTGAGAGCATTAGAAAAAGAGGGCTATCGCCACCTCGTCAAACGCACCTCCGACGAGCTTGACTTGCGCCAGCAATCAGAGGTAGCAGATTTTTTCGCTGAAGAACAGCCGGAATATGTATTCTTGGCCGCGGCCAAAGTCGGTGGCATTGTAGCTAACAATACCTACCGTGCGGATTTTCTCTATGAGAACCTCATGATCCAAACAAATGTAATTCACCAGGCATATGTTCAAAACGCTAAAAAACTATTATTCCTAGGTTCCAGTTGCATTTATCCAAAATTAGCTCCGCAGCCCCTCAAAGAAGATTATTTATTGACAGGCACATTGGAACCTACCAACGAGCCTTATGCCATTGCAAAGATCGCTGGCGTTAAAATGTGTGAAGCATATCGTTCGCAATACGGATGCAATTTCATCTCGGCAATGCCTACAAATCTATACGGCATTAACGACAACTATCACCCACAAAACTCCCATGTATTGCCCGCGCTAATACGTCGTTTCCACGAGGCAAAAATAGCTGGAGTAAATGAAGTGAGTATCTGGGGAACCGGCTCACCACTTCGGGAATTTCTATATGCAGATGATTTGGGCGAGGCCTGTGTTTTTTTAATGCAAAACTATAATGAGGAGCAGTTTATCAACGTCGGTGTTGGCGAAGATATCAGTATTCGCGATCTTGCTTTTCTCGTGCGCGAAATCGTCGAGTACAATGGGAAACTTAGCTTCGACAAAAGTAAGCCTGATGGCACCCCTCGCAAACTCATGAACATTGATAAACTACACGCATTAGGCTGGAAACATACAACCTCGTTAAAAGAAGGTATCTCTCTTGCCTACGCAGATTTTCTAAGTAAACATATGGAAGCTTAATAAGCGTCGTCCGTAGATCGTTCGTCTTGCGGAACCGCGAATTGTTGCTCTATAATCGCCTTTTTTTCTACTGCATCCCCGCCTATCTTTCTCTTCCTTTTTTTCTTTTTTGGTTTTATAAAAGACGTAACTTTATTTACCAAACCACTTACCTTATCTTGATTAACTTGCCCTATGGCCGTTTCCGAAACCAACAAAAATATTGCCTTCTTTAACCAACCAGCCTTTCGAAGCACTGTTGAATTCAACACAATAGGTGCCCCCACTTGCAAGATTCTCGTTAACCAATCAGCATCTTTACTTTGTACAGCTTTAGCAACACCTGATGTAAAACCCTTTAACATACCCACACCGGGTACATGCGAAGACAACCGTCGAAAAAACCGAAAAGGTGTGTCTATCTTTACTTTTAACAGCTCATATTGATCCGTCAAATAAGCTTCCTGCTCTCTCCGTCTCAAATTGAGTCGAGCAATCTCCGCTTTTAAATCATGTAAATTATTTATTTTCTGTGAACTCTTCATTTACGCTTGATTTGATTTTCTCATCCATGACATCCTCATCGATATCATCATCCTCTTCCCCTTGCCATTTACTTGTCACCTTACGGATAGTAAGATTCATAAAGATCCTTTCCAGACTCGGCTCAAATGCCCGAATAAGTAACACGAGTACAAAAAATATAACGCCTGTTAATAAAAAACCAAGCGCATTACTTCCCAACACCTCCCCCAAATAAAAGCCTAATGCCAATGAGCAGAAAAAAACAATGAATAAAGTAAATACAATTCTAACTACATCCAACACCAAAGATCCCATTATGCGAGAACCTTTAGCTAAACCTCTCAGCTGTAACAATTTTAGCTGCGTATCCACATATTCCTTCCCTTTTTGAAAGGTGCCACTAAGCGAAAATTTTTCCTCTTCCATCAAATGCTTTTTATGCTATTAGTCCAAATATTAAGCGTGTTCCTCTATTTCGTCGTCTACGATAGATTCCATTTCTGACACTTTCGATGTTACTAAACCTATTAACCTATCTTTGAGCTCATTAAGTTGACCAAACTGTTCTTCAGCACGCTCTTTAATGGCATCCCCCAAATCAGACAATGATTCATTTATCTTATCTCTCGTTTCCGATCCCTTATCGGGAGCAAACAATAACCCTACAATCGCTCCTGCTGCAAACCCTGCTAATAATGCCGTTACTATTTTACTGTTATCATTCATATGTATATAATTATTCGTGAGCTCGCAAGCTCGGTTTGTTTTATATCGTTTAATTAATTCTCGATTTCACGTAATTGAAGACTAAATTAAGTTATACAAATAACAAATAATCTTTGTAAACGTTTTAAAATTACAAAAGTATTTTGGGCTTCATTACCTCTTTTTTGCTTTCTTCCTTTTTTTGTCTAATTTTAGGCAACCATTTTAACATTTTTAACTATGCTCGTCAAAACCTTTAGTAGTGCCTTATACGGTATAAATGCGACCACTATTACAGTAGAAACCCTTATTTGCCCTGGAATACACTACTATATAGTCGGGTTGCCGGACAGTGCTATCAAGGAAAGTCTGCATCGTATTGAAAGCGCTATTACGAGTGCTGGATATCGTATGCCGCGTCAGAAAATCGTCATCAATTTAGCCCCCGCAGACATTCGCAAAGAAGGCTCTGTCTACGATTTGTCTATGGCTATTGGTATTCTCGCTGCATCCGGTCAGATAGAAGAGAACCTGTTAACGAATTATGTCTTGTTAGGCGAATTATCCTTGGACGGCGATATTCAACCCATTAAAGGTGTTCTACCGATTGCCTTACAGGCCAAACAGGATGGATTTAAGGGCATTATTTTGCCTGTTGCCAACGGTCGAGAAGCTGCAGTCGTTCAAGACTTGGAGGTACTGACGGCAAATAATCTCCAGGACGTCATTCTGTTCCTTAATAGACAACAGAAGCTACCGCGTGTCCATATTGATATCGAAGATGAATTCCGTCGTCATACAAACAGCTATAACATTGATTTTTCCGATGTAAAAGGACAAGAAAATATCAAAAGAGCATTGGAAATAGCGGCCTCCGGCGGACATAATGTCATTTTAATCGGCCCTCCAGGCTCAGGCAAAACAATGCTTGCCAAATGTTTGCCAACTATTCTTCCTCCACTTCTTTTAAATGAATCCTTGGAGACAACCAAAATCCATTCTGTTGCCGGTCAACTTCATGCGCTTTCTGCCCTCATGACAGCTCGTCCCTTCCGGGCTCCACATCATACCACCTCCGACGTTGCTCTTGTTGGCGGCGGTGCCTCACCGCAACCCGGAGAAATCTCACTGGCCCATCACGGTGTATTGTTTCTGGATGAGCTCCCGGAGTTTAAAAGGTCGGTCCTAGAGGTTATGCGACAGCCGTTAGAGTCTCGAAATATTACGATTTCACGTGCCAAGTTCTCGGTTAATTACCCGGCGAGTTTCATGCTGATTGCGGCAATGAATCCTTGTCCGTGTGGATATTACAACCATCCGGAAAAGGAATGTATCTGTGGGAGCGCCACGGTACACCGCTATCTGAGTAAAATCTCTGGACCTTTATTGGACCGTATAGATTTACACGTTGAAGTGACACCTGTCGCATTTAGCGAACTCGTTACCAGCAAAAATACGGAAACCAGCGAAATTATCCGACAGCGGGTTGTACGGTCCCAAAAAATTCAAGCACAACGCTTTGCAAGTTTTGATCATATTCATAACAATGCACAAATGAATACACCAACCGTACGCCAAGTATGTCACGTAAGCAGTTCTGGCAAGCAGCTTCTACAGACCGCCGTGGAACGTCTGGGGCTTTCTGCAAGGGCCTATGACCGCATATTAAAAGTATCACGTACCATAGCCGATATGGACGACTCAGAAAAAATTGAGAACCACCATCTCGCAGAAGCCATCCACTTTAGAAGTTTAGATCGCGAAAACTGGGCGGGATAGTGCGGTCTAAAAAAATTGACGAATAACATGGCTAATAGACCAAGGGTAAAGCAATACCGTCAATCCTATACCTGCAAGTGCACCAAATAAATGAGCGTCATGATTGATATTATCGTATGCTTTTTTAGATGCCCAAATACAATATCCTAAGAAGAGGAACGCAAACAAATAAGCGGGTATAGGAATAACCATAAAGAGTCCGAGCATCGCTTTTGGCTGAAACATGATAAAGCTAAAGAGAACGGCACAAATAGCACCCGATGCACCTAAACTATAATAGCTCGGGTTATTTTTCTGTCGGATCAATGTGGGTATATCGCTCAGGATTAAACTAAAAACGTAAAGGCCGGCAAAAAGTACATGTCCCCATGCACCACTAAACTGAACAAACATATTCTCTAGACCAAACCCAAAATAGTAGAAAGTCATCATATTAAAAATGAGATGCATCCAATCTTTATGGATCAAGCCACTCGTAAAAACCATATACCATTTTGATTTATCCCTATGAAGCGCATATGGATGGAGCATTAATTTTGTATACCATTGCGGATTGGAAAAAACATACAAGCTCACCCCTATTGTCAATACGAAAATTACAGAGGCAACAGGGGTAGCATAAAGGTAGTATAACATAAAAGTCTGTAGATTAAAATCTGTCTTCGATCAAAAAGACATATAGTTCTTTGGGTCCATGTGCACCTAGCACCAACATCTTCTCAATGTCTGCTGTTCGGCTGGGTCCTGTAATCGTTGAAATCATAGAGGGGAGATGATCACCATATTTCTCTTTCACACGCTGCAGCCCATGTCTAATATCCATAACGAGTTGAGAGGCTTTGGCTACCACAATATGAATAGGTGGATAAATACTTAGTCGACGGCCTGCTCCATTTCCATTGCTCAGCATGATGCTTCCATTACGGGCGATGAGGGCTTCGCACGTCGTCATCCCGGCATCTGCCCCATCAAGTTGTTGATCCGTCGTATAAATCGGAAAACCATATTGTCCTAACAACTTTTGTATTTCAAGCTCCCAAGCCAAAATCTTTTTTATTTCTAGCTTTTCTGCTAAAAGTATTAAATTCTCAATAAGCGAAATCTCACCGTCACAATACACAAAATTACCTGCTACCTGTGTAAACTCCCGCGCGAAAGTAACATCTAACGGTTCTTCCTCATCTTTGTAGAGCGGAGAATCTTCAAAGTCACTATGCGGATTCTCTCGCTTTTGCAACAAAGCTTGACGAATCTTTTTCAGCATCCGCTCCTTAGCGGTGGTATTTCGAATATTCATGTATGTAACCCTTCCGAAGAAGCGTCGTGTTGCCCGCTTCATTCATTATTAGGCGCATGCGACGCGTCCTTATTCTTCTGATTTTGTATCGTTGTTATTACTATCCTGAGGGAGGTCCAACGGCAAATCCGTTTGTGGAACACCCCCTCCGTCAGCACCACCGTTTACAAATTCGTCATACGCCGTACGGTTTTCGAACGGACGTTTGCCTAAAATTTCTTCAAGATCACTCTGGAACAGAATTTCTTTCTCCAATAGCTTCTCTGCGATTTTGATAAGACCATCTTGCTTTTCCAGTAAAAGTTGTTTGGTCCTATCATACACCGCAGCAATTAAGTTTCGCACTTCTTGGTCAATTAATTCCGCAGTTTGATCGGAATATGGCTTTTGGAATTGTGTTTCTCCAGCACTATCACGGAAAGAAACATTTCCTACCTTATCGTTCATACCATACACAGCGGTCATTGCATAAGCCAGTTTAGTTATTCTTTCCAAATCATTTTGTGCGCCTGTACTGATGCGGCTAAACGTAATATCTTCTGCTACGCGCCCTCCCATGGTCATACACATACTATCTAACAATTGCTCCGTCGTATATAAGAACTGCTCTTTCGGCAAATATTGTGCATATCCGAGTGCGGCAACACCACGCGGAACGATGGAGACTTTCACCAAAGGATCCGCAAACTCCAAGAACCAACCAGCAATAGCATGGCCCGCTTCGTGATACGCCACTATTTTCTTCTCTTCTGGAGAGATAATTTTATTTTTCTTTTCAAGCCCTCCAATAACCCTGTCAATGGCGTCCTGGAAATCTTGCATATTAATAGAAGCTTTATTTTTCCGAGCTGCGATTAATGCCGCTTCGTTACATACGTTAGCGATCTCTGCTCCGGCAAAACCCGGCGTTTGTGCCGACAGCTTCTTAGCGTCCACTTCTTCTGCTAATTTCAACGGTTTTAAATGTACGTTAAATATATGCTCACGTCCGATCAAATCGGGCTTATCAATAGAAATCTGCCTATCAAATCGCCCCGGACGCAACAACGCTTGATCCAATACATCTAAACGGTTGGTAGCTGCTAAAAGGATGACGCCCAAGTTCGTACCGAAACCATCCATTTCCACTAACAACTGGTTTAGCGTGTTTTCGCGTTCGTCATTCCCACCCATAACAGAGTTTTTACCACGGGCTCGTCCAATCGCATCAATTTCGTCGATAAATATAATACAAGGTGCTTTTTCTTTCGCTTGTTTGAATAAATCTCGTACACGAGATGCGCCGACACCTACAAACATTTCTACGAAATCCGATCCTGACAAAGAGAAGAAGGGTACTTGGGCTTCTCCGGCTACAGCTTTTGCTAATAATGTTTTCCCTGTTCCTGGAGGCCCTACCAATAAAGCTCCTTTTGGAATTTTCCCCCCTAGGTCTGTATATTTCTTTGGATTTTTCAGAAAATCAACAATCTCCATCACTTCTGTTTTTGCCTCTTCTAGTCCGGCAACATCATTGAAGGTGATGTTTATCTGAGACTCCTTGTCAAAAAGCTGCGCTTTAGATTTTCCGATATTGAAAATTGCGCCACCACCAGTACCTGCGCCACCACCCATACGACGCATCAATAACATCCATATAGCCACAATGATTAATAACGGAAGCATAAACGAGACGAACCAACCCGCCCACGGATTAGATCTATTTTCATATTGAGGCTCAATACGCGGCTGGCCCTCTGGTAATCCCGCCTGTAAGTCTTTCAGTTCCTTGCTAAATTCTACTTCAGGAAGTACCTTAAACCTATATTGGGGTCCCACGTCAGGAGCCAACAATAGTGCATTCGGGCTAGGAGCTACATCTTTATACTTGTCTTCCTTAAGTTTATCTTTCTTAATGTATACTTCAACCTCAACCAGATCATTACTCTTAAAAGCAACAAGCTTCTCAACATCACCCGTCAATAATATCTCTTCCTTAAACTTCTGATAGGTAATCTCTTCAGTATTATCGCTACTAAAAAAGTACTGCAGTCCAAAGAACCCGAGGATAATTAATATCCATAACCACATCATATTAAATTTGGGTGGAACAGGAGTTACTTTTTTACTTGGAATTTTCTTCATTACAATCTATTATATCTATTTCTTCTACTCTTACTTGTTAAATTTACGCACTTCGATATGTTTCTACCTGAGCGTCACCCCATAAATCTTCTATTCCATAATGGCTTCTTTTTTCCGTTTTAAAGATGTGAACAACAACGTCTACAAAATCTAACAAGATCCATTCCGCATTATTTTGACCTTCTTTCCGCCATGGTTCCTGCCCGAAGGCTTTATAAACCTCCTCTTCTACGCTACTGGCTATGGCATTGATTTGTGCTGCGGAATCCGCATGACAGATCACGAAATAATCAGATAGGGTTGCATTAACGTTCCGCATATCCATCCGCACAATATCATTGCCCTTTTTCTCTTGCATACCATGTACAACAACTTCTGCAAGTCTACCTGATAGATCCTTTTTTGTATCTTTATTCATTAAAAAACATTAGTTTTGAACGATATTTATGTCTTTAAATATTTTTCCTTTGCAAAATAACACATTTTCCCGACTTTACCTTAGACAAAATTTAATTGTACTGGAAGAAGTAACGTCTACAAACGATTATTTAAAACAACTTTTGTCAAATATTAAGCCACTTCCCGAAGCAACTGCCATTATGGCAACCCACCAAATAAGAGGAAAAGGGCAACGGGGGAATTCTTGGCTTGATGAGCCTTCTGAAACATTAGCAATAAGTTTCGTCTTATATCCCAAAGACATTTCCATACATCAATCGTTTAATTTAAACATGTTAGTTTGTGTAGCTATCCAACGATGGGCATCTACATTACTTCCCGATGTCCAAGTCAAATGGCCCAATGATATCTATATCCGTGGCAAGAAATTGGGCGGAGTCTTAATTGAAAATCAATTGTCTGGTCAACATATTCGCTCTAGCGTAATCGGCATCGGTATCAATATAAAGCAAGAAACCTTCCCCACAACGATACAGGGCAAAGCAACTTCTCTTTACATCGAAAATCCGGAAGCTTCAAAACGTGCTCTTGAACACTATGGTCTATCTCTCCTTTCCACAATAACAGCACAATACGAACATACAGATCTACAAGACACGGGACAATTACTGGACATCTACAATAATCTACTGTTCAGGAAGGGGGTTCCCGCATTTTATGAAATAGAAGGAGAAACGGTTATGGGAATTATCCAAGGCGTGGAAAGTAACGGCAAATTGAATATGATGATCCATGACGAAGAACGAGTATTTGACCTCAAGGAAATTCGTTTTAAGGTATAGGCAGCTACATGAACTCACCAATTTTCGGCTCGAAAATGTTGGACATTTTATGCAGGTTTGAAAATAATTTTAAGCTTCGATTGGATTAAACCTTATCGAACCGGGTTAGTCCAACATGCTAGAAGAATAAAACAATAAAGTAATTTAGTTAGAATGAAAAAATTAACTCTCTTAATTGCCATCGTGTTATTTACTATGGCGGGGGCAGTGGCCCAGATATACAACCCTGTAAAATGGAGCGTTGCGTCTAAAAAGTTAAATGATAAAGAAGCTGTTGTGTTTATCAGAGCCACTATTGATAAAGGGTGGCACATATATGGCTTAAATGTTCCTGACGGCGGACCAATCGCGACATCGTTTGCATTCACACCGACTAAAGATTACAGTTTAAACGGTAAGGTTGCCGCCCCTGCTCCGCAGACAAAGTTTGAAAAGGCTTTTGATATGAATGTTACTTATTACGCGAAGGAGGTTACTTTTCAACAAAAAGTAAAATTAAGCAAAGACCAAACGACCGTAAAAGGAATAGTTGAATTTATGGCTTGCGATGCAGAAAGATGTCTCCCTCCAGAGGAATACGCTTTCAACGTCACAATTAAGTAGTATTTATCATAAATAGAAAACGATAAGGCGGTAAGTTTACCGCTTTTTTTTATTTTAGCGAATTATCAAAATAAGTTATGCATTCATTCTTTAAATATTTTGTAATCCTACAAATTTTCATATTTACCTTATATAATTCGTCTTTTGCACAGCAGGATAGCCTAGTCTCGTTTGACGATGTGGAATTTACAGATGGCGCTATCGACACAGAGGACGACACGCTTGTAGAGATACCTGAAGACCTCATTTTCGAGGACGGGACGGCGAGTGAGACGGAAGAGAGTCTGGCTACAGATGCCCCGGCGCAACAGGTAGACGCTAGTGAGACCAAACAACAGTCGCTCTGGGGTATCTTTATTGCGGGGCTATTGGGAGGCTTTGCCGCCTTCATTATGCCTTGTATATTCCCAATGGTCCCATTAACCGTCAGCTTTTTCACTAAGAAAGGTGGATCTCGCGCCAAAGGTGTATCGCAGGCCCTTTTATACGGCCTATTCATCATCGTTATCTATGTGGCACTGGGCATGCTCATTACCATAGCCTTTGGTTCCGATGCACTCAATGCCCTGTCTACCAACGGTGTTTTTAATTTTCTGTTCTTTTTGATTCTAGTGGTTTTCGCCGCCTCCTTTTTAGGGGCATTCGAACTTACCCTTCCTAGTTCTTTTGTTAACAAAATAGATGCACAGTCAGATAGAGGAGGATTGTTGGGGTTATTTTTTATGGCGTTCAGTCTGGCATTGGTATCTTTTTCCTGCACGGGACCGATTATCGGCACCTTGTTGGTAGAAGCAGCGGCAAAGGGTGAGCGCCTTGGACCTGCTATTGGCATGCTGGGATTTTCAATTGCGCTGGCTATACCCTTTGTACTATTTGCCTTCTTTCCCTCCATGCTCAAATCTCTACCCAAGTCAGGTGGATGGCTCAACAGCGTTAAGGTCGTATTAGGCTTCCTGGAATTGGCATTGGCGCTGAAGTTTTTGTCTAACGTAGATCTAGCCTATCATTGGAACTGGCTCGATAGAGAGGTGTTTTTGGCACTTTGGATAGCCATATTCGGACTATTAGGGCTGTATTTGATCGGCAAGCTACGTTTTGCTCACGACAGTCCTTTACAACATTTATCCGTCCCTCGAACCCTATTAGCGATAAGCGTATTCGCCTTTGTTGTATATATGGTACCAGGCATGTGGGGAGCGCCGTTAAAGTCTATATCGGCATTTTTACCCCCTTCCGCGACGCAAGATTTCGATCTTTCCACCATAAATTTTGGCACCGCACCTACCGGAACAACCAACACAGGAAAGCAGAAGAAGTATTACGAGATTTTTCATGAGCGTGGTACACCGAAAGGATTTGATCCTTACTATGATTACGAGGAAGGACTTGCAGCAGCGAAAGAGTTAAATAAACCGGTACTCATCGACTTCACCGGCTGGAATTGCGTAAATTGCCGCAAGATGGAGGCCAATGTATGGACCGACCCCAAAGTAGCAACGCTACTTCGGGAGAAATTCGTCATGGTAGAGTTGTTTGTAGACGATAGAACGGAGTTATCACCTGAGGAGCAATATGTTTCAGCATACTCTGGCAAACGCATCCGGACTATTGGAGCAAAAAACAGTGACTTTCAAGCGTCTACATTTAATAGTAACTCACAGCCATTATACGTCATCGTAGATACGGACGGCAATGTACTGATACCACCCACCGGTGCGGACTACAATGTGGATAGTTATGCGATGTACCTACAGCGGGGAATTGATGCATTTAATAAATAACGAGCAGACATAACAATTAAAAAATATCTAAATGAAAACTATAAAAAACATTGCCGTTTTAACATCTGGAGGTGATGCCCCCGGTATGAATGCGGGTATACGTGCCGTCGTGCGTACCGGAATATATAACGACTTAAATGTATTTGGTATACGTAGGGGTTATGATGGTCTGGTAAAAGGAGAGATTGTACCGATGGACGCTAAATCGGTTGCTAACATCATCCAACGCGGAGGAACAATGCTAAAAACAGCCAGAAGTGAGGAATTTAAAACTTATGAAGGGCGTAAACAAGCATACGAAAACATCCAAAAGCTAGGAATTGACGCGTTAATCGTCATCGGTGGAGACGGGACATTTACAGGTGCCTCCAAATTCATCGAAGAATTTGACATTCCTATTATAGGAATGCCAGGCACAATCGACAATGACTTAGCAGGAACGGATTTCACTATCGGATACGACACAGCTATTAATACGGTAGTTGATGCTGTTGACAAGATAAGGGATACAGCGGAATCTCATGATCGCGTATTCGTTATTGAGGTTATGGGACGCGACTCTGGCTTGATTGCCCTACGTTCTGGAATCAGCACAGGAGCCGAGGCTGTCTTAATCCCGGAGTTAAACGTAGATTACGATGCCATTATGAAACGTTTAGATAAGTCTCGCAAAAACAAATCCTCTCGCATTATCATTGTGGCAGAAGGGGATAAAGAGGGTGGCGAAGTCGTGGCAGATAAAATCAAGGAGAACTTCCCTCATTACGATGTACGTCTTTCCATCTTAGGCCACATTCAACGGGGTGGCAGGCCAAGCTGTATGGATCGCGTATTGGCGAGTCGATTGGGGGTCGCTTCTGTAGAAGGACTTCTACAAGGTAGAAGAGGAGAAATGGCAGGACTTATCTGCGGGCAAGTGCAGTTCACACCATTCAACAAAGCGATTAAACATATTGACAAAATAAACGAGAATTTGACAAGAATCGTAGAAATTCTGTCGTTATAAAGTTAGTGAGGGGCGCGTGCTGTACGCCCCCTCACTAACTTACCAATAACTTGTAGCCTTTCCCGTGTACATTCACAATTTCTACATTCGGGTCTTCCTTTAGATATTTACGCAATTTACTCAGAAACACATCCATACTACGGCCCGTAAAATAATTGTCATCGTGCCATATTTTCACCAATGCTTCTTCTCGCGTAAGCACATCATTTTTATTCAAACATAATAGTCGAAGCAACTCTGCTTCTTTGGTAGACAGTTTTTGCTGTTGCCCTTTAAAAGAAATAACCTGACTCGTATAATCGAAGAAATAATCGCCAATTTCAAACTTATCTGCTAACTCTTCGTCTTTCTCGTTGGATACGCGTTTGAGCAACGCATGGATGCGAAGCAATAATTCTTCCACACGGAATGGCTTTGTAATATAATCATCGCCGCCCAATTCAAATGCTTGCGTTTTGTCTTCCATCATACCTTTTGCCGTTGCATAGATAATAGGCACGGTTTTATCCATTTTTCGGATGTCCTTACCCAACGAAAATCCGTCTTTTTTTGGCATCATCACATCAAAAATGCATAGGTCATATTTGTCTTTGCGAAAAGCGGTCAGCGCTTCATCACCATCTTGCGTTAGTGTGACATCAAATTTTCCTTTTAACTCTAAATAGTCTTTTAGAAGTTCACCTAAGTTAGGGTCATCTTCAGCTAGTAATATTTTTTGCATACGCGTGTCCGTTTTTAAACTTCACGATCAAATGAAGCACCTTTTAATGGAAAAGTTAACTCAAAGACTGTGCCTTTGTCTTTTTCACTTTTTACTTGAATTTTACCGTTAAGTCTTTTTATAATATCGTTAACATAACTAAGTCCTAGCCCAAATCCTTTGACATTGTGCACATTGCCGGTTGGAATCCGGTAAAACTGGTCAAAGATTTTCTCCTTTTGGTCTTTTGTCATTCCCATCCCCTTATCAGCGATAGTCACTAAAACATGATCTTTCGTGTTATACGTTTTCACGGTAATCTCGGGAGCGGCCTTACTATATTTAATAGCATTGTCCACTAAGTTAAAAAATACATTCGACAAATGGAGCTCATCACCAATCACTAAATCCTTCGGAGCTGATATATCTGTATGGAGCACCCCATTTGCACGGTGGAGTTGTAGGTTCATACTATCTAAAACATGAGCAACAACCGAATTGATATGTACATCGACCTTTTCTATTTTTAAATTTTCCTTTTCTAAACGAGCGATATTCAAGACACGTTCAATATGATTTCCGAGCCGAACATTTTCGTCATAAATAATATTAGCCAAGCGGTTTACACGCTTGCCATCGGCAGCAATCTCCGGGTCACGAAGCGATTCACTCGCGATCATAATAGTCGCAACAGGAGTTTTAAATTCATGCGTCATGTTATTCATAAAGTCGGTTTTCATCTCCGAAATTTTCTTCTGTCTGAAAATAATACTAAGGGTGTAAGCAAAGGCACCGATAAGTAGAGCCAGAAGTGCTATCATCGGCAACATCATATAGCCCATGGTATCCCGGATAACAGATGACTTGTTGGGAAAATAAACAGACAACAACCCCGGGGAACTATTCAGGTCGTTCTCAAATAGCTTGGTACTATATTTCGCAAGTTGTTTCCTCGATTTCGGACTGTTGCTTTGTAGTGTCTCGTATATAATATAACTCTGATCATCCCTCACCTCGATATTAAAGGGTACGTAAATATCCCGTTTATTAAGTTCCCTGTCTAATTCCTTTTTTAAAAATTTAATGTTCAATCTTTCCCGAAACGGCTTTTTGGCCAATAACATGCTTGATTGTACATCTTTCAAGATATGCTCGCTTTTTCCACCAATAATAGCTAATGTATCAAAAAGTGTAGTCGCCTGCTGCAATTTCTTAGCATTTAGCATAACCAATTGCCTTTCCAATTCCTGCAACTGATCCGATATTTCCCTGTTTACACGCGGAATCAAGGTCGCTGTCTGCATGGCCTCTACTTGATTATTTCTAAAGTATGGAATGATAAACCGAGTACTGTCATCTTTCGCCGGAACCAAAGGTACTTCTCGCGTTGCGGTTAATCGGATATCGGTATCAAAATAGCCTTCGCCCAGGTATTTATTATCTACATTGAAGTTTATAAAACTTTGGTAACGCTTCCTTCTGATATAGGTTTCATAAAAAGCATTGTCAACATGAATAGCATTTGGAAAAACAGCTTTCAAATTCTCTTCCTCTCCTCGATAACGCTGCTGATAATCAAACTGCTGCCTTTGCAGCTTTTTTATTTTTTCTTGAATTTGTAATTGACTGGCCAAAAGCTGCTCATTGCGTTCCCGCATCGCTTGGTCAGCTTTAAACTTTTCCTGGTTAATCCGATCCTGTTCCCGAGCAAATTCAAAAATTTCCTGCTTTTCAATTTTACTAGCAACCGAAGCAAGTGCTGCGGTAACACCTTCATCAAAAAGCTGAGATTTTTGTTTAAAAGATTCTCTTACGAAATAGTACTGCATAGCCATCACCCCTATTAGAGCAACAGACATTAACCATATAATCAATGTGATACTACGCTTCTTCATTTCAGACCACAAAAATAGGCATGGCTAGTCGTTAAAGGCTAGCCTTTAACACTATTTAACAGCGAACAATCTATAAATCAACTTTTTTATGTAACTTTAACTAGTGTAAATTAGCATTATCACATGAAATTGTTGCTAACTATATATTGTTGTCTATTATGCGCTGCATCTTTTGGACAACGCAAAGATACCAACGCGGTGAAACAGAAATCCACATCACAGATGGATACTGTAAAGATTCATCTAATACGGAATCAAGACAGTATATTTTTAAAAAATAAAAAGGATGATTCGATCGATATCCCTACGGTAAAACCCGACTCACAGATAGCCCATACAACACCGATAAGGAAATTATCAGGGAAAGGGTTATCTCCAATGCCTGGCACAGACAGCTTAGATAGTCAAAAAAGTGCTTTTGACTCCGTATATTCCCCTAAAATAATCATTAAGACAGCCCCCTTTATAAAGTAAAATTCATATTAAAACTACACATGATATTTTTATATTTTAAGAGTTCGTGAATACAATGCATTTTATGTAGGTTTGATTATGGCATTGGTATACCTTAAAGAACTGGATACAGAAACGAAACTCGCTATATGGAAAATTGAGGAAACAGCGGAAGAACTGTTAGACCGTCTACAACTCGATGAGCGAGAGAAAGCTATATTGGACCGCTTCAGCAAAGGGAAGCGTACCCTTCACTGGCTGGCCTCGCGTGTCCTTCTCCGATATCTTCTCAAAACAAATGAATTTATCTCCTGTCCGTCCGATGAAAACGGGAAGCCTTATTTACCCAATTACCCGTACGAAATATCATTTACGCACTCCTACGATTATGCCGGACTTATTATGAGTCAAAAAGGACCTTGTGGCATCGATCTTGAAATCATCAAAGATAAAGTGGTACGCATCAAAGAAAAATTCCTTAAGCCTGATGAACTGGCTTTCATCCCCAACGACAACATAGAACAATTGTATGCTTGTTGGTGTGCCAAAGAAGCTGTTTATAAACTTCAAGGCAACAAAGGCATTTCTTTTCTGGACAACATGACTATCCTGCCCTTTCAGTATAAACCACAAGGCGTCATGACCCTTATGCTCCGTAAAGGAGGATTAATTAAATCCTTCCAAGTATACTACGAAAATTTTCAAGATTACATGCTGGGCTACGTGGTGGACGTGCCTTAACAAACGACCGCTTGTTTCGGAGTAAACTTGACAATTTGTTAATTTATATCACATCGTAGATTAACAAAAGTTAGCTTACTTTAAAAAACGAAGATAAAACAGATGAAACGAAACGTTGAATTGGTCGTTATCTCCGACGTTCACCTCGGAACGTATGGTTGTCGCTCGAAAGAGCTGCTTAGATATCTCAACTCTATTAATCCTCAAAAGCTCATTCTCAATGGTGACATTATTGACATATGGCAGTTTCGGAAAAGCTATTTCCCCGAATCGCATCTACGTGTGCTAAAACATATTCTCGATCTTGCCTACAAGGGCTGTGACGTCGTATATATCACGGGGAATCATGACGAAATGCTCCGGAAATTTGGAAAGATGCAGTTCGGAAGGATCGAACTCACCAACCGAAAACTCTTGAACTTGGACAACAAGAAGGTTTGGTTTTTCCATGGAGATGTTTTCGACGCATCCATACAACATACAAAATGGCTTGCGAAGCTTGGTGGATGGGGATACGACCGATTGATTCAACTGAACAACATTATCAATTGGGGATTGGAAAAATTGGGTTATGAAAAGTATTCTCTATCAAAACGAATCAAAAATTCGGTAAAAAAAGCGATAAGATTCATTTCGGATTTTGAAGAAACTGCATCACACCTTGCGATCGAAAACGGTTATGATTACGTTATCTGCGGCCATATACACCAGCCACAAATTCGGCAGGTAGAAACAAAAAAAGGCGTGTGCACCTACATGAATTCGGGCGATTGGATTGAAAATCTAACTGCCTTGGAATACCATCAGGGCAAATGGAACTTATTTAACTATGAGAACCACAAAATCCAATTGGAACAGCGACCTTCAGAGGACACAGACTTACAGCGAAATGTAGAGGAGTTATTGAAAAGCATCGTTAACGGCCCCATTTAGAAACGCGCAATTTCGCTAATCTGCTCCTGTACAAACTTGGTTGTCAACTCGTCGATAAGTTGATCATCACCATCTAACTCGTCGTGCACTTTTGATAAATGAATTTTCAAAGGTAATACGTGCATACGCATATAATTGCATACGCCCGTGAAATGATCCACGCCCCTTATATTACCATATTTCCCTGTTGACACGCCGACAAGTGCCGCTTTTTTATGAAAAAACGAAGCAGGAAAAGAACAGGCATCTATAAAAACCTTTAGTATCCCTGGAAAACTGCCATTATATTCGGGAATGATGAAAACAAATTTTTGAGCCGCGGACACTAAAGCCTGTATCGATTTAAAAGCTTCGCTACGTTTTCCATACAAATCCGTAACAGTAATATCACTAGGCAAATCAGATAGTGACAATAATTCCCACGATTCTCCCTTCCGCTGTAACTCCTGCTGGTAATATTTAGCAATTTTTAAAGAGTTGCTCCGCTCGCGATTCGTTCCTGATATAATTAAGTTCATGTAATTATTTTTCTTTTATTTGCCGATGAGGCCTCGGTATAAATAAGCATTACCATCTGTATCAATATTATTTACACTTCGGTTTCATCTGTTTATTTTTTTGTCGTTTAACTGTCATATGACGCCTTTGATGATTAAAACAACTGCAGCAATAGATCATCATTGCCTCGTATACGTAACGATATTTTAATCATGTCGGGTTCATACTATAAAATAATGCTGTTACAAAAAGCCCTCATTCTATATAAAAGGATAATGCTATTTTTTGTATCTTAGCAACCTTAGCCGTTGGGTAAGAGCTTTTGCCAAAAATACGATTTTTAACATCATTTAAGCATTTGCTTTATTTTAGGAATGTAACTTTGGAAAGTTTTATTCGATCGGCGTTTAGATAAAAAAAGGGGTTCAATCTCATGGGAAAAATAATAGCAATAGCCAATCAGAAAGGTGGTGTAGGAAAGACAACAACTTCTATCAATTTGGCGGCGAGTTTAGCTGTTTTGGAGCATAAGACATTGTTGGTAGACGCCGATCCTCAGGCGAACTCTACTTCGGGAATTGGGTTTGACCCTCGGGTGATCAAGGCAAGCGTATATGAATGTTTAGTGAATGACTTACCTCCTCGTGAGGCTATTCAGCAAACAGATACACCCAATCTCGATTTGCTACCGGCACATATTGACCTCGTAGGTGCAGAAATTGAAATGATCAACATGCATGAGCGAGAATTCAAAATGAAGAAAATGCTGGATGAGGTAAAAGACGATTACGATTTCATTATCATAGATTGTTCGCCCTCATTGGGATTGATTACCATAAATGCATTGACAGCATCGGATTCGGTTATCATTCCGGTACAATGTGAATATTTTGCATTGGAAGGTCTAGGAAAACTGTTGAACACCATTAAAATAGTTCAAACGCGACTAAATACAAATCTAGAGATCGAGGGTATACTATTAACCATGTATGATGTACGCCTTCGCTTGTCGAACCAGGTGGTGGAAGAGGTTCGTACGCATTTCAGTGATTTAGTTTTTGACACCATTATTCAGCGAAATACCAGACTAAGCGAAGCACCTAGCTTTGGTATATCCGTCATTATGCATGACGCATCGTGTAAAGGTGCTATCAACTACTTAAATCTCGCACGTGAAATATTACAAAAGAATGGTCTAGTTACAGAGAATTCGCAAACAGCAACAGTATAGTATGGCATTACAAAGAAAAACAGGATTAGGAAAGGGCTTGGGCGCGCTATTGCAAGGAGACGATCTACAAGTGACAAAGAACGCAGGAAAAGCAGATTCTGTAGCAAAAGAAAATACCAATACGGCTGCGGGCAGCATCAATTTCATTAAGGTTAGCCAAGTTGCCGTTAACCCTTTCCAACCTCGTACAGACTTCGACGAACAAGCGTTGCAGGAGCTTTCCGAATCGATTAAAGCACAGGGACTAATCCAACCCATTACTGTACGCCAGGTAGGAAAAAATGAATATCAACTAATTAGTGGCGAACGCCGTTTACGAGCCGCAAAAATAGCCGGAATTGATGATATTCCTGCTTATGTGCGTACAGCCAATGATCAGCAAATGCTGGAAATGGCACTTATTGAGAACATCCAGCGCGAAAACCTCAACGCCATTGAAGTTGCATTGAGCTTCCAACGCATGATTGAAGAATGCAATCTTAAACAAGAAGAACTCGGTGAGCGCGTAAGTAAAAATCGCTCGACCGTAACGAACTATCTTCGTTTGTTGAAATTACCGCCCGTTATCCAGGCAGGTATCCGTGATGGGCAGATTTCTATGGGGCATGCACGTGCACTAATCAATGTAGGCGAAGTCGAAAAGCAGCTCTATGTCTATCAGGAAATTATCGACAAGGGACTCTCAGTACGGATGGCGGAGATTTTAGTCCGTAACATACAACAACAGAGCAAGCCGAAGAAAGCCCCTGTAGGGAAGCAATTGGACTTCCAGTACCAAAAAATTGAGGATGATCTAGCCTCTAGGTTCTCTACGCGTGTAAAGCTAAACTTGAAAAACAACAGAGGTAAAGGAGCTATTGAAATTCCTTTTGAGAGTGAAGACGACCTCAGTCGCATCTTAGAATTATTGGACTGGTAATGCGTTACATATTTATATTGTTCTTAAGCATTTCTGCCTCACTTAACCTACGGGCGCAAGAGCAGGATTCAATAGCAAAAGGCGCAGATACGGCAATAGATACTGTGAAAAAGGAAAGGGCACCTCAGGATACATTAGATGTATCTGTAGACTCCGTGGAAGCCGCGCAGGACACTATAAAAAAAGAGACCAGAAAAGAGCGCAGAGCAAGGGAAAAAGCAGAAAAAGAACGAGAAAAATATTATTATAAAGACATCAAAAAGGATTCTGCTCGGTTGGAAATTGAGCAGATTTCCCGCACAGCATGGAAACGTTCTTTGATATTACCGGGCTGGGGACAATATACCAATAAAGGGTTGTGGTGGGTCAAAGTCCCCATCATATACGGTGGATTAATTACGGGATATGTAGTATTTGATTACTGGCAGTGGTATTATAAAAAATTCCTGGATGAATTGGATTATCGTATAAAATACAACGATGCGCCAAATGATCCCGATCTCATTAACTGGGGAACACAAGGCCTAGTACAACAAAAAGATTATGGGCGTAGAAACCGGGATTTGACCATTCTTATTACAGCCGGTTTTTGGGGATTAAATGTTGTAGAAGCCTACGTGGATTCTATGTTAAAATATAGATGGAATATAGGTTCCGATATGACGATGCGCGTTCGCCCTACGCTTATGCCTAGTATAAATACAACACACATAGGCACACACGCTTTGGGAGGGTTTGGCGTGGCGCCGGGAATCAAACTTACAATGAATTTAAATTAAATTAACCAGTTAATGAAAGTAGTAATTTTAGGTTACGGAAAAATGGGCCAGCTTATCGAAAAATTTGCGATGAAGCGTGGACACGAAATTTTTCTGATTATTGATAAAGATAATCGTGAATCTATTTCTGCGAATGATATTGCTGAAGCAGACGTCGCCATAGATTTCAGTGAACCTGCAGCAGCACTGGACAATATTCATTTGTGCTTTGAAGCAAATGTGCCCATAGTCGTTGGTACCACCGGTTGGTATGACCATTTGGACGAAGTAAAATCGATATGCGAAGATGAAAACCAAACAATGCTCTATGGTTCAAATTTTAGTATAGGCGTAAACGTTTTTTTTCATGTCAATAAACTTCTAGCAAAAGCGATGAGCCCTTACAAGCAATATGACGTTCAGGTGGAAGAAATACACCATATTCACAAACTCGACGCTCCCAGTGGGACAGCGATTACTATTGCGGAAGGAATTTTGGAAAATACACCCAGCAAAACAAAGTGGGTGAATGATGTCATTGGTGAGGGGGAAGAAGTGATTCCAAAACAGGATGAGTTACTGATTGAAAGTCATCGTATAGAAGAAGTTCCAGGCACACATACTGTTTTGTATAGTTCGGAAGTTGATCAGATCGAATTTAAACATACCGCACATAGTCGTGCCGGATTCGCTTTGGGCGCAGTGGTTGCCGCAGAGTGGGTGCAAGATAAAAAAGGATTTTATCAAGTAACACAGATGTTTGATTTTATTTAATAACCAATATGTATTATATCATTTTCGCCATATTAACGATTGCCACACTATACGGCTTGTGGCTGCTATTTAGAAAGGCAGGAAAACAGGGCTGGGAAGCTATTATTCCGTTTTATAGGGAGTACATCATGGCGCAATTAACTGCTCGCCCTACATGGTGGGTTATTCTTCTTTTAGTGCCTATCGTCAATATTTTTATTTTTTATGGTCTGTATCTCGATTTTCTAAAAGGTTTCGGGAAGCGTCGCTTTTGGGAAACCGTTGTCGGCGTGCTATTCCCTTTCATATTCCTACCTTTATGGGGGAGAGATCCCAATGTAAAATATCTAGGGCAGTCTAATACAGAAGAATTCCATAAAAAATATCCTTACAAAAAATCAGTCGCACGAGAGTGGGCAGATGCCATTATCTTTGCAACGATAGCAGCATCATTGATTCGGGGTTTTCTCATCGAGGCTTATATGATCCCTACCGGATCGATGGAGCGCAGCCTTTTGATTGGCGACTTTTTATTTGTAAGCAAACTAAACTATGGGCCTCGCGTTCCGATTACACCCATCGCCTTCCCGTTCGCACATCACACGATGCCCGTAACAGGAGGCAAAGCATATTCTGAAGTCATACAACTACCTTACAAACGCTTACCCGGTTTTCAAAAAATCGAGCGGAATGATGTGGTTGTGTTCAATTTTCCGGCAGGAGACACTGTAGCGTTAGAATACCAAGAAACAACCTATTCTGATCTCGTGCGAAACATGGGAAAGGAAACGGTGCACAACCAATTTACCATCGTAACCCGTCCTATAGACAAGCGTGAAAATTATATAAAACGTTGTGTTGGAATGCCCGGTGATGTCGTATCCCTAGAACGGGCAAAACTATTGATTAATGGAGAGCCAGCATTTACACCTCCAGAGATGCAACACGCTTATTTTGTTTACACGGATGGATCCGGTCTCAACCGTGAAAGGATGCATGATTTACGTATTGATTTTCAGCAAATGTCTGATCCGAGCGTTTTCATGATGCATATAACTGTAAATCAAGCCGAAATGATTAAGAATTGGGGAAATGTGAAAGACGTAGAAATGATTGTCGATGATAGCACAATTGCATACCCTCACGACAAACACTACAGTTGGAGTATTGACAACTTCGGACCGCTTACTATTCCTGCTAAAGATTGGACAATAACTTTGGATTCTCTCACCATTCCACTATATGGACGCGCCATACGTGACTACGAAGACAATACCCTAGAGAAAAAAGGAAACGACTATTACATCAACGGCGAGAAAGCAACAAGCTATACCTTTAAACAAAACTACTATTGGATGATGGGGGATAACAGGCATAACTCGTTAGACTCCCGTTCATGGGGTTTTGTTCCAGAGGATCATATCGTCGGTAAAGCACTATTTACTTGGATGAGTTGGGATGAAAAGGGAACATTCCTTTCTAAAATACGGTGGAACAGAATATTTAAAGGAATTCATTAACAGCAAAACCCGTACTGCGCGACATGTATAATAGAAACATATGTTATCCAGTACGGGTCTTTTAAATATTTTATACTTTTAGACTGGCTAGATACCGCTTTATTGTCTCTTCTAATCCCAGATACAACGCATCGGCTATGAGCGCATGGCCAATGCTAACTTCCAAAAGCCCGGGAATATGTTCGTTAAAATATTTAAGATTATGAAGATCCAAGTCGTGACCAGCATTTAATCCAAGTCCTACCTCTTGCGCTTTTCTAGCGGCTTTTATATAAGGTGCTATAGCTTTTTGATCATCATAACCAAATTCCGCTGCATAGGCTTCTGTATAAAGCTCAATTCTATCGGTTCCCGTTTCTGCGGCCCCTTCCACCATCTCCTCATCGGGATCTACAAAAATAGATACGCGAATTCCGCTGTCTTGAAAACGTTTTACCATATCCTTCAAATAGTTACGGTTTTGGATGGTATTCCAGCCGTGATTGGATGTTATCTGATCAAGCGAATCTGGTACCAATGTTACCTGTGTTGGCTTATTCGCCAATACCAAGTCCACAAACTTAGGCTCTTGGCAATTTCCCTCTATATTGAATTCCGTAGTAATCTCCGCCTTGAGGTCATAAACGTCTTGATAGCGTATATGCCTTTCATCTGGCCGTGGGTGTACGGTAATCCCTTGTGCTCCAAAACGCTCGCAGGCCAATGCCGCGGCAACGACGTTGGGAATATTTCCACCTCTAGAATTTCGTAGTGTCGCAATTTTATTAATATTTACCGATAACTTTGTCATCATATTTTTTTTCGAACAGTTAAAATTATACTTCCAAATTCGCCAAAGAAGAAGCCGCTTCACTATCTAATACAAACTCCACCTGCTCACAGGTCTTCAAAAACGTAGCCGGTATTTCTGCCATAATCTCACTTTCCATCGTTTTTTTAACGATTTCTGCTTTCCCGTTCCCCCAAGCCATCAACATAATTTTCTTAGCCGCCAATATCGTATCAATACCCATGGTAATGGCTTCAGTAGGTACATATTCTTTACCACCAAAGCTAGGTGCCGCATCTGTACGTGTCACATCATTCAGCTCCACTAAACGTGTTTTTGAATAGCGTTCTGCACCGGGCTCATTAAAGCCAATGTGTCCCGTCCGGCCGATTCCTAAAAGCTGAATATCTATCCCCCCTAGCGTGGTGATCTTATTTTCGTAGGCCAAACAATATTCCTTAATCTTTTCCTTCGGTAAAGTTCCGTCTGGAATATGGACATTATCTGGATGGATATCAATATGATCAAACAGGTGTTCCTTCATAAAAGTGACATAACTCTGCTGCGAATCGGGCTGCATCGGATAATATTCATCAAGATTAAAAGAAACCACATTGCTAAAACTCAGCCCATCTTCTCGATGTAAACGGACAAGTTCTTCATAAACATAAATAGGAGTCGATCCCGTTGCTAGACCTAAAACAACCTGTTCACCTTCGTGCTGCTTGGCTCGAACTAGTGATGCAATACGTTGAGCAACATCAATCGAGGCTGTTTTCGCATCTGGATAAACCGAAATAACGGGTTGATCAGCATTAAATTTTTCCTGAGGAAAGGTGTGTGACATAATAAATACTTGCTTAAATTCTCTTTTCTAAAGATAAGGAGCAAACTAACAGAAAACAAACCAAGCGGTATAAAATGCACGAACAACCTTCTAAGAAAATCCAAAAAAAACCTTAAATTGCAAAAAGATAATGAACAATTTTGATCCAAACATTCTCAGCGGTTTCCGACTACTAGATATCATTGATATTTTTCTAGTAGCCATTATCATCTATTATATCTATAGCTTGATAAAGGGTACCATTGCTGTTAATATCCTAATAGGAGTAGCCCTTTTCTACGGCATCTACTTGGTTGTTAAACAGATGGAAATGCGTCTGCTTACGGAGATCTTTGGCGGCTTCATCTCCGTTGGTTCCATTGCGTTAATTGTTGTTTTTCAGCAGGAAATACGACGTTTTTTAATCCACATCGGAAAAAATATTTCTCTTCGGCGAAAGAAGTTTTTTTGGTCTTTTTTAAACACAAAAAAAACAGCCCAAATGGACAATGGGGAGCAAATAAAGCCCATTGTCGATGCCTGCCGTAGTATGTCTCGCTCCCGGACGGGTGCCCTCTTGGTTTTTTCCCGTTACTTTGACGAAGAATATTATCAATCCAGCGGGGAATATATCGACGCCCCCGTGTCCAAACGTTTGTTGGAAAGTATTTTTTTTAAAAACAGCCCACTGCATGATGGCGCCGTCGTTATTGTTGACTTTCGCATCATGACAGCAAGCTGTGTTTTACCATTATCAGATAGTGAAGATCTTCCCCCTCAGTTTGGATTACGCCACCGAGCGGCAATCGGTGTCACCGAGGTTTCAGAAGCAATTGCCGTTATCGTGTCCGAAGAGACTGGCGAAATATCATTTACAAAAGATGGAAACGTCAATATGAACCTCAGCCCTGAAGAACTTGAAAAAATATTGAAAGAAGAACTCTAGTACTTCCTATTGCCAACCTCCACCAAGTGCCTTGTAAATGACAATTTCATTCAACAACTCTTCTTTCTGTACTTCTACCTCATCTAATTCAGCAGCGACCGCATCTTTTTGTGCTGTAATAATTTCCAGATAGGATACACGTCCGGCGATAAACAGTTCGTTAGCTGCCGCGACAGCTCCTTTGAGTGCTTCTACCTCCTCTTGCACATATTGCTGCCGCTGTTCAATATGATCTTGCGTTTTCACGGCGTTTGACACTTCGTTGTAGGCATTAAGCACCCTCTTTTCATATTCCAGAAAACGCAGTCCATACATTGCTTTGTAAGTTTCATACTGACTTTTCAACTGTCGCTGATTGAAAATAGGTGCCGTTAGCCCCCCAGCTAGGCCATACGTTAATGATTTGTCTACGTTGACGAGCTTGTTAAAGCTAAATGCTTGCAAGCCTACAAACGGAGACAATACAACACTGGGAAGGAATGCTGCCCTAGCAAATTTCACGTCCTGCTCCGATCCTATAAGTTGGAACGAGGCTTCTCTAATATCCGGTCGCAATGCAAGCATTTGCAAAGGTGCCCCCACATCCAATTTTTCAAACAAAGGCTGGCCAAAACCAGCTTCTGTTCTTTGAACCGGTACATTAAAACGTCCAGTCAAGTAATTGATATGATGTTCCAACAATACAATTTCCTGCCTAGTCCGCTCACGTTCAGCTCTTGAATTTGCCAAAAAAGCTTTAAACTGCTGTACACCAAGCTGCGTAGCCCGACCCGCCTCCTTTTGTAATTCTGTGATTTCCAAAGCTTGCTCATTCAACACAATATTGTTGTTAAAAACATTAATTTTCGCATCCAAGCTCAACAACTCATAATATGCCGAAGCAATATTCGTAACTAACTCCGTTTCAACCAGTCGTCTGGCTTCATTCTCCGCCAGTAAACTATTAAAAGCAGCATTTTTCTGTGCTCGTAACTTGCCCCATAAATCCAGCTCCCAGGAAGCACGAACACCTACAAAATAGTCTGGGATAGCGGGCTCCGGTATTTTTTCATCATCTTTCAAATTTTCCGAAAAATTCGAATCATAATTACCAATCCCCTCCTCGGTATAGAAGCCGTACTTTCTCAACCCCGCTTCGGCCGCCAAATCTAAGCTGGGTAGTAAAGCTGCTTTTCTTTGCTTAAAACTCGCCTGCGCAATTTCAATACGTTGTACAGCTTGCTGCAAATCATAATTATAAACTAATGCCGAATCGATTAATTCTTTTAAGTAAGGATCGGTAAAAACGTCTTTCCACGATTGGTAAGCAATTGATGTCGTATCCGTATTTACAGCCGTCAGACTATCGTCTTGCTTAAACTGCGTCGGCAGTTCAGCGTGTGTTACCTTTTCCAATTGCTTTGGTACGCTACACGATACGATCAAACTCATAGTTAGCACGAATACTGTCGCTACTTGTGATGTCATCTTCTTCTTCTTTTTTTCCCTTTTCTTCCGCGAACAAAGCACGTATAAACCCGGAATAATAATTACACCAAATAATGTCCCAATGAACATTCCACCTACAGAAGCGGTACCAATCGTTCGGTTTCCAATAGCTCCTGCACCGGAAGCCAGCATCAATGGTATTAAGCCAGCGATAATCGCGAACGATGTCATTAATATCGGACGTAATCTCACATAGGCACCTTCGATTGCTGCCTGTAACACGCTCATACCTTGCTTTTGTTTCAATACCGCATATTCGACGATGAGGATGGCATTCTTTCCGAGTAAACCAATCAACATGACCAAGGCTACTTGGGCGTAAATATCATTTTCCAGTCCCAATAATTTTAGGAACAAGAAGGAGCCAAAGATACCGGCTGGCAATCCAAGGATAACTGGAAGAGGCAATAAGAAGCTCTCGTATTGTGCAGAAAGCAATAAATAAACGAAGATCAAACACAACGCAAAAATATAAATCGCCTGATTTCCTGAAATAACCTGCTCTCGCGTCATACCCGCCCATTCTATCACATATCCTTGCGGCAATTGCTCGGCTAGTTCCTGAATCGTTTCGATAGCCTGCCCTGTACTAAAGCCTGCTGCTGGTTGTCCATTTAACATAGCCGATGTAAACATATTATACCGCGTAATCTGCTCTGGACCATAAATACGTCGCATCTGGATGAAAGACGAATACGGCACCATTTCACCATCTGCAGTCTTCACAAAGAGATTTAAAACGTCCTCTGGGCGTTGTCGATAGTGTGGATCGGCCTGTACCATAACTTTATACATCTGCCCATAACGGATAAAATTCGTAGCATAAAAACTTCCCATCAACGTCTGCAAAGTGGTCATCGCGTTTTCCACAGAAATACCTCTTTTAGCAGCCATATCGTAATCGACTTCTAACATATATTGCGGGAAACTCACATCAAAACTAGAAGAAACACCCTCAATAGCCTCTGAATTATTGAGAGCCGTAATAAATTCTTCGACAACGTCTGCCGTTCGATTTAAATCTTCGTTTCCACTACGATCCAATAACCGCAATTCAAAACCCGATGCATTCCCGAATCCCGGAACCGTAGGCGGCGGGAAAAACTCGATCTCGGCGTCGGCGATATGCGCTGTCAGCTGTTGTAATTCTCGCATAACGTCATCCACAGTCACGTTCCGCTCATCCCAAGGTTTAAGGTTGATCATCCCCATTCCGTAAGAAGCGCCTGAAACCTCCGTTAGAAGACTATATCCAGCCAATGTTGATATCGTTTCGACCGATTCTAAGCCTCGGGCAATCTCTCCCACTTCATTCAGGGCACGTTCTGTACGGTCTACCGTTGCTCCCGGTGGTGTCGTTACATTGACATACACCATTCCCTGGTCTTCGGTCGGGATAAAGCCTGATGGTAATATACTACTAGCGCCCCACGTAGCGACGAAGAAGAGAATAAGCATCCCCACGGTTACCATTCGGCGTCCCGCAATACGTGTCAATAGTTTTCGGTAACTGCCCGCAGTTTTATCGTAGGAGGCATTAAATTTTTTAAAGAATTTACTTAGCCAGCTATTGGACTCTTTTTTATCGTGTGGCGAACGGAGAATAAGTGCACACAGAGCAGGTGTTAGCGTTAAAGCGTTAATCCCGGAGATAACAATGGCCGCTGCCAGCGTGAGCGAAAATTGACGATAGAATACGCCCACTGGTCCCGAAAGGAATGCGACCGGAATAAACACTGCCGACATGACCAACGTAATGGCGATAACAGCTGAACCTACTTCCTTCATGGCAGCAAGCGTTGCCTCCATAGGAGGTAAATGTTCTTCTTCCATCTTGGCAAAGACGGCCTCTACAACGACAATACCGTTGTCCACCACGATACCAATGGCAAGGACGAGCGCAAATAACGTTAATAAGTTAATAGAGAAGCCCATCATCAACATAAAAAACAGGGCCCCTATCAAACTTACCGGAACGGCAAGAATGGGAATAATAGTTGCTCTAAAATCTTGCAGGAAGATAAATACGACCAAGAAGACCAAGATAAACGCCTCTATTAACGTTTTTATCACACTTGACATCGATGCATCCAAAAACCGTGAGACATCATAGCCCATGCTATATTCCATTCCTGGAGGGAAGGTCATCATTTTCAACTCTTCCATACGATCCTTAACACGTTGAATCACGTCTTGGGCGTTCGAGCCAGGAAGCTGCTTCATCATAATGGACGCCGATGGCCGACCGTCCGCTTTTGAAGCCATTTCATACTCTAACGAACCAAATTCAACATCGGCTATATCCCGAATTCGAAGAATAGATCCATCCGAATTTGCCCGAATAGGTACATTAGCATATTCTTGGGGTTCTGTAAACCGTCCCGGATAACGTAACACATATTGCTGCATATTCACCGTCTTATCCGAACCAATCCCTGTTTGTCCGGGAGCTGCCTCAATATTCTGCCGGCGTAACGCCTCAATGACCTCCTCCGTCGATATCTGATAGGACGCCAAACGATCAGGTTTTAACCACACACGCATGGCATAATCCTTGAAGCCCATAATTTCGGCGAAACCGACGCCTTCGATCCGCTTTAACTCTTTCAGAATGTTAATATCTGTAAAATTATAGATAAACCGTTCGTCAGCTGTTTCATCAGTCGAATAAATATTGAGGTACATCAACATACTGTTCACCTCTTTTTCCGTCGTTACCCCTGCACGAATAACTTCCTCCGGAAGCTCATCTAGGACAGTCGTCACTCTATTTTGTACGTTCACCGCAGCAATATCCGGATCCACGCCTACATTAAAGGTCACCTGTATAAGCGTATTACCATTATTCGTACTAACGGTATTCATGGAAGTCATACCCGCTACGCCGTTGATCGCACGCTCCAGCGGAATGGCTACCGCATCTGTGCTGACTTCCGCATTCGCACCGGTATAATTTGCCGTTACGACCACTGACGGTGGCACGATATCCGGAAATTGTGTAATCGGCAATGTAAATAAAGCCAAAAGTCCCAATAATGTGATAAAAATAGATATCACCAACGAAAGAACTGGTCGTTTTATATAAGTTTCAAACATGAAGTTATTTGCTAAAAATTAGTGGATATCCAATCGCATTATTGCTGGGTCACAGATTTTATTTTCATTCCATCACGAAGTCCTCGTACACCTTCAAATACAATTTTTTGGTTATCATCGAGGCCACCTTCCACAATATAATAATGTCCCACACGCGACCCTGCTTGGAATGGCTGCATCTTCACAGTCGAATTATCATCCACGACATAGACATATGCTTTATCTTGAATCTCTACAACTGATTTTTGGTGTACAAATTTGGTATCTCCTGTCGAGACAGGTACCGCAATCTTACCCGAGGCACCGTGTTTTAATAGGCCTTCCGAGTTAGGAAATTTTGCACGCAACGAGATAGAACCGGTGCCAGGGTTGAATTCACTTTCCACAATTTTTGCTTCCCCGCCATACGGATACTCTTCGCCATTTGCCAAAACAAGCTTGACCGCTCTCTTAAATGTATTGCTACGGAAATTAGAATCACTAGCCAAATCCAGGTATTCCGATTCTGAAATATCAAAATAGACGTTGACCTTTCCTAAGTCTGATATCGTTGTGATCAACGAACCTTCCTCAAGCAATGAGCCTTCTTTGAGTTGAATTCGGTCAATACGCCCGTTAAAAGGGGCACGTATAAGCGTTTGGGAGAGTTTAGTCTGCATCTGATTCTTTACCGCTTTAGCCTCCTCTATTTTAGACAATGCCGCTTTGTATTGCACAGCAATAAGATCCGCCTCCGTCGCAGACACAATATTTTTCGCGACTAATTTTTTGGTTCTTTCCTTCTCTAACTCTACCTTTTTTGCCTCCGAAATGGCAATATTCAGTGCTGCTTCCGCTTTTGCATAATCTGCTTTGTACTCTTCGTCGTTAAGTTGGAAAAGAACCTCGCCGGCCTTAACCAGCGACCCCTCATCGACATAGATTTTTTCCAAAAAACCTGTTAAACGCGATCGTAATTCCACGTTTTTCGTGGCTTGAATATCCGCAATATATTCTTTATAAACCGTGGTATCCATTACGGTAAGACTTACCACAGGCACCTGTTTTACCATCTCTACGCTATTTTCTGTACTCTTAACGGTGCAACTACCAGCAAACAACGCCAACCCTACTATTGGGAATACCAATGAAAGTGTCTTCATGTACTATATTATTTATTACTTACTTAAAAAAATGATCAATCTATATTAAACTTTAACTCTTCGCGCTATGCGATGTGTTTAAATATCATTCCCGTTATATCTGGATTTTATTCACATAAACAAGAAAAAAGCAGCTTAAGTTTAACAACAAGGCACACTAATTCCGTCTATTGATGCACATTGAACCGAAGTTCACCGCTAACATCTGCGAAATTATTCGAAGATTTGGGAAACTATTAGGAAAGAGAAAAGCTAAAAGGGCTGTAACCTATGTAAGTAGGTGTAATAATTGGGAATAATTCTTCTCTTTTTTCCATCGTATACCGGATGCTTTACATAGGAAGCTACCTGTTTAAAGGAAAATAAGACAGCCAATACCAATACAAAGAGGGACAAAGATAAGGTCTGATGTTCATGCGACCTATACTCATCGTAGAGGATTTCTACATCCGCTGCATCCTTATCAATCGGAAGAGCGAGTACGTCATCTAAAACAATCTCCAAAAGAGACTCACCGTTTAACAGCGAATCATCATAACGCATAGTAAAACCAGTCTCCGGCTGATAAGCCAAGATATTCAGGTAACATAGCAACACGATGGAATGAACAATCTTAAATAACATGTGCAGCAAAATTACTAAGCTTATGCGACGTTAGCTATCTTCCATTGTAAAAAAACTGTTATTTCTACGTTTATAAAAGTAGACACAACCCGGAGTTTCCTCCGGGTTGTGTCTACTTTTATAAATACTAATTATCTGAAATTATTCTGCACGCAATATCTTGGCTGCTTCCACCATCGATTCCAACGCCGCTTTTGTTTCTGGCCATGCACGGGTCTTCAAACCACAATCCGGGTTTACCCACAATTGCTCCGCAGGTACAACCGCTTTTGCTTTGCGAAGCAAATGCACCATTTCCTCCGTACTCGGCACGCGCGGTGAGTGAATATCATACACCCCCGGACCAATATCATTTGGATATTTGAAATCTCCAGCAAATGCGTCGAGCAATTCCATTTGCGAACGCGATGTCTCTATCGTGATGACATCAGCATCCATCGCTGCAATGTCTTCAATGATATCATTGAATTCGGAGTAACACATGTGCGTATGGATTTGCGTATCGTCTTCCACATTGGATGAAGAAACGCGGAAAGCGCGAACAGCCCAGTTTAAATAATCTTTTTGATCTGCCTTGCGTAGAGGAAGTCCTTCCCGAATAGCTGGTTCATCAATTTGAATAATTTTGATACCCGCTTTTTCCAATGCTTGCACCTCGTCCAAAATAGCTAAGGCGATTTGATAAGTTGTAGTCGAACGCGGTTGATCATTACGTACAAACGACCATTGTAAAATTGTAACTGGTCCCGTCAACATACCTTTTACCGGACGGCTGGTCAAGGACTGTGCATACGCAGACCACCGAACAGTCATATCCGCAGGACGATAAACATCCCCGTAAATAATCGGTGGTTTTACACATCGGGAACCATAAGACTGTACCCATCCGTTTTTAGTGAACGCGTAACCGGCCAATTGCTCGCCGAAGTATTCTACCATGTCATTGCGCTCAAACTCGCCGTGCACCAATACGTCGATGTCCAACTCCTCTTGCAAACGAATAGTCCTTTCAGTCTCTTCTGCGATCTCTTTATCGTATTGTTCTTGCGTAATCGTACCTTTTTTCAAATCTGCTCTCCATTTACGGACATCTTTCGTCTGTGGAAAAGAACCGATTGTTGTCGTCGCAAAAGCCGGCAAATTAAATTTCGTCTGTTGTGCCGTTTTACGAGCGGAGAAAGCAGAAGTACGTGTCGCATCGTCATCGGTGATATTCGCTGTGCGTTCTTTCACCTCCGGTCTGTGAATCAAAGGCGATGTACGACGGCTTTCCGCAGCCGATTTGTTCGCCTCAAAACGCTCCGTCGTTTTCGCATTCACCTCACCATCAGCCAGCACAGCTAAATCTTTCACTTCTGCTAATTTCTGCTTTGCAAAAGCCAGCCAATTCTTCACCTCAGCCGGCAAAGATTCTTCATTATCTTCGTTATCTAAATCAAACGGAACGTGCAGCAACGATGAAGAAGGAGCAATCCATACCCGGTCGGCACCTAGCGCTTCCACTGCCTGTTTGATTTTTACCAATGATTTCTCATAGTCGTTTTTCCAAATGTTCCGGCCTTCAACAACCCCCAAAGAAAGGGTCAAAGATGCGGGAACTTTTGATAAAATAGTATCTAGTTGATTTTCTCCGCGAACAAGGTCTAAATGAAGCGCATGAACCGGTAAGCTCACCGCCGTTCCTTCGTTGTCACCGAGAGCCTCAAAATAAGTTGCAACAATTAATTTGATATCTTTAGCTGCAGTCGCCAATTTTTCAAAAACTTTACCATATAAACCGCGCGTAGCATCATCAATATCCAAAGCTAAATACGGCTCATCAATCTGTACGTATTGCGCACCTGCATCAGCCAACTTTGCTAAAATCTCTTCATAAACAGGCAACAACCTATCGATCAAATCGATACGATTGAATCCCTCTTCTTTTTCCTTTCCAACTAAAAGGTAGGTTATCGGGCCAATCAATACAGGTTTTGTCTCAATACCGAATGATTTGGCCTCTTTATATTCGTTTAGGAATTTTTCCGAAGTCAAGTTAAAGGTCTGATCTTTCGTGAATTCGGGAACTAGGTAGTGATAATTCGTATCGAACCATTTCGTCATTTCCATTGCGGTGACATCGACACCTTCCTCTTGAAACCCGCGCGCCATCGCAAAATATAAGTCTAAGTTATATTGACGGTCGATTCGGTCTAACAATGAATTATAACGAGCTGGAATAGCTCCTACAGTCAACGACAGGTCCAATACTTGGTCATAAAAGGAGAAGTCGTTCGATGGAATCAGGTCAATACCTGCATCCTGTTGTGTTTTCCAATTGCTTTCCCGGATTTTAAGTCCAGCTTGCAATAATTCTTCCGCGCTGATTTTTTTAGCCCAATATGCTTCGTTGGCCTTTTTCAATTCACGGAACGCACCCACTCGTGGGTATCCTAAATTGTTTGTTAATAACATAAATATTACTTGTTGTGTTTAAATTCTTTTTACCGTTTGCTTTGGAGAAAAGGACACCAGAAGAAGTGTGCTCAGCTTATCTTTCTCCCTAAGGAGTAGAATGTAGCACCTTGTCAAGAGACAGGTTGCTAAGGCTTCACCGGGTCTACTCCCTCGGCCTTTCTCTATAAGCGGTGCTAAGATAAGAATAAAACGGGATTTGACAAAATTTTCTTTATGCTCCTTTTTTATAAAAAGGAGCGCAAAAATCGCCGCTTCAGATATTTGAGAAAAATGGATAATACTAAGGATGGGATTCTACATATCTCAAATATCTGGATGCGACGTCAAACGTTAAAGAGGGGGATAATACAATTGCACAATCCCCTCCTTAACTATAAACCCACCTCAAAATTTTGAGATATGTAGAAATACTATATTTACACAATCCATCCTATCAAAATTTTTAAGTGGGGAGTTTTTTTGTTTACTTTTTTTGAGGTAAAAAAAGTAAAAGCCACGCGGCTCGAGCGACACACTGCAGGATAGTACTTTATAAAATAGTGCGTATATTCGCTACACTTTTTTATAAATTACTCTTTTAATAATGAGCAAGAAAATCGTATATCGATATAGTTCAAAATATCCTTCTATCGCCGATTTAAGGAAAAAAGCTAAATCCCGGATTCCAAAATTTGCATTTGACTACCTCGAAGGTGGTTGCAATGAAGAATGGAACTTAGCAAAAAATGAAAGTGATTTCGACGACATTGTACTTAAACCGCAGTACCTTCGCGTATCTGGCGACATCGACATGTCCGTAGAGCTTTTTGGCAGGCGTTACAGCGCACCATTTGGTATTTCACCCATTGGCCTCCAAGGACTGATGTGGCCTAATGCCCCTGAAATTCTAGCCAAAGCAGCTGCCAAAAATGATATTCCCTATACATTAAGTACTGTATCTACCTCTAGTATCGAACGTATCGCGGAAGTCTCCGAGGGTAAAGCGTGGTTTCAACTTTACCATCCGACCGAAAATAAGCTTCGTGATGACATTTTGCACCGTCTTGCAGCAGTAGAATGCCCTGTATTGGTTGTTTTGGTCGACGTTCCGTCCTTTGGCCTTCGCTATCGCGAAATCAAAGCCGGCTTGTCCATGCCTCCCAAAATGAATATCGCCAACATCACCCAAGCTATGACACGCCCGCTATGGGGTATCAAAACATTGCAACACGGCATACCTTCCTTCGCCACCTTAAAACCTTATATGGAAAAAGGTCTTGACCTTGCACAATTAGGCAAGTTTATGGACCGGACCTTTACCGGTAAGGTCGATATAGAAAAAGTAAAAGCAATCCGTGATATTTGGAAAGGTGCACTTGTCGTAAAAGGCATCACAAGCGATGAAGATATGGAAGCTGTTATTAGCATAGGTGCTGACGGTGTGATCGTGTCCAATCACGGAGGACGTCAAATCGATGCGGGAGAATCTTCCATTAATTCATTAATACATCTCGCAAGCAATCCTGTTTATAAAGAAAAAATAAAAATTATGCTGGATGGCGGTATACGCTCCGGCGTAGATCTCGCACGGGCACATGCGGTTGGTTCCGAATTTAACTTTATGGGCCGTCCGTTTATGTACGGCGTTGGTGCATTAGGTGATGAGGGTGGAGAGCATACTATCAATTTGTTCAAAGCGCAGCTATATCAAGTGATGCAGCAACTCACGTTAGAGCATGTGAGTCAATTCCCAGAACGATTATTAAAAAGATAAAAAGTAAACCCGCCGGCTACATGGCGGGTTATTTTTTACAATCAAATTAAAAGTTCGGCTTTCGCTTTTCCAAAAAAGCCGATACGCCCTCTTTAAAATCCGGGGTACCAAAAGCATCTGCGAAGGCATCCATTTCTTCTTCATATCCCTTTTCCGGTTGCATAAGTCCCATATTCACCACCCTGATAGCAGCTGCGATCGCCTTTTGCGAACGTCGGTACATTTTTTCTAAGAGTCTTTCACAGGTAGAAATCAATTCCTCTGACGGCACGACGTAATTAACTAGCCCCCATTGCAACGCATCTTGTGCATCGATCATCTCACCGGTCATAATCATTTCCAACGCTTTTCCGCGTCCAACCAACTGCGGCAACCGTTGTGTACCGCCGTATCCGGGAATAATTCCTAGAGAAACCTCCGGAAGCCCCATCTTTGCAGCCTCAATCGCAACGCGGATATGGCATGCCATCGCCAACTCCAAACCTCCGCCCAATGCAAACCCGTTGATAGCCGCAAGCACCGGCTTCGGAAAAGTGTACAGTTCATCCATGACCTCTTCCTGTCCCGACTTCGATAGTTGCCACGCCTCAGCCGACGAAAACTCCTGAAACTCTTTAATATCGGCACCCGCCACAAAGGCTTTATCTCCCGCACCGGTCAGAATTATACCTCGCACATCATCATCCATTTTTAATCTCGCTAATATTTCCGCAAGGTCTTTTAATACACCCATATTCAGTGCATTCAACTTATCCGGTCTATTCACCGTGATATACGCTGTTTTATTTTTGATCTCCAAGAGAAAAGAAGTAGGTATTTTTTCCATCGTAATAAATTAGTTTTTAAAGGTGATGAAGCTATCAGATTTTTAACACAATGTTTATGATGTATTCAAGAGCTCGCCTGGTTTATTCCCTGTGAGTTTCAGATAAATCATGACGATTGCTTCGCATTAGAAATTTAAATGAAGGCTTACACGATACCTATCCTTATCGACGTTTGGTAATCCCGTATAATTTAACCGACGTATATATTCAACGCGCAACAGACGGAAAATATTATCGATACCCACTTTTCCTTCCCAGTAAGGCACCTTATTATCAAATACGTGGGTCATGATATGACCATCCGCATCAGTATCAAAAAGGATGACATCCTTACTAACGTAAGGATTATTCAAATCGTTTAACCGACCATAAAACATTTTTCCTCCCCAAATCTCCCTTAGTTTAAGTTTCTTAATCAACGGGATCTTATTCAGGATAAACCCCTCTAGCTGATGCTCAAACGCCAACCGGATGTACTCGTCCGCAACAAACTCCATGCTACGCATCATCGAAAAATCTATTTCATGGCGCGTATCCTCATCACGGAATACATTTGGCATTTCCAACAACGGGTAAGGGAGAGCACCCCAGATTTTCCCCCCACTTAATGTCATATCCGCGAAACCTAATTGATTTAAGAAAAAACGCTTCGACACGGAAGCTCGCACGGCATCAAAAGCATAATCTCCGCTCCAAAACCCTTTTAGTCCACGATTATATTGCAGATTAAAAACGGGATATTTCTCTATAATTGTGTTACGTGTCAGGTTACGAAAATAGAATTTCTCCTTTGGCGCCCATCGCAGTATAAATTCCAACTCGTTCGTATTTATGTTGGAGATATCATGTGGGATATCTCCAGACGAAATGAATTCTAAATCCCCTATCGCCCGTCGACGGTGATGGATAAAAGAACTTTGCAAGCTTACGTGGTTACCAAATTCTATTAAGTGTTTGAACTGATATGCATACGTATCCATCCATTTTGTCGGACGATTACTGCGTATAGACTGAAAGAAACTGTCTCCCTTCTTAAAACCCAACATCCTGCCCGGATCAAAAATATCATGTTGCACCGCTAGTTGCAGATAATGTGCCGGAAAAGCAGCAACCGATTTCCCATTGAGCGAAAATGTTGGCCGCATAAAGTATTTCACTGCACCATCTTGTGTACCATATGCCAAATATCCCTCGATAAATATTTTTTCCGAAAACCCAAGCGTTGTCCGTCCACTCAGCCGTATCCTATTGCCTTCGATATTATTCCGTGAGTACAAATATTCCAATGGCCCAAACTCGACAGGTCCTGCCGGATAGAATCCCTGCGCTAATAGATAACCAGCCACTAGCATTGTCCGAAACGTACGATTGTTGTTTAGCGAATCCACGTTTGCATAAACTCGGTTTTCAACCGGTGACAGTTGCACCGGTCGTTGTTGGTGAACAAGCTTCTCATTGTCCTTTGCCGTTGTCAGTACCTCTGTAGGTGCTCCTTTAAAGACATCATCCGAAAAAGATGGAGAGAAGTCATAATCGTAATTATATGTCGTTTTGCGTCCATATACGGCATCATTTCGATTCGTTCCGAACATGATATCCACGTGGCTACGAACCAAAAACATATATCGATCGCTATTCGGACGGAAGTACAAATCAATCGTTATATCGTTCACCCAATTCAGATTTGCTTCTTTGTTTGCGTGTAACGTAGCGCCCTGTACGGCAAACCGGCCATCCGTTGTAATCCGCAATTTACCACTAAGCAGCAGATCTGTTTTATTTCTGGGTTCGAAATTCAGTTCTATTAAACGACCATCTTCTGTATCAATCGTATCCGCTATATAATATTTATAAAAGACCGGCGCATTATTGGCTATTGGACTTAAGAACAATTTATTGATCAGGAAAATATTTTCATCATAAATCTCAATATCCTGAAAAAGGTAAGACAAATACGATTGGATATTGTGATTGTTCACATATCGGTTGTCAAAATCTGTCTGTTTAATAGATTTTACACGCTTTTTAAATGCTTTCGGGTCATTTTTAGAATAGACATCGCTCAGCTGTTCTTGCATAAAAATGGTGAGCAATTTATTCCCTGGCGAGGTCAATGTATCCACATTATCAAAGAAAAAGCGTAAGCTTCCCATCCGCTTATTATACTGCTCAGAGGGGTTAACGAGTCCAAATTGCAGCTTATCATACTGTTGAAAAGATAATCTCGGCTGATTTTCCAAGCGGTTAGAGCGCTTGTTTTTAATGACTTGATGAATAATATCTACCGCTGGATTTCGATTTCGATATTTCTGCCGACGAGAAATTTCCACAGCATCAATTACATTTTTATCATTCTCTAATGCAATATGCAAAGGCTTCTGTGATGTGTCAACCTCCACAAGCATTTCCTTGTAACCGATAGCCGATACGACGAGTTCCAGTGGAAGCTGCGCATCTGTCGTCAAGAAAAATCGACCAAAGGCATCGCACGAAGTACCATCCGATGTCCCCTGCACTCGTATGCTCGTCTGCGGAACACCTTTCCCGGTTACACCATCTACTACCGTTCCACTGATTTTTTGTTGGGCCACGCCATGCTGTGCAGCAATGCCAAGAATAAATATCAATAGCAACAATTTCAGCAAGCTTATTCTCCTCATATTCAAAATGGCTCCGCATAAAGATACAATTTGTACAATAAGATTAAAATGAAATTGATTTTTTTATACCGATGAAACTTCGTCAGGTCGCTTTTATATTACACAGCGTCTTATTCTGATAGCGGAATCAATACATTATTCTCGGCTAACGTCACGGGAACGATCTGTATCGTCGTAAAACCATCATCACGATGAATGATAGCGGATAAATCAACCCCCTTCTTTGATAACATATTTAAGACTGCCGTACGAAAAGTGCTTCGGCTTGCCCCCCACCTGCCGGATACGAGTTCATTATTAAGTTGGACCAATTCTTCAGCACTGTAGTGATGAAATTGTTTAATGAGATGGTGGTAAAGTTCGTTTCTTGTGTCCATACAATTTAGAATTAACGTGTTTAACCATAAATTGTATTCAGAAAATCGGGAAGACGACGTTTATTTTGGACGATGCCCGTATTATCTTTCCACCGTGGTGACTACACTCGGTTGGCATTGCATAACATGCAATTCTGAATACTCTACAAATATAGTAGATTTTTTTATATTTTACATAAAAGTTGTACAAATCCACCGTCTGCAGACATTGCAAGTAGGAATATAAGCTATAGAAACCCTAAAATACTATCAGGATAGACACCGATGATCACCGTTAACACAGCGGCAACAATCAACACGACCTTGTAGCTGATTGGTACATGTTGTGCCACCACTTCGTCCTCCGATTTGCGGAAATACATATTCACCACCACATGCAAATAATAATACACGCCAACAGCCGCATTAATAACAGCAAGAATAAGGAGAGTGATATTATAGGTTCCCATCACATTATTGAACATCATAAATTTCCCCATAAATCCCGCGGTCAATGGAATACCCGCGAGAGACAGCATCGCAATGGTCAGTACGAAGGCTAGCATGGGCTCTCTTTTAGCCAACCCATTAAACGATTCAAAATTTTCCGATCCGCTACCGCGTTTGACTAAAATAAGTACACCGAAAGCAATCACTGAAGCCAATGAATAAGCCGCCGCATAAACCAGCATACCCGAAACCGACGTTGCACCAATGGCGATAATTGCAAACAGCATATACCCTGCATGCGAAATACTCGAATAAGCCATCATTCGTTTAAAACTAGATTGCAGCAACGCCGTGATATTCCCGATAAAAAGTGTGATGATAATGATGGTCAACAATACAGGAGTCCAGAAATCGTGTAATGGGACCAACACGGTACTGAAAAGTCGTAAGAAACCAACAAACGATGCAACTTTTACGACCGTACTCATAAAGCTGGTTATCAATATAGGCGCCCCGTCATATACATCTGGTGTCCAGAAATGAAAAGGAGCCGCACCAACTTTGAAACACAAACCACAAAGTAATAACAAAACGCCACCGTAAAATAATGGGGAGATCTCCGAAGCGGTTTGTACATAGGCTTGTAACTCCGTTAAATCAAATGTGCCCGACGCCCCATACAAGAGCGTGATACCGAAAAGGAGGAACCCCGTTGAAAACGCGCCCATTAAAAAGTACTTCAGTGCCGCTTCATTTGAAGCAAGATCCGTTTTTCGAATACCCACCAGAATATACAAGGCAACCGACATCACCTCTATACCAATGAACAACATGGCAAAATTATGATAGGCGTTAACCAATAGTGCACCAGTCAACGAAAAGATAATCAAACAAAAATATTCCGAAAGATACGTGCTGATATTTTTGAAATATTCTTTCGAAAGAAGAATAACTAGCCCCGTGATGACCACACACAGGATCGAAAAAGACAACGCCAGGCGATCAAAAATCACCATCCCATGAAGTTGTGGCAGCGCTTCATTGTTCCATTCCGCCACCAACAAACCTAATGTCACGACCAACCCCAGCAAGGTTACAGGAAGCAGCGCATTCTTTGCTTTAAATAAGCCCAGATATAATACCACGATTCCCAAAATACACAATGTAATAATTGCCCCCATAATATTCTACAATCGCTAATTAAAATTTAATTTGATTCAATAAGTTCACTACCGATGCTTCAGAAAGATGTAAAATAGCTTTCGGCCACACACCTAAAAACAGCGTAAAAAATACAATCACCCCCAACACCAATAGCTCGTAGCCTTTGATATCTACGATCCCTTCAGCGCGTTCCGGTAACGCTCCTAACATCGATTTTTGATACAAGCGCAACATATAAACTGCCCCCAAAATTAAGGTGAGTCCGCCAAAAACAGCGTACCATGTACCATAATCAAACAATCCTTTCAACAAGAGAAATTCACCGATAAAGCCATTGGTTAATGGCAATCCGACAGCACCCATCAAGATGATAAGAAATACCGTTGCTAAGCGAGGAGTCTTGCTCGCTATCCCTCCCCATTCTGCCAACGTACGTGTTCCTGTACGTTCCTGTAAAATATCGATGATAAAAAATAGCCCCACTACACTCAAGCCATGGTTCACCATCTGGATGATTGCTCCTTGCAATCCTTCCATATTCCACGAAAATACGCCGGCTGAAATAAGCCCGACGTGCGCAATAGAAGAATAGGCGATCAACCGTTTAGCATCCTGCTGTTTAAAAGCAATGATCGAAGCGTATACAATCCCAATAACACAAAGAGCCATGGCAACTTGGCCATAAGCCAATGCACCAAGCGGAGCAACCGGTAATAACCAGCGAATCAATCCATATACCCCCATTTTAAGCATAATACCCGCCAACAGCATCGTTCCCGCCGCTGGTGCGTGGGTATAGGTATCCGGTTGCCAAGTATGGAACGGCAAAATCGGGATCTTAATGGCAAACGCCAAGAAAAAGGCCCAGAATATCCAGCGCTGGGTAGATTCAGACAAGTCCAATGCAACGAATGCATTCCATTCGAAGCTTGGCGTCGCGCTTTGGTTGTATAGATAAATAAGCGTCACCAACATCAATAAGCTTCCGAAAAATGTATAAACAAAGAATTTAAGATTAATACGAATACGGTCGCCATCACCCCACAGGGCGCAGATAAAATAAATAGGGATCAACGCTATTTCCCATCCGACATAGAACGTGAAAGCATCCAACGCCAAGAACACAAGTAATAATCCCGCTTGCATAAAGGAGATCAACGCGAAGAAATTTCCCTTACGTGCTTTGTTAAACGAAGACAGCACGATAAGCGGAATCAACCCATTGGTCAACAATACCATGGGTAGACTGATACCATCTAAGCCAATATGAAACTGAATTCCCAGAGACTCGACCCACATCCAACGCTGCTCGAATTGTATACTTGCGTCTGGAATAAATCCACACAGAAAAGGAATAGAAAATCCGAATTCCAGTATTGCCGCAAACAATGCTATCCATTTAGCCCGTACAGCATCTTTTATAAAACATAATACTATTGCCGAAATAACAGGAACTAATAATAATATAAATAGGTTACTCATTGTTTAAAAGTCAAAAAATTATATACTAAACACGGCATACAGCAAAATAGCAATAACACTCACCACCATCATCATCATATAAAATCCCACGTAACCGCTTTGCCATTGTCTTATCCCTTTTCCCGCACCAATAAAGAAGTTGCCAATCCCATTTACGAACCCGTCAATACCCAAACGATCTACATATTTATAGAAGCCTACTGATAATTTCTTCAATGGTTGTACAACAAGCGCATCATAAAACTCGTCCACGTATAGCTTCCGATAAGACAACTTATGTAATCCATTTGATGCGTCTGTATCGGCTGTCGGACGCGTTTCTTTTCTCACATATCTGTTGTAAGCCACAAACGCCATGATCAACGCACCACCCGCAGATACCCCCATCAACAGGTACTCCGTGCTATGGCTTAATGTCAACGCATCCACATGCATACTTCCGGCTTCAAAAATCGGTGCTAGAAAAGCGGCTAAGCTATGATGCCCGCCCAACGCTTCCGGAATATTGATAAAACCACCAACGACAGACAGCGCAGCTAAAACAATCAGTGGAAGCGTCATTTGCCAAGGTGATTCATGCAAATGTTGTTTCTGTGTTTCTGTTCCCCGAAACCGCCCGAAGAATGTCAGATATAACAAACGGAACATATAGAAAGCCGTGCATAGGGCGGTCAACAAACCGACTACCCACAAAACAGGTTGATGTTGAAACGCGTGTGCCAGTATCTCATCTTTGGAGAAAAACCCAGCAAACGGTGGAATTCCACTAATCGCAATTGTTCCGATAAACATCGTGATAAACGTAATGGGCAGCGCCTTTCTTAACCCTCCCATCTGACGCATATCCTGTTCATCACGCATCGCGTGAATCACCGACCCCGCTCCAAGGAACAACAATGCTTTAAAAAACGCGTGCGTTAGAACATGAAAAAAAGCCCCGGTGAACGCACCGACCCCGAGGCCGAGAAACATGTATCCCAATTGAGATACCGTAGAATATGCCAATACTTTTTTGATATCCGTTTGTGTAATTGCTATAAATGCCGCCAATAACGCTGTCGCCAATCCCACAACCGCCATCACCTCCATCGTCACGGGAGAAAGCGTAAACAAGATGTTCGAACGGACAACCATATAGATACCTGCTGTTACCATCGTAGCGGCGTGGATTAGCGCCGATACCGGCGTAGGCCCCGCCATGGCATCCGGTAGCCAGGTAAACAATGGAATTTGCGCTGATTTACCCGTCGCAGCAACAAACAACAAAAGCGTAATCACAAGTAGGGTAGAACTTCCCATAGGCATATTCGTCGCTTCTGCAAATACAGTTCCGTATTCCAAGCTACCAAAAGTCTCCAGAATAAAGAACATCGCGATAAGAAAACCTAAATCTCCGATACGATTCATCACGAAAGCTTTCTTCGCAGCCGAAGCGTACGAAGCATTTTTGAACCAAAACCCGATCAACAGGTAAGAACAAAGCCCTACACCTTCCCACCCAATGAACATGACCAGGTAATTAGAACCCAGCACCAGGATAGTCATGAAAAAGATGAATAGATTGAGATAGGCGAAGAATTTTCCAAATCCCGCATCGCCAGCCATATAGCTACACGAATATAGGTGAATCAAAAAGCCTACACCTGTTATAATCAAGAGCATAATAGCACTCAGCGGATCCGCTAAAAAAGAAAGTGCTACCTGCAACTTACCAACTGTAAACCAGTCGAATAGATGTACATATATTTCTCCGGAAGCACCGGTCTCGCGCGCTGCGGCGACCTCAAAGTAAACGAATAAGCTTAACACAAAAGAAGCGAGTACCACGCCACAGCCAATAATAGCCGTAATCGCCTTCGGCGCTCGATTGCCCATTAAACCGTTTACGACAAAACCTATAAAAGGTATTAAAGGGATCAGCCAAATTAATTCAGACATACAATTTCTTACTAAAAATTCTCTTATTCAATTACCAACGCAATTTACTCAACGATTCAATATCCACCGACTTCGTATTTCGGTACACCATAATGATAATCGCTAAGCCTACGGCCACCTCCGCTGCTGCTAACGCCATGATGAAAAACACGAATACTTGTCCTGTCGGATCGCCCCGATAGGCCGAAAAGGCCGCCAACAATAAATTGACAGCATTCAGCATTAATTCGATGGACATCATAATGATAATGACATTCCGACGGATAAGTACGCCCGTAACACCGATAGCGAACATGATACTACAAAAAATAAGGTAGTGGTTGAGCGGAACACCCTGAATCTGCGTTACAATATTCTCCATTATACTTTTTTAATCTCTTTAACTTCCTTTTTAGCCAATAGTACCGCTCCGATCATGGCGATCAACAATAAAATCGCTGAAATCTCAAAAGGTAACAAAAACTCATTAAACAACACGTTCCCCAAATGTTTCACGAGTCCGATATCTGTATTTCCATTTACAATCTCATTGGAAGGTTCGATTACACGAAAAGCCCCTAAGAGGGTCGCAAACAAACACATTCCCGCTATAACCCCCATAATCTTTACCAGATTGGATTTCATCGGTTCCGTATCCTCATTAAGATTCAACAGCATAAGAACAAATAAAAAGAGCACCATTATGGCTCCCATGTACACGATAAAATTGACTACAGCTAGAAATTGCGCGTTCAATAGAATATAATGAACCGTCAGCGTAAAAAACGTCACGACCAAATACAACACGCTATGTACCGGATTTTTGGTAAAGATCGTCATCAACGCGAAAAAAATAGCTACAAAAGCTACAAAATAAAATAGGGACATGTTAGTTTGTTTTTTCCGGGTTTAGTTTCGTAATGTCAAATACGGGCTCGACCAATTTGTCTTTCCCGTAAATAAAATCCTTTCTTAAATAATCCGCCGTCACGTGGGGACCGTCCAGATAGATCGCCTCCTTTGGACAAGCCTCCTCGCATAAACCACAAAAAATACAACGCAGCATATTGATTTCATATACAGCCGCATATTTTTCCTCACGATACAGGTTCTCTTCCTCCTTTGTCCGCTCCGCGGCTACCATCGTAATAGCCTCCGCCGGACAAGAAAGTGCACATAGGCCACAGGCTGTACAGCGTTCGCGTCCCTCTTCATCGCGCTTCAAAGAATGCAGCCCCCGAAAATTCTTCGAATAAGGTCGTTGTTCCTCTGGATATTTCACCGTGGGGATTTTCTTAAAAAAATGTCGTATCGTAATACCCAACCCCTTGGCAATAGCAGGCAGATACATACGTTCCCAAAAATTCATGGGTTTCTGCTCAATAACTTTCTTTCTATTTGATAAAGATTGCATAGTCTTAAAAATAAGTATCTTTCACCACAATCACCACAGCCGTCAAGACAATATTCGCTATCGCCAGTGGAATTAATATCTTCCATCCCAGTCCCATCAACTGATCATACCGGAAACGTGGCAATGTCCATCGTACCCACATGAAGAAGAAGATAAACCCAAAGATTTTAAGGAAGAAAACCAATACACCAATAATCGTAATCCAGTTCTGCGATAGCCCTAACTCGTACATAAAGGGAAAGTTATACCCACCAAAGTACAAAGCCGCCATCAGTGCGGACGAAACAAACATATTGATATACTCTGAAAACATATATAAGCCGAGTTTCATCGACGAATATTCCGTATGATACCCCCCGATAAGCTCCGTCTCACACTCCGGTAAGTCAAATGGCACCCGATTACATTCCGCAAACGCACATATCATGAAAATCAAGAAGCCTAACGGCTGAACCCAAATATTCCAATTAACAAACCCCGACTGTTGAGCGACGATCTCTCCCATAGATAAGGTTCCACTCACCATCAACAATGCAATGATAGAAAGCCCCATCGGAATTTCGTAGCTAATACTTTGTGAAGCCGCACGTACCGCCCCCATTAACGAGAATTTGTTATTTGACGCCCAACCACCAAGCATAATACCGTAAACGCCCAAAGCGACCACACCAAAGATATACAATACCCCTACGTTGATGTCAGCTACCTGCAAAACTACCTCACGCTCACCTATACTTAATGTCTGTCCCCACGGAATAACAGCCGAGCTAATACATGCTGTGATAATAGCTAAAGTAGGTCCTAGAATAAAAAGAGGTTTATGCGCCCCCGCAGGAATAATTTCCTCTTTAAAAAAGAACTTTCCACCGTCACAAAGGGGTTGTAAAATTCCACCGAATCCAGCCCGATCTGGTCCATAACGATCCTGCATAAAGCCCGCAATTTTACGTTCTGCCAAGGTCGAGTACATCGCTATCACCAAGGAAATCGTGAAAACGATCACGACCAAAATCAATTTTTCTAAAATAAAAGCTCCTTCCATGTGTTTCCTTTGCTTATTTTAAACGTTCCGTTCTCGCCAGCTGCTCTTCATTTGCTTCTTGCAGGCGCACATTTTCTTTGATCACCGGTGGTGGATTAAAGATACCATAGTGATTCGCGTCGATGACGGATTGCTTACTAACCGGAGTAGGTTCCTCCAATACCCAGTCAGCTGTTTTCTTTTTCTCAAAACGACAAGTATCGCAGATAAACTCTTTCACCTCATTATATTCATCTTTACGGCCTGTCACACGCAACACTTCCTCTCCTTTATACCATAACGTGACTTTTCCCGAACAAGTAGGACAATCACGGTGCGCATCTACCGGCTTAGAGAACCATACCCGACTTTTAAAACGGAATGTTTTATCCGTCAAGGCCCCCACAGGACATACATCAATCACATTTCCAATAAAATCGCTATCCAACGCATTTTCGATAAAGGTCGATATTTCCGCATGATCCCCCCGATGGATGATACCGTGTTCCCGTTTTTCCGTCAGCTGATCTGCTACGAACACACAGCGATAACATAAAATACAACGATTCATATGCAGCTGTATCTTATCACCAATATCTATGCGCTCAAACGTGCGACGTTTAAACCCATAGCGTGTTTCAGCTAAACCGTGTTCGTAACTCAAATCCTGTAGCTTACATTCTCCGGCCTGATCACAAACAGGGCAGTCCAATGGGTGGTTAATCAACAACATTTCCACCACACCTTTACGTGCGTCCAACACATCCGGCGAAGTGATATTCTGTACCTCCATCCCATCCATCACGGTCGTTCTACAGGAGGCAACCAATTTCGGCATCGGACGGGGATCCTTCTCGGAACCTTTGGACACCTTGACCAAACACGTACGGCATTTTCCACCACTACCTTCCAACGTCGAGTAGTAGCACATAGCAGGAGGGACAATATCCCCGCCGATCTGACGCGCCGCATTCAATATCGTCGTTCCCGGCGCTACTTCGACCGGGATTCCGTCTATCGTTATCTTAAATTTTTCGTCTGCCATTCTTTATTTCGTTATTCGGGATTCATTACCCCTTCGCTCACCAATCCAAAATTTCTCGTTTGCGCTTCTTCCGGTTGGAGAATATGCCACTCAAATTCCTCTCGGAAATGACGTATGGCGCTTGCTACCGGCCAAGCCGCTGCGTCACCTAACGGACAGATGGTATTCCCATCAATATTCTTCTGGATATCCCATAACAAGTCAATATCCGACATGTCTCCATATCCATATTCGATTTTATGTAATACCTTTTCCATCCATCCCGTTCCCTCCCGACACGGAGAACATTGCCCACAACTTTCGTGATGATAAAAACGGGTAAAATTCAAAGTATTACGCACGATACATTGGTCCTCGTCAAAGGCAATGAATCCACCCGAACCCATCGCCGTACCCGTTACGAAACCACCATCTGCCAACGACTCATACGTCATTAATCGAGGTTCTCCTTTTGCTGTTTTCAACGCAAGATGGGTCGGTAAAATTGGTACCGATGAACCTCCGGCAACCACCGCCTTCAGGCGTCTACCATTCGCTATACCACCGCAATACTCCTCAGAATAGATAAACTCTTCCATGGATAAACCCATTTCAATTTCATATACCCCCGGACGCACTAAATTGCCCCCTGCAGATATCAACTTCGTCCCCGTACTGCGTTCTATTCCAATTTTTGCATATTCTTCTCCACCATCGTTTACAATCGGCACAGTTGCAGCGATCGACTCCACGTTGTTCACTACCGTTGGGCAACCGTACAACCCTGCGACCGCAGGAAACGGCGGTTTAATCCGGGGATTGCCCCTTTCGCCCTCGAGCGACTCCAACAAAGCTGTCTCTTCCCCACAAATATACGCGCCCCCTCCAGGTTGAACATGTATTTCTAAATCATAACCCGTCCCTAATATATTCTTGCCTAAAAAACCCGCGGCTTTCGCTTCCGCAATCGCCTTTTCCACGATGCGAATCTGCGGCATCATTTCCCCCCGAATATAGATATAGGATGTATGCGCACCTAATGCATAACTAGAGACGATCATCCCCTCTATCAGTAAATGCGGAATATGGGTCATTAGAAATCGGTCCTTAAATGTCCCCGGTTCCGATTCGTCTCCATTGCAGACCAAATAACGTGGAACACCTTCCGGTTTCGCCAGAAACCCCCACTTCATCCCGGTCGGGAATCCGGCGCCGCCCCGTCCACGAAGCCCAGACTTCTTCACTTCCTCCACCACGTCGTCAGGCGACATTGATTTAAGTGCCTTTTCTACCGCACGATACCCCCCCTTTTGACGATACACATCAAAAGTATGGATACCAGGAACATCAATATGCGCCAACAATAACTTACGTGCCATACTTATTTCGTTTGTGCTTTTTGCTTCAATTCATCGATCAACTGATCCACTTTTCCTTCTGTCAGGTTTTCATAAAACGTGTACTCCGGGCCAATTTGTAAAACGGGGCCGAAACCACAGGCTGCCATGCACTCCACTCCCCTCCAAGAGAACAGACCATCCGTTGTTACCTCTCCCTCTTTCACACCCAATTTATTTTCTATATGCTGCATAATGCGTTCAGCTCCTACCAAGCAACATGGCCCTGTGCGACAAATCTCTAACACATATTTTCCTTTCGGCTGCAGAAAAAACATCGTATAAAATGTAGCAACTTCGTACACCTCTATAGGTCTTATATTCAAATAAGCCGCCACTTTATCCATCGCGTCCACACTCAGCCATCCATATTCGGCCTGCACCAAGTGTAAGATCGGTAAAAGTGCAGATTTCTGTCGACCATCTGGATAGCGCGTAACCACCTCCGCAAACTTTTCCAAAAGAGGCGCACTAAACTCCACGATCATATTTTCTTTAACACTAAGCATCTAATTCTCCTGCAATAACGTTTAAACTACTCATATTAATAATCGCATCAGAAATAAGCATCCCACTACTCATCGGTGCAAACATCTGGTAATTGATAAAAGATGGCCTCCTAAAGTGCAAGCGATAAGGCGTTCGCCCTCCATCATGGATAAGGTAGAATCCCAGTTCACCATTACCACCCTCTACCGCATGGTACACTTCAGATTTTGGTGTTTCCCATTCGCCCATCACAATTTTAAAATGATAAATAAGCGCTTCCATATTCGTATATACTTGCTCTTTCGGCGGCAAATAAAACTCCGGCACATCCGCATGAAATACACCTGCGGGTTCTTTTTTTATTTTTTCCAATGCCTGTTCTATAATGCGCAATGATTGCCACATCTCCTCATTACGTACCATGAAACGATCATATACGTCTCCGTTTGTTCCCACCGGAACATCAAAGTCAAATTCTTCATACGATGAATATGGTGCTGTAGAGCGCACATCATAATCCACCCCCGTAGCCCGGAGAATAGGCCCTGACCAGCTGTAGTTTAAGGCGTCTTCCGGTGTAACCGCCGCGACGCCCGATGTCCGTTCAATAAATATCCGGTTACGGACAAACAGATTTTCAAATTCCTTCAACACCGGCGGAAAACGTTTTAAGAATTCTTCAATTTTATGAAAAGCAATCTCGTTAAAATCACGCTCAAATCCTCCAATACGTCCAATGTTAGTTGTCAGACGTGCGCCACAAATTTCTTCGAAAATTTCGTATATAAATTCCCGTTCCTGCATCACATAGAGAAATCCCGAGAAAGCTCCCGTATCCACGCCTAAGATGCCATTACAGATGATATGGTCCGCTATACGTGCCAATTCCATCACGATAACACGCATATATTGCACCCGCTTCGGTAGCTCAATGTCCAGTAACTTCTCCACCGTCATGTGCCAACCCATATTATTTATCGGAGACGAGCAGTAGTTCAGCCTATCCGTCAACGGCGTTATTTGATAAAAAGGGCGGTGCTCTGCAATTTTTTCAAAAGCTCGGTGGATATAACCTATCGTAGAGACACCGCTCACAATACGTTCTCCATCAATCTGCACTACATTTTGAAAGACACCATGTGTAGCCGGGTGTGTCGGCCCAATATTAAGAGTAGTTAACTCATCTTGTGGATCGTTATCAAAGAATACGGCTGCATTTGGTGTTATCTTGGTTATCGGTTTACTCATTTTTGTCTCCTTTAGGATTTAACGTCCAAAATAAAAATCTTTCTTATCCACTCGATTCGGATCCTCCAGCGGATATTCCTTACGCATCGGAAACACCTCTAATTCATCCATATTCAGAATACGTCTTAAATCAGGGTGTCCTTCAAACACGATTCCAAAAAAATCATACGTTTCGCGCTCCATCCAGTTGGCTCCATTCCATAATGTAGTCGCAGAAGGGATCGTCGGCACAGGTCCATTGATAAATACCTTTATTCGCAGACGCACATTATGAAGCAAATTGTGCACATGATACACCACGCAGAAATCCCGTTCATCATTCGGGTAATGCACAGCAGTAATATCCGTCAAGTAATTAAAACGTAACTGTTCATCCTCCTTAACAAAAGCAAGCAAATCCAAAATAGTCGTTGCTTCTGTAGCCACCGTCAGTAAACCGTGAGGGTCCGCTACGACACGTACCTGTTCCGCAAATTGTTCCTGCAGTCGATTTATTACGATTTGATTATCCAGCTTATCCATTATCTGTCACTATTCCATATTTCTCCAACAATGCCTTATATTCCGGCGTATTCCGACGGTTCAAAGATTCACTCTTCACGATTTCCTGTAATTTCAGTACCCCGTCCAATATCGCTTCTGGACGCGGTGGGCATCCGGGAACATATACATCGACAGGAATAATCTCATCTATCCCCTGTAGCACCGAATAGGTGTCAAAAATCCCTCCACTGGAAGCACAGGCTCCGACAGCGATCACCCAACGAGGTTCCGCCATCTGTGTATACACCTGTTTTAAGACCGGCGCCATTTTTTTTGCTATCGTCCCCATCACCAACAGCATGTCAGCTTGTCTGGGGGAGAAGCTTGGTCGTTCTGCACCAAAACGGGCCAAATCGTATGTCGATCCCATAGTGGCCATAAATTCAATTCCACAGCAAGATGTTGCAAACGGAAGCGGCCATAGGGAATTTGCCCTAGCCAAACCGATCACTTTATCTAAAGATGTCGCAAAAAATCCAGCTCCCTCTACGCCCGGAGGCGCTTCCGCCAATGTGACTTTACTCATGATTTTTCTGTTATTATTGCATTAATCCCAATCCAGTGCTCCGCGTTTCACCTCGTACACCAAACCGAGAACGACAATCCCCAGGAAAATCCCCATTTTCCAAAGGCCATCCACTCCCATTTCCCTAAAATTAACCGCCCAAGGGTACATAAAAATAACCTCCACGTCGAAAACGACAAACAAGATAGCGGCCATAAAATACTTGACGGAAAAAGGTTGTCTCGCGTTACCGATTACCTCCACACCAGATTCGAAGGCGCCCAACTTATTTTCCGTACGAACCTTCGGCCCAATCAAATGCGTACCGATAATTGTCAACACACCAAATGCCACGGCAACGCCCAATTGTATCAGAATGGGAATATAATCTACAGGAGTACTTTCTAAGGTTACGCTTTCCATATTTCAGTTCCTAGTTTTGTTCTGTTTTTAACAAATATATCATTTTTTCACCACAAAAAAAGGGGCTGTACACAGCCCCTCTCTTATTTGTTATGATTCTAAATTACAGCTGATCAACGAATTGTCCAGCAAATTCGTCCTCCGGACTAACCTTAATAGTTTCTTGAAAATGCGCTTTCGCTTTTTCTGTTTCACCCTTCAAATAATAGAAGTAACCTAAATAGTTATTTGCATCGACAATGTACGAATTCACCGTCGTTTCAGGCACCTCTGTGTTCTGCACTTCTTGCAACAATCTGGTAAAAGAATCTACAAAAAGTCCTTTTGCATTTTCAGGATCATACATTACCCCGTCCAACGCCAATTCAGATAAACCTTTGTAATATAATGAATTTACCAAATATTTCTTTTTCACGTCGTCTTTATCTGTTGCAATAACAATACCGAACGATTTTATCGCCTCATCCAGTATCGGTTTAGCCGCTGCTATTTTCTGCACACCCAATTCCGGTGTTATTTCCTCGCCTTCTGCTGGCGACACCAGTTTCGATCCCTTTGTATACTGACCAAGACCTATGAAATAGTTCGCATCATAATAATAATCAGACGAATCCTGCGCAGCCGGTATGCGGAAAATTTTAACCGCTTCTTCGACCTCACCATCTTGATATTTAGCGAATGCCGTTTCCGCAATCTCTGTTTCCAAATTGTCTTCCGCGGTTTGCTTCTCCACCGCTTGCTTTAACAACTCCTCACCTTTTGTGGTATCACCCGCACTTAAGTTCGCTAAACCAGCGTACAAATAGTCACGCGGAATCAAACGTTCCGGTTGTACTTTTTCGAATAAGATATTCATATTCTCAGCAGCTTTCGCGTAATCCTTATCTTGGTTATAGGCAATATATCCCAAATAACGGTAAACTTTAGCATCTACACCCGGCATATTCGCCAGTTCTTCAGCAACAGTCTTCAATTCTTCATAGTTACCAGAATACACCAAGAAGTCAGCATAACGCGTTTTTGCCTCTACTGTAGCATCTCCCGTTAAGCTTAGGTATTTTTGATAAAATTCCAAGGCTTTCTGGTTGATTTCACGATAGTCGTCCTCCGGCGCTTTTAACGATGACAAATAATACGTCTCTGCAAGCTCACGGTATAACGGAGCATAATCCGGGTTTTCACTCGAGAGCTTCGTCAACGATTCGATGACCACATCATACGCTTGTGCCCGTCTCGAGATCAATGCCTGCCCAATTTTTGGAGCCAATAAACTCTCATCAAGATATTCTGCATCGCGGTAACTTACAAACGCCTGGCTGCTTTCGCCCATACCCGCATATGCATCCCCTAAGGCGATCAATATATCCGGATCCTTTTGATTCTTTTCTTTTGCCTGTGTCAAATACTCAATTGCTTTTGTATAGTCCGGCTCTGGCGCTTTAATATAAGCTTGCCCAACATACAGCAACGGCAAATAGTCCTTTCGACCGAGATCAGAAACAGCAGTCGAAAATTTCGTTTCAGCCGCTGCTTTGTCGCCTTTCATGAGGTCAACGATACCCAACCCCACATTGTTCAACTTTTCCTTAGGTGCGTTGGTTACACCTTGGTTGAACGCATAAGCAGCTGAATCGACTTTATCATTGATCAAATGAATTTGACCAAGATAAAACCAGTTCTCTCCATCTCTCGCCTTTTTTTCTACTAAATTCTGAAGCATGCCTTTGGCTTCATCATATTTCTCTTCCGCTATAGCGGCCTTCGCATCTTTTAAGCTCTGTGCACTTACAGAACCTATTGTTCCCGCCAATAATAGACTTAAAAATAATTTGCTTTTTGTCATAATCTATTTGTGTTCTTTTTTTCTTTTTTACTAACGATACACGAATTTAACAGGAAAAATCTCAAATCTCAACGAATTCCACGATTTTTTTGTTTCGCTCGCATTTTCTATTTTGACTATCTATATGTACTTATGTTTAAACCTAAATAAAATGCTTCGCATTCACGAATTCCTAGAATATAAAATTATCATGAGTAATTCATTTTTATATGCAATATAATTACTCCTAATATAAAAATTATTTATTTCGCTCTCCTCTCCATCTAAGACTATTTTATAGAGGAAATATTACAAAGAAATATCATCTCGTATTATAATGTCGCGTCCAGGCATCGTAGCTGGCACCAAACCCGATTTCAAAACGATGCGTTGCCCTCGATCCCCTGTCAAAAACGCCGAAAATCCTATCCCCAACCCTAAATTAGGCTGATAGTTCTGCACGTAAAATACGCGACGCAATGGATACTGTTCCGCCGCAATTGTCGACTGACTGGGCTTATAATATTTATTATCTGCCCCTTCGCCCACGGTATTTTGGACGCTCAAGATACGAATATTATTTTTATTTGGGAACGAAGATATCAGATCTAAATATACGTTATACCCCAGTATTCCAATTTTATTCGGATCATTTGCTACTGCTTCCAACACCTTCTCACTACCATCTTGAGCCTCCACAAAATTACCAGCGACCTTATCCAATTTACCCAACTCTTTCAAGTGTCGGAATGTGCTCGAATTCAGGTTATCGAAAACGATTTTTCTCCCATCGGCACTTTCTCCCTTCATCGCTTGAACCAAGTACGAAATAGTAACGGTCGTATCGACCTGTTTAGTATTATTGATCACCACAATTGCATCCGTCCATACCGAAAAGACGCGAGGTTTAATCGAGCGCTTTTTGAAATACTCATTCTCCTCCTCATTAAGTTCCCTTGCTAAAACACCTACCGCAGCTTCGTTTGACAGCAATTCACGGACTGCCAACAGTTCCGGCTGCGCAATAATATTCAATTTAGCATTCGGATAAGCCGACAAAAAGACCTCCTCCTGTTCTTTGACGAGCGGCAAAACTGTCTCATCCACCACCAAATTAAGCACGCCGACCAAAATATTCTCTTTTGATCCATTTCTTACCCCCACCTCATCAGCAGCCGAATCCTTTTGATCTGTCCTAGAGCAGGTTGAACACCCGACCATACTTGTCACCAAGATCACTAAAAAGCATATGTTAACTATTTTTTTCATCAAAATAACCAATCCTACTCTCAAAAATTATTCTGCCATAACCGCGCAAAGCGAAAGAACGAATAAACAATGAGCAAAATGCCAAACATGTTCTTGTATGTGGGGTCAATATCCAGGGGAAATTTCTCCCAAAAGATAATCAGGATTCCCAGAATAAAATAGAAGGCAAACATCGCCAGCCCCAAAATAGACAGAAATCGCTTTGTTGGCGATTTCTGACTAAATTTCCTCGTGTTGTTACGCAAACCGTCCATGCTTTATTGCTGCAGGTTCAACGTAATAGGCAATGTGTAAGCTACACGCACAGGACGACCGTTCTGAATACCCGGCTTCCAAGGTTTTGCTTTTTTCAACACATTCACAGCTGCCGTACCGGTACCATATGATAAATCTTTCACCACTTTGATATCCGTCAAACTACCGTCACGCTCTACTACAAACGAAACTACAACTTGTCCTTTCACACCCGCATCAATAGCCCCTTGTGGGTAGCTATAGTTACGTCCAACCCATTCCCGGAAGGCATTTAACCCCCCATGAGGTTCAGGATTCACCTCTACTGCCGTAAAGATTTTGTCAGCACCACCATCTGGATCGCCGGTAGCACTACCTGTAATCTGCCCTTCGACTTTTTTCGGGCCAAATTCTCCGGTAGGCACACCCGACGCGCCCTTTGTACCCTTTAAGGTAATACGTGCCGGTGTTTTATTTTCTTTTTTAATTTCCTCTTGCGAGACCACTTCCTCTTTCACCTGACTTTCAGGCACCACCTTCGGCTCCGGGAAGCGCACCAAGTCTTCTGCTGGTGGTTCCTGTGCAATACGTTGAGGTGGTTCTTCCTCCTGTGGAAGTGGTTCTTCTTCCTCTTCTTCAGGCTCCGGTATATCCAAATCTTCCAGTGTCACTTCCGTTATCACGGGAGCTTCTTCCACTGGCTTATCCGGAAATACTTTAATGTTAAACATTTTTGGAGCACTCAAAACAAGAACAATCGAGACAATCGAAAATAGAGCCACATTGGTTGCTTTCGGAGCAAACTTCCGTAAGTCGTAGGCACCATACTCTTTATTTCTATTCGCAAAAACGACGTCAAGCCATTCTTTTTTGAATATATCTAATTTAGAACCAAACATATTTTACTTAATTATGCGATTAATCGTTAAAAAGACCTTCGCTTTTCAACACTTCTATTTCGTCACTATTGATTTTTGAAATCATGTAGCGCTTTACATCCACTATCCGCATCTCGTCCAAAATATCGACTAGATTACGTTGCACAGATTTTTCGCTCGGTCTGATCACAACGATCAAATCTTTACCTCCTGCACGCTGCGGCACCTCTTTCTGCATTCTAAGCAGTACCTGACGAACGCCTTCTTTACCATAGTCTATCGTCGTAGGTGGGTAGATCGGCTTCGCCAATTGGCCATAATACCAAGAGATTTTGTTGTCCGATCCCAACAGAAGTGTGATGGAACGATTATCTGCAATTTCCAGGTTGTCGTTTTGGTCCATCTTATTCTTATCAGGCATCGCCACATCCATAGCCTGTGGAGTATTTAGTGACGTGGTTAGCATGAAGAAGGTAATCAATAAGAAGGCTAAATCTACCATGGCGGTCAAATCGACCTTACCACCGGCTTTTTTGGCTCTTACTTTACCACCTTTATTGCTTTTACCACTATCTTGATTTAATTCTGCCATTTTCTTCTCGTTTATGCGTTTAATTATCCTGTCTCAAACCCGTCACAAAACTAAATTTGTTTTGTTTCTGGTTACGTAGCGTCTCAATAATCAAGTTGATCGCCGGATATTTCTCTTCCGCATCCGCTTTGATCGCTACTTTCATCGGTCCTGGATCCACATATCCTTTTTCGCCTTCACGTGAGCGATTAAACTCGATCGTTGCCCGACGTGCCTCCTGTACCCAAGAATACAGCTCGTTTGAGTTTGTCTCCGTACTATCTACAGGAATGCCCGGCTGTATACTCTCTGTCCGTTGATCATTTGGTAACGAAAGCAACTGACGCAAATTCCGCACAGGAACGCCAAACTCTTCCAACTGCTTAAATTTCTCGTATTCCTCCGCTGAAAAATTGACACTATATTTCTGCGATATATTCTTTAACGTCAGTTCCCGCACATTAGGGTTCTTCATACCGAAGAATATTTTGCCGTCTGCCACCGAAATAATCCCCAACCCATCGTCCGGTAATTTTTCCGGACTTGTCGACTGTGGTGTATCCACCACTAACACTTCAGGTTGACGCGCCGTCGCCGTTAATACGAAGAATGTAAGAAGCAAGAACGATACGTCACACATCGCTGTCATGTCGATGGAGGTACTGGCTCTTTTTACTTTTGCTTTACCCATTTTTCATTTAGCTTATTTTCTTCTTAAAGGCAATAAAGTTTGCATGATCACTTTATTTATCGATTCCCTGTAAGTTTTCAAGGTTTCTCATGCGGTTTCTTTACTTCCTTAGTTAAATTCTTATTCCTTTACGTCTATGATGCATGATCTTCACAAATTCCATAAAAGAATTTGAAAAAAGTTGATTTTATTATTTGTGGTTTGCAGCGTACGTTTGTACGATAGAGAAACCAGCCTCATCAATAGAATAAGTCAATTTATCTATTTTCGCTGTTAAGATGTTATAAAACACAATCGCGAAAGTAGATGTTGCGATACCTGTCGCTGTGTTGATCAAGGCCTCAGAGATACCGTTTGCTAACGCCGCTGAATCTGGCGCACCGCCTGTTGCCAAAGCCGAGAATGCACGAATCATACCCGTTACTGTCCCTAATAGACCCACCAACGTACCAATAGAAACCAATGTCGCCAAAACGTTCATATTTTTCTCCAACATCGGCATTTCTAGTGCGGTGGTCTCCTCAATTTCCTTTTGGATCGCTACGACAGATTTTTCTGAATCCATATCAACGTTAGCCGAAACATCTTTGTACTTCAATAGACCAGCTTTTACAACGTTTGCTACTGAACCTTTTTGTTTGTCACATTCTGAAATAGCAGAATCAATGCTACCACCGTTGATTAAAGTCTGGATTTTTCTCACGAAGTTACCCACATTACCTGTACCGGAAGCTCTACCGATGACGATAAAACGCTCTACAGCGAATACCCATACCATTAAAAATAGCCCTAAAAGGACAGGTACTACGACACCCGCGTGGTAAATCATTCCTAAATAGTTACCAGGAAGAGGCTGATTTTCTCGATTGCCGTCTATAAAGTTTGAAGGATCTCCCATTACAAATCTATAAACGACGATACCAATCACAAAACAAATGATGATTGCTAAACTCGCAAATAAATTACCTGAATTTCCGCTTTCTTGTTTTTTAGCAGGAGCAGTAGTTTTTGGTGCGTTTGCCATTTTACTAATTTTTAGATTTTTACTGTTGTTTAATATTTAATGTTTAATTCAATTTGTGCAATTCAAAAGCACTTATTCTGCTATTAAGCAAAACAAATATACTATTTTGTGTTAAAAATAAAATTTTCTAGACATTAATTTATACATCTTTCAATGCGCCACATATTAGTAAACCATCAGCGGTTCCGTGTCCTTCCCAATATGCTTATTAGCTATACGGATTAACGTTAATACCGCGCTAATATTTTACAATGAAAACCATTTTTTTTGGTTTATGCAAATTAAAAAATCATTAACAGCAAAAAATAAGTAAGTATTTACTCACAAAAAGAAAGGGGATCTTTAACCAAAAACATCATCAAGTAATTGTCATAATTTCGCAGTTTTCCGTTCTATTTTCGTCCAATTTTAACAAAAAAATTACAGATAAAACACTAGCCCCCAACTAATTTAACAGCATACCCTTCGGTTCGCAGCAAATCAAAAACCTTCTGTTTAAAGTCCCCTTGGATCAAAATCACACCCTCTTTTACCGCCCCGCCTACGCCACATTTTTGCTTTAACTTTTTTGCTAGATCGTTCAAATCCGTTTCCGCTCCTACGAAACCTTCTACAATTGTAACAATTTTTCCCTTCCGTGCTTTGCGGTCCAAGAGCACCTTTAATTTTTGTTTCCCAATAGGCAACGTCTCTTCTTCTACAGTCCCGTCTGCATCGATATAATCAAAATCATCTGCCGTCGAATAAACGACGCCGTCAAAACGTTGTTTTTTTTGTTTAGCCATATATATTTTTCTTTAGCAAATCCGATCTGTCATTAACAAATAACCTTTAATGATCTCGGTTTAATCGTAATTTCCAACTTCTTCCCCATTTCCACAGGCTCTCCATCGACATGCACCGGACCTTTTTCGTCCCGCAGAATAGTAATCTCCTTCCCTGGAATAATTTCCACATACTCCGATTGGTCAGCACTCTTCGTGAACAAATGGAAAACCATCTTTGGAAAGAGATAGAGTGGGAATTTTTTTACAATACATACATCCAACAGACCATCATTGATCGATGCTTGCGGTGCAATATAGGCATTGTTACCATACTGCGGGGAATTGGCCACACTGACCATAAAAGCCTCTTTCTGATATTCCTTGCCGTCTATCAACAAAGTATAGGTACTAGGTTGGAAATCACTCAACACATTCATGGCCGAACGTAAATAGCCAATTGGCCCTCTGATGTTATCCGTAGCAAAACGGTCACTTACAGAGGCATCAAAACCCAACCCAGCAATGTTAAAGAAATGTCGTCCATTGACCACCCCCGTATCAACTTCTGTGGTTTCAAAGCGGTTTATCCGTCGAATGGCGGCCGACTCATTGAGTGGAATGCCCAAATAAAGCGCCAAGCCGTTTCCCGATCCCTCAGGAATGATCCCCAACGGCATATCTGTTCCCGAAATCGCAGATCCCAATTCGTTGATTGTACCATCCCCTCCCACGGCTACTACCGCATCATATCCCTCTTCAATCGCTGATCTTCCTAGTTCAAACGCGTGGTTAGCGTGGTCGGTGATCTTAAATGTGGGATCAAATTTTTCAAGATCCAGTACTTCCAGCACCTGTTTGTTGAACGCCGTTTTCTTTTTCCCTCCTGAAATTGGGTTAATTACAAACAATATTCGTTTACGTTGACGCATATCTTCATCCGAAATAGTTTAGTAAAGATAACGTTATTTGCGTTCTTTTTTTCGTAAAAAGAACCAAAACCTCGCCGCTTCGGATATTTGACAGGAAGGGATAGTACTAAGGATAAATTTCTACAATTGTCAAATTTCCGGATGCGGCACCTTCTGTTAATTAGGGACAATGCAATACCTGCCTAAATATCATGTACGAACCTACCATGCGACGTTTAAAAACGAAATAGGTGTCTTTAGAAGCTAAGAGCGCGAGGCAGAAATCTATTGCAGCAAATCCGTATTTGGTTCGCTTCCCATCTCTAGTTTCAGTATACCGCCGTTTACGACATCGGCAAACGGGATGGCGATCGATTGTTGTGCTTTCCCGTTTTTGTTTACAGATTGTACATAGATATTCTCTGGTGAATTATTCGCTACTTCGATCACAAACGCATCGCCTTTATAATATTCTTTATTCAGCTTGACCTCGATACGATCAAATATAGGGCTACCAATCTGGAACTGTGGATCGATCTGTGTTAGGCCTTTCACATCAAACAGGCCCATACCAGCCATCACATACCATGCACCTAATTGTCCTTGGTCCTCATCCTGGCCGTAACCATAGCCATGAAGCCCGTCAACGCCATAAAATTCATCACAGATTGTACGCACCCATTTTTGGGTTAAATACGGTTTCCCAGAAAAATTGAACAGCCAAGATACATGCAGGTTTGGCTGATTACCGTGATTGTAAAGTGCGTGAACACCCGCAAAGGCATCTACAGTCTTGCCACCGCCAAATGTGTTTTTTTGAGAATGCACAAAAATACTATCCAAACGATTATTAAACACATCCTTCCCCACCTTGTCAATCAATTTTTCGGGCTCATGCGGCACGTAAAACGTGTATTGGATGGCATTACCTTCCTGAAAACCAGCCCAAGCCGCCGTAGGGTCGAAAACTCGCAAGAAATTTCCATCCAGCGTGCGTGGGCGAATAAGCTCCGTCTCTGGATCAAAAAGATTTTCCCAGTTCGAAGCCATTTTAGAAAGACGTTGATAATCCGTTTCCTTATTCAAATTTTTTGCAAATTGTGCAACGGCGTAGCTACTAAACGAATACTCCATGGTATGAGAAGCCCCAAATACCGATCCCTCATCCTGCTTGGTAATAAAATAATCATCGCTTGGAATATAAGGACAATAACCTCGTTGCACAAACGCTCCAACATCTAACTTACCCGCGCCAGCCGGCCGGTTTTGACCATCTATCTCATTCTTTAGCGCTGCCTCATACCCCAATTGATAATCAAAATCGCGGATTCCACAATTGTAAGCAGCAGCAATAGCCAGACTAGTGAAGTTTGTACCTACACCGGACACATATTTGCTGTTAGCAATACCATCTCCGAGCCAGCCTGTTTCTTTATACACCAATAACTGGCTCTGCACCCAATCGGAGTAATATTCCGGATAGACCAATGCCCATAGCTGGGTAAGGTTCCAGTATCCACCCCAGATGGCGTCCGTATTGTAGTAATTAAAGACCGGCTGTTTATCTTCGTCTAGCTCAACGAACCCAACCGTGCCATCATTTTTCGGATAAGCACCGTTCACATCGTTAGCAAGGCCACGTCCCAACAAAGCGTGATACAGCCCCGTATAAAACTTAACCCTATCTTCTTGACGGCCTCCCTCAACTTTTACACGGCCGAGCATGCCATTCCACCGAAGCGAAGCATCTTCTTTGACCATGTCAAAGCTCTGATCGGTAGCTTCCATCTCGTAATTCTGTTTTGCATTTTCGATCGAGGTATACGATTGGCCAATCTGTACGATAATCTGTTCATCAGTAGATGTTTCATATTGAACAGCCAAACAAGCGCCCACTCCTTTTATTTCTCTTGTTGAACTAACAGAATCTGCACGTAGGAACGTCTTGACGTCGTTGAAAGGTTTGCTCAATTTGGCATAAAAATACATGTTCACGGTCGCATCTGGCTGATACTTTTTCACATATTCGGGTTTTGTGACGACATACCCCTCGATGGTTGTTTCATCGATGACTTTAATGTACGCATCATCTACAGCTCCACTTTCGCCCAATTGGCTTCCGATATCAAATAAGATATAAGACTCTTCAGATTGCGGAAAAGTATAACGCTGATAGCCTACCCTGTCAGTCGCCGTAAGTTCTACGGTGGTATTATATTTATCCAATAATACACGGTAGAATCCAGCAGTAGCATATTCGTTCTCTTTTTTAAAGGGAGAGCGATAGCCTCCACTAGGATTTTCAAGCGTCCCCGGGGTAGTTTTTAGCTCTCCGACAATAGGCATCAACATAACACCGCCGATCTGAAATTCATGAAAACAAGCAAATCCCTCTATAGAGCTATGGTTGTCCTCGTAGCCAACCGCCTCCCAACCGTTAGCATTTCCATAGGAGCCATTTGTGGACGGCCCCAGTTTGGCCATTCCAAACGGCATCGCTGCTGGCGTATAGAAAAACCATCTGCTATGCACAGAGCCGATGTTGGGATTCACGTAGTCCGACAATTTTTCCGCCTCTTCTTTTTTCCCGCCGCAGGCTGACACCGCGAACACGTAAACTATTACTAGTATGGATAAATATTTCTTCATATTGTTTACTTTAATTGACATTCTTTTTACTCGGCTTGCGCTTTAATCAGGGCAATACGTGCATACAATTCGGCCATACAGGATGTATCAAGTAACCATTTGGGTTGCTTATTCTCCTCTTTTTGACCCGTCCAATCGGCATAAGGCAATCCTTCTTTATCTCGCGCATGCATCCATGCCCAATCAGCCCGTTCGATCACAGCGTCTATATATTTCGGATCTTGATCAATTTCGTAGAGTTCTTGGTACCCCCTGAACAACACCAACGTAAACCAAGGTATATCCTTGACATAAGGAATATTGCCATCTGTGTAGCCGAAATAATATTGGCAAGAACCTTCTGCCAACGCCCGTGCGTCGTCAAGATAACCTTTTTCGCCTGTGATTTTGTAAAATCTGACGGCAGATTGGATCATGGTTCCCGTGTTATACGTATACGCATGTTTCTGAACTTCCACATCTTTACGCCCGGTTATTGTACCGTCTGGAATAAGCAGCGCATTCCAAATGATATTCAAAGAGTCATCACGCAATGCTTCCATCATCCAATCATACGACTTTTTGGCATATTGAAGATATTCCTCCTCACCGGTAGCCTGATAGATTTTTAACGCCAACACGGTCGCCTTGCCATTGCTGCAGGCAGGCTTCTGATCGCGCACACCTTCAAGCCAAGACACTCCCCCTCCAAAATCATCCGTCCATCCGCTCTCGATGAAGGTCATCACCTCTTTAGCTTTCGTTAAATAAGATGCGTCTTCCGTCAACATATAGGCATCGATGTAATCAATCCCCACCAACCCATTATCGTCATAATAGCGATCCACTGTTTGGAACTTCGATGGATACGCTTGATACCCATAAGGGGTTCGGGTCTTATCCAAATATCCCTCCACCGCTACCACCATCGAATCCAGATAAGGCTTATAGGTTTTCCGATCCAGTTCCATGAGTACGTTTACAGACGAAAAAACGCCGCTCATCGGCCAGAGATAAGATACCTCCTGCGCTTTATGTCCGCTCTCTTGAAAATATGTAAGATCCGGTTTGTAACTATTGGGATAATACTCAGCAAATAACCCATGTTCAGGCACGCGATATTTGTCCCACACCAGGTGAAACGTTTCCTTAGCCCGCTGGAGATAGGTGTCCTTCGGCTGAGCGTGTGCTAAAGGCGACAACAGATACAATGATAGCAGTAATAACAACTCTTTTCTCATCCCCATCATTCTTTCGTTTCTCCCCGGTAAAGCGCTAAAGCGCCATATGACTCCACCACAGCACCTTGCATAAGCAAGGAGTAATACCTACCTGGATTTGCACCTGTCCAATCTTCATAGAAAAACCCAACATCCGTGCGCGCCTTTGTATAACCGTTGTTTATAAAATGATAATACGTATTAATGTATGTATCGGCGCGTTCGTCATATTCCGCCAAATCAATATATGCCCGCAACAACTTTGTGTTAAACCACGGATCAGTATCGGTATAGGATAAGATGCCATTACGCGTTTTTACAAAATAATCGTATGCCCCCTGCGCTGTCGTTTTTGCTTCTTCCAGATACTGACTATTTCCCGTAATCTCCGCTAAACGAATGCCATTCTGTACCATTACCCCCGCATTATACGTCCACAACCGGGTATTGATTGTACCATTCGCGTTTACATCATTCCAGTAGCACTTCGTAGCCGGATCGTAAAGATTGGCTCGCAACCAATTGTACAGCTCTGTCGCCAGCGCTAACACATGCGGCTTTTCCGCTGCTGGACAAACCTCGTAATACATGAGCAAAAAGAGCGTTGCATAGCCGTTGGAACAGGTAGGCTTATTTGCTTCCGCAGACAATGGATTGTACCGAAAATCTTCGTTCCACCACAATGCTCCGCCTAATTGGTCATCAATACCGCTTTCCAGAAAAGGAACAATCCGGGCAGCTCGTTCGATGTAGGTCTGGTCTTGCGTAATATGGTACGCCTCTAATAGATTTACGCCGATAATGGAATTATCGTCATAAAAGCGCGTTCCCCCACCCGTGCTGCCATTTGTGGAAGATCCATATCCACCGATATTGTTTCCGTGAGCAGTCTGCCTATAATACTTCTCAAACCCGTCTACTATTCCATTGTAACCCACCTCGTACCCCAACTGATGAAGTTGGGAAGCACCGCTCACAACCGCATCATAAGGCCAAAGATAGGAGTACGTCGCATCGCCCGACTGTGTAGGATAATGTTCCTTAAACAAGCTCCCCGCTTTATAATACTGGTTGATAAGATCGAATATCTCCTTCGCCCGTACAGCGGAATTCACTGTTTCAATCGGCGACGGATCCTGGATATCCGGTTTAACATAGGGTTCCGATCCATCGTCACAGCCCACGGCGGCAAACCCCATAAATAAAATATATAGTATCTTCTTCATCTGTTTATAAATTACTGACATTCGAAAATTCATGTACCATCAAATTTTCCTTATTCGTATGGATGGTAATTGTCGCTCTTTTGGAATTCAGGTCGCCTTTCATCTTCCAAAGGTGGTCCCACTGGCTCCAAGTAAATTCGCCGAGTTCATAGAAAGATAAGGGTTCGCCCCCCGTAGGGCGCTCTGAGCTAACGCCATCCATCCGTCCCCAACACTTGTCCGCGCCACCCACGGTAGCAATAAAATAATAACGTTCTTCAATCCAACTCAACCAACTAGGCGGATTCGTCTCCGGCTTGCTTGGGTCGATAAATCGGATCGGACGGTTCGCCGCAACAAACCTACCGTCGCCTACATAATCCAGCTGCCCGATGACATCGTATGTGGCACCCCAGATACATCGTACATTCGATATAATTTCCTTTTTGACGGTCAGTGTATTAAAATCCACCGTGATACGATATGGATTCGCATTTGCTGTCATCTGGATTGTGCCCGCGCCCTCTTTAAGCTTGCCGCCGTCCAGATAATAGCCAAATTCTTCTTCTCCAACTTTTCCTTTTAATTCCAATTCACCATTGCCCGATACTTTAGAATAAAGAATATAAATGCCATCTGCTGCTTTGCGGAATAGAGAACCTTCAGCCCCATTACTTTCGTTACCCTCGCCATATAAATATAAGTTATTCGGCATATTATCTATACCCTCACCACGTGTTACTTCGATGTCTTTTCTTCCATCCGTCACCTTCACATCGCCGCCCTTCGAGGTCAATACCGACCAGGATATCTCACCTGTTTCTCCAGGGGTTATTCCCGCTTTGCGTGCAATGGCATTTAGTGTGGCGTGTGTAAGCGTCAATCTAGGGTTTGCGCCAAAGTCGCTCTTGATCCGTTCTACGGGATTGGATAGATCTCCTCCCTTTTTTACAAAAACAACTTCATATAACACATACGAACCATCATCAGCGCCTCCTCTATTCCAAGACAGGACAATATTATCGGCCGACGTCACATCGAGCATCACCTTTGCAGGCGAGACTAATTCAGTAGGTACCACAAAATCGGTGGAAAGCCGGTATTCTTTCCCACAACTGCCTAATAAGAGCAGAAAAGCGGCTATAATTGCTAAAAATAGATATTTCATAATATTCGTTCTATAAGGTTACCATTCGGGATTTTGTGTCAGGCTGCTGTTTAAATCCCGCTCATTCTGAGGAATAGGCCATAAATAGTGTTTTCCGGCATCAAACCGCCGGTTCTCCACCCGCACATACCCATTATCTGTACCCACCGCATCACCGGTGTATAAACCATGGTTCCATCCGTTGAGTACCTGTTCAGCAATTCGCCAGCGGATGATATCTTTATGACGTAAACCTTCGAGCGCCAATTCGCAACGACGTTCACGCCTCACGATCTCTTTCAAGTCCGCTCCAGCAGGAAATTCCAGCGCCCTCGGTTCTGTAAATCCAGCCCGAACACGCAGCGGTCGCATCGTCCGGTTCCATTCCGCAGGGGTCAGCTGACCTTGCTCAGCCAGTGCCTCAGCATGCATTAATAAGATATCAGCATAACGCATTAAGATGATATTTAGACCTGACAAAAGATTGGAACGATAGGTATTATCCCAATACTTCTTGATGTAATAACCCGTAGCCGACGCATCCGAAGAGAAATCAAATCCATCGGGGGCTACCCCTTTTCTGCTATCGATGGCATGCTCCGAGCCGTCCGCCAGCGTATAAGAATTGCCCGTATAGATGACCGTAGCAGCCAATCTGGGATCCCGATTAGCAAAAGGATCTGCTGGATCGAAGCTAGGCGAAGGCGCATCTGCTATCGGATATCCGTCCAATGTGATATAACTATCAACCAACTCCTGCAAAGGAGAAAGCTGCGAATAACCTCCCAACGACGGCGGAAGGAACTGATACTGCACCGAATGTTCGCGATCTACCGGTTTGTACTGCACGTCCAATAATACCTCGGTGTTATTTTCATGCGCGATGGTAAACAGGCCCTCATAATCAGCATGCAACGAAAACCCACCTTCGTTTATAATCTGGTTTGTGATAGGCACCACCTCCTTATACCGATCCGCGCCTTCAAACAAAAGGACACGGGCTTTAAGTCCCATAGCCGCCCAACGCGTTATCCGTCCCGTGTTTTCCGCGTCATACGAAGTCGGGAGATAATCCTTGTCGATCACCTCCGATAGCTGCGTTAGTAAAGTATTAACAATTTCAGACTTCGCCGTACGACCGATGGCTTTCGATTCATCGATGGAAATAACCGTTGTAAAAAAGGGAACATCACCAAACTTCGAATAAAGTTCAAAGTAATGGTACGCCCGAATAAAAATAGCCTCTCCTCGATAACGGTTGCGCAGCTCATCACCTAATCCCGGGACACGATCTAAATTATCAAGAAGCTGATTGCACTGATGGATACCAGCATAGCGATAGTCCCATACAGACCGCACGTAGTTATCCGCTGTAGAATACGAACCATTACCAATGGCTTGGTTGTGGCTGCTACTTACTTTGGTGTAGGCGTTGTCCGTCATGGCGTCGGCATACAGCACCTCATCCGCATTGTTCATCCCCTGATAACACTTATTGATCATATACATCGCCGACTCCGGTTTATTCCAATATTCCGTATCAGTCTCTCTGTCATGTGGTGTGAGGTCAAGATCATGGCATGCCCCAAAAAATAAGCATGTGATTGCGACTATTAGGTTAGATCGTTTTATGTACTTGTTCATAATTTTTACGTTTAAAAGTTAAGGTTCAACCCCACGGAGAAGGTACGATTTACCGGGTAAATACGCCCACCCCCATCCGCGGTTTCAGGATCCCATCCACCTTTCATATCAGAGAAAGTCAATGCATTCTGTAGACTGGTGTAAATCCGGAGGCGGTTCAAGGAGACTCTATCCGTCCAATGCTTCGGAAATGTGTACCCCAATTGAACGTTTTTGAGTCGTAAGTAAGCAGCGTTCTCTATCCAGAAACTCGATCTCGTCGCATTGTTAGCGGATTCCGCGCCAACGGTTAGTCGTGGATACGTAGCATCTGGGTTGGTTGGTGTCCAGCGATCGATATGAAAATCAAACACAGGGCCCTCGTTGTTGTTGTGGAAAGCTTCGACAGACTCTCCTCGTAACCATACCTGTCGTTGCCCCACGCCTTGCCAGAACATTGAGAAATCAAGACCTTTCCAACCTACAGCGTAGTTAAAACCATATAAAAAGCGAGGGAATCTATTACCTAATACAAAGCGATCATCATCCTCCTTCACGATACCGTCACCGTTTTTATCTAGATAACGAAGATCTCCCGGCTTCGGCGTGATCCCATCCAAATGAGGCCCTTGAGCTACTTCCTCCGCTGTTTGAAAGTATCCATCCCACCGATACGCATAGTACGAATCTATTGGATACCCTTCGCGTACAATGGTGTTTACATCAAAACCATTGATCCATTCCGTGCCTTTCGTATCCATTACTTTATTTTTGCTATCCGATAAATTTCCCGATACCGTATGGTTCACCGCACCCGTATTAAATTGGTAACGCGCAGCAATCTCCCATCCCTTGTTCCGCACTCTACCCGCGTTCTGTATCGGCGTACCACCACCAAACAAGCCCGGTATCGGAATCTCGATCAGGATATCGTACGTATCGTTGACATAATACTCTCCGGATAAGGTCAATGCATTGTCTAGAAATCCAAGATCAGCGCCGATATTGAACATCTGTGTCGTTTCCCACCTTAAATCCGGATTCACAGCATCGAACGAGGCAACTGGATACATCGTATTACCAAAATTATAGCCTTGGGCAATATTCACATTGGCTTGATACTGGTAGTCTGCAATGCGGTTGTTTCCGACCAATCCCCAAGAAGATCTGATTTTAGCAGAAGGCATGAAATTCTTCAATCCTTCAGAATAAAAACCTTCTTCCGATATACGCCATCCGGCAGACATCGAAGGAAACCAAGCCGACCGATTGCCCTTCCTAAACTTGGAAGATATATCATCTCGGAGGTTAAACTCAAAGAGATATTTATCCGCGAAGTTGTAGTTCATCCGCAGAAACGCCGAGTAAATAGACCATTCATGCTGCCACTCCTGATTACCTGTATTCACCGTTTGCAGACCGCCCATGATATCATAATTCGACTCTTCCGTGATCCGGAACGTTTCGAAACGATTGTCTGTCGATCCTTCATACGAATACCCCGCCATAGCATTCACCGTATGGCTTCCCCAAGTTCTGTCGTACGAAAGAATCAAGTTGGTCGTTATATTTTGTATACGCTGCGAGCCATTGGTCGATCGGTTCTCCAAGTCTCCCGAGCCCGGTATCGCCTTGCGGTTTTCTTTCATTCGGTTGTAATACAATTGTGTACCCACCATTCCGCGTAGCTTCAAACCATCCCATAGTTTATATTCAGCATTCAATATGCCTGATAAATCGTCGTTCGCACTTTTGCGCAAGCCCCCTTCTTCCAGGCGGGCTAGTGAATTGGAATTGCTACCACTCGGGTAGTTATATTCACCCTCCGCGTTGCGGATCGGATATATAGATGGCATACGGGTTGCCTGCTCGATGAGCCAATCTGTCCAATATGCATGATCTTTCAATGTATTACGTGCATACGCCGCTCGCAGGCCTACTTTAAAGCGGTCAGAAACTTCCGTTTCGATGTTGGCACGAAAATTAAACCGTTCCAGCCCGTAGTCTGGCCCCTTAAACATGCTTTCCTGATCCAGGTACGCTGCCGAAATCAAATACGTCGTCTTATCACCGCCCCCCGAAAGCGATAAATTATGTGATTGCTGCGGCGCCCTAGTCCGGTATATTTCCTTCATCCAATTCGCATTCGGACCATTTGCGCGGAAATCGGCTATTTGTTCAGATGTGAACTGCGTTGGACGGCCCGAGTTGATCAGCGCTTCATTTCGAAGCTCCGCATATTCCCATGAGTCGACGATCTGTGGCATAAACGTGGGCGTCTGCTGTGCAAAAATATAATCGTACGATACACGTGAAACGCCTTTGCTCCCCTTCTTGGTGGTAATAAGAATTACACCGTTGGACGCACGCGAGCCGTAGATAGCTGCCGATGCCGCATCTTTCAACACGGAGATATTTTCGATATCAGCCATATTCACATTTTGGATATCACCCAGTATACCATCAATGATGACCATGGGGTCGTTGTTATTTAGTGTATTGATACCACGAATATTGATAGCGGGACGACTCCCTGGCTGCGAGTTGCTCTGTTGAATGGTCAATCCCGGCGTCGTACCCTGGAGAGCCTCCACCACGTTGACAACCGGCCTATTTTCCAGCTCTTTCATATCGACAGAAGAAATTGCGCCGGTTACATTAGCTTTCCGTTGGGTACCGTAGCCGACAACGACAACTTCATCCAGTTGCTCGTTTGTCTGCATAAGTACTACGCGCAGGCTCAATTTCTTACCCACCGATACCTCTTGGGCAACATAACCAACGTAGGATACCCGTAAAGTTGCATTAGCTGTAGATAATTCCAATGTGAACCGGCCTTCAGCATCCGTTCGTCCCGAGTTCATCCCCCCCACTTCCTTTACAGATGCGCCAGAAATAGCTGCGCCAGAAGCATCGACGACTACGCCCGCTACTACGTGTTGATTCTCCTGCGCCGTTACTGAAAACACTTGGCCCACCAATACAACGAGTAATAGGTACCGCAGCAGGATTTTAATTTTTTCGGTTAACTGCTCTTTCATATGATCATAATTTAATGTTTAGTATTTATAATTTAATCCGCCAATTGATGCAAAGCATAAGCGTAGGCACCCAACGAAATGGCTGTGCTTGTTCCTAGAGATGTTGTCATAATAAATGTTTTTTTATGCGGGTTGTAACTGATCTTTTTATTGGTATTGGGGATCTCCATTTCTCTCCCTTCCTCCAAAACCGCCTGTTTCAAACTGTCTTCGTCCTGCGCATCAACCACCTCCATCTGTAGGCGTGACAAAGTAGCACCGGAAAAGGTGGATAAAGAGGACTTCAATTCGTCTATCAGCGTCGGCATAATGTATTTCGCTGCGCCGATGATTCCACCACCTATAACAACGATTCCATCACCGAACGTCAACAGATGCGCTATAACATCGCCGGCAACTTCACCGAGCTGTTTAAAACTTCGAACAGCCGCCTGTCGATCACCGGCTATTTCGCCTTCCGCAATACGAAATATATCTTTCGGCGTTAGTGTTTCATCTTTGATCTCAGTCTGTTCGTTATACACCCGGGTAATCGCGCGTCTACTGACACTCTCCTCGGCAATCATATGGGGAAACAACTTATTACGAAACACCCATACATCACCACCACAATCGTTGTCACCTGTCAATAATTGTTTATTTATAACCACGCCCGACCCAAATCCAGTCCCGAATGTAACACCAATAAGGTTCCGATATTCCTTATGATAGCCCTGTTTTTTCAACCGCTCATTCAGCGTTGGCAAGGCACCAGCCAATGCTTCGCCGTAGGCAAAAAGATTACCATCATTATTGATAAAAACAGGAATATGAAAATGTTCCTCCAGAAACGGACCAAGTGGAATGCCACCGCGAAAGGACGGAAAATTCGGTAAATCGTGAATGATGCCATTTTTGTAATCTGCTGGACCAGGGAAGGCAAAGCTAATAGCGACCGGTGCTTTCGGGAGCTGATTCCATACGTGCGTAAACCCCTCAATTAAGGTATCCAAGCATTTTTGCAGATCGTCCGCATAGGCCGGTAAGCAATAGGCTTCGATAATCTCCATATTACTTTGGATAGCGGAGAATACCATATTGGTACCACCAGCATCAAGCGTCAATACAATACGGTGATCATATTCATACATAGGATTAGCATTTAATTTTATAAGAAATGTAACCGATGATCATCATACTCGCCAGCACAACCATCAGACCAGCCGTAAAACTTGTTATATCGGTAATCAAGCCTTGCAATGGTAAAACCAAAGCACCGCCTGACACCCCCATAATCATCAATGCGGAGATTTCATTTGCATGCTTCATGTCGTGTTGCATAGCCAGCGAAAAAACAATCGAAAATACATTTGCGCAAGCAAGCCCTACCACCGCAATAGACAACGACAGCGCCCATAGGGAGGTACTGAATAGCATACCAAAGAAAGCCAGCATAGCCAATACCATCGTCCCCCGAAGAAATTTTACAGCCGATAGTTTCACCAGTAAGATCGCTCCCAAAAACGTCCCTATTGTGCGGGTTGCAAAATAGAGACTCGTACCCAGTGCCGCTTCTTCCAACGATACCCCCACCCGATCCATTAGTAATTGCGGTATACTGGTGTTCAACCCGACATCAATTCCGACAATCAGTAAAATAACGACGACGCAGCGGATAAGATATTTATCACGCAGCAAAGCAAATATCTTGCGAAATGAAGAGGCGTCTACTTTCGTACCTACTGATTCATTGGGATGCAATACGAAAAGCACGGTAATAGCCAGCACGGTTGCCAAACCATAAAATAGAAACGTCAAACGCCAATTGCCTAATTGGACGGCAGCCAGGCCTACGATTATAGGGCCTAAAAACGAAGAAATTGCTTTGATAAACTGTCCCATAGTGAGTGTACTGGTCAGTTTTTCTTTTCGTACGACAAAAGCGACTAACGGATTTAATGAAACCTGTAAAATTGTGTTTCCGATTCCTAACAACGCAAAAGCACACAATATACCCACGTAGCTATAGTTCACTAACGGAATAGTCATCGCCGCGGCCGTAACCAGGAGCGATATAGATACCGTATGTTTACGTCCAATTTTATCCATTAACAAGCCTGTCGGCACAGCACATATAGCAAACCAGACAAAAACCATCATGGGAATCAAGCTGGCTGTGCTGTCCGACAGCGCAAAATCTTTCTTTACATAATTGGTCGCGATCCCTACAATATCCACAAATCCCATGATGAAGAAATTGAGAAATATAGGTATCAATACAAGGTTTGGTTTATTTTCTTGGTTGTTTTGCATAGCATATTGCCCTTCCTATCGTATAATCAAAATCTTACGGATGCTTTAATAGTTACGCAGGTTTTACCCGTGGAGGCACCGTGTGGTCGAATGCGATACGACACAACAGCCGCCGGAATAATGAACGTTTCCGCATAGTGGATGATCATGGGTTCAAATGCATTCGTTGGACTTTCCACAATAATTTCCTCTCCCTCTACCAGATTCAACACATTCACACTCTCTTGCGTATCATGTTCGACCGGAACAGAAAAAGTATGCCTGCGAGTCTCGATAAATTCAGTTTTGTGCAGCCCCGTTTTTTCCTCTGTCCATCCCTCTCCCTGGCCAATCACCTGCACGTTATTCACTAACTCCGTTTGAGCATAATCGGTGTCGCAGCTCCAATCAAGCACCTGTTTTCCCCGCTGCACGTTAATAGGTCTCGGTTTCCCGTCTAAGCCTACTTGCCCCCAATCCCACAACTTAAACGTAAATAAATTAGGGGTCGAACTAATTTCGAGCACCACTGCGTTTATCCCCGAACAATGTATGGTTCCTGCGGGAATAAGAAAATGATCATGTTTCTTCGTCGGAATTTTGTTTACATATTTTTCCGCATCGAAAATAAGCTCACCCCGCTCAGCCTGCTCCAGTTCATCCATCATGACATCACTATCTACATCTGTTTTTAATCCGAGATAAACATGCGCCCCTTCCTTTGCCTCCATGATATAATAACTCTCGTCCTGTGTGTAATGTAGTCCAAAGTTCTCTCGGGCATACTGCGTGGTCGGGTGTACCTGTAAGCTGAGATTCCCTCCCTCTACCGTATCCAAAAAATCAAAACGAATGGGGAAATCTTTTCCAAAACGAGCTTCCACTGGCCTTCCTAATACCTGAGCACTCCTGGTATTGATGAGATTCACCGCAGGCATCTCAAATACAATGTTATTGACATTCAGGAGCAAACTATTTTCTTCCGGAACACAATCAAAGCCCCAGCCATAATTCGTTTTAGACGCATCCAGCGCAAACTCTTCTTTCATCCATTGACCTCCCCATGGTGCGGGGTCAAAGAAAGGCACGACACGGAATGGCGATGCAGCTGCCTTATCCATACCCGCATAGAATGTCTGCTTATCGATCATCTTAGGTTCATCGGCTACGACCGTGTCAAGCCAATAATCCACCTTGGTGTAAATCGCACGCTTATGCTTATCCAGCACACGCCAATCATTAAATAAACCACGTTTATACTGATGAGAAAAGGCCTCTTTACGGTTGTCAATACCCAATGCAACGATTTGCTGCTTACGCATCCGCTGTTGTATTTCCCATCTCGGCATGTCTGCATATACCAACGTGTCAGCTTTAGCCACCAGTTGAGCGCCCTCCCCTAATACCACCGTACTTCCATTAGATTCCGCAATCGCCTTGCGAGCAGAGGTCAACTTCTCAACGTCGAAATATTCCTCCAAGGAGATATTAGAAATATACCCGAACAGCGTATCGTCCGTCATAAACCTATTCGTTAATACGGCCACTTCCGGCGCAGTGATAAACAAATCTCTGGTACGAATAATAAGATCCGGTTTAAGCTGCATAAGCTGTGCTTCCAACTCCGATTGGTCGACTCCCGTGTAACAATCTATCACCATAACACGGTTGCTGCTGCAGTGCTCTGCTAAAACAGAAATGATAGCATTCCAACCTTCTTCAACGAAACCATCCAAGTGGATAGCGGGTTTCTTCTTGTAAGTACTTAACATGTCTATATTTATATAATTGTTCAGTCATATGTTTAATATGTTTATACATACGATGCATCAAATATGAATACTTTAATTTTATAATGCAACATTATCTGATTATTTTTTTATGTTTGTGGACATATCATGAATTTAAAAATAGACCATAACAGCACGAAACCGCTTCATAAACAAGCCGAAGAGCTTATACGAAAACTTATAGATACGCCCGAATATAGTGAGGGGCAATATCTACCTAAGGAAGTCTATTTGTCTGAACAATTAAAAATATCCCGGAACACCTTACGGCAAGCCATCAGCACATTGGTTACCGAAGGCTTACTCGTTCGAAAAAAAGGTGTCGGAACACGGGTTCAGAAAAAGAAAATATTCAGCGGTGTCAGTAACTGGCTAAGCTTTTCCGAGGAGATGCGTATATTGGGGATAGAGATCCATAATTTTGAACTGCAAATCTATCGGCATGAGGTCTCGGCTGAGGTCGCCTCTTTTTTCGACATCGACGTAGCAACCAAAGTGATGCGACTAGAACGTCTACGAGGCAAAAAAGACGCACCATTTGTGTATTTCACCTCGGATTTTAGTCCCCAGATACCTATATCAGCGTCGGAAAACTTTAACCGTCCGTTGTACGAAATACTTGAAACGGACTATGGTATAATCGCTTTGACATCCAAAGAAGAAATAAGTGCCGCGGCAGCAGATCCGTTTATTGCCTCAAAACTGGAAATCAAACAGGGCGAGCCTATCCTTATCCGAAAACGTTATGTCTACGACATTCATAACAACCCTATTGAATTCAATGTAGGGTGTTATCGAGCCGATTCATTTACTTATACCATAGAAAGCAAACGAAACATTTAACAATGCAAAAATTCAGTTTCTATGCTTCTTTTTAAATAAAGAATCGTACTTTTGTACACGAAAAATGTGGACTGATTTGCGTGCTGCATATTGACTAATATGCCAGAAGGAGATTGCAACCACAGTAAAAAAAAGTGCTAAAACCAGAATTTGGGTCGTTTTTCCACTTCTACTTAGACAACTCCTTTCGTACGTGCAATCACAAAAGAATATGTAGTAATGGCTTATTTATTTACATCCGAGTCGGTGTCGGAGGGACACCCCGACAAAATAGCGGATCAGATTTCCGATGCGTTGATTGATAACTTTTTGGCGTGGGATGAAGACGCCCGCGTGGCAATTGAGACCTTGGTGACAACCGGACAGGTTGTTTTGGCCGGCGAAGTAAAATCCAACATCTATTTAGATGTGCAGAAAATTACCCGCTCGGTTATCCAGAAAATAGGGTACACCAAGTCCGAATATATGTTTGAGGCAAACTCTTGTGGTGTATTGTCTGCTATTCATGAACAATCTGCAGAAATTAATCAAGGCGTGGATCGCCAAACAAAGCAAGAGCAAGGTGCCGGCGACCAAGGAATTATGTTTGGGTATGCCAGCAACGAAACCGAAAACTATATGCCTTTGGCGTTAGACCTCGCTCATCGGTTATTATACGAACTAGCTGCATTGCGCCGGGAGAATAAAGAGATTACTTATCTACGCCCAGATGCAAAGTCGCAAGTAACATTAGAATATAGCGATGACCATAAACCCCAACGCATCGATACCATTGTCATTTCGACCCAACACGACGATTTTGCTACAGAAGAGACGATGTTGGAAAAAATCACAGAAGATGTCAAAAACATTCTGATTCCCCGTGTTAAAGCCCAATTGAAACCAGAGCTACAGGCATTGTTTACCGACAACATCAAATTTCATGTTAACCCTACAGGAAAATTTGTTATCGGCGGACCGCATGGCGATACTGGTTTAACCGGACGTAAGATTATTGTGGACACCTATGGAGGAAAAGGTGCACATGGTGGTGGTGCATTCTCCGGTAAAGACCCCTCTAAGGTAGACCGTTCAGCAGCATATGCAACCCGTCATATTGCCAAAAATCTGGTTGCAGCCGGCGTTGCCGACGAAATACTGGTACAGATATCCTATGCTATTGGCGTAAAAGATCCAATGGGTATCTATGTGAATACCTACGGCAAAAGCAATGTCGACTTCAACGATAGCAAAATTGCCCAAAAAATAGGTGAAATATTCGATATGACGCCCTATGGCATCGAAACGCGTTTAAACCTACGAAAACCCATGTATTCAGAAACTGCCGCTTATGGCCACATGGGAAGAACTCCTCAGACGGTAACCAAAACATTCGAAAGTTCCAATGGCGAACAGAAAACTATGGAAGTGGAATTGTTCACTTGGGAGAAATTGGATTACGTGGATAAGATTAAGGAGGCATTTGGACTATAAACCAAACCTCCATAAATAACAAGAACGCCGCCTTAAAGGGCGGCGTTCTTGTTATTGTACTTTCACGTTTATCCTCCCGCTTCTCAATCCCTTACTTTTCGCTTCCAGCACGATATCCCCTGCTTGTTCTCCGGCCTGCACAATCGCAGTCAGTTGTCCGTTGAAAAGATGCATTTTCGGTTCATGAAACATATCAAGGCAAGTTGGATCCCCGTTTGCAGCCGCCTTGTATCGACCCGCACCGGTTACGGAAAAATGTAACAGCGCATCCTCGCTCGGGCATAAGTTGCCTTCCCGATCCAACACCTTAACCCGCACATAAGCCAATGACTTTCCGTCTGCCGAAATGGTCTTATGCGGTGTTTCCAGCACAATTTGATAGGGTTTACCTGCCGTCTTAACGACCTTCTCCTCCACTGGTTTTCCGTCTTGATCATAAGCCACCACTTTCAGCTCCCCCGGTTCGTAGACCACATCCGTCCACATCAAACGGTAGCGATGCTGCACGGTTTCGTCGGTTTTGCTACGCTTACCTTGGCTCTTTCCGTTGACAAATAGCTCCGCACTAGGGTAGTTCGTATATACAAATACAGGCGTCACCTCTCCCACACGTTCCGGCCATGTCCAATGGGGCAGTATATGTAAGGTGTTCTCTCGTTTATTCCAAACACTTCTATAAAGATAGTAGCGATCCTTCGGAATACTTGCCAAATCAATAATACCAAACATGGAACTGTGGTTCGGCCAAGCATCCGTATCATAAGGAGAGGGTTCTCCCAAGTAGTCAAAACCTGTCCACACAAACTGTCCGATAGACCAATTGTGATCTTCTGCCATCGCTAGATCTTCATCCAGCAAATTAGACCAGGAACAATGCTCCATATCATACGATGACGACTGATGGTCATCATATACCGCTTCTGCCCTTTTTTCGACCGGAAACTTATATACCCCCCGCGAGCTCACCGTCGAACTCGTTTCCGCTCCCAACAGCAGATTTTGAGGTAATTTTTCATATGCCTCCTGATAACGGTGTACCCTATAATTAAATCCGGGAATATCAAGCATGCTTGCAAAACCATTTTCAAGAACACAGCTTACCTGATCCATCCCACATGTTACCGGGCGAGTCGGATCTTCCCGGTGGCAAATATCTTGCAAGAAACGCGCGACCTTATATCCCTCCGGACTACATTGCGTAGGCACCTCATTACCGATGCTCCACATCACGACCGACGGATTATTACGGAAATGGCGAATCATATTCACCATATCCCGTTCGGCCCAGTCCTCGAAGAAGCGGTGATAGCCGTTCATACACTTCGCGATATCCCACTCGTCAAAAGGTTCGATCATCATCATGAAGCCCAATTCATCACACAATTCGACCAATTCAGGAGCCGGCATATTATGCGCTGTTCGAATCGCATCACAACCCATGTCCTTCAATAGCTCCAATTGATATCGGAGTGCAGAAACGTTGATTGCCGCACCTAAAGGACCTAAATCGTGGTGATTACATACCCCTTGGAATTTACGATGTTGGCCATTCAGGAAAAAACCTCTTTCAGCAACAAACTGAATATCCCGGATACCAAACCGCGTCTCGTAGCTATCCAACAGATGGCCATCCACAAACACACGTGATATTGCCCTATATAACGCCGGATTCTCCGGACTCCACAGCGATGGGTTTAACACTTCCAAATGTTGTACAAAAGGTTGACCATAATTGATCTTCTGTTCATTATTTTTAGACGACAGCACCTTTCCTGACCCATCGATAATATCCGTACTAATCCGAATCACCTTACCATCGGCGTTCGCTATGTTCGTCGCCACGCGTACCGAAGCCAGTGTATCCGAAACAAAGGGAGTCGTTACAAAAGTTCCCCACACCGGCACATGCACCTTATCCGTGACGATCACATGCACATTCCGGTAAAGGCCAGCTCCTGGATACCAACGTGACGATTGTGGTCTGTTTTCCAACCGCACAGCCACGAGGTTATCCTTTCCCGAAGGGTTTATAAAATCCGTCACATCACAATGAAACGCGTTATAGCCATACGGCCAAAAACACACCTCCTGTCCATTCACATACACACGTGCTTCACTCATCGCACCGTCAAACTTCAGCACCACACGTTTATTCGATCGCTCAAAAGAATCTACATCAAACGTATTTCTATACCAACCCACACCGACATAAGGCAATCCGCCCGTGCGTCCCGTTTTCACGGTCGCCACCTTTTCTCCGTTTTGCGTAACGGCCACCTCCTGCAAATCATGTGCCCGGTCAAACGGGCCGTAAATAGCCCAGTCGTGCGGTACCGTTACCTTATCCCAACCACGATCATCGAAGGCGATTGACGCCGCTTGATCAACATCCCCCTTGCTAAACCGCCAATCTTTTTCCAACAAAAATGTCTCCCGCAACTCCTGCGCAGTTAGCAGAAAAGGGCAAAAGAGTAAACAACATAAAAAAATACGTATCATCATAAAACAATTCAAAAAAAAGATCTTTTACTTAAAAGCCTCCAACGCTTTCGTTGGTCGACCACTATCATTCATTGCACCCAAAGTATAGCCGTTCCAACCATTGTACGACAAAGGTTCCCAATAGAAAACACCCAACACCTGACCAGCCGGAAACTGCCGGCTCCTATCGATCAAGTCCGTCAGAAATTCCGCAGCAGCATCCTCTTCGTCCCAGCTCATCCCCACTTCACAGATCATCACCTCCGACTCATAGCGCGCAATCATATCCTGCATATTCTGCACACACTGCTGTGTCCGCTCCTGCCAATTATCCTTATCCGGGTAAAGCGACATGCCGATCACATCCCATTTACCACCGTTGGACTTCAAACCATCGAATAACCAACGAAACAAACTGTTATCATAGCCATTATGCACGTGCACAATAACTTTCGATTCCGGAAAAACAGCCTTCACCGCGTCGTACCCCGCATTATTCAATGCCGCATAATTTGCCATACTTTCGGAAGCCTTTCCATCTTCCCACAACATGCCGTTTCCGGTCTCGTTACCAACCTGCACCCATTCTGCCGTGATGCCCTTATCCTTTAATAACTGCAAGACTTCTTTCGTATGTTCTGCCACAGCAGCCTTCAACTCATCCAAAGGTAACGATTCCCAGGCCGCTGGCTTATTTTGCTGTCCGGGATCTGCCCAATGATCGCTATAATGGAAATCGACCATAATACGCATGCCCAGGTGATGTGCCCGATACGCTTTAACCAATACATCCTCCTTATTACACCATCCGTTCGTTGGATCTACCCATACCCGTAATCGGACAGCATTCATACCTAACGCCCGTAACAGTTTTAGACCATCCGTTGCCACACCAGCCTGATTATAAAATGAAATACCAGCCGCCTCCATTTCAGTTATCCAGCTCACGTCGGCACCCTTTGCAAAACCGTCCCCAACCAACTCCGTCGGTACCGCATTATCGTCCTTACAGCCCCCCACTCCAAAAATACCTATACACATCCATAACCAGGATAATTTCTTTATATATACTTGCATATCTCTATAGATTATAAAGGTTCAACACGATAACGGAACGCCTTTGGATCGCGCAAATCAAGAATCAACCGATAGGTACCCACCTCTTCATAAGCAAAACCACCTGCATCTGCCGTATAGAGGCTACATACTCCCTCTGTCTCCGATCCTCCAAAAAACCAGCTCCAACTCTCGTTAATCAGTATTTTCATTCCCCATTGTTCCGGTGCAGTCGTCGTAATGGTTGCCGTCCAAACCTGTTGTTCCTCGTCGTACATCATGGGGTTAGCAGATGCGTTCCAAGCGTTAAAATCTCCCGTAACCGATAAGCTTCGCACCACCGTTTCATTCCACGACAGGGCATTGACATCCGCTTGGAGATAAAGATAGCCGCCGTTGTTTGTCCAACAGGTCCAGCGATCGTCGCCCGCGTAGAGAACATATTGATTTCCGTCCACCGGATAAGAACCATAAATGGTAGCCGCATCCGCACTGGCTTCGTTCGCTAGGTAAAAATTATACCACTGATCCACTTTTACAAAACCATCATATACACCATCTTCCAAACGCGAGCAAAGCCTCCAGGGGAATACAGAGAAATCACCATTCGCCATAAAGAGGTAGTCGCCATCTTCCATTGGTTCAAAGGCGGTTACCGCCAACTCCAACACATTGCTATACAGCGGTTCCACATTTGGCGCCAAGCGAGAAACCACCCGTGTGTATATCGTCTGTTGTTCCAGCGGTACAAACCCCAGAGCCAACACCATACTATTCAGTTGCTGATGCGTATAACTTACCGAGCCACTTACCACGTCAACCGATCGACCGATGGATGCAAACGATGCGCTGGTTGAAAATTGCACCGTTGTCTTCATTTGCGATAGCGCTATTTTTTCGGTGCTTTGCGGTTCGTCGATATTCCACATCAGTTGTAACGTTACCGTTTTCGGCGTGGTCGCATCGAGCAGCATTTCCGTCTTGGAAGCTACGAATGTCGCCGGCTCTATACCCGTAATGGTCGGCTTGCCCCCCTCTTTTTCACAGGCGGTCAACAACAGCAATACGAAGCCAACCACCACATAGTCAAATAATTTTTTCATGGTTTTCTAATTGATCATTATCCTAATAGCCGGTGTTTTGAATTAAATTCGGATTGGCAGCCATATCCGTAACCGGAATAGGGTATAAGTTAAACTTGGCATCCGTTGCCCGGCCATCAACGACACCCCCTTTCCACTGCCACAGGTAATTCCCCCCTGCAAATCGGCCAAAACGGATTAAATCTGTTCGGCGGGTTGCTTCCCAGAATAATTCCCGTCCTCTTTCGTCCAAAATAAAATCCAAGGTCAACTGCGCCGTGGAAATTTCACCCTCGTCACTCCCATATGCCCTGCGTCGGATCTGATTCACCAAATCCAATGCCTGCGGCAGGTTTCCACCACCACCACGCACAACCGATTCCGCATACATTAAATACACATCCGCTAAACGAATCATCGGAAAATCCGTACTCACCATCCCTTCGTCTGTTACAAACGTCCCGTCATCTTTCAGATTCGTAAATTTCACGATACTGTATCCTTGGCTAGACGACGAAGGGTCGTCCACATCCAAGGTCTGTCCATCCGTCCAGAAATCGCCACGTGTATCGGCTGCGTTAAAAATCCCGACAAACTCCCGTAATGTCCGAAAGCTGTTCCACCCTGACAGCACACCATAATCTTCCGCTTTCATACTCCCTACAATAGGGCCGTTCACCAAATACGTCGTCGCTCCCCAAGTACTGGTATGGGCAACATCCGCTTGAATAGCGAAGATAATCTCCTCTGTCCGTTGATCATTGTCCGCGTTAAACAGCTTTTTATAATTTTCCTGCAACGTATACCCCGCATCTATTATCTTTTGGCAATAATCAATGCAATCCCCATAACGTGCTTCACCTGTATATACCTGCGCATTTAAATAGTTCTTTGCAAGTAATGCCCAAACCGCCTCGCGGTTCACCCGTCCATAGGCGTGCTGACGCCCTTCCGGTAGAAGTTCTGCAACCTCCCGCAATTCGCCTTCTAGATAACGGAATAGCTCCGCACGCGTAACCCGCGGTGGAAAAAAAGCGCCAACGGCATCCTGTTCGGTTACAAAAGGCACATTTCCGTATAAATCCATCGCATGGCTGTAGGCCAACGCACGTAAAAAGCGCGCCTCAGCGGCAAATTCCCGAATAGCCACTTGGTCCGTCTCCGCAAAAGCCGCCAGTTTCTCATCCGTCACATTACGCAAGAACTCGTTGCATATCGCAATCGTATAGTAAATACGGTAATACATGGCATTTACCCACGTATCCGATGCGCCCCAACTCATAAACTGGATATCCACGAGGTTGTCCCCTCCCGTCCAGGTATAAATAATTTCGTCCGTCGGAATTTCCTGTAGGTTGAAATATACCCGCAAATAACCCCAGGAAGCCGTCGTACCCGCCATATCCGGATCATCATCACCACGGCCGTTTCCCGCCACAGCGAAAGAAGCGTACAACTTTGCCAAAACTGATTGGTAGCCTTCTACCGATGTATACACCTGTTCAGACGTCGTCTCCACGGAAGGAAATTGATCCAGATCTTTCGTACAGGATGTGAGCAGAACAATGAAGCACACCATTCCGGTCAACAATAATATGAAGTCTCTTTTCATCATTAGAAATCTAAATTTATACTTAAAGAATACGTTCTAGCACGCGGATAGAACGAGCTGTCAAAACCATTGGGTACCTCGGGATCTATCCCCGTGTATTTACTCACAACAAACACATTTTGAACAATCGCCCCCAGTCGTAGATTCGAAATTCGACCTATCCGCCCTAGATCGTAACCCAACGAAATATTTTCCATCCGCAAAAATGAACCATTCTCTACGTAGTAGTCCGAAAAATACTGTCTGGCCTGAAAACCAGTCTGGAGATAGTCCCGGTGTAAGTTGTTGAGTGCCGGATCCACATATTGCAGCGTTTCCCATGCACTTAAATTCATTTTGGTATTGTTGTACACATAATTGCCTACGTGTGCCCTTAAAGTCGTAGCCGCCGACCATTTTTTGTAGGACACCTGCGTGTTGAATCCAAACATCCAATCCGCGGCCGGAGACTGATAGCGATAAAGATCACGCTCGTTTATACCGCCATCGCCGTTCAGGTCTGCATATACCCCTTCCAGCGGTTTTCCCGCCCCATCATATAGCTGTTTGTAAACATAGAACATATACGGCTCATATCCGGGTGTCAAGATTTGGATACCGCGTTCATTCACTTCAGGCCCGGCAAATGTCCCCACCGATGAAGCATCGGGCACCATCGTGATATTCGTCACCTCGATGTGTTGACTCGTGGCATTCAAGTTTACCTCCCAACGCAAATCTTCCCGATCGACAGGCACCGTATTCAATTGAAATTCAAACCCACGACTTTCAATATTACCCACATTTGTCGTCGCCATCTGATCGAAATTAGTTCCAGCCGGCACCGCCACATTAGCCAATAAATCGTGCGTTTTACGCGTATAATAATCGACAGCTCCCGATATCCGGTTCTGGAACAGGGCAAAATCTAGCCCATAATTAAATGCCTTTGTCGTTTCCCAGCGTAAATCCCGTACATACACCGACGGCCGGTAAACCAAGTGATATTGGTTCCCAAAACGATATTGGGCGTACGGCGTTCCTTGATTATAAATCGGCAGATAGCCATAATTCCCGATACCTTCCTGTTGACCCGTCACCCCGTAGCTCGCCCGCAGTTTTAAATCGTCCAGAAATGAAGCTTCCTTTAGGAATTGTTCTTCCGAAAGCCGCCAAGCCAGTGCCAACGAAGGAAATGTTCCCCAACGGTTTTCCGGACTGAAGCGAGACGTTCCGTCACGTCTTACCGTCGCTGTCAATAAATAACGACTATCGTAGTTATAATTCAGCCTTCCATAAATTGACATCAACGTATGCCGTTGATCCCTTGCTATAGCCGTTGAACGAACTTCCTCCCGATCATTATAATACGTAATCGGCGGACGGGTGGCGCTCCAATATTGGTAGTCATGCCCCACCGTTACTTCCAGATTACTTTTTAAATCTGGCAACTCCTTATTATAATTAAGGTAACCTGTAAACAGCCGGTTTTTTAAGGTTTCTTCGTAGGTATCGTAGGCTCCACCAATTAAAAAGCTATTCGCTGCTGTTGCCGGTATATGATTGTAACCTTCCCCTTTCGCATAATCGTAGCCTAAGGTCACGTGCGCTTTCAATTCCGGTAAAAAATGAAACTTATAGTCCATGTCCAAGTTTCCGATTAAACGGTTCACATGGCTCCGATGTTTCTCTTGGTGCAACAAGCCAAGTGGATTGAGGTTTGCACCGGTTGCGGGAAGCCCCGCATTGTCCAGACTTTCATAATAACCTCCATAGGCATCGTCTCCCGAATAAATGGGCTGTGTGGGATTAAAAGCCACCGCCGTCCAGATCGCATCCGTATTCGCAAATTGATTATTATTGCGGGATGCTTTCAGATTCGCAGTTACCTGGAGGTGGTCGTCCCAAAACGAAGGATTCAATACAAGTGATCCGGTCATCCGTTCCGCCCTATCCGTCAGTAAAGTTCCCTGCTGGTTATAGTAACCTACCGATGCCCTAAAGGGTATACGTTCAGCAATTTTACCCATTGCGCTCAGATTATCATCTGTTCCCCACGCCGTCTGGAAGACCTCCTGGAGCCAATCCGTATCCGCGTCACCAACAAGTGCCTTTTGTTTATCGTTACCCTTTGAATCGATCAATGCCCGAAAATCGTCTGTACCGAGCATATCCGCTACGCCCCAGGGCTGTTGGGCAGACAAAACAGAGGATACCGAAAAACGTAGCTGATCGCCTTGTCCCTTTTTTGTCGTAATCAATAACACCCCATTAGACGCCCTTGACCCATAAATAGCCGTCGCAGAAGCATCTTTCAAAATCGTCATGCTCTCGATATCGTTGGGGTTAATGAGGCTTAGAAAGTTCCCACTGTTACCACTGATACCTCCAGCCTCTAAGGGTACACCATCCAACACGATAAGCGGATCGTTACTAGCGCTCAGGGAAGCCCCACCACGAATACGGATCGTACTCCCCGCACTCGGCGAACCGCTATTTGCCATCACCTGTACACCGGCCGATTTCCCATTGATCAACTGTTCAGGCGATCCTACCAGTCCCGAATTAAAATCTTTGCTATTCACGGTATTCACCGCACCCGTCAAATCTTTCTTGGTCATACTACCATACCCCACCACCACGAGTTCTTCAAGCACGTTTCCTGCTTCCGCCAAGAAAACGTCCAGCAAGTTCCCCGTCACCGTCAGCGTTTGCTCCTGATGCCCAAGGAAAGTAAACGCGAGTTGTTTAGATCCCGTCGGCAGCGATATGCTGTACGTTCCGTCTTCTGCGGTCAACGTGCCTACATTTGTACCGACCACCCGCACCGAAACACCCTGTAAAGGTATCCCGTCCTGATTCCGAACTACGCCGTGCACAGCCTGTTGAAAACGGGATACCGTCTTCTCCTGTGTGCTGGCATATGCCGATCCGAGAAACATCATGCTTCCCGTACCGCAAACCAACGACAAACAGGCAGCACCAATTTTTATAGTAAAAGGCTTCATGTTACTGTGTATTATATATTTAGATTTATACTATTCCATCCAGACCGCTCCGATCGCGATAACAGCGTGTTGGTCTACGGTGCCATCCGTCGAAATGATCAATTTTTCACTATCTCGGATAGCAAACGGCATGGGTGTCTCCGGCACGAAATAACGCGCTAAAAAAGTCGGATAGGGCGCCGGTAACAAGGCCGTGGGCACCAGCAATAAGTCCTCCAACGGAACACGGAGCGTCTGCTGCGCGTCTTTTTCCAGTTCTACCGTTGCCGCATATGTATAGCCCATATTGGATACAAACCCGATCTGTATTTTCCCACCAAATGATTGATTCCCCACCGCGATCATCAAATTCTTCACCTCATCGATCTTGTACTTCCGCTCGGCGACTATCTGTTTAATATCTTTCTGCCAGAAAAATTTCGTTTCGCTATCGTGTCTGGCAAACGTATAAAACCACATGGGCGCTGTCGTCAGATCCTTTTGTATTTTTCTTTCCCGGCTATATGCGGCCTCGGGAATAGCATACGTTTCCCATGTAGATTCCGCTGTTAGCGATTCGGCGAGTACAATAGGCGTCGATCGGTCGATAATCTCTGTTGTCCAATAGGTATCGATCGCAGCATCCCAATCCAACGGTGCTCCCGATGTTTCCTGTGGGAAAGTGTATTTTTTACCTTCCACATAGACCGTTGCTGTATAGCGAACTCTATCCCCTTGGAGCATAGATTCAGGAATGCGGCCAACATACTGATACCCTTCTCTATTGTCCAGTTTTATATAAGCATTGTCATCCCGCCAGAACGACACGTCATCCGTTTGCACAAGCACAGAGTCCGGTACTATGGCCGACACGACTTGGAATGAAACCGCTAGGTCATTTCCCCGTTCCTGATAGCGAGCAGGTTCATGCACGACAGTAGCCCCCCGCTTTCCGGACGCCGCAGGCGCTACAAAATGGCCTAACGAATAATGATTCCAAGCCCTTGAGCTGTTCCACTCGGCTAGCGCCGATTGATCTTTCCGACCCAGTATATAAACACCGGGGGTAACGGTCATTGCTGTTCCATTTGCCTGTCCGTTTGACGAGCTTTCGGGTGCTAATTGCTTCCAAACAAAATCCTCATCTAGATCGGGCAATCGAATTTCCATCCTATTTTCCGACCAGAGAATCTGTACCACCTCCCTGGATAAAGATGGCTTTGCAAAGGGATCGCTCACCGTCTCTGCGTCGGGCATAATCTCCAAACGCCATACACCATCCTGTAATTTATCTAAAAAATATGCCCCCGAACCAGCGTATGCCACCACCGGCGAACTCCCGTGTCCCGCAATTTTCTTCAACGTTTGCACACTTTTTGGGTGCACACTTGTATTATTGGTATAATAAAAGGCGGTATCCACATTCATCACCGCAAGATCCTGCGCATAGCTTACCATAAAATCCCCATACAAGGTATCCTTTGGATACGTCGGGAAAGACGCGTTTCTCGGGATTCTATAGGCCGTTTCGGCAGCAATCATCATGCTGATGGCCTTTGCTGGCGTATACGCTAGATTCAAGTAATGGGTTTGGTATTCTGTATTATAAGCCGCCATATCCAACGGATCATAAGCAAACTGCGTTATCCACTGGAAACCGTTCGCGCGGAATGTACGGCTCATCGCGGGATGTATATAACTATATACGATATCCGCAGGATCATATTCATACACCGCTTTGGCTTTATGGGTAAAGCCTTTTTCATTTGCAAATGGAATATTATAATGCGTTACGTAGGGAAGAAAATTACCTTTTCGTTCCTTCCCCGCTACCAATCCGATAGGATACCATTGGTACGTTGTTCCTTGCACATCGGCCCTAAAATATGCCGGTACATGGTCCATATTGTGACTCACATTGTAAAAAACCGGTTTCTTGTTCCCTGCTTTTTTCATCGCGGCCAGCATTTCGCGGATATAATGTTCGGTGGTACTTACCGCTCCTGTATGGCAAGGTTCATTGTTAATTTCAAAGCCCACCACATAGGGATCATCCTGATAGGCAAGACCGGTATGTGGGTTTACATGCCGCAGGAGCCCAGTTATATACCGCTTTTGTGCCGCTATGGCCTGTGGGTTGGCGTGTACCTGACATTTGTCGTATAAATACGAAAACCCACCCGTCTGTATATTGCGTTCCGGATAGCCATTCCCAAAGTTCGTCATCGCGGTTATCAGGATCCGGATACCGCTTTCCTGTAACCTAAACAAGAGATAATCCAGTAACTCCAAGTGTTCATTTTCCAGCAAGTTGCCTTCTCCATCCGAAATTTCCACATCCCAGATATGGATACGATAGGCATTGAATCCCAACCGTACGAGATGGTAGACATCCCGGTCGATCGCTTCCTTGTGGTCTATCCCTTTCGATTGTAAAGCCCGGTAAGCATGCGCGAAAGGCGTAGTATAATTTACGCCAAAAAAAGATGCTTCCTGTTTCGTGTCCGACCACCGCATCACTCCCTGTTTATCCACATAGATAGTTGGTACATTTTTGTCTGCTTGTGCAAACACAGAAAAGAAGAAAAAACAGACAAAGCAACCCAGAATACATGTACGCATGATCATACTTGTTTTATAATTTTTTTGTTAGCGAAATAATAACACAAACCTAACAAGCATGAACAATTAAAGCGACCACATTTCGGACAAAGCCTAACACAAATCGGACATATTGCTTGTCCGAAAGTCCAAACAAATAAATAAAAAGCTATTAATGAGATGATTACACAGAATTTCCTTTTCGATGCTCCATGTAATTTTTAGGTGTCATCCCAAATTCTTCTTGAAAGCATTTGGAAAAATACGAAGCATTTGCATACCCCACCATATACATCACTTCGGCGACGGTGAACTTCCGTTGCCGCAATAGGAGTGCCGCTTTTTTCATCCGTACCGTCCGGATATACATGACCGGCGTGTGTCCGGTCAATTGTTTTATTTTTCGATATAGCTGTTTCGTACTTACACCTACTTCGTCAGCCAGTCGCTGCACCGAGAAATCAGCGTCGTCCACCGCATCTTCGATCGCTTGCGTTATTTTATTCAGCAATTGCTCGTCGGGCGACACCACCGCCACTTGTTTGCGCGGTTCGCTCAGCTCATCTATACGCAACTTGGTTTGCAATTTCGTCTTTTTTAACAGCAATTGCTCCATTTGCAACTTCAACAACTCCAAATCAAAAGGCTTCTGTATAAAGGCATCCACGCCCGCAGTAATCCCTGCCCGCTGGAGTTGTTCATCGCGAACGGCCGTCAACAAAACAACGGGAATAATAGCCGTGTCGGTGCGTTTACGCAACTGCCGCACCATCTCCAGGCCGTCCATCCGAGGCATAACGGCGTCGGAGACAATGATATCCGGTTTAAAAGAATCATCTATTAAATCGATTGCTGCCCGTCCATCGGCCACGGTTCGGCAATCGTATATATTTTCGAAGGCCGACAATAAAAACGCAGACAACTCCGCATTATCCTCCACCATCAGCAGTCTCTTTTTTTCCGTTTCGACCGACTCGTGGCGCGTTTCGATGTCTATCCTACTCACCGGTATCCCGATAGTCACGGTGGTTCCTTCCATCCACTGCGAATCGAGCTCTACCGTCCACCCCAACTGTCCGGCATAATTACGGACCAGATAAAGCCCAACCCCCGTTCCATCTATTCCCTGCACCTCTTGGGTCGCCGCACGATAGAATTTGCTAAATACAAAAGGCAAATCCTTTTTCTTTATACCGATTCCATTGTCCCGGATCGTGATCACAATTCCTTTTTCGCCACGTTTCAGATCCAGTTCTATCACAGCCCCTTCCAACTTACTATATTTACAAGCGTTAGCAAGCAGGTTGTTCAGCATCGATTCCAATTTGGCCGCATCCGTTTGGATCAGAAAATCTTCTCGGTCCGACGATAATCGCCATTCGATGTGCCTATAGCTGTCCATTTGCTGCCATTCGTTCAAACAGCGTTCGACAAACGCCTTCAAATCCAGCTGTGAGGTAATCAATTCGCTCCCATCCGAACGGTCATCTGTCTTTTCAAAGGTCATCACCTCCTGTATCAAGCTGTTGATCTTCATCGCATTCCGGTGCACACCGTCTAATAATTTTTTATTGTCTGGATTTTTAGTTTTCAGCATCAGCTGGCTCACAGGAGCCAAAATCAAGCTCAAGGGGTTTTTCAGGTCGTGCGATACCGCCGTTAAGAAATCCATTTTCATCCTGGAAAGCTCCATGACTTTTCTACGTTCCCTCCGTTCCCATTTCAGCTTATTTCTTACCCGAAAAAAGTTCAACATCCACAGCAAGAGCCCTAGCGCTGCCAAGCTATACACGATCCTCGCCCATACACCAGCATACCAAGGGTAGTTAATCTGGATTTCGTAAAGAGATATTTCAGAAACAAGCTGTCCGAGCATGTCCACTTTCGCTACTTGCAAAGTGTAGCTTCCCGATTGCAGGTTATTGAGCTGTATCCTGTTGTCGTGCTGTTCCAGCGGTATCCATGTTTCATTAGACGTCTTAAACGCGTAGGCCAGGCGGTGCCCCAACTGGTTTCCATAATCAAGGTCAGAAAACTCCAGCCGGAGGTTATTTTCCTGATGTTCCAGTACAATCTCATGGCGGTAGCGCAAGCCGTAGCCACTAGCGCCAAAACGTTTGTTATTCACATACATGGCTGTCAGCACAACCGTCGACGCTGTTTTCGGCTCCTCCTGCTGTTCTATAGCCGGCAGCACCACCACCTCATTTACTCCTCCGAGTAGGACGTCTTTCGTATCCGCTCGGTAAAACATGGCCGTAATGCCGCCTCCGTAGCGCACGAGGGTACTACGATGGTTCTTCTTGTGGATCTTCCACACCCCTGCGTTATTGGCCAGCCAGATATAGTCCCCTACCTCCTCCATCGCGGTCACTTCGCCCTTCCCTTGCGGATCGAAAACAATGGATTCCTTTTTCCCTTCCCTAGAAATACGCATCAACGTCCCGTGTTTCCCTATCCAAGCCGTCCCTTCTGCATCGAATAGCATAAATACCGCATCGGATATTGTCCTTCCGTCCACACCCGTTACCTCCAAAATTTCTCCGGTATGCGTATCGATGGTATTGATCCCTCTGTTGTAAAAAAGCACCCAGATTTTATCCTGATGATCCAGCAAAACCTGATTCGAAAAATTAGCCAATAGTCCTTGCGATTGATCATAGTTTTTGCCGCTAACATAGCCGTTCGCAGCATTTTTCAACTGCTCTTTCGGAACGACAAAAACACCGCCCATATACGTGGCTATCCACAAATTCCCGCCCCGATCCTCCTCGAGATCATACGCCCATTTCGCATTCTTTTTGCCGCTATTATCAACGATCATAAAGTTTCGAAAAGAGGCTGTCTGCGGATAAAACAGACTTACTCCACCATCGGATGCCACCCATATCAACCCCTCCCTATCCTCGTAAATATCGCGCACCCGATTATGCGGCAACGCATATTTTACCGCATCCATACGGTACCAATAGGACGCTGGTGTACTTTCCGCAAACGTCTGTGTCCGTATCAACCCGTTATCACCACCAAGCCAATACCAACCCCATTGGTCTCGCTCTATCTGATAAAACTTGTTACCATTGCTGCTCTGCGTAAACTCGTAGATCGGAAATTTTCTTTCCCGAAATCGCTCCGTCCATCCCGAGAAACCTAAATCTGTGCCCACCCAGACATCCCCTGTCCGGCTGGTAAAAACACTCCATATAATATTGTTTGCCAGCGAAGACGCATTTCGCGCATCGTGCTTTATCCGCTGTAATTTCTGTTGCTGTGGACGATACACAAAGAGACCATCGTCGGTGCCGATAAGCAAGGTTTGCGCGTCACGCTTCGCCATCGACTTCACCGGGAGCTTTTGCAAAATGTGGCCTTCAATTAACCGTACGTTGCCGGCCGCATACATGTACAACCCGTATTCGGTACCGATATAGGTATGCGCCGAATCAAAAACCAGAATAGAATTAATAAATTGATTCGCACCCTCCCGGTATCCGGGAAGTGCCAGTTGCCGTATAGAGGCCGTCTCCGGCGTGAGTTCAAAAAGTCCATTGTACGTTCCGACAAGAATTTTGTTCCCTTGTCTTGCCAACGTATAAACCTGCGTCGTCAATCCCGAACCCAGTTTTTCATTAAAGCTGGCAAAGGCTTTTCGTTTGATATCGTAGGTATACAAACCCTTTAAGGATCCAATCCATAATGTATCGCCTACCAATAGTAAAGACCTGACGTCCGAAACCTCGACCATGGGCAGGTCTTCATAGCAGTCCTTTTTATAATTGTATAAGCCAACACCCCGCTCGGTGCCCAGCGCCAGCCGGCTGCCATCCAATACCACGATGCTGTAAATATAGGTTTGATAAGCAGGACTCCCACCCGGTGCCGGGTGTAACGTATAGCCATCATAATGATACAGTCCGTTGTTGCTGCCCAGCCATAGTAACCCTAAACTATCTTGTGCAAAGGTGTGTACCGTGCTGGCTTTTGCATCGAGCGATATATTTCGGAAATAATGAAAACTATCCGACTGCGCCCCTGCCTTTACCTGGATCAGCAACAAAAACGTGGCAATATATATATATCTTTTCATTATGCTTTACCATTCCTTAGCCAATATACACCACTTGGCTACACCGTTCTGTAAGTGTCAGGTCATGGGTCACGAAAACCAACACCTTGTCTTTTCCCGCTTCCAATAAGCGATCGGTTAATTCGACACTTGTCGACGGATCCAAGGCCGATGTCACTTCATCAAATAGCCACACCGAACATTCCTGTAAGAGCGCTCTCGCCACCGCAACCCGCTGCGCCTGACCTTCAGAAAGTCCATAACCCGATTCGCCCACCAACGTATCTAACCCCTGTGGCAGATCATACACAAACGTGGCACAGGCCGTCGTTAAGACCTCTCGGATACGTTCATCCGAAACCGGCTCCTTATTAACCTGTAGATTTTCACGAATCGTACCGCTAAAAAGCTTATCACCTTGCGGCACATATGCAAAATTCGTACGGTGCGCACTGCTCAATGGTAGCTCGCGTCCATCTGTATGAAGATGTAGGGTACCGCTGTTCGGTTTCAATAGCGCCAGCAGCAACCGAATGAGTGTCGTTTTGCCTTTTCCACTGGCACCTACAACGGCCGTAGGTTCTCCACGTGCAAAATCCGCATCAAAGCGCTGGAAGACTTCCTTATCCTCGTAACGGAAATCAACCGACCGTAAGCTCACCTGCCGGATGTTCGGCAGATATTCCGTCTTCACTTCCTCTTCTTTCTCCGCTTGTAGCATTTCATCAACCCGTTCCAATGCCGTCCGGAAGCGGATAAATGTAGGAACGAAGCCCATTAAGGTCAACACAGGCCCTTGTATACGGCCCACCAACTGTAAAAAGGCCGACATCGTACCAAATGTAATCTCTGCTGCGTGCAAGCGCAGGATACCCCAGATAAAGGTGAGTAAAAAACCGGCATTCACCGTAAAGCGCAAAATACCTTTTGAAACCGTGGAGAAATTTAGGATACGCATCTTCATCGCATAAATAGCCGTCTGGCTTCCTGTTACCTTCTTCCAGCGGATACGCTGCAATCCTAAAGCACGGATCACCAACCGAAACCGCATGTTTTCCTGCACCACATTTCCCAGATCGCTTTCCGCATGTTTCAGTTCCTGATTCATCTTTTTCAGGCGTCGAAAATACAATTTAGAAAATACAATTACCGGAGAAATACACAGGATCAGCACGGCCAACATCGGATCCATAATCCACAAAAAACCAAAAGCCGAGAGCAACCGTAAAACGGTGATTATGGCATCTACGGCCGTCGTACCGATCATCTGTACCACTTCCTGACAATCCGTATTGACCCGTATCATGATATCGCCCGTATGCCAGTTTTTCACGAGTGCCCATGTCGCTCGCATTTGCGCATCGACCACATCCTGCTGCAAACGGACCAACATCCGAGCCCGCATGCGTTCGTTCACCCAGGAAGCATATAAACTGGCTCCTTGCCCCCCTAGTACGCTCCATATCGCCAGCCATAACGACCGTTTCATCAGCGCGGTATCGCCAGCAATAGCATAATCGATCGCATATTTCGAATAATAGATAAACAGCAAGGACAACCCTAAAGCCAGCAATTCGGCCAAAAAATAAAGCAACAAAGCACCCCGATAGGGCTTCGAGAAAGCCCATGCCCATTTGAGTTGATACGTTAATTTATGTTCCAATTTACACTACCATCTACGTCTTATGGCTACGACAGCCCGCCTCGGGAAGCGCAGGTAATACCATAATAGGCCTACATATTTATTAAATGTACGGGAAACAGGCAAGATTTTTCCTGCACGTCGTGCTTCGAATAGCACCGCTAACAGATCTGCCGCATCAATCTTTTCTATCTGCACGAGATTATTATCTCCGGCCAACCAAAACATATCCGCTTCCTTTCGCACGACACGGTGCAACACATAGCGCTGCCCCCATTTTGCCAGCACGATATCGCCAATTGCAATCTCCGCGTCCTTTGCCGTTTGCAAAAGCACCTCATCTTTCTCTCGCAAAAAAGGCTCCATGCTCTTACCCACCACCGGTATACACACCCGGTCACCTAGATCGAGTCGATCCTTTACCACGGAAAAGAAACTTTCATTTTCGATCTTGACAACCTGCTGATGTTTCGTATCCATTTGTTCGTTATTAACGGGAAACTAACCGTACTAAATAGCGTAAAGTAACATCGAGCGGTGCATCTTTTAGCAACACCTTATTTTCCCCATCCAATAAAAAGATAGTTGGATAAGCCCGTATATTATATAAGCCTTCATTGATGACATCCCCTTTTTCATCCCAACCATTGGTCCAGTTATCCGGTATCCGTTTTTGATACGCTTTCCAACTATCCCTATCCGGATGTAAACTTACCGATACAATGTCTAAAAAGCCATTCTCAATACAATTATTGACAGCGGGTGTTTGTGCTAAATCTTGCATTATAGCCGCACAGTGCGTGCACATCGGATCATAAAACACGAGCATTTTATACGGCTTTATTCCTTCGTGCATCGTGCGGTATTTTCCATCTTTGGCCAAATACTGGAAATCCGTTGCCACGGTTCCCACCCGATTCTTCCGCACGAGCTCCAGCAGCATGGTATACTTTTCTCTTTCGGCTTCCTGCAAAGTATCATCTGCCGCAAGATAGTTCAACACCTGTTCATAATACCCTTCGTTTCGCATGGGCGAGTTGGGATCGTACAGGTAGTGATTATATTTATCCAAAAAATAGCTGAAGGTACTAGGCTCCACCGATGCTTTTTTCAGCATACGATGCACTGCAATTTGTACAACCGTATCGGGTACAGTCGGAAACAGTGCAATAAAGTCGACTAACTTCTGCTCCCGATCATCCAGATTCGTCGCCTCTGTCCTTGCCTTAAAATTAAAACCGTCCCAATAGTTAAGCAGGCGTTTTGCAGGAATGGAAGCCATTATTTCCGTCTCCGAATTTACGCCGCCATTTTGCACAGATTGCCCCTCCCTTGGATTCCCACAGGAAATTCCCATCAACAGGATCGCTAATGCCCCGTATAGCCACCCCCTTTGTAGAAACACTAAATTCATAACTTGGTGAATTTTTGGTCAAGTTAGGTTTTTATGCGTAATTACGCAAACAAAAAAGGCCATCCGATATTTTGGATGACCTTTTCATTCATAAAACTATTGTATTGCTATTGCTAAACTCGTTTTAAAACAAATTAGTTTGCACGTACACAACGAACGTTTTTCAATGTTGTACTTAGTACATCAATACCCAATGCGGAAACTCCGTTCAACAATTCTGCAGTCTTTCTTGCAGGAATGTAATTTGCCCCAATTAATGGATCAACCGGTATTGCGATGTAACCCCAAGTTCCAGCACCAACAAGACCTAAAAGATCCAATGCTTGATCGTGCGTCCATAATGCTGTTAAATCGCCGTAGCTATCCAACACATTTATCCCCAGGTCAAGTACACTCTGGTCTAACAAACTAACAGAGAGATCGTTCAAGCCTAAACCAAGCAATCCGCCGCCATTGCCAAGTTGTGTAAGTGCCGTCACACTGTTGATGTGCCCATTGAAGTAGAAACGTAAATTATTGCCTTCATCGCCAAACACATCAGCACCTCCCGGAGATGTAGCAGTATACTGTACATAATTACTTCCAAGGGCAGCATTCGGGGCACCTGGCAGTTGAATGACAGCTCCAAGCAAACTACCTAATACATTTGATAACGTACCTGAGCTATTAATCATGTTATTGAAATCTTCGTTAGCCGGTTGCTTCCAAAGGCCTGCTGGATAAACAAGTGCACAAGGGTCACCTTCGGTCGCCGCTGTAGCGAATGTTCCTGGAACTGTTCCTCCAAATCCGAAATAACCATCTGCGCGAGCCGTTTGTCCATTAGTAGCATAAAAAGCATAGTTACGAAGTGCATCACCTGTATTTCTGTAATACAAGTTTGAACGTCCCCATCTCACCGTTCTTCCACCGTAAGTAGTTGTTAACGGAGATTCCACCACATTCAACAATATATGGTGACTCTTGCCCATTTCCGGCGTTACATTTGTTTGCATAGTGGCTCCATCAGCGAAATAGGTTCGCGGCAAATTACCATCTGCGTGGCTGATAGCCAATCCCTGTACACTCACGTCAATAGTCTGCTGCGCTGTGCCGGCTGTATATACGTAAGCAATCTTCGCATCGTCGTAGGCCGGATCCACGTTCTCAAAATCAGCATACGTCAGGGTCAGTGGCGAAGCTGAGCCCGCAGTCACTTCACCGGTTAATAAGTTTATGTCGCCAGTTGTTAGCTCTATACCTGTCACCTCTACAGCAGGTGTTCCCGATATCTCACCAAAAACACCAATGGTGTTTAACTCAACACCAATACGGGAGAATACGTGATCGAACATAATACCGATTGTCGGATCCGTTGCCAAGTCAACTGTTCCAGAAGCATACAAAACATCTGTATTTTCTGGTAAGCCGATGGATGCAGTGCTTGGGTTTACTTCCGGTGTCTCAACATCGCTGCTATACGAAAGCGCTACCCACGTATAGCTTTTTGTAAGATCCAAGCCTTCAATTGTGCCCACTGTACCTGATTCCAGTTCGGCAGAAGTAACAAACGTGTTTCCGTCATATATATACACGACATATTTTACTCCAGCAGCCACTTCCTCTGCCATTTTCAATCCAGCATTAGCTGCAAGACCATTTTTCATTCTTCTGACAGCGACATTCGTTTCTTTAACAGGCAACTTATTACCTATCGAAACGGCCATATCCACATCGGCAAATTCGTATACCGTTGGTGTTTCAACCGAACCAGCATTAGCTTTCGCTACATTTGAAGATCCCGCTTTTGATTTTAAGGAAGCGTCCGTATCACCGTTATTGATTCCTAATACCGAGATCGTCAAGTTGTCACCTTTAGGTGCCACCTCTTCCGTCGGTGTTGTTTCTTTAGAGCAACTTGTCATAAGTGCTCCCGGAAGTGCAAGCATGGCCATTACCACCACCCAATTTGCACGTTTAAATCGTATAAAGTTCATTTTTTCGTTATTTCTTATTAATAATTATGTTACTATTAAGTACTATTGGGTTAGTTCCCTTCCCAGTTACCTCCACCTGGAGTACCTTCTCCCCAATCATTCGATCCCGGTGTAGTACCTGGTGCAGCAGCTCCTGAACCACCAGCAATACCTTCTTCCATTTCAATTTGCACCACCTCTAAGGCGGGCGATACATACTTCATTTTTTTAATTGTTTTCATTGTTATATTATTTTAATTGTGATTGTTGGTTATTGATTACCGTTTTTCTTCATGATTAATCGACTAGAAATACTACGTGAAAATTAAAGAAAGAATAACCCCTTCATTTTGACGGAACACATAGGCGTTACCAAGAAAAGACCTCCTTTTTAAGGGCCAGATAGTATAATTTTTCATAAACTCGGCAGTTAATTAACAACAAAATTGTAACATAAATACTACAAAATCATCATATAAACTTCATAAAACTACATAATAGCAATAAAACAAACAAAGAAATAACATGTTTTTTGTTTTGTTAAACCGCAAACATCACCTCAAAGACCTATATAATAGGCTTTAAAGCAACAAAAACACAACAAACGGAAGGTTTATTTTGTTTGCAAATTTTTCACATTTTTGTAGCTGACAGGCTACAAGCAAGAAGCAATTGCAAAAAACAAGACTGTGGAAAGACCTTTGGAGGCATCAAAAAAACGTAAGTAAAACGTAAAATCAGGATATTAAATCCGAGATCTTCGGGAAGAAAGAAAAGCGTCCAGCCGTGCAGTAATGCGTCGGATCGGGAAAAAGACCGCTTCTTGGGGAGCGTAAGGTAAATAGCGCCACATATTTTGCCACATACGGCGGGCACCATCCGGATGGACAGAAACAAAAGATGCTTTTCCACCCACATACCGTTCATCATGAACGCCAAAATTGCCGGAGAGCCATATCTCATCCATCATCCAGTCCGCCCGAAGCTTATCGGGGTAAGAAAACGGCAGATCTGCTTTTGGCAAACCTAGATAGTTGACCAATATATAGTGCAAGAGATGCATCCATTTCAACACACCTATCTTCTTATACATCCGGCGCAATTTCTCTGAGTCAATCTGATCTCGATAAGCGTGATATAAGATAGCCGCGTCACAGATTTGCCGAAGCCCGATCCCCACGCCTAATAGGTGTTTTAGGATATGCACATTAACCTGCAATACCTGTAATTCAGGTGCGAGCAGGCTGACGGACTGTCCCTCGATCAGTAGAGATTGCTGTTTCGTCTTATATTTGTTTTCCAGCTTTTTCAAATAAGCTATCTTAAAAGGGCTGCGGACATCAAATATTTTTCGTTGGTGCTCAATCGGGATCCCCTTCCAACCATAGTCGCAGCAAAAGGTCATAACGGCATTTACCTTTACGCCCTTCTCCCGCACCAGCTGTAACGCCCGGTTGTATCCATTCTCTTCAAAATGCCAATCGATATCCCCAGACACGCGGTGCGTAGGATGGCGATAACAGGTTGCTACACCTTGTCCCTTGAGTAAAATGGGCTTTACACCCTGCTGGACGAAATACGCATATTGGTCGGCTATTATCTCATTCATCTGCGTATTATGACGCTCTATCTGGTCCACCCGTACCGCCCATTTCATACGCAACGCCCGATGCGGCAACTGCTCTTCTGGCATCAACGGGAAAGCATCGAACAAGATCCCTTCCAAGGTATGGTTTTGTGCATAGCGATACAGCACAGACCAATCTTCGTCAGACAAAGGTCTTTCCAATGCAAGCTCGCCTTTACCCCACAAACCCATGCGCAACAACTGAAAAAATACGTCTTTTAGGTGATCCTTCATGCTATTTATCTGGTACAAAGTCGCTACAATAACGACGAGCTAATATAGAAATTTTTATCCTAAATCTATTATAAACACATCTTCACACAAACTTAACATTAAGGATAAGCGAATACGTTAGATTTGTCGGCACATCAATCTTTGCTGCTGTGAAATCGCATTCAGATCGAGAACTTTGGAACCTACTACAAGGAGGAAACCAAAAAGCTTTCGAAGCTTTATACCACCGCTACGCCCGATTGCTGTACCACGAAGTCAGTAAGCGTATTGATTCTTTAGAGAAAGTGGACGACCTCATCCAAGATATTTTTCTATCCCTTTGGGAAAAACGAGAAGTTTACCAACCCCAAGGCGATATTTATCCCTATTTATACGGCATGGCCGTCAACCGGGTGCTCCATTATTACCGCAGCAACCGTATTCATCCGAAGTTTGTAGCGTTGTGGGAGAATCTTCCACAAGATCTCGATGCACTCGAAGAATTACCCAGCGCCTTTCAACGAGCTCATCGTGAGGAACTCGAAACCCTTGTGGATCAAACTATTGGATCCCTCCCTCCCCGTATGCATCAAGTATATCGACTTCGGTACGAGGAAAACAAAACAATAGCTGAAATTGCCACCCTGCTATCAATCTCACCCCACACCGTCCACAACCAGCTCAAGACCATCCGCAAGCGTTTTGCCGATTCCATACGAAACAGTAGCTTCCTCCTCTCTATTAACATCATATTAAGTATATTATTAAATCATTAAATCCTAAAACACCAATAGCCGAAAAGCACTTTTCTGTTCCTATATATTTAGCAGCCTCGCAAACGTAGCCGCAGTAAAAAAACAGAAAAGTGAAAGAAGATATTCAACAGATTCTTGAAAAATACAGCCAGAACGCCTGCACCGAAGAAGAATTACAGCGTCTGGAAGCCTGGTTTCTCGAAACGGGTCGCGGCAAACCCGGCGTCCTGGCAAACGACGCGCGGTTAGAACGTATCCTGAATCGTGTGCGATCCTCACCGCGTTTTGACACCCTGGTCAGCCCATCAAGCACCAAGCCTTCCCGTCTGAAGCGGCTTTGGGCAAGCACATCGATCTCGGCAGCGCTCTTACTCCTCGGTATTGGGCTCGCCTTGTATTGGTTACAATCCCCCATGCCAACAGACGAACACGCCGTGGTCGATATTGCCGCCGGCGAAGAGAAAGCCATCCTGACCCTAGCCGACGGGAGAAAGATCACCCTCGACGGCAGTGCCCAAGGCACCCTTGTACAAGAAAACGGGATGACTATCCAAAAAAATGCCGATAATATCCTGACGTACACGCTGCAAGAGACGGATGACCAAGAGATAAATACACTTACCTATCATACGATCGAGACCCCACGCGGTGGAGAATATCAGGTGGTGTTATCCGACGGAACTATCGTCTGGCTCAATGCCGAGTCATCCCTAACCTTTCCTTCCCGTTTTTCCACCAGCAGTCGCGAGGTCAGCATGCGTGGAGAAGCCTATTTCTCCGTTGTTCGTCAAGAGCAAACAACCGGCAGGCACATCCCCTTTATTGTGGATACCGACCAGCAGCGTATCGAAGTATTGGGCACCGAATTTAATGTAAATAGCTACCCCGATCGATCTCGACAACGGACAACACTCGTAGAAGGATCTGTCCGGGTCATCTCGCGCAACAACAACCAGCAAATGGTTCTTAAACCGGGTCAACAAGCTCGAATCGGTTCAACCATGGAAATTATCCAAGCCGATCTAGAAAAAGAAATCGCTTGGAAACACGGCGACTTTATCTTCAAAAACGATCAGTTGCCCGATATCCTCCAGCAAGTAGCGCGCTGGTACAATATTTCCGTAAGCTATCCCGAACACCTCGCCGAACTTCGGTATAGCGGCATGGTATCTCGGCAACGGTCATTATCTGCTATCGTTGCGATGCTGGAATCAACAGGCAAAATCAAAGTAAACATCAAAGAAAGGAGGGTCATGATCGAATAAGACGACTAGCATAGCATCCTAAATACGATATATAAAAAGCGGGAAATGCCGTCACATCTCCCGCAATAAAGTAAGTTATTTCAAACTAAAACAAAAAAAATAGCATAAAACAACTCTTCAAAGTTATGAAATTTAAACAATTCGTACGTGCAGCAACTGCGATCATATGCAGCAGTTGCTTGACGTTGCAAGTCTATGCCGCAGACATTGATCGCACGTTGACCATCCACGCGACTAATCGGGCGATTACCGATGTTCTTCGAGAAGTTCGCAAGCAGTCCGGATACGACTTCTTCTACGACGCCGACTTATTCAAAGGCGTAGCCCCGATAAGCTTGACCTTACAGAACGCAGATATCCGGGAAGCCTTGGATCGTTGTCTCTTGAACACCGGTTTGGTCTACACGATCAACAACAAAATCATCACCATCAGCAAGGGCGCCACAAAAAGCATGAACACAGCGGCAAACCGCCGTGCCCGTGTCCAACAATCCGGCACCATCAGCGGAATGGTCACCAGCGGCAACACCCCTCTATCCGGCGCCACCGTCCGGATCGTCGAATTAAACCGCAGTACCATGACCAACGCAGACGGCCGATTTACGCTGGAGATCCCCACGGGCCAATATACCGTTGAAGTAAGTTATGTCGCCCACGACCGTTATCAACAAAGCGGCGTACAAGTTCAGCCCGAGGCCACAAGCACCCTCAACATTAACCTCGTGGAAACCATTGGTGCGATGGAAGAAGTCGTCGTTACAGCTCTGGGTATCAAACGAGAAGAAAAAGAAATTGGTTACGCGCAGCAAACCATCCATGCCGAAGAACTCTCTACCGCCGTTGCAAACACGTGGTCTGACGGATTAAAAGGCAAAGTAGCCGGTTTGAACATGACCTCCGGGAACACCGGCCCCATCAACTCACAAAATATCCAGCTCCGCGGAAACACATCGCTTGATCCCGGGGGAAACGCCGCCCTCATCGTCGTGGATGGCGTACCGATGAATCAAGAGACCACGGCATATGGCAACAATGTAGGCGCTGCATACGGCACGGAAGCACCCGTGGATTACGGAAACGCCATTTCCGAACTCAAGCAAGAAGATATCGAGAGCGTCAGTGTGCTAAAAGGTCCCTCGGCAGCGGCTCTTTACGGATCCCGTGCAGCCAATGGCGCGTTGATCATCACGACCAAGTCCGGTGCCAAAAAACAAAAACTAGGTGTTGGGTTTAATTCTACCGCCCTCTTCGATCAGATCACCAACTGGCCGAACTACCAGTACGAATACGGATCAGGCAATATGTTGGCCCGTGACCCCAATGGCAATCACTATTATTCCTGGGGTGACTCCGAAGACGGACCCAGTACCAATACGCCGGCAGCTTTCGGCCCTAAATTCGACGGTCAATATTTCTACCAGTACGACCCAGCAACCCAACAACAAGGCACCGAGCGTACCCTTTGGCGACCGTACAAAAATAATATGAAAGATTTTTACCGGTTAGGACAGACGTACGAAAATGCGCTGACCCTACAAGGCGGCGATTCCAAAGGTTCGATGCGGCTCAGCTTATCGCGCACCGATAACGCCTATATTGCTCCCAATACCGGTTTTAACCGCAACACGGTGTCCTTCAACGGAAATTATCAGATCAGCGAACGAATCAAGCTATCTTCCGTACTCAATTACAACAACCGTAACAGCGACAACCTCCCCGGTTTCGGAATGAGTAATGGATCATTGGGCTACTTCATGATGTTCCTCCTACCGAATGTCGATACCGAATGGTATAAGCCCATCTGGGAAAATGGAAAAGAAAACTTACAACAACTCAATCCGTTTTCGGCCTGGTCTACAAACCCTTACTTCCTGATGCATGTCGACACCAACCCCCTTAAAAGCAACCAGCTGGTTGGCAATGTACGCGCTGACTTAAAGATTACAGACAATCTGGAATTTATGGGACGTCTCTCCCTAAACTCCCTCACTCAATTGCGGGAAACACAGCGGGGCTATTCGACACCTAAACACCTTCGCGGCTATTACGGCCGACAAGACGTATCGAGCCAGGAGATCAATGCCGACTTCTTGATGACGTATAAAAATAGCTTTTCGGACGACTTTAACTATTCCATCATGGGTGGCGCCAGTAAGATGGCTTACGACCACCACAACGTGATGTCATCGATCGATGCGCTGATCGTACCGGGCGTTTATACCTTAGCCAACGGTGTGAACAACCCATTGGTCAAGACCAACGATTTGCGAAAACAGATCAACAGTACCTACGGGATGTTCTCCCTTTCGTGGCAAGACAAAGTGTTTTTGGATATAACCGGGCGGAATGACTGGTCTAGCACACTACCCAAGAACAACAACTCCTACTTTTATCCATCGGTCAGCACCAGCGTGATCGTATCCGATTTAATACAATTACCCAAATCGATCGACTTCCTGAAGTACCGCTTATCCTACGCCAAGGTTGGTAGCGATGCCAAAGCGTACCAGATATCCAAATACTACAGCCAAAGTAGTTTCGCCAGTTCGGCCATCGTCCCTACCGTGATGTTCAATAGTGACCTCAAGCCGGAAATCACCTCCAGCTGGGAAACCGGATTTGATTTACGATTCTTTCAAAACCGGCTCGGCATCGACGCGACGTATTACATGTCGACCACCGAAAACCAAATTTTATCCCTGCCAAATGATATTGTTTCGGGCTACAGCAGTCGTGTGATCAACGCCGGCGAAGTTCGCAACCGCGGCGTCGAGCTGGTGCTAAACGGCACACCGATCAAGCGCGCAGACTTTGACTGGGTCGTCTCGGCCAACTGGGCATTGAACCACAATGAAATATTAACGCTCAACGATAATTTAGAAAGACAAACGCTAGCACAAGTATGGCAAGGTCACTTGATCGCTACCAAAGGAGGGCGTACCAGTGATTTATACGGAACCAAGTTTGTCCGTGATGAGGCTGGCAATCAGGTTTTCGAAAACGGCATTCCGGTACGGACGACCACCCAGGAATACCTGGGCAATACCGCTCCTGATTGGCGTGCCGGCCTAACCAATACTTTCCGCTATAAAGATTTTCGGTTTAGCTTCACCCTCGACGGGCAACTTGGCGGTGTCATTTACTCCGGAACCTACAACCGTGCATCGTGGGATGGTTTCACCACCAACACGATCCCCGGTCGGGATGAAGGATTTATCATTGGGGAGGGCGTCATGCAAAATGCCGACGGCACCTATTCACCCAATACCGTAGAAGCCAACCCGCAATCGTACTACAACCAGTACCACCAAACAACCGAGGCCGGTGTCTTCGATGCCAGCTTTATCAAGTTACGCGAAATGTCATTGACCTATACGTTTCCAAAGCATATCACCAAGTCGTTGCGCATGAACAACCTGTCCATGACGGTGTTCGGCCGAAATCTAGCTGTCTTTGACCGCTTCCCATTCTGGGATCCCGAAGGAGGCACGATGAATGGAACCGTATTTGTACCCGGGTTGGAAATGGCACCGATGCCGTACACGTCCACCTATGGAGCCACGTTTAAATTTGACTTTTAACGAAAAAAGAATATGCACATGAAAACAAAAATAAAAACACTCGTATTAGGCGCGCTCTGCTTCGGTGCTTCCAGCTGTACGCATAATTTCGAGGAAATCAACAAGAACCCGAACCTCATCGACCAAATCAGTCCCGGCACGTTGGTCAACGAGATTATCTATAACATGGCCGCGAACAACGTGACCAACCACTACAACGTCAACTGCCAGCTGATGCAGGTACAGTTGCCTTATCCTGCATATTATGGAGGTGTCCAACGCTACCAGATTTTAGAGACCACCGGCGATTCCCAGTGGAACGCTGCCTACCGTTGGGCTAAGAACGTCGACGAGATGCGCCAGTCGGCCGAAGCCGAAGGGGCCAACAACTACTTGGCGATAGCCCTTACCCTGAATGCCTGGATCTATTCCAACCTCACGGATACCTTTGGAGACATCCCCTTTACGGAAGCTTCTAAGGCAGAAGAAGGTATTATTCAAGCTGCATACGATAAGCAAGAGGCCATCTACCCACAGTTACTTGCCGATCTCGAGACAGCCAATAGCCTATATGACCACGACGTAGACATGGTTTTCGGAACCGATATCTTATTTGGAAACAGCAGCGAACTTTGGCAGAAGTTCACCAATTCGCTGCGTCTTCGCCTGCTGTTACGGGTGTCCGATGTACGTCCAACGGCTTACGAAGAACTCAAAGCCATTCTCAACGATCCGGCAGGCAATCCCATCATTGCCCAAGCTTCTGAATCGGCGATCTTGCAGGTTACCGGGATTACCCCCAACCTTTCGCCGTGGTCACGTCCGTTGGATTTCAGTAACCAACACGCCGTAGGCGAATTCTTTATCGAAACATTGAACGCACTAGAAGATCCACGACGCCCCTTCTACGTTGGGAAAGCCCGGCGAGAAACCATCGATATCGGTTACAAAGGTATTCCGAGTGGTTACGACAATGAGAATTTCAACTATTCACCCTCCTATATGAACAACCAGCAGGTTGTACCGCCGATGATCATTCCTATCCTGACCTATGCGGAAGTCGAGTTCATTCAGGCCGAACTTGCGCAGAAAGGCCATTGGAACGATGGTGAGACACATTTTAAAGAAGGTATACGCGCGGCTATCGAGCGCTGGACGAAAACCGCTCTTTCCGCGAGCTATTTTGAACAGGAGCTCGCGCAATACGACGGCACATTGGAACGGATTATGCTGCATAAATACTTAGCTTTGTATTTTACCGACAATCAGCAATGGGCAGAACAGCGTCGTACCGGTTACCCGATACTACCCACAACAAGCGCGATGCTGAATGACGGCAAACTGCCCTCTCGACTATTGTATCCGAGCTTGCAGCCCGTTTACAATCCGGCAAACTACGAGGCAGCCGCAGCCGGTATGGGCGGTGATGACATTAATTCAAAAGTATGGTGGGACATTCATTAAATTATAAAAGATGAAAAAAATCAGTTTCTTGCTGGTGCTGGCCACCATTGGCCTCACCCTAAGCGCTTTCCTTATAAAGTCCGCAGAAAAAACGCAATTCCGCGTAGCGACCTATAATATCCGTTACGCGGCACAAATGGACGAAGAAAGTGGGAATGGCTGGGATATCCGTAAGGGGCCCTTGGCCTCCCTCATCCAACGTCATGCATTCGATCTAGTGGGCACGCAAGAGGGCAGAGGAAATCAGATGAACGACCTCAAAACCATGCTCCCAGAATTCGAACAGATCCTGCACCCTTATGGCAATGATGATCACCACAACCTAGGCATTTTATACAAAGGCGATTTATTTGAGCCACTGGATCAAGGCGTGTTCTGGCTGAGCGAGACACCCGATACAGCCAGTATAGGCTGGGACGCAACCGATCGTCGGATCTGCCAATGGGCGAAATTCCGGCACAAAACTTCCGGCAAAGAATTCTTCTTCTTTAACACCCACTTTTACTGGCGTAAAGAAATTGCTCGCCGTCAATCCGGCCCCTTGATCGCTGCGAAAATCAAAGAGATTGCCGGAGATACTCCGGCGATGATTACCGGTGATTTCAACTCCCGTCCGGAGACAGCGCAGATTAGGGATATCTTGGCAAACCTTAAAGATGCTTACGATGCGACCGAATCGCCCCGTAAAGGCGTCGAGGGTACTGGCTTCAAAGGCGGGGTCTTCCAAGGCACTCCCGGCGGCCGCATCGACTACATCTTTGTGAGTCCACAAGTTCGCGTATTGGGCTACGAGGTGCTCTCTGATGTATATAACGGCGACCGTTACCCTTCCGATCACCTTCCCGTTACCAGCACTGTCGTCTTGTAACGTTATGCTATAACAAAACAAACCGGGGACGCTTTATCTTCGCGTCCCCGGTTTTTTATTCTATTTCGACCCGTAACTCATAGTCACCCGTATACGGATTTTCAGCCATCATACTTTCGGCAATGATCACCTGGTAGGTTCCTAATTGATCGAAATACGCTTCGTACGTTTTGCCGAACGGTCCATCCATTTCCCCATCAGGCATCACCAGCTGATTGATCCGGATATTTCCTGAGTCGCTGGGCAGCAAGAGCTTCATCCGCACGAAAGACGGCTTCTGGATTTCGAAAGAAATCGTATCCTTTTTCCCCAGTACCTTCTCCCGTTTGAAGTCCAACGGCTTATTCTCCGTGGGAACCTCATATTCCAGGAGATCCTCTACGGTCTCTTCCACCTTCCTTTCCTCCTGAGGGGATTGGCAACCCGCCACTAAACAGAACAAAAAAAGCAAGAGTAGCGTACTATATGTTATTAACATCTTCATAAAAAGAGAACCCGCGATGTTTTAATTTGTTTGTAAAAAACTATTGTTCGAACTTGAGGTTATATATAGCATATTAAAGATCAACTATGAACACCTCTACATTCACCCGTTTGCAAAACCATCCGAATAAGGGTATGTTTGCACGCATCACAGAAGATTTATTATTATGTCAATAAAAGCGAGCAGAAAAGATCCCGTTACTAATTTCTTAGGGCTGGTCGTAAACAAAACCGTTTTTTTGGCCTCTATTGCCGTCATCATCGTCGCGATTGGCGGCACGCTCGTATTTCAAGAGCAGGCCGATTACTATTTCGGAATCGCGCAAAGTTATGTATCCGCGCATGGCGGTTGGGTATACACGCTGGGCGTCAATATATTTATCATTTTTTGCCTATACATGGCTTTCGGGAAGTATGGCTCCATCCGGTTGGGTGGAAAGGACGCCAAACCGGAATTTAACCTCACCGCATGGTTTGCCATGCTCTTTAGTACCGGTATTGGTAACGGATTGGTGCTGTTCAGTATAGCCGATCCCGTACGGGACTTTTTGAATCCGCCACGGCTTGCCGGCGAGAACCCCACACTCATTGCCCAAGAAGCGCTCAATTTTTCCTTCCTGCATCACGGCATTCACGGCTGGGCCATCTACTCGGTCGTCGGCCTATCCTTGGCCTACTTCACCTTTAACCGGAAAATGCCGCTGACGTTACGTTCCGCGTTTTATCCCATTCTAGGAAACCGCATATACGGTTGGATGGGCGATATGATCGATGTCATGGCGGTACTTACCACCCTCTTTGGTCTGGCTACCACGATCGGGTTTGGCGTGGGACAGATCAACTCCGGGTTAACAAACGTGTTTGGTGTCCCCACATCCCTCTTTTATCAAGTGCTGATCATTGTCGGCATTACCCTCATTGCAACCCTATCCGCCTTCAGCGGGCTCAATAAAGGCATTAAATTCCTAAGTGTACTCAACGTGCGTGTCGCCCTGATCATCTTTATTCTCGTACTGATACTAGGCCCCACCACATTTATTCTGAAAGCATACATACAGAATATCGGGAGCTATCTCACGAACTTTGTGCAGATGTCTACCTGGACCGAATCCCTGCAGGATACCGACTGGCAAAAGATACGCACGATTATGTACTGGGGATGGTGGATATCTTGGTCGCCTTTTGTGGGTACCTTTATCGCCCGGATTTCACGGGGACGCACCATCAAAGAATTTATACTCTGCGTATTGATCTTACCATCTTTAGTCACTATACTTTGGTTTACGGCCTTTGGTGGCACGACCATGAAAGATATTTTGGCGGGCGATACCGCACTCATCGATGCCGTAAACGCCGATATCTCTACCGCACTCTACGTATTCTTCGAAAAATTCCCTTTCGCTATCCTATTGAAAATACTTGGCCTCATCCTGATTATCAGCTTTATCATCACCTCGGCGGATTCCGGTGCTTTGGTGGTGGACAGCATTACGTCCAGCGGTGCAAAAACCCCCGCTTTCCAACGTATCATCTGGGCTGTGGCTACGGGTGTCGTTGCAGCCGTGCTCATGTATGGAGGCGGGTTGAATGCCCTACAGACCGCGGTCACGATCTCCGGGCTGCCCTTTGCCATCCTGCTGGTCATGATGTGTTTCTCCTTGCTCTCCGGATTACAAGAAGATTATCAAAAGGACGAACGCAAAAAGTTACTCACCGAAAAAGAATCCTATCAAAAAAATTTACTGGACTTAGTCAATAAAGAGCGAGAAGAGCGCCAACAGAAAAAGAAGGCAACCCCTCCTCCTGCTGACGATAATACCCTCAAGAAAGATGAACAAGAATAATACGCTCGATAAAAACTTGAATATACTGGTGGCCTTGGATCTAACGGAAATGGACGCCGTACTGTTGCGCTATGTTAGCTTTTTGAACAGCATATTCTCCATTCAGCACATATACTTTGCTCATAATATCAAACAGTCTGTGTTGAACAAGTTATACGAAGATATCATTGGTGAAGACATACACATTGACCTGATCGTAGAAGAAGAGTTAAAACGAAGTATTGCACAGCATTACGACGGTAGCGCAAGCCATTCCCTGATCGTGACCAGCGAACAACATACCGAGAGTGCATTGACCGATATAGCCAAGGATCACGATATTGATGTGGTGGTGGCCGGCGATAAAACGGAGCTGAAAGGAACGGGTGGCCTACCCCAAAAGCTCGTACGTATGCTGAACACCCATTTGCTACTTGTTCCTGAAGGTTCTCGGCTAGCACTCCATAAAATATTGGCACCAACCGATTTCAGTAGTAACTCCATTCAAGCCATGCAGGCCGCACTGCTCATTTCCGGACAGACGAAAGGCGTAGTTGATGCACTCCATGTGTACGGCATCCCTTCGTTCTACTTTCCTTATATCGACCGGGAAAAAGCACAGGAGCAGGCCAAGAAACATCTACACATCCGTTTCTCCGAGCTGCAGAAGAAACATGCGCTACCCGTAGACATTCGGTTCAACTACGTCGATAAGAAAGAGTATTCCGTTGTGGAGGTCATTCAACGCGAAGCCGACAAAGGCGCTTTTGATCTGATTGTGATCTCTGCCCGAGGGGCAAACAATCTAACCCGTCTTTTCATAGGTAGCACAACGAATGATCTCATCTTGAGCAATCAGACCATGCCCATCCTCGTGATTAAAAAAAGGTGATGTGGATTTCGTGAATATAGGTCATTTTATGTAAGTTTGCTATTCAATTTCACATAAAAAGCGTACATGGAGCCAGAGAAGGAAGAGCTGTCGGTATTTATAGCAAGGTTTAATCAAGCACTCAAGCGGGTGTTTCATGAACAACAAGACATCAATGAGTTAAGCCACGACCGAGGACTACCGCCGCATGTATGGCGTGACATCATGGATACGCATCCGCTTGCTGTAGCGGTTCCTTCGGAATACGGTGGCCGGGGCAGCGTGGTTAAAGAATGTTTGAGCATACTTTCCGCAGCGTCGTACGAATCACTTCCTTTGTCGCTGACGTTTGGCATCAATATCGCGCTGTTTTTGGAACCACTGGCCAAATATGGCGACAACAAAATAAAAGAAAAAATATTTCCGGAATTCTTATCGGGACACCGAATGGGTGGACTCATGATTACCGAGCCGGCATACGGAAGCGATGCGTTGAATATGCGGACTTCCTACCGCAGCATAGACGAAGGCTATGCGATCCAGGGACGGAAACACTGGCAAGGATTAACCGGCCAGGCCGACTATTGGTTGGTAGCCGCTAGAAAAGAGTTGGGAGACGGTGAGCTTGCTCGAGACGTCGACTTTTTCGTCACCAATAACGCCGACGCGAAACAACGTATTACCGTAGAAAAGCTATACAGCAACCTCGGGTTATACATGATTCCTTATGGCATGAACCTGATCGATGTAGAAGTTCCCAACTATCAGCGCCTACAACCGGAAAGTACCGGCATTAAGATGATGTTGGATATCTTGCACCGCAGCCGACTACAATTCCCAGGCATGGGAATGGGCTTTATCAAGCGTATGCTGGACGAAGCACTCCAACATTGCACCACCCGTATGGTGGGCACAGGAAACCTTTTGGCCTTAGACTCCGTACAATTTCAACTTTCGAGAATACAGACCGCTTTCACGATCTGTTCGGGTATGTGCGCCCGAAGCAGTGCGATCAGTGGTATCGAACATAACCTAGCCACCGAAGGCCTTGAAGCCAACAGCATGAAAGCGTTAGTGACCGATTTGATGCAAGAGTCCGCACAGCTCTGCTTACAGGTTTCGGGAGCCAACGGCTACAAAATCAGCCACATTGCCGGCAGAGGCATTGTGGATAGTAGGCCGTTCCAGATCTTCGAAGGATCGAACGAAATGTTGTATACCCAAATAGCAGAAATCGTTTTAAAACGGATGAAGCGACAAAAAGAAAGCTCCCTCTATCAATCACTGATTACCCTGCCGCAAACGGAAAGGGCAGCTCCTTATTTCCGAGAGCATCTGCAATTTACCGTGAGCGACAACTTGGTCCAGCGGAAATTAGTCGATTTGGGAAAAATAGTTGCCCGCATCGTCAACACACAATACGTAGTCGATATGCAGGAAAAAGGGTTCCGCAACGATTTAGTCGAAAACTGCCTCTATAATATGCAGCTTGATGTTGCGCAGCTAGCGTCCAACTTAACGCTTGGTCATCATGCGGAACTTGTCGTCGCTTACGAGGGCGAGAGCAACTGGTTGGACTTTAGTTTGTAGCCCAAGCCAGCACGACCCGTCCTAATCCAAAGAATACACGCCCCTCTTTATCGTAACGTGCGGTATAGACGACCGTAAAGGTTCCGTCTTTTTCCTCTATGGCGCCGAGTGGCGTACGCGTAGCGTGATCACCGGCATCCGCCCATAAGTTATCGTCGGATTGCACCTTTAACCGTGTTTCTTTATCCCAATGAACACCATCTGTCGAACGGCTGTAGGCAATCTCGTAATCCCCAAAGGAATCGAAGATCGCGAGATAACCTCCCGACTGGAGTTCGGTAACCTGCACGTTTTCGTTAAACTCTGGCGATATGGGAACGGGGTTATGACCTTCGGGCATCCGTGTCCACGGACCATTTAGCGTAGGTGCAGTAGCCATCCCTAAAGGCCAATCTCCCCGGGGGACGTGGTTGTGTCCGTCGTAAAAAGCGTACCATTTATCACCTACACGATAAGGGTTGAATGCCGCTACAGCCTGTTGCCCTTCCCAAGCCTGGCTGTTTTCATCGGGTTGTAGCACGATAGCCATGTCAGCGTAAGGACCTGCTATACCATCTATACCCGGAACGACGGATTTTGCTCGCCAGATACGCCCTTCATAATCGTTGGCTTCTATTTCCCCTTTCTCTTTGTCGCCCGCTCGGTAAGCCACGTAAAAGATATTCCATGCATTTTCTTCCTCGTTGAACTCCACACCCGTTACCCACACCTCCGAGCGTGGATTGAAAGGCGTTCGGCCAGGAATGCTCTCCACAATAGTCGATTTCCTTTTCCAGTTTATGGCATCCGCGCTGGTCCAGTAGGAGATGCGCATGTCCCGATGTGGTCGGTCAAACATTTCGTTGATGAACATATGGTAGGTGTCCCCCACTTTCACGACCTGTCCCGTTTCAAATCCAGATCTATTTCCGCTTGCAATAACGTCCGGATGCTGGTGATCAATGACGGGGCCTTCGTATATCTCCCGTACAACGAGCTGTTTCTTACCTTGTGCAAAAGCTGTTAAACAAAGTGCGTTTGCAATGAAGCAACCTACAGCGATACGTTTGCAAAGTGTGTTCATAGGGTATATAATGTTGTTATTTAACGAATATACAGCATACGAAACACACCACTGTACTGTAGCGTCCTGATCAACAAGTCAACTATACCAAAAGCCAAAGAGCTTAGGCTTACCGAAAAGGTAATCGCTATTTCTAAAGTACTGCACAATCGATATCCAGATTAGCCAGCTGGTCATAGCTATCGCCATATTTTTTTCGCAACCTTTGTTTGGCTTTTTTTATGGAATCCTGTCCTACGCCCAGCAGGTTGGACATCGCAAGATTGTTCAACCCTAACTTCTGTAAAAGAACAATTCGGAGCTGCGACTCGGTGATTCCAGTCAATTGCCGCGTTACGTGTTCGTAGAACGCGGGATATTCCATCAAGAACGTTGTCCGAAAACGCATCCAATTCTCCTCGGTCATCAAGTGCTCTTGCAGTAACTGTTCCAGCCGTTGGCGCTGATCCTGAGCATCGGTAGAGGTGGATTTCTGTAGTTGCGCCACCACCTCACTTAATTCTTGGATAGCGTTGTTTCGCTCATCAAGGAAAGTAACGTACGACTGAATCGTTTGCTGCGCCTGCGCGTATTTACTTTCCGATTTCACTTTCTCCAACTCAAAATTCACGACTGTGCGCTCGAACTTTAGCTGGTGTAACTTAAGAGCCTGCTTCTTTGACCGTCGGAGGAAGATAGCTATAACCGCCAATAAGATGCATATGGACAACAGCGCCCCACCTGTTACCTTCGATTGCTGCAGTTTAACCCGTTTGAGTAAGATATCGTTATGCGCGCGCGCCCGCTGCAGCTCGAGATTTACCTTCATCACCACTTCCTTCCCGTCCGTTTCTGCTAACCGGCTGTCGATTGTCTGCAAATGGCGATGCAGTTCTAATTGTCCATCGCGGTCGTCTAATGCCACAGCAATCGCCAGCTTTAATGTCGTAATCTCCTGTTCGAAACCCGTAAGATTTGTTTTCACAGCCGCATGTGCTTGTGCCTTATCCAGCAGCCATGTCGCTTCTTCCCATTCTTCACGATCGATGTAGATTTTTGCCAATCTGATTCGGGCGAACATAGCGTTGCGCTGGTCGCCATGCGTCTCCGATAATTGGATATCTTCCAACAACATGTGTTCGGCCTTCATCAGATCCTTTTCGTTCAACGCTAACTCGCCCAAAGCTTTCGCATAACGCACCGGATCCCGATCGCGCGCAGCTTCCTTCGAAAAGACAAAGTGCTGTATTGCCCGCTCTTCGTTACCCAAGCTCCGGTATTCGCTACCGAGCGCAAAATGTATAGTGGCATACGCCGAACTTGTCGTATCGACTAATAGCACCGCTTGTGAAAGATAATTCACCGCCATATCATGATCGCCAATATTGCCAAAAAAATACGCATTCTTGATCAAACAGTCTGTCGGATCGATCAACTGCGCCGGATTGGCCGTTATACCCCGTGAAGATTTCAAAAAATAAGGCAGTGCTTTCTCCAGTTTGGTGAGCTGATAGTAATAAAAGCCTATTTGGGTATTCGTCCAGATAGAAAGGCTCGGACTCTTCAGCTCGCGCGCAATGGAATCTACCGTTGCAAAAGCCGCTTCTACTTCCGAGAGAGGTTCCGTATGGGTAGACGCGACCCCTTGCAATCGACGAACCTCATCCATCACGTCTTCGATCGCTCTATCGGCCGACTTGCCAGACGTGAGAACGTCTCCACAGGCCGAAAGGAGCAAAATCATGACTGAAAAAAGAAATAGGTAGCGGTGTTTCATCTTCTCGATCAAGCCGCGAAGATACCATATTTTCTGGTATACGATAAAAAAAAGTCAAAAGAAGCCCTACGTCCAGGAGGCCTTTAATACTCCCGTTGGAATGTCCGGAAAGAAGACCGCAAACCAAAGGTAAAAATTGTCGAATGGTGGTAGTCACCACTGACCGTATTTTTATTGCGACGATCGATTAATCCCAATTCCCACCGCAGGTTATATTTTGGATTCATCACATAGGAAAAGCGGAGCTCGTTGTAAAAAAGATTGTTTACATTCCCCTGTCCTATATGGAAAGCATCGGCTGTTACTTCCTCTTTAAAGAGGTCTACGCCAACATTATCGGTGTCCGATGGATCAAGCCCATAACGCGCATACATCGTTTGCCCATATACTTCCCACCGGTTCCAACGATACGTGCCGATGCCCAACACCTCCCGGAAATTAGCCCCTCTGGGATGTGCTAACGCCTCCCCATTACTTGTATAATTAATCCGGTTGTTAGGGTGTTGATACGTATAAGGAGCTGCTTGATTATATTCCGCGGTCACATTCAAATTCGCGACGTCAAACAAATCATAGGTCTTTCCCCCCAATTGAAAAGCTGTCCGATGGTTGTCGCCACTTCCGAACCCAAATTTGGAGAGATCATCCGCATACAGTTGTCCATAGAAGATGTATTTTTTCCACGGCCGGTATTTCACATTTAAGCCCAGACCGCCGTTTGCTTTTCCACCTATACCCTGATTGTTCTGTGCCCATATTAAGGAGTGAAACAGTCCGATCGACAACTTTTCGCCAGCTAGGTAATCCACATATTGGAAAGCTCCATATTTGACACCATTTCCCAGTCGCGCTGAAAAAGGATCCTGCGCATCGGCGACACGTGGATTCCGTAGGTCATTCATGTATGCCCAGATGGAATGGTACTGCCAACGTCCAACCGTTCCCGAAAAGCGGGCATGCGTGAAATTGTAAGGATTATCCGATACTAAAACAGATCTATACCCCTCGCCAATATGAATTTTATCATAGGCTACACTCGCCTGAAATGCATCAGAAAAGTGATACGTCATGTTAGCCGTAGCATTCATCCAGTCGTACTTTCCGGTGTTTAGGTTTTTGGAGAATCCCTGCCCCGGTAGATTGCCTATCCCACGAGCCGTACTATCAATAAAGCTTGCGTACCGCGCCTGATTCTCGTAGAAACTGACGAACAACGAAAATTTGTTATTCACTGAAAGACCAGCCTGCGCACCACGTGTATTCGTCCACAACGTTTTGCTATTCGTGCCCCGTTCCGCACCAATAATAAAATCGGGCATAAAGTCTAGATAAAAGGTGTGATCGTCCTTCGCCACTTCTATCAGATGTTCATCAAACAACTTCCGGTACCACCAGTTTCTAGCGGTGTCTCTAGGGCCAATTTCGTGTCGTGGATCGATATGCGTTCCTACATAGGGTTTTACCGCGGTATGTCTTAAACTATCGGTGTGTATGGAAGACATATTCCGTTGGTAATGCTCGTAGGAATAGGGCTGATAATGGATCTGCGAGACACTTATTTTCGTGAATAGCACACCCACAGCCAGAAATAGGAACGGTAAATATTTCATTTGTTACTCTAGCTATAAGCCCAAAAGTACTATTTTAAAAATTAAACGTCCGAAGTTGTTTCGATTTTTTCCTTAGCGTGTAATTTTCCTTCCAATTGTGTTACTTTCTCCATAAGGGTATTACGCTGCGCCACAATCTGTGCGTTTTTCTCTTCAAGCTCCCGCAATTGATCTTGCAGACCGATCACTTTTCTTAATAAGGAGTTTTCCTTTACAACGTACTCGTGAACATGGGGGGCCGGTTCGGTCTTGTTCTGAATTAAGGGTGAAATGGATTTCATCCAGTTCAAAATTGTTCGTTTATCTCTTACGCCATATTTTTCCATGGCTTCTTCCAACAGCAACTCTCCTTCGAGAATAGCCTTCACCACCTCTATTTGTGTGTCTTTTTTACTCTTTTTCATCGTACTCTCTCCGCTGCATTCTTATAGGCGAAAGGCATATTTTGCATTCAAAAAAATATATGTCGTATAAACAACATTTGTACAGCAACGTCGGCATTATTTTTTTTCTGATTTTTTTACAGAAAGTTATTTTTCGTATTTCAATCAATTACCAAACGCTCTTAACGCTCTATAACAATGTTTTACGACTATAACCAAAACTAGGCCAAAAAATAATATTATCTTTCACTTCAAATAGTTGTTCACACAACAATTAAATTGTTTTTTCAAAAAATATAGAACCGGACAGCCTATATTATAGTACCCTTTCGATGGTTCATGAGGAAGGTTTGCAACTGTTACTATGTATTTTGCAGAGGTTATCTTTTTTCACCTATTTTAACATATGTGTCCTAAACAACAAGTGGCATTTTGGCGGGATTGTTTTTGGGGTTGGGTTTATCTGGACTAGGTAACGAATTACAGAGGAGAAGTAGATAAAACCTGAGATTATGCTTTCCAGCGATAACTGCAAAGTATAATCCCAGGTTTTCACACGTGGCGTTAATACCCCGGGTTTTGATACATTTTTTCCGGATTCAACTGATACTCGTCAAATGGAATCGGATAATATCTGTCTTTGGTCGACATATTCGACAACAAGGCATTTCCATAGTCGGCTTGATTCTTTGCTTGAAAGTATTTCACCAATTCTTGCGCATCGTAATTGCGGATCAGGTCAAACCAGCGATGATTCTCGAAAGCCAATTCTACACGGCGCTCGTGCAAGATGGCCTCTTTCAGCGTGGGGTATTTACTATTGTAGCTGGTATTGTTCCTCGATACGGCATACGCAGGTAGGCCTGCCCGTTCACGGACCTGGTCGAGTAATGCAATAGCTTCAACATCTTTCCCCAAGTTCATTTTAGCCTCCGCCAACAGCAACATCACATCAGCATACCGGATCAATATCCAGTCGTTTCCTCCCCAACCTTGGTCTCCCGCCTCGTTACTATTGTCGCGAAATTTCGTGATGAACCAATCATTTACTTGTGCATCTGCAGCAAATTTGATGGAAAAATCTTTTCTGATGTCGTTTTCTTCATAGTCTTTTACCAAATCTTTGGTCAGATTACCGCCTGATCCCGTAGAAGGGTATCTGGAGTTGACCGTTTCGCCACGCGCCTGATTATTACGAGCGATCGACGAGCTGTAATTTTGATCGCCCTGCAAATACTGTACTTGAAAAATCAATTCCTTACAGTCCATCTTCCTATCCACATCGAAAACTTGGGCGTAGGGTATTTCAGTCAATTTATCAAACGTACGCATGTTATACGCTGCTGTCAGGTATTGCTCGGCAAGTTTAAAATCATCGGCACCACCATTCTCAAGCGTTGCGCCCATGGTGAGGTATACGTGACCAAGAATAGCGTTAACAGCTGCTTTGGATGCTCTGCCGACTTCGTATTCCTGTTGCGTATCAGGTAAATCACTACCCAGTGCCTCCGTGAGATCAGCGACGATTTGTTGATATACTGCTGCTTCAGGTTGCCTGAACGCCAGCTCATTGGCCTGATCCTTACTCGTTACCTCGACCGTGGATAGCGGAAGGTCACCAAATTTACGTACCAAATGAAAGTATAGCAGCGCCCGAACAAACTTCGTTTCTGCGATGTAATGTCCCTTTAAACCCTCAGTTGTGAAAGTAACCTGATCCATTCTGGATAATATCGTATTGCAACGCGCTATTCCCTGAAACATATCCGCCCAATGATCCTTCAGATAGGGATTACTGGGCGCAATCGAAAAATCATTGAACTGGAAGGGTAAACCTGCATTAGATTGATTATCGTTTCTACCTGTATTATCCGAGCGTTCTTCACTAAACAGCGCACTCCCCTCGCCCAGCGTGTTGCCTTTCCGTAAAGCTTGATATAAACCATTCACCGCCAACAGCACGTCGTTTTCGGTTTCAAAAAACTTTTCTACCGTCACCCTATTCGGATCCAGTTGGTTCAGAAAATCCTGCTTGCAAGAAGCTAAGCTCAACAACATAAACGGTAATATATATCTTTTCTTCATTATCTTATCTTTTAACAACATACTAGAATGTAACTTTCAAACCTAAATTATAGCCTCTAACTAGCGGATACAATCCATAATCTACCCCTGGCGTGAGGTTTCCACGTTGGTTGTAATCGGGTTCCGGATTATATCCTTTATACTTCGTGATGGTAAACGGATTCTCTACACTCGCGTATATACGCACACCGGCAATCCGCAGTTTCTCTGTCAAATTATACGGCAGATTATAGCCTAACATCACATTAGTCATGCGTAAGAAAGAGCCATCCTGCAAGTAGAAAGTAGAAAGTCTTGTGTTGTTACTCTGCGTGCCCGCGCGAGATGCGCGGTATACCTTACCATTCCCCGGATTCTCAGCCGAACGGTACCGTTGTGCCACGTCCGCATATTGATTACCCGATCCTTCCATATTATACAAATAGTAATCATACCCATCCAATACCATATTACCCTGTGAGCCATTGAATGAAGCACGAATGTCAAAATTTTTATAGCTCGCGTTGAATGCAAAACCATAGGTAAAATCAGGGTGCGGATTGCCAATAATACGCTTGTCCGCATCGTTGACGACACCATTTCCATCCACATCTTCGAAATAAAGATCACCCGGTTGGATCGGATTGGTAGAACCTGCGGATGGTGCGAGATCACGATAGTTCTCTTCGGTAGCGATACCCAACACTTTAAACCCGTAGAACATACCGATTGGGCTTCCCTCTTGCGTGATATGCGTCAGGTATGAACGCTCAGCGCCATTGGTCGTAATGGTTGCAGCGCCACCCAAGTCAAGCACCTTATTACGGTTGACGTTGATATTTCCGCTAAAACCAAGTTGAAAACCCCGCTTCCTAATCAATGTGGCATCCAATTGAATATCAAAACCTTTATTTTCTACGTTACTGTTACGCATATTCGTCAGGATGGAGGTTGTCCCCGATATAGCAGAAACAGGCTCGTTGAACAAAAGGTTAAACGAACGACTTCTGTAGAGGTTCGCCATCACATTGACACGACCATTCCAAAGACCGATATCGATCCCACCATTGTATTGCGAAGTAGACTCCCATCCTAAACCTAAATCCTGAAAACTATCCGACCAATACCCCGTTACCACACGATCGTCGATGATCAATCCATTTGGAGAGCTCATTGTGGTGCTATGCCTATAATCTCCAATATTATTGTTTCCGCTCAAGCCCCAACTTGTACGCAATTTGATAGAAGAACCCGCGCCCAACCAATCCGTATAGAAGTCCTCATTAGAGAGTGTCCACCCGGCAGATACCGAAGGGAAGGTTCCCCACTTGGAATCCGGACCGAATCGAGATGAACCATCCGTACGGAACGACGCAGATAAAAAGTACTTCGCATCATAGTTATACATCACACGGCTAAAATAAGACTGCAATGTCGTGACCCGTTTAAATGTTTCTGGATTGGTGAGGCTTCCGGGAATCAACTCGAAATTAGTTGGATTAGCCCCTTTATCTGTTATTTCGCCGATCTTATCGTGCTGGAAGCCGTTTGCGCGCATCAAGATCTGATCGATATCCGTACGTTGTGCCGAGTATCCTAGAAGCGCATTAAGTTGGTGCTTCTCCTTAAATGTTCTATTAAACGTCAAGGTAGCTTCCACCAGTTTGTCTATTTCGCCTCTTGTTTTTGCATCTGCGTACGCGGCATTGATTGCCTGACTGGAGAATGGTGGATTGTTCCCATTGGAGATACTCGTCGGGCGGTAATAATCGTATTTCTCATCATATGTCGATAATCCACCGTTTATCTTCAAATTCAGTCCCGATATAATTTCGAAATCGGCAAAAGCGTTATACAACCCCCGTTTACCTCGACGATTATTCTTGATTTGGGTAACATAAGCCAATGGGTTCTCCGGATTCTGGATACCGTAATTGTTTGCAGACAAATCTGCCATCAAGTATTGCGCATAGCTACCGTCTTCCTGATAGACGGGAAGCGTTGGTAAATAAATAAGCGCGGCCATGGAGGGGCTGCGATCATATCTTCCGGTAGTGACTTCATTGTTGTCGTTGTATGTAAAAGACACATTTGCCCCTACCGTTAGGCGGTCGCTAACCTTCGCGTCCAGATTCGTACGGAAATTAAACGTCTGTTGATCCGTGCCCAGCATGATCCCTTTTTGATTTTGATAGGAAGCGCTGGCTAAATAGCGTGCTTTGTCCGTTCCACCATACGCAGATAGGTTGTGTCGCTGAAACGGCGCATTGCGATACAAGGCGTCCTGCCAATCCGTATCGTATGCTGACGGTTTTGCTTGTCCTGTCGCAAAATCATAGTATTCTTCCGGAATGGTGACCGAACCCGCATTTCCAGGGACACGCTGTACCCGTGTTGTGTTATCATCCATACGCATCGCGTCAGACCAGGTGCCTCCACCATTGACAATCAAATCCCGATAGGCGTTATTTCGACCGTCGATCAACAGATCGATATACTCTTCCGCGTTAAGCAAGTCTATTTTTTTGGACAACTGACCAAATCCTGTCAACAACTCGTAATCTACATTGCTCTTTCCTTCTTTACCTCGTTTGGTCGTGATCAAAACAACCCCTCCCGCCGCACGGGAACCATAGATGGCTGCCGAAGCCGCATCTTTCAATACGTCGATCGTCTCAATATCATTGGGGTTTATGTTGAGGTTATTTCCTGCCGGGTACCCATCGATCACATACAAGGGGTCCGATGAAGCATTAATAGACCCCATCCCCCGCACACGAATCTTCGTTCCATCATAAGGTGCTCCGGACGTTTGCATAATCTGCACCCCCGCCACCTTACCCACCAAGGCTTGTGACAATTTCGGAGACGACAAGTTGAGTTCTTCCGCCTTTACGCTGGCAATCGCTCCGGTAACATCCGATTTGCGTACGCGTTGATAGCCGATGGATACCAGGACCTCATCGATCTCTTGCGATTGCGACGCTAACGCGAATAGGATATTCTGGTTCGTGGATGCTTCTTGCGTAGCTGGGCTAAAGCCGATAAAGTTGGCCGATAGCGGATCGCCTATAGCGCCCTGAATAGCAAAAGTACCATCCATACCCGTTTGTGTAGAAGCCTTTGTCCGGTCATTCACAACCGTTGCGCCCGCAATGGGATTCCCCTGCGTGTCCACTACCTTTCCCCTTAAATACTGTTGGTTTTCATCAACTGGATTGATGTGGGTATTGACTTTGACGAAATGAGCGCTTGCCGGTAGAGAGGCCGCACCCAAAGAAAGCAATAACCAAAGAACTTTGGATCGTTTCAAATACATTTCTCGCTTTATATTTGCGACAAACCTAGCGGTTTATTGTTAACGCTACATTAACTTCGTTTTACGGAATAGTTAGTGATACAACAATAGGTAGGTGCCGCCCTGACGCTCTAAAACGAATAGCGCGCACCTAATTGTACTTGAAACGGGCTTCCACTTGGGTTAGCTAACCCCACACTGTTCACATTATACCTAAATTCTTTTGCTGTTTGATCGAATCCTTCGCTTTGGAGGCCGTAGAGTGCCTGATTACCCAATGTCTTGGTTACGCCCCATTCCTTGTCGAACATATTGAGCAGGTTAAATATTTCCGCGGAAACCTCGATACCATGTGTTCTGTGCATCGTAAATTTCTTGGCTACACGTAGATCAACCGTTCCGAAAAAGCCATTCACACCCGCATTCCGTTCAGCTATCCGACCCGCATAATGGACGATCACATCTTTCAGGCTCTGGCTGGCTTCCGGGTTATCTAGGATCGCCTGTAATCCTGTACGGAGGTTGTCCTGCGTATTCGGGTTATTATAATCAAATATATAGGCCAGATCATTGGTAGAACTCACAAAGTCCCCATTGGTATTGGCCCCTGCAAGCAGACTAAAGCGGGTTCCGCCCAATCCAGTGTAGCGCATACCGATGTTCACGCCCCAGAAGGTCGGCAAGGTACCAAATACCACCACCTTATGCCGAAATTGATTGTTGGAATAAGCCAAAGCTCCTAGAATACGTGGATCATCCACGACGGGCTGTCCCAGCGTGGCGCTGTTCGCCACATTTCCATTAAACGATGTATTGTCTTTTGTATCGTTCCAGGTATAGCTCACGTTGATAATGCCATCATGGAAATAATTATACGTACCATCTACAACCACGGCAAACTGGTTGATTTTCCCGATACTGGTTAATTCCAGTACACGACCCAGTTTGTCCGAGATACGCCCCTGCTGCCAGTCTGGCTGCCCGTTAGCCGCGATCGATTCCGCCGGTACAAAGACCCCTCTGTTGCCCTCGTTTGCCAAGCGGAAAAACGGATCGGTAACCATATTCCGATCCACATACGTGTAATTGTTCCGTCCCAACGTCATGTATCCCGTAGCGGTCATTTTAAAACGGTCGGTAAAAAAGCGCGTATAGGATAGATTCGCTTTATACACCGCCGGTACGGCGGCATCCTCTCCCGTGTAGTTAATGGTCGGCACCTGATGCGCCGCCAAGCTCGGGATCGCGTCCTGATCCTGACGATACTTGATGAAGTCGATTGGCGGGATGTCTCCATCGCGGACGTCCACCGTCGCAAAATTGGAACCATCAAACGTCAGGTTGTTGATGATCATGTAATTGTTGATATCCGAGGCAAATATACCGGCCCCAAAACGCAAGAAATCGGTTTGGTTTTGATTAATATCCCAATTAAACTGCAAACGCGGCTGCAGGATGAACGAGGCCAGTCTGTTATCCGTACGAATACCGAGTTCATCGTATACTAGTTGACTGAATGTGGCTGTCGGATAACTGGCGTAGTCCATGCGTAAACCCGCTGTCATTTCCAATCCGGCAGCAATATTTTTACGTAACTGACCATACAAGCCAAAGTTCATAATATTACCTTTAACGGTTATATCATCCTTCAGTGGCACCTCCCTATAGTAACGGTACGGGGTCATATTCTCAAAATTGTCCAACCCAACAAAGTGAAAACGGCCGTTCACTTCAGACCCATAGCGCGAGTCCGACCGTGTTGACATCACATCTACCCCTAAGGTATACTTCGCCCAATCGGTATCGTAGTATAGGTTGTTCACCAACTGGAAGACATTATTTTTGAACCCTTCCTGTGCAAACCGGTGTCCACCCAGCTGGATATTGGTCTGCAAATTATCTTCACCCACCTGGGAGGTAACTCGCTCCACAATGGCCCGGGGGATATACCCATTGCCGATCTGGTTACCCTGTGTACTGTTTTGGTAAACATACAGGTGTTGAAGTTTCAATTCATTGGTGATACGCGGCGATATGGACGTCCGCAAGGTAGCGAGAAAACTATTGTCGAAGTTCTTATCGTTTCCATAAGATTCCAAGATGTTGATGGACGTATTATCGCCGAGACCTAAAGGATTATAGTCGTAGGTAAGGTTGTTACGGATCGTCAATAGATTTTTTTCGTTGATCTGCCAATCCAAGCGTAGAAAACCCGCATCGGAAGTTCTGCGTTTGTTGATGGCACCCGTCTGAGGATCATTGGATACGCCATATTTGCTTCGTGCAATATCCAGATAACGGTCTAATGTGGGTTGGGTTATTTTGTAGCGGGCTTCGTTAGCGCCCCCACGGATATCGGCGATCAGTAAGGACCGGTTATCCTGCTGTCTATCCCAAACAGCAAAAAAATGCAATTTATCCTTTATAATAGGACCACCCAAGGAGAATCCAAACTGGTAAGTGGAATAGTCGCCTATACGCGGGTTTCCCGCGATATCATATTTACTCGTCAGCCAATCGGTACGCCCATACACAAAGGCCGATCCCTCGAACGTATTTGTTCCGGCTTTCGTCGCTGCACTTATCGTTCCACCGCCACTGCGTCCAAAAGTAACGTCATACTGATTCGTGACGACTTTAAACTCGCGGACCGCTTCCATCGAAATTGAATAAGGAGCGCCGCTTCGGCTCGTTGTCGATCCTGCAGACGTCGGATTTTTGGCATTCATGCCGTCGATGGTGAAGTTGGTGGAAGATCCCAATTGTCCGGAAATACTTCCCCCTCTGGCCAAGGGAGATAAATCCGTCAAGGAAGTAAAATTACGCCCATTAACGGGTAGCGTTTTAATATCCTGCGATGAAAAAGCAGTCGCTGCGCCAAGGTAATCTTTGGTGTTCTTCAAGCCAGATGCATTTATTTCAATCGCATCCAAGGCCTGCGCTTTGGAGATAAGCTGCATATTGACCTGCGCAACATCTCCTTGGTTGAGATTAACGCCAGTCACGGTTCCCTCGCCTTCCTGGATATGTGAAGAAGTTACCGTATAGGGCCCGCCCAGCGGTAACTGTTTGAGATCATAATTCCCTCGCTCGTTCGTGACGGTCGAAGTTGTAAAACCTGTAGATTCATTTTTGACCCGTACGGTAGCCCCCGCTATTGGTGCTTCTGCGATATTTCTGATAGCACCTCTGATGGAAGCCTGTGTTCCTTGCGCATAGCCGCGCACATGCATAAACATACAACATACGGCACACACGATATAAAAAAGCCACTTCTTCGTTTGATCTACATTCATTTTAAATTCTCCTTATTATTCACAGCAAAACTAGCACCGCCATGTTAACTAACGGCTATACTATGATAAAGACTATGTTAATAGTGATCTCTATTATCCCGAGCATTTTCGAGCATTCAGTAGCCAACAGATTAGCAGCAGCACACCGACATATCCCTCCTCAAAAAAAACATTCATTTGTTCTTCGACTTAAATCAGAACTATCTTTTTTTATAGCGTTTAAATGCTATATCTGTCTCAGAAACCAATTGATTAGAGTATGCAAATAAAGTATCCATGGTATTTCCTGGGAGACCAAGTAGTTTGTATCCCAGCTGATCGTAAAATAGCTCCTGCGTATGCCGATCGGTTAACGTGCTATACAGACGGCGATCTACCGTAGCCTTATATCTGCGAAATACTTCATTGCTTTCTGTAAGAACACCGCAAATTCAGGCTGTGGCTTCCCCATACTGCCATTGGCCAAATAACGTTCATCACTAACATACAGATCACTAAGTCCTGCATAAGCACAAGCCTGAGTATCTGCTGAATTCGAAGTCCCCCAAAATTTACGGATGACTTGGTAGTGCTGTGCAATAAGTTGTTGTACATGGTCATCTTCGGGATTGTTGTTTCTTCGGTCAAACAAATCAGTGAAAATGCTTTCCATTTCTTGCTTCAAGGCTTCATAGTCCCTTTTACTAAGCTTTAACAGTTCTATTTCTGATTGTTCAACGGTTTCTTTTCCGTATTTTTCAATCACTTCCTGTCGATAAGTTGTTCCCGATTCACTAGGAAAACCTTTATACAGTTCTTCTACATTTTTCATTGTTTCTCCTTTTTTAAAATTTTTAATAGTCGTGTCGATCGTTTTTACCAAGGTAGATATCCGTTTTTTACGGGTAAGCAATGCTTCTTTGTGCTGCATCAACGCTTTAAGCATATTATATTCAGGATTCTCCAAAATTTCAACAATATCTTTGAGCGGAAAGTCCATTTCACGATAAAAAAGAATTTGCTGCAGGCGCAGCAGTTCGTCATTGCCGTAGAGCCTGTACTTCTTTTCTGTTCGTAGTGCCGGACGAAGCAGCCCAATCTGGTCGTAATAATGTAGTGTGCGTACGCTCACACCCGATATTTCCGCCAGTTTTTTTACAGTAAAAGTTTTCATATCACCTGTTTCTAAATCAACAATACAAAAGTAGTTTATGACGTAACGTTAGTGTCAAACAAATTTTAGAATATTTTTCGATTTAAACTTTAAAACACTGATAATGTGAGGAATTATTTTTGAAATCATCACCATAAATTCTATATATTTAAATAATATGCAGCTTATTTAAAGTAAAATGCTTTTGGATTCGTCTACGTATACATGGACCGGGCAGAGCAACAAATAATGTCAGCAAGAGATACAAAATCTTTTACAGAAACCGTCAAGACATATGGCGCCCAATTACTACGCTTCGTGAAAGCGAGAGTCAAACGTACGGCTGACGCTGAAGACATCCTGCAAGAAGTTTGGTATCAGTTCTCAAGGGTTACCAATATAGACGACTTGGGTAATGCCGGAGCGTGGCTGTATTCGGTGACCAGGAATAAAATTACGGACTCTTACCGAAAGAAGAAGCATGAGTCACTAGAAGAACTCACGAGTGAAGGAGATGATGAGTCATTCTCTATTGCCCATCTCCTCGTGGCGGATGAATCCAGTAATCCGGAACTCAAGATGTTTAAAGAGATTTTTTGGGATGAGTTGATGAAAGCCTTGGAAGAATTGCCGGAGAAGCAAAAGAAAGTTTTTATCATGAATGAAATCGAGGACATGACCCTCCAAGAGATCGCAAATCAAGAAAATGAAAAGCTGAAAACCATTATCAGTCGAAAAAGCTATGCTGTTAAACATTTGCGCCTTCGCTTGAGCGGGTTGTATAATGAATTAAATTCTTAAAATTAAATAGTGATGAATAGATTTATGAGTAGTAAAAGAAAGGGTAAAAAGATTTTTATAGGGCTCGCAATCGTAGTCTTCTTCTTCCTGGTCATTGCCCTGCTCCAATTTTTATGGAATGCTTTAGTTCCTGAAATCTTTGGATTTAAAGCGATTAGTTACGGGCAAGCCCTTGGGCTATTCCTATTATCTAAATTATTATTTGGACGGGGATTCGGCAGGCCGGGTGGTTTCAGAAGGAGATTTAAAAACCGCGATATGAATAGGGAAGACATCTCGGAAGAAGACCGTCAGCGGTTGCGTGAGGAATGGAAGCGACGCTTTGATTCACGTTGTAAATTTTAGTGCTGGAAAAAAAATCGAAAAATTTAAAAAAGTTTAAAGTAAAAGCTTCCGATTATACGTCTACTACTACAAAGGCCTTTACTAAATAAATAATTAAAAAAACATGAAAAATAAATTTCAATTTTTACTCCCCAGATTACTCGTCATAACGGCAGTAGCTGGATTAGTTACTATAGTAATAGGAGCGATATTTAAAATCCTCCTGCTCGCAACTGCTTTATTTGCAATCGGTACTTTAGTGCACGCAAAGATCCAAAAGCGTAGAATGAAAGCAGCTTCTATGTTACAAGGAGCAATACAGCCTGGCTTATATGCGCATAGCGATCCGCAACACGCCATTATGCCATTAGAAAATTCTTTACAGGCGAATACCCCGAAAATTGTTCCTATTTATTAACGTATTAAAAGAAAAAAGATGTTTAGAAAAGATGCATACAACAATGTAAACCAAGGCCTAGGCAGGGAATGCCGTGGCGACTTTAGAAGAAAGTTTGAAAAATTACAACATCACCTATTCAACGATTCAGCTCCATTTGCCGGCAAAGGTGATCATAAAGCGTATATTCCGGTAAATATCGTGGAGACCGATGAATTCTATCAAATACAAGTATTTGCAGCGGGTCGAAAAAAAGATCAGTTTCAAGTAAATATCACTGAGCAGGTGCTCACGATTACTTGCAAAGAGGCAGAAGTAGAACCCGGGTTAAAATATGTTTACCAAGAACAACACGTAGGTGCTTTTAAACGTGCATTTCGACTACAAGACGATTTACTCATTGAAAATGTGCACGCAAGCTACGAAGAAGGGATCTTGACGGTCATTTTGAAAAAAGATCCAGATAAAATGCCTGCGGGACAAGAAGTTTTAGTGTCCTAACACCTAACGTAAAATGGGTACTTAATAGGTGCTTCAGCTATGGATAAATCATAAAGTTTAAGCCTCGGATAGGACCGAGGCTTAAACTTTAAAAACAAATCGTATCGTTAAATCTTGTCGTTATTGCTTCCGCAATTTACCTATTCCCTTCACGTAGGAAGCTTCGATCTCCACACCCTTCGTAGCGGTTGCTGTAGGGATATCGACCTCATAAATATGTAAAGATGCGCCTACTTTGGCTGGCACATAAGCTTTATCACCATCCACAAAGGCCGGTTCAGAATACTGATAGATGGGTGCATCTTTCACCGCTGTAATGGTTTGTGCGACCAAGTCTACGATAACGAACGTGAGGTTGGTTTGATCCCACTGTCCATTTTGTTCGGCTGTATACTTGTGCGCCAGTAGCTTATTATTACCGATGTAGGTTGCTTTAATAAGCTTACCGCCATTCGGCGTGTCTTCGGTTTTAAAATGATAGTCTTTATCAAATTCGGTAGTACCTGCCTTGATGCGTAAAATAGCCGGCTCTTTGTAATTTCCTTTTGGATCGAATCCATAGCCACCATGATAAACTGTATACACATCTCCATTCTCTGCCGTGAAGATACCCGAGATATTGACCGGGGCACCTGCTGGGCCTGTACGGGTATCTTTGATAACGGTTTCTAGTTCAAATTCTGGATAGCTGTATACCGCCACAAAGTTCGTGTCCAAATTCGGGGTAACGCCGTTGGCATACGGAAAAACAGTTTGATATGCTCGGCTACCGCTGATCGCCAAACCGGTGTGTCGCCAACCATGTTTGTTTTCCGCATCTTTGTACACCTCTTTGGCCGGTATCTTCACCGTTTTATTAATGCTGTAACCATCGACATCAACGTCAAAAAACTCCATGTTACCATCAAATTTGTCGTCCACCACAAGCTTAGCACCCAACAAGGTTTTGTCATTGTTTACACTCAGGTAGTCGTCGGCTCCATAGTTGAAGACGAGTCCTGTTTTCGCCGTCAGGCGGTTCTCGTTATTAATGTAATAAGCATCGACATTGTTAACACCTAACCCGCCGATGGAATAAAAGTAATTGTTGATGTTTAGGTATTCGCGGTAGCCCTCCTGCAGGATACCATTATTCAGCAGGGAAATCTTGCCGTTCAACAGATCCTTGGTGTGCACGATATAGTTGATATAATCGGTACCGGCCTCTACACCTACGCCTAAAACGTAGGCTTGACCACCTTCTATTATCGGTTCGTTCGGACGGTCATTGCCCCCATTGTCATCTTTCGTACAAGAAGAGGCAACAACTGCCAAACCTAAAGCCAAGGCCACATTCCTGTATTGTTTTAACTTTTTCATCGTCATTTATTTTTGTATAAAGTATCTAATTTTTACGTTGAAGGAGCGTCCGGGTTTCTGCATCCTATAGTTGTCAAACAGCCTGCTATCCGTTAGGTTATGGCATTCGACGGCAATGTTGTATTTGCCCTGGCCGATGCTGTAGTCTGCCAGAATACTGTGTGCAAACTGCCGCGGGATCATGTCGGGATTATGAGCGCCCAGCTGTTCCGGAGTAAGGTAGTATTCTTCAATAAAATTGAGCCGGTACTGGATGTTGGCCGCCCCGCCTCTGCTACCCAATTTCGGTAACTGCAGCCCCAGATCAAAATTACCAAAGAGGTAAGGTATATTGGGCACTTTGTATCCGTAATTGAGGTTCGGTTGGGTGGTCTCGCCACTCAGATTTCCACCGGTGGTGAATTCCGTTTTATCAATGATATTTTGGTAGCTCAGATTGACGCTGCTGTAGAGCCTGTTCTTCCAGTTGTAGCGTATCTCGCCTTCTATGCCCGTGGTTCTGACATCGCCTACGTTGATGAATTTACGTCCCGTGGGTTGGTTCCGGCCCTGCTCCTGCCGGATGAAGTCGGTAGAATTCCGGTATATAAAATTGGCTTCCGTCTGGAAGTTATGTACTTGATTGGCGGTAAAGGCATATAATCCCCCGATATTGATGTTATCGCTTTTTTCGGGCGTTAAGGTTTCATTACGGATGGTGAACAATCCATCCCCCAGCAGCTCCAGCGGCTCAGGCAGACGATAAGCATGTTCGTAGGAAGCTTTGATCTGCATACGGGGCAGTAAAAAATAGGTCCCTGCAAGGCCATATCCCATATTACCTTGGTTGGTGGCTATTTCAGCATACTCGGGCGTCTGCGTTTGGGAAATATTTTCGAACGACTCGGCATGGAGCCCATAATATTTGGCAAACACGTTGGTGCGCAATGCACCAAAACGACTGTCCAAACCCAGGCCTAGGTTTTGTTTCTGCAGGCGCTGTGGCATGGTATAAGCCACATTATTCGGCTGTTCAACATCACTGGACTTCCGCTTAAAGTCTGTTATTACGTAGTTTAGGGACAGGCGGTGGTCTTGGTGCAGCGCATAAGCGAGGTTGGCCGTCAGCAGGCTTTCACCATCGCGCTGGCGCAGCTGGGTACGCTGGCGTTCGGCGCCTCCACTGCGGGGCGTGGTTTCCTCCAGCCAGTTGTAGGTAAGCCCAACGGTATCGACAAAATGATTTCGGGTACTGTTGTAGGCTGCGTAGAGGTTGAAATCCAATCCATCCACAAACAGGTTGTCTTTTTTATATTTCAAGGTCGGAATGACCGAATTACTCGACTGGGTCATGGCACCAAATACTTGGTCCATCACCACACCAGTTTGGATATCTTTATCATTCTGCCCCGCCAGAAGCCCAATAAACAATTGATCAGCAAAGGGTTTATCACGCACGCCGACCTCTACCTGCCCCCCCAGCGAGCTGTAGCCGTCGTGGAAGCGTTTTACCTCTTGCTCCGGGAGCTTGATATTGCCCCTGATCGGTTCCACGTTCACTTTATAGTTGTTGTCGGAGTAATTGTAAAATCCATTGAACCGAATAGCCAAGCCTGTTTTTTCGTTCGTATAAGCACCGTTCAAACCGGCCTTATGGGTATTGAAGGATCCTACGCTATACGAGACATCTAGGTAGTTGAGGTTGCGTCGGGTAACCATGTTAATGGCTCCGCCGAGGGCATCGGCGCCCAACGAAACGGGTACGACACCTTTATAAACTTCAATTCTTTCTGCCATATTCGCCGGAAAGTTGTTGAGCGAGAACGACGAACCAAAGTTATCCATCGGGATGCCGTCCAGAAAAAACTTGAGGGACTTGCCGCTGAAGCCGTTCAAGGAAAAATTGAAATTGGAACCGAGCCCACCATCTTCGCGGACTCGGATGCCCGTGGTACGCGTCAGCAGCTGGTTGATATCCAGTGAAGAATTAAAATATTGTTTGGTTTCTACGACATTGACGTTAAAAGGTTCTTCCTTAATCTCACGGGATTCCGTTTTTTTATCAATATGGACCGCATCGATTTCTTTTTGCTGCGATACGGTTCTGGTTGTATCTTGTGCCATCGCTAAGCGGGTGTGGACTGTCCAAATTAAGGGTAGTAACAACAGAACCCGTACGCTTTTTGGATAAAGAGTCATTTTTTTTGCCATCATTTTCCACCTATCCATAGAGGAGTTATTATATTTGTGGGCAAATATAATATTATTTAGACTGAATTTAAACAAAAACAAAGATCACGACATAAAAAAGTGATCGCGTGGCATAATGGAACGGGTGAAGAAAAAAAAAGGAAAAAAGACGACTATACGTCGGATCAATGATTGGCTGCATCTTTGGTTGGGGTTAATGTCGGGTATTATCGTATTTATTATCAGTATCACAGGCTGTTTCTATGCCTTTCAGCAGGAGATAAAAGATCGAATCGAACCATGGCGCTTCGTGGAGGAACGTCCCGAACCGTTTGTACCGCCGAGCCGAATCTTGGATACGGCAGCGGTGTACATGCCCGGACAGCAGCCTACGGGCCTGACCTACGGGCATGGCAGAGAAGCTGCTGCTGTCGGTTACATCAGTAAGGCATCATTTTCGGTGGTTTTCATCAACCCGTATACAGGCGAGTTTCTAAAAAAACAGACTCCGCGTGGAGGCGACGAATTCAACTTTTTCAATTTCATCCTGGATGGGCATACCGCGTTGTGGCTGCCTTACGAAATCGGGAAGCCGGTTGTGGGCGTAGCCACGTTGGTCTTTGTCGTACTGCTGTTCACCGGCTTGGTGATGTGGTGGCCGAAAAGATGGCGTAAAGCAACTAGGAACAAGAGTTTTAAGATCAAACTTACAGGAAGCTTCAAGCGGGCCAACTATGACCTCCACAATGTGCTTGGTTTCTATAGTCTAATTTTTGCTTTCATCCTCGCCGTAACGGGATTGGTATGGAGTTTTGAATGGTTCGATAAAGCTGTATACTACGTCGTTTCCGGAGGCGAAATAAAGCAGGGACATCACCACCCCCACTCCGACCTATCCCATAAAGACTTGCCGTGGGAAGATACCATGACACCACTCGACAGGGCCTGGTACACAACCCTGGAAACAGCAGATGATATTAACGGCATGTATATGACGCCTTACCCAGCGGATGACGACGATCCTATTGACATAACCGTTTATCACCTCCGGGGCCAATGGTACGACCATAGTGAGTATTTTTATGATCGATACACCTTAGCGCCCCTAGAAATGGAGGGCAGCAAGTATAGGGAAGCGTCATTTGCGGATCAGCTGTCCATGATGAACTATGATATCCACGTGGGTTCCATAGGTGGTCTGGCCGGAAAAGTTTTCGCTTTTTTTATCAGTTTAATTTGTGCCAGTCTGCCTATTACGGGTTTTTTGGTTTGGTGGAATAAGAGGTGAAGGATTTGATGAGCGCGGTTCTCACTCGTTCTCGTGCGCTTCAAAATCCCAAAGTTTCAGCGGCGCAACGGAGGGTCCGGTCAGCAGTTTTCCATCTGGGGCATATCGTGCGCCATGACATGGACAATCCCAGCTCCGCTCCGTATTGTTCCATTTCACGATACATGCGGCGTGACGACATACGGGGTCAACCGCAAACAGTTTCCCCTTCTCGTCTTTGAACATGCCAATTCTGTCGCCCTCGTAATGCAGTATCTTTCCTTCGCCACGGCCTAGCTCTGCGAGTCCCTCTATTTTTTCTAAAAAAAACCTATCTTTTACAAAGTGTTTTGCTACATCGTAGTTTTCTACCAGTAAATCGCGGATAGTCGAGAGCGGCCCCGTCCTACTGGGCGAGTAAACATCCTGAAAGGCTGTTTTTCCATGTAATAGCAGTTCCGCCATCATTGAGCCGCCCAACGTGCCGAAAATCATCCCGTTTCCGCCATAACCTGTGGAGAGCAGTTCCCGGTGGTGTTTCTTACCAGGATAATACCCGATAAAGGGTAAGCTGTCTTGACTTTCGTAGTATTGGGATGACCACTCGTAGGTCTTTTTATTTACCGTATAAAGTCTCCTGATATAAGCCTCCAATTCACGGAAGTTCTTTTTTTCATTATCGTGGTGCGCGGTTTTATGATCCTGTCCTCCTACTAAAAGGTAGGATTTGCCATCCTGTTCCACTGTCCTGAAATAGTGAAAAGGCTCCTGCATATCGTAGACCAATGCTTCGGGACAATCTTCCTGACGTTCGAGTTCCCATACCTGTATGTAACTCCTGTAAGGAGCCACGCGAAAGGTCATCAATTGTATACCCGGTGGCGTGTGCGTAGCATACACAACAAAATCGGCAGAAAATACTCGATCATCGATGGTCTTGATTAGAAGTACACCGTCGTCCTCCTTCACCTGCTGCATAAGCGTCCCTTCTCTGATTTGGCCGCCTAGATCGGTGTACGCCTTGGCCAGTCCGACAAGGTATTTGGTGGGATGAAATCTCGCTTGTTCTGGAAATTCGATAGCATATATAAATGCTGCCGGAATAGGAATATTATCGACTTCTGAACAGACAATTCCTACTTGCTCTAACGCATTTTTTATTTCTTTAAGCTCCTTTTCCTCTTCGTCGTTTTCTGCATACATAAACCCCGAGCAGGGTGTAAAGTCGCAGTCAATTTTATAGCGCGCTATATTTTTCTGAATAATAGAGATGGCCTCTCGTGTTGATTTTAATACAGTACGTGCCTTTTCAAGGCCATGTTGTTCAATGATGTCGGTATAAGGTGTGTCCAGCACCGTATTTAAATGTGCAGAAGTGCCACCAGTAGTACCAAACCCTAAAGTATTAGCTTCTAAAATCACGCAAGTTTTGCCAGCCTCCCTTAGCTTTAACGCCGCTGTAAGACCTGTAATTCCCGCGCCGACAACGACTATCTCGGCATGCTCCTGATTTGGCAGGACGGGCAGTTTAGGAACGTCAACCTCTTGCCAAATGCTATCGTTTATTCCGTCTCTTTGCATATACTTCGTATTTCACTTCTGTATAAAAGTTTATCGCTCTCCAGAATTTATTACTCCTTAATAGAATGGATAAAGGAGGCTGCTTGTTTCCTACAGCTTGGCAAAACAGGTAGAATTACAGCGGATAACGTATTTATTGCCGTATAACGAACGGGCCTTACGTTTGCGAAACCAGATGCTAGAGATGAATATCCGGAAGACGAGGAAGATTATGCGGAAACCTGTTGATTCCCCTCGAAATAATCTTTTAAATCTACAAAAGTTTCGCTAACATGAAGGTAAATCTGATTATCAAAATTGATGACAATCTCTTCGTCTAGAATAATGTAAATACGCTCTCCTCCGTAGTCATGACTATCGTCATTCCAACAGATGTCGAGAATCTTATTTTTGAACTTTGATAGATCGGAAATACCCGCTACTTCTTTGTTATAATTATATCTTTTTGCCAACAAATTCAGTAACAAATTCGCTTGGTTAAGCAATAAACTATTATTTTCCATTATACCATTGTCTATCATTACACTATTCTTTGTTATACCTAGCACACAAAATGAACGCGGATGTCGCAAAAAAGTTTAATAATTTAAAACATATATGAAACTATTTGCATTTCTCCGCGAAGAAAAAATGCTCTAAGACAAGTGGTCTATGGACGATGTAGAGCGGGCTTTAATCCAAGGTTGTTCAGCATAGTCATATCTTCTGAGACACCTGGATTTGGTGTGACTAACAACGTCTCTTTTTCGCCTGTGAATATGGAATTTGCTCCCGCCATAAAGCACCAAGCTTGTTCTTCCTCTTCCATTTCCATACGCCCTGCACTCAGACGAATCATCGTGGAAGGCATGATAATCCTTGCCGTTGCTATCATCCGTACCATATCCCAAATTTTAACTTTTGGTAGATTTTCGAGTGGCGTCCCTTTCACACGTGCAAGTGCATTGATGGGAACAGACTCGGGATGCTGGGGCATATTGGCTAAGGTACTGAGCATCGCTATTCGGTCTTCAACAGTCTCGCCTAGTCCAATTATTCCTCCCGAGCATACGGTCATCCCGGCCTTTCGAACATTCTTGATCGTATGAAGCCTATTGTCAAACTTTCGTGTCGAAATTATCTTATCGTAGTAGGCTTCAGAAGTATCTAAATTGTGGTTATAGGCAAAGAGCCCTGCTTCTTGCAGTCTTCTTGCTTGATCCTCAGTGAGCATGCCAAGCGTACAACAGACTTCTAATCCCATTGCGTTTACAGCAGAAACCATCTCCAGTACCTTGTCAAAATCACGGTTATCCCGTACTTTGCGCCATGCCGCGGCCATACAAAAACGAGAAGCACCGTTTGCTTGCGCCCGGCGGGCATGGTCTAGTACCGTATCCAGTGGAAGTAATGCCTGTACTTGTATATCGGTATGATACCGGGCCGCTTGTCCGCAGTAAGAGCAGTCTTCCGGACATCCTCCGGTCTTGATGGAAAGTAACGTCGATAGCTGAATTTCATCAGCCTTATGCCACATCCGATGGATTGTTGCCGCTTCATAGATCAAGTTCAGCAGGGGTCTATTATAGATATCCGCTATTTCTTGTCGATCCCAATCGTGCCTAAGTTCCTTCTTGTATTCTATATTTTCATTTAATGACATAGCGACAAAGGTAACAGGCCAGCTTATCAACATCCTGCCCCAGTTTTTATATTACAGGTAGTCCGCTAATCTTCGCGTTTTTGAATCTGCACCTTTTCAAATTTCACAAATAGCCAAGCCGTATGGCGTTTTTCATACCAAACTTTGTAAGTATGATTTGGCGGGACGGTGAAATTAAAAGTCAGTTCTGTCTCTGCCTCGTTCTTTGGCAAAAAAGTCGAAAGAAGGGAATCCGCAATCTCTTTGATTTGTTTATCGTTAAGCATACGTTTGTATTATTTTATTTGCAAAATAATCATGTCTGTCTATTTTTCTATGTTTTATCCGTAGATTTTTTGCTTACTTTACCGCTGTCTAATGTTAAATGAGTGTTTGGCGGCAATAATGAAAAAACAATGATAAGAATAGGAACATACAACAACCTGATCGTTAAAACAAAAAGCAGCGCTGGTTTGCGTTTGTCCGATGGTAAAACAGAAATTTTATTGCCTGCTGCTGAGGCACCGCCGGAAGTAGCCATCGGTGACGACATTCGTGTCTTTGTTTTCGTCAATAAAGCGGGGGAGACAGTCGCAACTACAAGAGAGGCCTTGGCCGAAGTCGGTGATTTTGCTTTTTTACACGTTGCCGCTGCCTCAGAAGCAGGTGCGTTTCTGGATTTGGGAATTGACAAAGACATTTTTGTCCCCACCAAAGAACAGCGGCAGCCCATGCGGAAAGGCGAAGGCTATGTGGTGTATTTATATTTGGACGAACAGACCGACCGTATGCTTGCCTCTTCTAGGTTACGCAGGTTTATCGAAGAGGAAGATATCGATCTAGAAGTAGGCGATGAAGTCGATCTGTTGGTCTCCGAGGAGACGGACTTAGGCTTCAACGCCATCATCGACAACCGGTACATTGGACTATTATACCACAACGAGCTATTTACGAACCTTGCCGCGGGCGATAAGCGAAAAGGCTGGGTAAAAAACATTACTGTAGCTGGCAAAATAGACCTCAGCTTGCAACCACAGGGCTTCGCACATGTGCTGGATACCAAGGATATGCTGTTACAAGCCCTTCAGGATGAAGGCGGACGCATTCCTTTGGGCGACAAAAGCAACCCGGAAGAAATATATGATCGCTTCCAGATCAGCAAAAAAGCATTTAAAAAAGCGATAGGCGGGCTATACAAAGAGAAGCGGATCACGTTGAGCGATCATGAGATCCGACTCCTTCCGGACGATCAATAGGAAAAGCTAATAAAGTACTTGACCCACCATCATCGTTTGCTATTTTTTATTTATTGATTTTAAATACTTGATCAAATATGGGCTTCTATCCGTTTGGATAATTCTGGCATGTAGGATGTTCACCAAATATCCGTAAGACGCCCCTGGATTTTCTACCGCCTTATCGTCATCATGCCCCCCAGTCAACTTACTTTGTAAGGTGTTATACCACAGCAAATTTTTCCCTCTCAGTTCCTTGGCTAGCTGACGCGGTAAGGTATTGGTGCTATCTGCGTATACCAATTCGAATGCGACCGGATTCAACTCCTTATTGAAATCATCAATCATCTTTTTAGCGTTCGGTTTGTCTAAATTCACAATCGGCATATAGATAACCTTATCTAAATATTTTCCAAAATCCTGCTTGACACTAGCCACATTTTTACCGCCCTTCATAACGATATGATCGATCGTATTCGTCTTTTCTAGGAGCGTATAAATTTCATCGAATATGTTATAAGCCTTGTCCAGGTTTAACATTACCCGTCCTTTGGCTAATAGAAGCGCTTCTTCCAATGTAGGAATACGATGGTGCGTAGGTGTACCTGCTCCGTTTTTTAGTTTAAGTGTTTTCAGCGAGTCGAGTGTCCAATCTACGATATTACCTTTTCCGGTGGTCGTTCTGTTAATAGTTTTGTCGTGCATAAGAACCAAGTGGCCATCTTTCGTTTTCGCCACATCGATCTCCACAATATCGGCGCCGGCCTCGATAGCCAACTCAATTGCTTTCAACGAATTTTCCGGAGCCTGCCGCCATTCGCCACGATGGGATACAACCAGTACCGTGCGTTCATCACGCTCGATCAAAGCTCTTCTCGCTTTATCGGCCTGTCCAAAAGAGATCTGGAACTGAAGTAAAAATAAAACCAGTATTAAATAATTTTTCATGTAATCTGATGTTATTGTTTAAATTAATAATCGATGCGATCGCGAGATCAGTCCAATAATAATTCAGGATAATCTGTTATAATACCATCTACGCCCATTGCCTTCAATTCTTCAATTTCCTTTTTTGTATTCGGAGTCCAAACGACAACTTTCATTCCCTTCTTCTGGCATTTTTCGACATCTTCCTGGCTGATGTATTTAAAATTGGGGCTATAGATATCTGGCTGAAACCCGAGTAGTTCGAGATCTTCGTCGACCGTAAAATCTTTTCGCCTAGCTCCTACTAAATAGGAGGTTCTAACGTGTGGATATTTTTCTTTTAACACGCGGAGGGTGCGAATATCCGCAGACTGTACGATGACATAGGGCGTAACACCCTTCTTTTCAATAACCTCCATCAGTAGTTTTACGAATTCCTCAGGAACCGGATTATATTTATAATCACCCGCTTCAGATGATTTCGTTTCGATATTGTAGAAAACCTGTTCCCTACCTTCTTTCTCGATAAAATGCTGGACAGAATCGATGACGTCTTCCAGTAAGGGGATAGAAGCTTCCATTTTACGCTGTTTCGGAAAAAGAGGATGGACTTTTAATCCCACATCAAATTGCTTCAATTCCGTATAGGTCATCTGCATAACGGGATAACGCTCTTTTTCCTCCCTTGTGAGATCGCCTCCATTAGGTTTCCGTGTAAACCAGGGGTTCAAATAATTATCATGTCCCAACACCAGCTTTCCATCCGCCGTCACTCTTACGTCCATCTCCAACGTTGTAATGCCATCCAGAGAAAGGCTATAGAGCATAGCTGGAATTGTATTTTCGGGCATCACTCCCCGCCCCCCGCGATGACTCTCGGTATCAAAGGTCGGAAACGCGGCAGGTTCTTTTTTGGATGGTTGTCCTTTCATGGTGGAACAGGAGGTCGTAACCCCCGCTATGACCAGGATTAAAAAAAACTTCGTTAGTAATCGTTTATTATGTTTCATCAGAATAATTTATTTTTTAAAGGTGATGAAGCTATCATGAGTGGTTCATTCTTTTCAGTTTGTGAATGTAGTGAACTCATGATGGTTTCATTTTATTCGCTTTTTCTGTTTTCGAGTCGCAATGCTTAATTGATTTTTAACAAGGTGTTTCTTGCCTGTTGTGCAATCTTACGGTTTTCGTCGCCGGATAAAACTTCGAGTTGTTCTCGTACTCGATTATCTATTCGGGGCTTATTATTTTCAATGATAGCTAACGCCTTTGTCACCTGTTGCTCTTGGAGGTTAGACAAAGAGGAAAGAAGCACAATCATCGCCCCCGCATCCATAGGAACAGAAGCTAGTCGGTCTAGTAGTGCATTTTTAAGCGCATTGTCCGCCGCCGGAAAATAGACCAGCAGCTCCTTTTGGATACGCGCAGCGGATAGGACGGTATCTCCCAACTGCGCTAACGCAAAGTGTGGTATATAGGGATCTTTACTCCCCACCAGTTTAACAATATCGCTCCCCAATCGATTATGCTGTTCTTCGGTCATATGTTTGAAAACAAAGTTGACATAATCCCTGTTGTTGGAAGCGAGCATATTTTTAACGACCGCATCATCGGACATGAACGACCTCGTATATGCTTTGATTTTCGCCCGTATAGCACCATTCGTAAAATGCCACAGCGTGTATACCGTATACAGTGCACCTTCAACCGTTGCTGCACTAAATGTCAAGCTCGTAGGCCGTGTAACGGCGTCAATCTGTCGAGATCGTAAATAAACGTCCGTATCGATCATGTCATTTACTTCATAGTCTCGAAGGATAGCAGCCGTATCGGAAAGTATACGGTGGAGCTGTTTATGGTCGTCCTCCGTGAAAGCGATATGATCAAATTTGGTCAGCGCATATCCATCTGCTGTATGGTACGCTATAAATTGCCCTAATAAATTCCAACTTATCTGGAGATTAACCGGTTTACATAAACCATCTGAACAAACGTCCGTCTCTAAATGGGCGGTATAAGAAGCCGGATAACCCGCTTCTTTATAGGTAAGGTCAACGTCTACCTCCACGGAATCGTTGACCTTAAAATGGAATGCCGGAACTGTTTTATTAGCTGTTTGCGCATAACAGATGCCGTTTATCCAGAAAATCAGGAAATATACAATCCCTAATTTTATCTCCTTACGCATAGCATCGGATTTCAAAAATCCTGGCCAATTTATCGTCATGTGTTTTTGTCACGGTAATCCGCACCTCATCCGCCCGTACCGGTGGAAAAGTATGGGTAAATTTACGTAAATAGTTATTTTCAAAATATTCCTCATAGACCACTTTTCCCTTGTCCATGACCTCGATTTTAAAGTCCGAAACGGTTTCAGGCTGATAACCCCTTACTTGGTTTTTTTGCACATACCGCTGTCCGGATAACCGTAGGAAACGGTTCAAGCCCGTATCAAACGTACATTCTACAGTTCCTATCTGTTGCCTCTTTTTCCAGCGAAGTGATATCCAAGGTGCTTCGCCCGTCATTTCTGCGCGCCATTGGTGCGTTTTACCATCCTGTATGTCCCGATTCACACCATCAATAACTTGCGCTCCGCTTCCATCCGCCGTTTCATGCGATGCGTTTACTTCCGCTGAACGCGCCAGGTCCTGCTCATCCTGATTGACGATGCCCAACATCGCTTGATCCTGTCGCAACAGAATTTGCTGTAATCTGGCCAGATGCCCTTTGTCCGAACACAGCTTCCGGGGTGTTAATCCATGCTCGATATTGTATGCCATGGCGGTACCGACTGCCTGACCAAGGACGGCACAAGTGGCCATTACCCTCGTGGTGGACAATGCAACATGGGATACACTGATGTTCCGCCCGGCCATATACAGGTTCTTAAATGTTTTGCTGTATAAAGAGCGCATGGGAATAGAATATGGCCCTTTTAATGGTATAGAACGAAAGGGCTTTTGCGAGGTATCGTCCATACCTTCGGGGAGATGGTCGTCCAATGGCCATCCACCATAAGCCACGCGATCTTCTAATAAAGAGGGTGCTTGGGCATCACGTTGTGTCATGACGTAATCGCCCGTGATACGACGGCTTTCTCTTTTTCCCGGAATCATGCCGAACCAACTCAGCGCCCAATTGGCCGATTTAGGGTGGTCACCCGAGTTCTTCACATAGTCCCAGATACCGAAGACAACCGCCATGAGATCATCACGGATCTTCTGCCCATCGTTTACAATATCCTCCATTCCTCCGAGCTCTATCCACCAGTAACCATACTCATAAGAGCCGATCCTTCGGTGCTGAAAATCTTTGAAGGTATACTTCCGAGCCCAAGAAGGAGCGACAAAAGGCATGGGTTTATCATGTTTTTGCGCTTCAAACATCAAGCTGTTTCCCATGGTAATGTCGTCGGCTTTTTCCAGACCTAACGATTCATTGTAGGTCGATTTTGCTTCTCGTCCACGCATAAATTCTGCACCGGCAAGCGCGGCTAATGTTCCGTCACCTGTGCAATCTGAAAATTTTTTCGCCGTAATCTCGTACAGTTCTTCCGTTGGAGAACAGAAGGCATTGATCCGACTGATGTTATCGCCGTCGGTGAATACTTCATACATGACGGTGTCCAACAATAGCGTGATGTTTTTCTCCGAGAATACTTTATCATACAAGACATAATCTAGCATCTCGTAGGATGCTTGCGGATTCGTGACAGATTCCGTTAACATGAGTTCTTCCAGAATACCTGTTTCCCGCCATACTTGTTTCAACTGGCTTGCGCCGACGATGTGCATCCGAATTTCGCTGCTGGCATTTCCACCGAGACGGGAGCGATCCTGTAACAAGATTACTTTTGCACCATTTCGCGCAGCTGCCAACGCCGCGCATACACCAGACATTCCGCCTCCTGCAATCAATATATCGGTGTCGATCTTCCGTCGTGCATAAACGTCATCCTTTTTATCAATGGCCGCAATCTCTTCTTTTATGCTTTCTGCGCTAAATCCGGCGGTAGGGTTCATCAGTAACGCTCCCGATCCTAATCCAATGGTCTTTATAAAATTTCTTCTGTTCGCTTTAATTTTCTTCTCTTCCATATCTTATATTTATTTATTAGGTAAGTCATATATCGTAATATCGTCCAGATTCATCCGGCAAGCCGCGGTAGTACAATCAGGCGTTTCAAGCTTGAAAAACCGAAACCTGACCGGGCCTTCGATATCGATCGAAATCTCTCGGTGAACCAAGTTCGCCGTATTGGTAAATCCTCCATTACTAATATCAGTCCAAGTAGCTCCCTGGTTTTGCGAGGCCTCTACCCTAAACTGACTAACCCCATCCGACGAACAAGTTCCATGATAAAAAGAGATCTTCGATACGCCGTTGGGCAGGTCGTACAACATCTCAAAAATACACTGTGCCTTTGCAGAGGACCTAATCGCACCGTTCCCATTTTTTCGATCGGCAGCATTCCCCCTAGCGGTTATAAACTTATCAAACCTCCACTCTCCCGAGCCTATTACCACATTTGCCGGTGTTGTCTGGCTGGTATGGCTATATTGTGTATCTTCAAAAGTCTCTGGAAATCCAAATGCGTTGTATACCCGGGCACTCGGCACCGGAGATATCGGAGAATAATCTGTATAAAACGTATCAATGGCATTCGGATGGGGAAGGAATACCGTACGGTATTCTATAGACCCTTCCATGGGTTCTTCTTCAATAACCGTTTCCATCTCGTCGGCATCCACCCGGATCTGATGGGCTGTTCCATCTTGGCTTTTATATCGGATTTCGGATCGTATGGCACTTTCATTGGATTGCGTATACCAAGAAATAATGACTTCCTCCTCTATTAAGGATGCTTGGGAAATTAATCTGTTCGACAGAGAACCGATGTAGTCATCCCCATACACATAGCCCACCGTATCGACCACAATAGAGGTATTTCCCTCTCTGTCGAAGGTCAGAAACTCAAAAGTGTAGGAGCCTTCTTCTATATTGTCGATAATGACGCTCAATGTATCCGTTTCAAAAGCATTTGTCACGGGGACTTCGACAGAATTCCCACGGTCATTCCAGTATATTTTAAATTTGGACACATCCGTTCGCTTGGCGACCAACCATGCTTTAACGCGGTTATGCCCGGGACTTATGCCGAGTGTATCGGGTTTTTGGCTATAGCGGATCTCCCCGTCCTTTATAAAATCTTTGTATGTAGCATCCATCTTGCTACATGCCACTACGAGGATCCCCACCAAAGCCACCATCATCCATAACCCTTTTCGCAATATTTTTGTTTGACTTGACATTTTTCTAATTTTCTTAAGTTTCATGACTATATGATATCCCTTAGGGTTGCTCCTCTCCCCAGAGCTTCAATTCCCTAATCCAGGCATCACCGACGATGGAATTCCGGGGAGCGCCGAAGGTAGAAAGAATATTCACCCGAAGATATTTCGTAGCCGGAGCATCCGGCGATACGTCAAAATCTATTCCGGCAGTTGCAATAGCCCTGTCATCAGCAGATAGTTCCCCGTCAGGCAAGCCAGAAGGTTTGACTACGGTATAGGCTCCAAGCAATTCCCATCCATCATAACTACCCTGCGGATCCGGATTATCACTCCCCCAGAGTTCAAATTCCCTTACATTTCCGCTGGAATAAAACCTGTCTTGTGTGTAAACGCCCCATAATTTGAATCGGCTCAACTTTGTTTTTGCGCCCAAATCAAATTGAAAATGTTTGGGGAACGATCCTCCCGCCGCAAAACCGCCATTATTGTCGGGGATACCATCCCATAGGAGCGCTATATTCCACAGGTTGGTCGCCTCTCCGGGAATCGACAATGATCTAAACCTCGAGGTGTTTAATTCTGCCTCATAAATAGGCGTAATTTCCCTGATTAAGGTGTCCGACCGGTTTTCCCAACGGTCGTAGATAGATACGCCAAATGTCGTAGGCACCGCATCTACGCCCCGGACGGAATAAGCACCCGAAGGTAAAGCCGTATAATATTTATCATACTCCACCCATTCGCCATGCGCATCTTTGACCAGGACATTGGTTACCAGATTTGCTTTCGCCGCATTTTCAAAGGTCAGGTAGATCCCGCCAAAACCTTGCACATAATCCAACGTTTCAAAAGCGGTTTGCACCGGCGATGGCAGCGGCGTTATCGCAACGGTTGTCTTTTCCGAACGGTTTCCACTGCGATCCACGACATAGAGGTCTACGGTGTATTCGTCTGTCGTCCCAAAACCGACTACGGTCAACGAATTATTATAATAAGACGATTTTACATTATAACCTACCCCTGTTCGAATATTATACTCTCCAACCACATACAGAACATCATTATCGTCCGGCAAGGAATAGTTTATCTTAGCCGCTCCCGGAAGACCTTCAAACGAGACGTCGGTCACCGACCCCGGGGCTACGTCGTCTTGCTCCAGGTTATCCCGTAATTCGACCTTATCGCAGGAAGACAGCATAAAAATAACACCACAAAGTAACAAGACGATGTTTTTATGCCGTGTTTTTAAAATTTTCATATTCTTTATCATTTCTAATTAAATATAAAGTCTACCAACCGGGGTTTTGTACCAGATTTTTATTGATGATCAATGAACTTTCCCGCAAAGGCCATAAATAGTTTTTCTTTCTGAATGACTGGCTGAAAAGCAAGACTTGCTGGTAATAGGGTTCTGTTTCAGTCTGCGAAACATCCCACCCCTTAATCTGCTGGCTTAGTACTACTTCTGCCCTTTTCCAGCGTAATAGATCCCAATAACGTGTTCCCTCAAAAGCCATTTCGATGAGCCGCTCCTGCTGGATAATCTCCCGGAGTCCTTCTTTTGTCAAATGTTTGCCCGGCGTTTTTGCGGCGGACAACGTCCAAGATTCCTCCACATCGGGGATTCCGGCTCGTTTACGGACCAGATTGATCCAAAGATAGGCTTCGGGTGTCGGCCCGTACGCTTCGTTCAGCGCTTCCGAACAATACAGGTAGAGATCTGATAATCGGATTTCGGGAAAAGGATATTGCTGTACAGAATAGATACCACTAGTCTGCAAGACACTACGGTAATCAATCAGTTTCTTGGCGTAGTAGCCGGTAATAGCGTGCTCGTCTGCCCGTCTTTTACCGGCAAGCTGGCCACTTTTTCCTTCCAGGTGCCAAGCGGCATCCTGACTGTAGTTTCCATTTCCCCACCATACGCCGCCATCGAATCCCAAGTCTGCATAGAAACGGGGTTCGCGGTAGAAATTGAGCTTTGCTGTTGTATAATAAGGCTTAATGTAGTATTTATCCTCCTCCGCGGCTTCCTGCGTCTCGTATCGGTTTGCATAATCCCAAGAAAGATCTTCATCGATGGGTAGACCATTCCTGGTATAGAACATTTCTGCAATCTTCAGTGGCGGCGCCCATTGCCCCTTAGGCCGTGAACTTCCATTGGTCATGACAGAGGCTGGATCAATAAAAGGCTGTGCATACCGCTGAATCCAATTGACCATACTATTGTTCAATCCCCAGATAATTTCGGAATTCCATTTTTCCGTCACGGCTGCCCGTATATCCATCTGTGTCTGTAGCTCCGGGCCAAGATTGTAGGCGTTCACCGTCGGATTGAAGTAATGCAACTGATTCCCGTTATCGTGGATCATATTGATCGCATCGATACATGCCTGCGCGGCTTTCTCCCATTTTTCGGGATCATTGATGGAATTAAAAAGATGCACGCCTCGTTTATCTACAAAATTCGCATAATCCGGATTGCCGTTAAACAAGGGGCTGGCGGCCGTCACCAATATTCTGGCTTTCAGTGCCAAGGCAATGGGTTTTGTGATTCGTCCCATCTCATTCACCTGGTCTACTATGGTTATCGGAAGCGTAACCGCCGCCTCGTCCAACAGATGGACGACATAATGAAACACATCGTCGACAGGATCCCGAAAAACTTGTGCTTCTTCGGGTGTAGCCGATATAGGCAGATTAACGTCTGTAATGGGAATAGGACCATACATACGAAGCAGAAACCAATGGTAATAAGCCTTTAAAAATTTCACCTCGCCAATCCACCTGTTTTTTTCCGTATCATCCATATCCGGTACCTGCTGGATATTTTCCAGAAAGATATTGCAGTCCCGAATGGCGCGCCACATACTTTTTCCACCATTCGTACCATCCCAATAATTCAGATAGGGGTCGGTTATGGTCTGATTTCCGCGCGCTACTTCCCACACATCGGGCGGCGCACCGTAATAGGCTGTCGTATACGGATAGAAAAACCAAACCTCATCACCGCTCAACAATGCCGGGTTATAGTTCTGAACACCCAGATCGGGCAGGTAGGAATAACAGGTAAATAAATACTTCTCCGCCTCGTTGCGTAACGCAAAGGCATGTTCGACCGTCGAAATATTATCTGGTATCATATCTAGATAATTGCAGGAAGATGCTGTTCCGAATAAGAGTATAATAATATATAGTTTGATTTTGTTCATGATTCAATACTTTTGGACATTAAAGAGAAATTTGGACCCCCATGTTAACTACCCGCTGAACGGGATAGCCCAAACCGTCTCCTGCCATTTCCACATCCCACATTTTAAAACCGCTCCACACCAATAAGTTTGTCCCGCTCAAATAAAACCTGGCCTTGGTTAGCTTTACCCGGTCGGTAATCCGTCGTGGTAATGTATAGCCAATTTCTGCATTTTTGAGACGCAAGAAAGCCCCGTTTCGCATAAACCAGGTACTCGTTTGGTTGGTATTGGGGTGTAAACCCGTGCTTAGACGTGGCCATAGGGCATAGGGATTAGGGTTGTCCTCCGACCAATAATCATCAGCGTAGGCCTGCAAAACATGCGTCTTTAACTGCTCACCGCTATTTTGACCCACTCGAAAAGGAGAAGTAGATTCAATATCTAACCAAAAGGATTCACGTGCCAACCCTTGAAAAAATACGGAAAAGTCGAAGTTTTTATATCCTAAAGATGTTCCAAATCCGTAAACAATCTCGGGTGTTTCGGGATAACCTATCGGTACCTGATCCAACGAGGTAATCCGTCCATCGCCGTTGACGTCGCGGTATTTGATATCGCCTGCCATCACCGGTTCTCCAAAATTCTGGCCCGGCGAATTATACACTTCCTGGTCATCGATAAACAAGCGCTCGGCTATATATCCCCATTTCTGTTTAATAGGGTACCCTACACGGGATTTCCAGGGTTCGTTGTCATACACCGGTTCTTCATAGGCCAGAAAATTACTGGAAGCATAGGTAAAGTTAGCTCGTCCCTGTATCCAAAAATCGCTACCTATATTTTGGGAATAGTCTATGGAAAAATCAATCCCCGATCCTTCCGCTTTTCCAACATTGGCCCGGGGTATAGCATCGGCTGCCAGCCCCATCGATGTCGGAATAGAAGAACGTGTCATCAGGATATCGGTTCTACGCTCTTTCCAGTAATCGACAATGACGTTCATATTATGAAACAACCCCATATCAAAACCAATATTGGCTTTGTATGATTTCTCCCAGCCGATAGCTGCGTTGGCATATCGTTTAACCAATACACCATCTCTTCGATAGAGATTTTCGAGTCCAAATACTGTCCCTCGCCCCGGATTGTTCAGATCAACTTCCGACAAGTAAAAAAATCGGTCGCTGGCACTGCCTATGGCATCATTACCGATCAGGCCATAACTGCCACGAAATTTCAGGTTCGTAATGGTTTTAGAAAGCGGCTCCCAAAACTTCTCGTTGGACACCTGCCAGGCCAAACCGGCAGAGGGGAAAAAACCAAAGCGTCTGTCTGCATGGAATCGTTCGGAGCCGTTGTAGCCAAAATTGAATTCGGCAAAATAGCGTTCATCAAAAGAGTAGGTCATCCGTCCGGAAAGTCCTAAATTTCGACTTGGCAGTGAGGTCTGTAAGGTATAATCTACCTCCGGATCTTTCACACCTTCATTCTGGAACTTGTTCTGCATCAAAAACACGAGCAAGCCACTGATACCATGCTTGTTAAATGTGCGATTATAGGTTGCTGTACCCTGAATATAGGTCGTTGCGGTAACATCGGGAATACTTTGCATATAATCTAAATATTCCGTTCCGGAATCTGGGTTCAACGCATCGGACAATGTGAATGTATCGGTCAATCTATCGTAGGAACCCACATCATAATAAAATGGGCTGTATGATCGTCTAGTCGTGGAATAGGCATACCGCGATACATTGAACATACCTTGTAGCTTGAGCCCTTCCGTGATGAACGATAGATCCTGTTTCAATTCGAATTGCGCCAACATCGTGCTCCGGCTGTAATCTCGGTAGCCACTGACGAGTCGTGCATAGGGGTTTACCATTAACACATCACTGGAGTTACCAAAAAGAATGTGGTTGACATACTGATACTGGTCATTCGCTGGAAAATAGGCGGGAAAAGAAACCGGGTCGGTTCGCATTGCTAACCGATAATAATGGGAACCGGATTCCTTTGGCCCTAGATAATCATCAAACGTTCCGTAGAGTCTTACGCCTACTTCGGTAGATTTGGTGAGATTGACATTTACATTCGAGCGAAGCTGGTAACTTTTTAAGCTGATATTATTATTAAAGTTATTTCGTTTATCCACGTTCATGATCCCGTTATCGTGATTATAGGTTGCGGCTATATAGTAACGGGCATTTTTTCCGCCCCCCGTCACGTTCAGGTTTGCTCTCCTGTTCATAGTATGATCCTTAAATAACATATTCAACCAATCGTTATTGGGATAGACATATGGATTTGCTCCAGCGATCGTATTGTCTATTTTAGCGGGCGAATACGGCACATCGCCAAGGGGGTTACGGGTCAGCACGGCCTCGTTGTTCATACGCATATAGGTAATGTTATCCACCAGATCAACCGTACTGGTGGGCGCTGAAATGGAGTTTTCCAGACGGACAGCAATCGATGTCTTTCCTTCTACACCTTCTTTGGTACTAATTAATATAACACCATTTGCGCCTCGCGCGCCGTATAAAGCGGTTGCGGCGGCGTCTTTCAGTATGGAAAAATTAGCGATGTCATCTACCTGCATACGAGACAAATCGCGGCTTGTCATCTCGACCCCGTCAATCAAGATCAAGGGATTCTGTTTGTACCCAAAGGTCGTTACACCCCGTATAAAGAAATCAGCGTCATCGGCGCCCGGCTCACCGCTTCGCTGATAAGCGACGACACCTGCCAAACGCCCAGCCAATGCTGTGGAAAGGTTGCTGGACGGAACCCGAAGCTCTCCCGGGTTGATCGTCGTGATTGCACCAACGACCTCTTTCTTCTTCTGCGTTCCGAATGCAACGACTACAACATCTTCCAAACCACTGGTTGCATAGTTCAATGCTACATCGACAACGGATTTACCTTTTACGGCAATTTCCTGACTGTCAAACCCCACCATACTGAAAATCAAGACCGCATCGCTGCTTACTTCCAAAACATAACGTCCGTTTAAGTCGGTTGTCGTTCCGACGTTACTCTTATCTTTCACGGCTACAGAGACCCCGGAAAGTGGTGAGCCCAGCGAGTCAACAACTAAACCGTTTACCCTTACTTGTTGTTGAGCAACGACGGTTTTTGGTTTCAAAACGGGTTCTTCTTTTTCCTTTACCAGGATATTCTTTTTTACCACCTTATAGGTAAACGGTACGTCCTTAAAACATTCCGCTAATACTTGGGTAATCATGCTGTGTTCGATATCTACACTGACTCGCGTTTTGTTAATTTTCGGGCTATTGTAAATAAAAACATAATCGCTTTGTTTCATGATGGATTTAAACACATCTTCCAATGGTGTGTTTTTTACATGCAGTGTTATTTGCTGGGCATGTACCGTGGCATTCGCTGGCGAAAAAAACGCAACGGCCACCCAAATAAATAAAAAACTGACATGCAACGCATTACAACGGAGACCGTTCACTTTCTGTAATACGATGTTAAACCACAGCTTTAATTTAGCTGTGGAAAATGAATTTAATTTCATTAATTTTGTTATATTAAAAGTTAATACTGAATATGTTCGCAATAATATTCGTAAGCTTTTTACTCTAGAGTCTCTCACACCCATGAGAGACTTTTTCATTTCGCTAGTAGCCTTCGGGAATTTTCGGATAATACTTCTCCATAAATTTATAATTTAATTGATTTTTATCATTTATAGGTTTGAGACGACTATTTTCCATTTTGATTTCTCCTTAGCGTCCTTTATTAATCGATATTTCAGATTAAAATAATCTAGAATTTCCAGTGCTTCTGCGGCATTTACATTTCGATAGACGCTCCCCCATAAATTGATATCGGGCACACCCTCTTCAAACTCAAAATCAAAATTATACCAGCGTGCAAACTCTGCTAACACTTGTTCTACCGGTGTATTTTCGAAATAAAAAAGTCCGTTTTTCCATGCAACAGTATTTGACAGATCTACTTTTTTAACCGCTAGCCTATGCTCTCCATTCAATACGGCTTGCTGGCCAGGCTTCAATAACTGCGAATTCCGTTTTTCGCTGCTGCTATAATCGATCATCACGCTGCCTTCTAAGAGTGTTGTGCTGGTATTTCGGGTATCTTTATAAGCATTAATATTAAAATGCGTGCCCAATACTTTCACAGACTGATTTTCCGTCTGGACAATAAAGGGTGAAAGCTTATTTGGAGCCACCTCAAAGTAACCCTCTCCAGTTAATTCAACGCGCCTTTCTGTTTTAGAAAATAAAGGCGGGTACTTCAAGGAAGAGGCGGCATTGAGCCAAACTTTGGTGCCATCCGGTAATAACACTTGATACTGCCCTCCTTTCGGCGTTGTTATGATATGATAAATTGGTTCTATTTCATCCACCGATTGCGCATTGTTGTCGGTAGCATGCACCTGATACAGCAACTGTCCATCTTCTGTTTTGGTAACCACAACCCCCTGTTGTTCGACAACATTTCCTGTAGGGATGTCATTTAACGAGATCATATCTCCATTTGCTAATCTTAATGTCGCCCTATTCTCGCCCGGCAATATGTCCTCGCCCAGCGTTTGCTGAACCAAATCTGAATCAACTGATTTTGTCCGATCTTTATAAAATAAGAAACCAATCGTCAGCGTTACCAATAGTAAGGCAGCAACTGTGGTGAATTTCAACACGATACTTTTTGAAAAGAACACTTTCTTCGGTTCTGGCGCAACATCCGCCGAATTGTTGTCGGGCAGAATAGCGTCTAACATTTTTGTCCTTTGAACCGTCGTAAACATTTCTTCATCAAGATCCGGAAATTGGTATGCTTCTTCCAATAAAGACACAATCTCCTCCTCTGGTGCCGTATGAATATACTGCATCAACTCGTCCCTTTCACTCAGGCTTGCGGTTTTATCAACATATTTCCCAAATAGATAGTTAATCCGTTCTTTGTCCATTCTTTATTAGGCAAATGAGCTTCACAATTTATACAAAGACGATAGATTAGGAAAAAAGGGGTAATGGAAAATGAAAATATTTAGAAATAAATCAAAGCCACAAACAACAGTCCTAAATTTATATGTTGAATTTGCATCTTTACCTGTTGTTTTAGAAAAGCCAGCGCCAGTTGCATGTGTTTCTTAACCGTTTCTTTGGAGATACCCATATGGAGGGCAATCTCCTCATATTTCAATTTTTCATGCCGGCTTAAATGGTAGACTTTCTGTTGTTGTGGGGGTAATTTGGAAACGGCTTTTTCAATAATTATGTTGTATTCTTCTAAAGGAGAGGCGCTATCCATCATATAACTTTCCTCTTTCATTTGCTGAAAAACAGCGAGTTGCTGCACGCGTTTTTTGGCTATTGCTCGAAGATGATCCACTGTTTTATTCTTCGATAAGATGAAAAGATACGCTTTAAAGCTAGTTATATCACCTAAAATTTCCCTTTTCTCCCATACCTTGATGAACACCTCTTGTACAATTTCTTCTGTCGCTTCTTTGGATTCCGTAATTTTATAGACATAGGCGCCAAGAAGCTGATAATAGGCATCAAAAATCATCGTAAAGGCTCGTTGATCCCCTTCAGCAAGTCTATTTAAAATCTCTTTCTCGTTATGGATGAGCGGTTTCAAGTTCAAGGCTTTAATGCGTTCACGTATCAAACAGGGATTACTTTTTATGCTGCAAACATATGTAAAACGAATAAATACGTTATTGTAAAGATGTTATCAAAATATTAAGTTCACCTCAAATGTACATAAAAAGTAGAAAGATGCATCAAGTTAAGCCCATTTTCAATACGTCTTTTTATAATTAGTACCTTGCAGATGAAATATTAATCTCGACGAATTTAATCATGGATGAACTCTATACATATCTCACTTCCATTTCGACCATTCAAACCAAGACCTGGAACGTAGTCAAAGAATTGTTTACGGAGACGAACCTGAAAAAAGGAGATTATTTTATTGAGGCGGGCGTAACAGCTAGAAAGATTGGCTTTTTAAAAGATGGTGTTATTAGAGCTTTTTACCGAAATAGGGAAGGATCCGAATATAACAAACACTTTTTCACTTCCAACAACCTCTTAGGGGGGTATTCTTCCTTAGTTACTCAAACACCCAATAAAATTTATCTGCAAGCACTTACGGACTGTCGGTTATTAACAGCCAATTACAATGAACTTATCATGCTTTATGATGACCATCCGGATTTCGAACGCTTTGGGAGAAGGCTGGCCGAAATGTTTTTCGTACACAAGGAAGAGCGCGAAGTCAATATTGTCATGCTGGATGCGGATAAACGATACCTTATTTTCCAACGCCAATTTCCGGATCTGGAACAATTCATCCCTCAATATCATATTGCTTCTTATTTAGGAATTACGCCCACTCAGCTCAGTCGGATCAGAAGAAAATTCAGTAAAAAGTGATTCCTTTACATATGTAGATGGAAATGATGCCTCATTAGACTTCCTTTGTTATTGGATTAACATGATAAAAGATGACAAAGACAATTCTTCTATTTACGACGCTTACGCTGGCATCCGTTACAGCAGTTGCACAAAAACGGGTATTATTTGTGATGAGCGCTGCCAGCGAACTACAGCTTAAAAATGACAAGAACTATAGCACAGGTGTGTTTTTGAGTGAATTTTATCTGGCTTATAAAGATATTACTTTATTGGGTTATGAAGTGGATTTTGCCACGCCTAAAGGAGTTAAACCTTCGATTGACGCGGAAAGTTTACATAAAAAATATTGGGGTAAAAGAAGCGATTTGATCCCAGAAGCTAAAGAGTTCGTTCGGGATAATAAAAAATTCAATGCGCCCCATACGCTTGAAGAAGCACTGGAAAACATCGATCATTATTCGGGAATGATCGTCCCTGGGGGACAGGGGTTAATGACGGATTTAATCCATGACAAACTTATTCCGCAACTATTAATTAGCTTCTCGAATAGAGACAAAGTCATTGGCTTAATCTGTCACGCACCGGCATTGATACTGACCATACCGAAAGAAAAAAATCCATTTACGGGCTATCGTGTGAATTCGGTAACAGCTTTGGAAGAGTTTTTTATTGAAACATTCGTGATGAAGGGGAAACCAATGAACAGAAAAATTGCAAAACAGCTGAAGAAATCGGGCTTGATACATAAAAAGGGAAGGCCAGCGGGAAATTTTGCCATCCGGGATAGGGAGTTAATCACCAGCCAAAACCCATATTCTAACCAAGCGTTTATGAAGCTATATCTCGAAGCACTGAACGAACAAGAAATCTTGCTTAAATCTGGCTCGGATTAAAGCCTTACAAGCACCTCCTCTATTACTTGAGCATGGCCTTAGCGGCCCTATTCACTAAACACGACCTTGTATGCATTTCTTTTATCCGTTTTCCAGGCATGCTCCTGCGTGGTTGGCGAAGCGCCAAACAAAGGCGAGAAAGTCCGCACGCTAACCGTTTTGTTATCTGGAAAAAATTCCAGAATCCTTAACCAGCCATCACCACCGTTCCCGCTGCGTCCGCCTCCACCCATGGCTTGCGCATCAAACAAAATTTGATGAACAGATTTTCCCTGATCATTTATTCCTTCTTTATAACCTTCTCCGGAATAATGTCCACTAAGCACCATTTCTATATTTCCCGCAGGTTTCACCAATTTCTCCCAGATTTGCTTCCCATTGTTCGCGGAGGGAAGGACAATACCGCCGGATTTTAATATTTTTCCATCAACTTGATAGGGCTCCCACAAAAGCCAGGTGCTCGGCTTGTTCCCCAATTCATCCTTAGGGCTCAAATAACTATGGGTCAACAACACAATACGATGATCCTTATACTGCTCCATCGCGGCGACATTTTTAGCCCAGCTAATGATCGTATCTCGAGGTGCAAACTCGACCGTCATAAATAAATAGTCTTTACCATTTAGATCCTTTAATTCGTAGGCCGAATTTGCTAAAGTCTGTTGATCTTGCTCATCTCGGCCGTTTTGTACTAAATATTTCCCATTTAAAAAGTTCTTATCTACATGAAAAAATTCATTATAACGTGAGGTACGGTTTCCTTCGCGATCTACGCTATAATCGTGATTTCCGGTTGCCATCATATAGGGAACTTTTCCATCTAGGCGATCAAAAGAGCCTGCTGATGCTTCCCATTGTTTTTGGGTGGACTGATTTCCATCATAGTCTTTTGTTATCTTTTCATTCGTCTGCACTAAATCGCCTACACATACCACCATACGGATATTGAGCGTGTCTAAATTCTCCTCAATCCATGCCGTCATGAGTTCTAAGATAGGCTGATTGCGGCCCCATTTTACATAATTCTGAATATCCGGGATCATAATCATAGACCAGGAATCCTTGTTTTCCAATGCCGGCTTTTTATATGCATTTTGAGCCACCACTGTTGAAAAATTAAACAGTGCCAGCAAAGTCAAAAGCACGAGGGTTGCTATTTTTTTGTTCATGTTTATGGTATTGATATCAACTATTTTTCTTTATCTATTTTGTTTTTGTCCTACTAATAACCGGGGTTTTGTTCTAAGTTATCATTAATTAAAATTTCTTTATTCGGAATGGGCCAAAGATACTGCTTAGCATCAAAGTTTCGATCACCCAACTTCGAACTGTATCCCTTGGTATATAATTCATCCAGGTTAGGATATCCCTTCTCGTCTACGGTCGGCGTAATCGGCCAAAACCATAAGTCGGTATTTATCAATTTGCTTTTCATTTCGGTGATGGGCAACAACCCATAATATGGTCGGGCTAAAGCGTTCTCAAATTCCTTCCAACGATGGAGGTCCCAAAATCTGCGTTGTTCCCAAGCAAATTCAATTCTTCGCTCTATACGTAAAACTTTTCGAAGTTCACTTTGATTTGTTTCGACTACAGCAGGGTACTGACTAACCTCGCCAACCCCTACTCCGTAGGCTCTTGCACGCACTTCATTGATAGCATCATATACCGATTGATCTACATCATTCAGTTCTATTTTCGCCTCTGCGTACATTAATAGTACATCCGCATACCGCATAATAATAACGGGATTATCGGCTTGGTAAGTAATCCAGTTTTGATCCGCATATTTTCTCAACTGCAGGCCGTTATAAGAAGCATGTTGGGTATACCCTTTTGTATCTTTATTTTCCACCATTTGCCCGGTGTTGACGTTCAAAACACGTTCTGCTCGCGGGTCAGGATCATAAATAACCCCTAAAAATTCGGAACCAAATTCCACAATCGTCGCGGTAAGCCGGGGATCTCGATTTTCAAAAGGGTTCTTCGGATCGAATAGCGGTGATTCGTCGATCGGCAAGCCATCGGTACAAGGATAAATGGCCAGCAGTTCCCACGAAGGTTGTGCAACCGCATTTCCACCAACGGTACGCGGCATAAAGTTCTGCGAACTCCAAACAATATTTAGATCACGGGATCTTGGTAGAGAGAAGATCGTTTCTGACTCCGCTTTCTTGGACTGAAAATAACGTTCATAATCGGGATGCAAGGCATATTTTTCGGCTGCCATCAGCTTTTGTGTTTCCTCCTTTACAACCTCCCAATCCGACATCCATAGGGCAATCCGAGCTTTCATCGCTATAGCCGCGCCCTTGTTTACACGGTTTACTTCCGAAGCGTTATTCTCTTCCGGCAAGTTTTCAATGGCATAATCAAAATCGGCATATACTTCTTTCAGTATCTCTTTTGCATCGTGCCGCCCTAATGCGAAAGCCTCTTCGATGGAAATGGTTTGTTTAAAGAACGGCACATCACCGTATAATGTAATTAAACGTCCGTAAAAATTCGCTCTAAAAAAGGCGGCTTCGGCTCGTAACCTATTGATGACCTCCTCAGGAAGGGTTTCTGCAGCGCGCTCTAAACTCTCCATAATCCGGTTTGTCCGACTGATTCCCTTATAGGTATTCAGCCAAGTATCCTCGCTCTCTGCCCATTCACTGGTAATCGCTCCGGCAGAATATTCGTAAACCACGAGTCGCTGCGCCCAATCATCCGTCCATCGGTCAGTTTGAAAATTCACTTCCAGATTCCATACATACGTCCGGTATAAATCATTCAGTGACATCTCTATTTCGGTTTGATCAGTATACCAGTTTTCACTCGATCCCTCCGATGGGGGCACCAAATCTAATTTAGCACATGACGTCAGGGACAAACTAACGGCGAGGTATAGTAGCGGTGATTTCTTAAAAATGTTCATCATCTTGACTTAAAATTTGATATTTAATCCAATACTATACGTACTGGATATATAAGAACTGTTAATCGATTCGGGGTCATAGCCTAGCGGATAATCGCTTATAGAAAACACGTCTGTGCCGGATACGTAGAGGCGGACAGCATTCATATGAATACGATCCAAGAAACTTTTAGGCAGGTTATACCCAAGGGTTACATTCTTTAGCCGGAAATAATTTCCTTTAAACAACCAAAAGTCCGACATCTCATAATTGTTATTCTTGGCACTTTGATGCGATAATCTTGGAAAACGCGCATTTTCATTCTGCGCGGCGGTATTGTATAAGCTCCAATAATTTCCATCATAATAAGTGGAGGGGCTTGTCCAAGTCGATTCAAATGGTTGTATCATATTGGGAGCTAGTCGGCTAGATTGTTTACCGACGCCTTGAAATATGGCGGAAAGATCAAATGCTTTGTAACCAACCGAGATATTTCCGCCGTAGGTATAACGGGGAAGAGAACCGCCCAACAGCACCTTATCGTATTCAGGGGTAATGGCACCATCCGGCACGCCGTCCGGCCCGGATATATCACGATAGCGTATATCACCCGGCTTCACGGCACTATGCAGCACCGCGGCATTATCGACTTGTTCCTGCGTTTGAAACAGGCCGTCCGAGATATAGCCAAACCATTCATGATACTGGCTACCCTCCCGTATGATCTGATCGCCCGTAAAAACGGTACCGCCAAGATTTCCCATGGTCGACTCAAAATCCGAAAGATTGACGGATGCGGAATAGCGAAAATCATTTCCAATGCGATCGCTCCAATTTAAAACAAATTCCCAGCCCCGCGTTTTCATGATCCCTGTATTTTGGTCGGGGTTCTCAAAACCTAAATAGTCAGGAACCTCCAATTCTAACAACATATCGCGCGTGCTCTTCACGTAATAATCGGCCATCAAACTTAAACGATGCTCGAAGAAACCGCCATCAAGACCAATATTCCATGATTCCGTGGTTTCCCAACTGATATCCTGTATCGCATAAGCGACTTGCGCAGCGGTTGTTTTAGACACGATATTATCTCCTTGGTAAAAAGGTGTCGTGGAGAAACCAATCGTGGATTGGTATGGGTAATACCCAATACGCTCATTTCCGAGATTACCATACGATCCTCGGATTTTCAATAGCGAAATCCGATCTATATCTTTCATAAAAGATTCTTCAGAAATTGACCAGCCTACCGATACGGAAGGAAACAGCGCCCAGCGGTGATCGGGATGGAACCTGGACGAACCATCATAGCGAAAGTTTGCCTGTAGGTAATATCTGTTATCGTAATCATACAATAATCGACCAAATAGGGAGCGGTAAGCCGACTCCACGGCGTTACCGGAATTCAGCATCGAATTTCGGTTTCCGAGATTCAGATACGGAAAGCTTGACAGCTCAAAATCCTCACTTTGTGCGTTCAACGCCTCTCTTTTATAGGTGAAGTCCTCATAACCTGCCATGAGGTTCAGGTTGTGTAATGCTAGCCTCTTTCCATAGTTTGCGATGAATTGTTTGGTCATCGTGCGAACTTCGGCGCGGGTTTCATATAGATTTGTTTTATTATGTCCGGAGATATACCCGCCTAGTATCGTCGGGTCGTCTGCATCATACCAGGGCAATTTCTGAACGAAATTCTTTCCTTTTTCGAAATGGAAGAATGGGGAAAGCGTTCCTGTAAAAGTCAACCCTTCTATAGGTTGATATGCTAAGGACAGGCGGCCATTAAATTTACTGTGTGTCGTTTTATCGAAACCACCCTCTTGAATATCAGCGTACATATTGGATCCATCTTTACCGCCTGCTATACGGCCATCTGACCACAAGGCGGCATAAACGGGCGCATATTTATGCGCAGAGTTTATCGGATTGGATGTGGGGTTATTACTTAAAGAATGGTTTAAAGTAACGTCAAAATTTGCTTTAAACTTGTTGGAGAACTTGATCTGATTATTTGCTCGGGCTATGATCCGTTCATAATTCCGGTTATCATACAAGGCTTCTGTATTCTCATAATTTAAAGAAATGCGATTATTTACTTTTTCGCCTCCATGAGCGAACGTTAACCCATGTCTTTGACGTGGTGCCACATCTTTAATCAATAAATCAATCCAGTCGGTCACGGGGTAGTTATTCGGATCGGTCTTGTTATAATTTAACCAGTTTTCGACATCATCTTGCGAATATAGGGGATACTCCGCTCCTTCGGGATTACCGGCATCATTCCACATCGCTTCATTCCCCATTTGTAAATAACGCGTTGCACCGACACTTCTTGGGAACGTGGGAATCCGATCTATCCCCATATTCAGATCGGCTTCTAGTCGGGTCGTACCTGCCGTCGCGTTCTTGGTCGTAATTAATATGACACCCGCCGCCGCACGAGCACCATAAATAGAGGCGGATGCTGCGTCTTTTAAAACCGTAATATCCTGAATATCGTTAGACGAAATATCGTCAATATTGGTGTACGGCACACCATCGACTATAATTAAAGGGCTACTGTCGCTAATCGTGGTTACCCCTCTGATTTTTATATCGGCTCCAGCCCCGGGCAAACTACTGTTTCTGGTTACCGTGACACCGGGAATGAGCCCTTGTAACTCTTGTGACAGTTGTGTTCCGTTAATATGCTCTAATTTATCACCGCTCAGTGTACTTACGGCGCCCGTCAGATCTTTCTTCTTCATCGAACCATAGCCGATCACGACGACTTCGTTCAAGTCTACATAATCTTCCTGCAGAACAACATTCATAATTTGTTGATGACCGATTTCAACTTCTTTCTCGGCATACCCAATTGCCGAAAACTTCAACAGGCTACTGCCTGTGTTCAATACAATAGCATAATTTCCTGCCGAATCCGATAAGGTTCCGCGATTACTAGCAGCGTCTTTAATAGTAACTTGTGAAAGCGGTTCACCGGCTTCGTTGGTAATGGTTCCCTTTATGCTTTGCGCATAAATCGTGGGGATAAAAAAGAGTACTAATACAAAAAGTAACGGGTATTTCATGGATACATTATTTGGGGCAAAGGTCTGCCTCGCGAATTACCCTATGGTTACTTCAATATTAAGTTCTCAAGAAAAAAATTTAAAATACGGACAGTCAAGACAAGTAAAAAGGGCTGTATCTTCGTATAAGATACAGCCCCTGCATGTTTGTGCTTATTTTTCGTTAACCTCTAAGCTTCGGTTTATTACTCTTGCCCCGGATAATATTCCAAAGGCGTTTACGTAACGAAACCTCTTGCCCTTCGCCGTAACCATAGCCATAGCCGTAACCATAACCGTAGCCCCGTTTGAAATCCACATCGTTAATAACTACCGCCATATTCTTCAACTTGCCCTCTTCGTAGAGTTCCTTCGGAATATTCAGTAAGCGTTTGTCCAAGTAGTTTGCACGGGTCACAAATATAGTCATGTCGGCATGCTCCGCAATTAATAACGTATCGGTTACCATACTCACCGGTGCCGTATCCACAATCACGTAGTCGTACTGCATACGTCCAAAAGCGATCAAATCCGCAAAGTGTCCGTTCATCAACAGTTCAGCTGGATTCGGTGCGATATACCCCGAATAAATGATGTCAAAATTATACGGTGCCGGTTTCTGAATCACAATATTGGATACGGACATCTCGGGGTTCACCAGGTATTGCGTAATCCCAATATTCGTATGCTGCAAATGTGATAGGCCTAAGTAATCCAATACCTTCGGTGAGCGGATATCTGCACCGATCAACAAGACTTTTTTGCCCGACATCGATAAAATCTTCGCGAGGTTGGTCGCAATAAACGATTTACCTTCACCGGAAGTGGTTGATGTTACATATAAGACCGCCGACTCGTTTTTCTTGTTGCTTCCTAACATAAACGTGATGTTCGTCCTAAGGATACGAATGGCTTCTGCAAGCGAGGAACGATCGTTCTCCTCAATAATCGGATGATCCGACGCCGGTATTTCGCCCAAAATAGGTGCATGCATCGCTTCCTCGATGTCTTTACGCGAGTGTATTTTATTGTCTAATAAGAATTTGATGTACAGAATGGCGAAGGGTATCAAGAAGCCTAGGACTAAGGAGCCCAGCATCACCATCATTTTTCGTGGTGCTACGGGTGCTTTAAAACCATACGCCGCATCTACAATTTTTAAATTGGCCGGTGTAGCGGCAGCTTTAATTTCCGTCTCTTCGCGTTTCTGCAATAAAAACAAGTAAATCGTCTCGACGATCTGTTGCTGTCTCGAAATATCCTTAAAGCCACGTTCCTGATCTGGCATTTGGTTGAGTTTGCCTTCAAATTTGCTCTTCTGACTCTGCAACGCGTTCACATTGCCCTGCAACACCTTCCGGTAATTGTCTAAAGAAACTTGTAAGTTTTTATTGATCTGCGCGATGTTGTTATTTAGCTGTTGTACTACCGGATTATCCGGTGTCGCGGACTTCAATAGATCGTCTCGCTCCAACACCAAATCGTTGTAATTGTTAATGTTGGCTTGTATGGATGGATCCGACAATCCAATATTAGACGGTAAAAGGTTATATTCTGTAGTCGAAGTCGCTTCCCGCATCATATCGGCCAAACTCAATTGTGTTTGGTACTCGACGAGCTTCTGTTCATTAGCCGTTGCATTCTGCATATACAAGCGTGCCTCTTCCTGCATATCCATCAGGCTATTCCGGTCTTTAAAATCGGCGACTTTGGAGTCCGCTTCCGCCAAATCACGAGCAATAAGATCCAAACGCGAAGTAATAAACTTCGATGTTGCTCTAGTGACCTGCGCCTTATCGTAGCTGACATCCTCGTTATATTGATCAATGAGCGAATTTAAAATCAACTCCGATTTCGCAATCAAGGGATAATCCATCGAAAAATTCACCAAAAAAGACTGCGATTCTTTATTCGGCGTAATCTGGACAATGTTCCGCAAGATATCGACCGTAATATCTGCTGGTATATAGCTCACCTGCAAATCGCCTTCCCAAAACTTATTGCTCTCTTGTGGTACCAAACTAATTGGACCGATAGGAGTTTCTAGCTTGCTTCCCAGTGTATAGTCCCTTGTCCCCTCCTGTTCATCCTTTATTTTATAGCTCTCCCCTTTTTTATTGATGGTAAAGGTATAGCCTACCGAATCTAATCGTTCGTGGTCTGGTTCCAGCAACATCACTTTCAGCGGTGATTGAACTTCCAATACTTCAGCCGACTTGATATTCCCTTTCATATGATACGAAAGGTAAAGTCGGTTCGTTTCCACCACTTTCCGCATCAATCGACGGGAGCGTAATACTTCCATCTGGTCATTCACAAAGGCAGCAGAGGAACTTCCCATGCCCGCCATGTTAGCCAGTTCAGACAATCCGGCCATATCGCCGGATGCTTGCTTTTCATCCTGTAAGAGAATTTTAGCACTGGTATTGTATATTTTCTGTGCGTAGCGTAGGTAGACAAAAGCTATAAATAAACAGGCAAAAACGGAAATAACAAACCATTTCCAATAAAAAGCATATTGCTCGAAAATTTGCTTGAGGTTCAACTCTGCTTCGTCCGATTCCTTTACTTGCGGGTAAGGGGTATTTTTCATAAATGCTGACTTCTTCTCTTGAATAATTAAGTTAACGCGTCGCCACCGATATCACGGTTACGATCAAACCTATCACCGAAACAAAAATAGAGGTGTTTGCGCTATATTTTGAATTTTGTATACGCGCGCCATTCGGTTCTACGTAGACCACATCGTTTTGGGTCAAATAATACGCAGGAGAGTTCATGGCCTCTCTTCTTCGCAAATCCAAGCGAAATTCTTCTTTCTTTCCATCCTGCTCTCGAATCACCAATACATTCGCCCTTTCCCCATAGATCGTCATATCCCCGGCTAATCCTAAGGCTTCCAAAATGGTCACACGATCGTTCTCTATTGTAAACGTACCGGGACGAGCCACCTCACCCAGCACTGTTACGCGGAAATTCCGTACCACCATAGAAATACCGGGATCCACGATATATTTGCCCACTTCTTGCCGCAGCATATCCATTGCTTGGGTTCGGGTTTTTCCCGCTAGCTTGATCTTTCCTACTTTTGGAAAGTCAATCTCGCCATTCGCATCGATGGCGTAGGTGGGAATAAACGGATTTGTCGCCTGTATCGTCCCAGAATTTCCCTGGTAAGGAGATACTTGATTAAAAGGTATCGTGGCTCGCACATCATCCGCCGTTACCGAAATAGCGAGGATATCGCCAGGCTGTAATTTTGGTGCATTCAATTCATACATCGTATTCAACTCCACCGAATCGGGTTGAAAATAAACCAAGTTTTTTTTGCTTGCACACGATGCGCAAAACAAAACAGTGACGATGAGTAAGGCTAGTACCGTACCCAAGATACGTTTAGACATAAATTTTACTTTTATATGGGATTGCATTTGCAAAAAGCTCTCCAAAATCTGTTTATGGACAAAAATAGTTTTTTTTAACGGAAAGAGCGTTAATTATTACGAATTATCCAGAAGTTCTATTGACAAAGAAATCTGGCGACCAAGTATAGTCGTCGTTCTTCGCGTTGTCTATTCCATAATCCGCGAATACCAACAGCTCACTTTCGGGTTCCAGTGCTTGAAATGCCGTACCATAGCCTATGGGCACATGCAACACTTGGTGTTCTTCTGCCTTTAATATACGTTTTTCGATAGGCAATTCTGGTGATGTATTCTCCCAGCTATCAATCTGCACCAAGTCGAGTGAAAAAGAGCCGGACAGTACGTAGAACCATCGCTGCTCGATACGGTGCGCCCGCCAACCGCGAACCAACTCTGTATCTGTATTCTTGATAATATAAAAACGTTTGACTTGCGTCATGTCAAAATCGTTGACAAATCTGATCTGCCCCCGATGATCCTTGGCCAATCCCCCTACGATGGATTTCACTATATTTTCAACCATAATTATACTTCTAGATTATTTTGTCGATATGCACGTACTTACGAATCACCCATGTTTTGACAAGCAGATACAGTACGCTCAACCCGCCCAATAGCACCAGCGTAAATATCCACTGCGTGGTGATATCCTTATCGACAAAATCGATTACAGCTAGACCAATAAAGAACTGTATCGTTCCGTATAAGAAAGAGACAAACAGTTTGTTGATACCCGCTTCATTACCCAAGAATTGGTAAAGATGTGAGCGGTGTGCTTCAAAGATATTCTCCTTTAAATAAAGGCGGCGGATGATTGTCCATACCGCATCGATACCGTATACGGTCAGGAATAAGAAATAGAGTAGATTGCCGGTATGGATAATCAGTGCTCCTAAAGCAAACAGTAAAATATAAGCGATGGCGACTGAACCCACATCCCCAGCAAAGCACTTGGCTCTCGTTCGGAAGTTGAAAAAGGTGAATACTAGAATGCCCAGCATCGTGTATGCCAGTAAATCTTGCGCGATAAAACCTACCTTGTGATTTGCCAGCATCAATAATCCGCCAACAGCCAGACTATAGCAAGCGGTAATACCGTTAATGCCATCCATAAAATTGTAGGCATTGATTACCCCCACCACGACTACAAAAGTGACCAGCAGAAAATACCAAGGCATTTCGAAAACATCCAATTGATTGGCCATGAGCAATACGGAAGAAAAGTGTATCAGCAAACGGATTTTATTAGAGAGCGTGAAGATATCGTCCATAAAGGAAACGACGGTCATCAAGGTCAGTCCCAAGAAGAACCAAGGATATTGAAAGCCCGAAAGGAAGAAATAGATCAGTGCGCCGATGTAAAAAATCACGCCACCGCCTCGTAGAGTAATAGCGGTATGCGATGATCGCTCGTTAGGTTTATCGATAATGTTGAAGCGGTCTGCAATTTTAAAGTAGAGCAATTCTAAAAGAAAAAGTATGATAAGTATGATAAAGTAAGTCATATTTCGTTCTTAGGGATTTTTCACGTTACTAAAACTCTTAATTGTTTTCTTCAACCCTTCTTTTGCTGTCAACGGTAGTTTTTCAATACCCAATGCTTGTTTAATCTTAGTATTTGATACTACATAAGATTCTGTTAACTTTTTTAGTCTTTCAGAATTTAGCGGTAGCGGTAACACGTCGCCAATTTTGACTGTTCCTCTAATCAATCCCGTAGGAATATGCCATAGTTTGGGTTTCTTGCCCAACGTTTTGGATATCAAGGATACCAATTCATTAGTGGACAAGGCAACGTCATCAGCAAAATTATATACCCCAGATGGTAGCTCTGTATTTCCCAACATTTGTTCGATAAGAAAGTTCAGATTATCTATACTTAAAAAAGATCGTTGGTTGTGGAAAGACGCCAATGGCCACGGCATACCTTTTTCTACCACTTTATACAGAAGATTTAAGTTTCCTTTATTACCCGGTCCGTGGATCATACATGGCCGAATAATGAATAGCCGCTTTCCTTCGAGCAGCTGTTGACTTAACAGGTACTGCTCCGCTTCGAGCTTCGACTTTCCATAGGGTGTATATGGACTACTCTGCACATCTTCATCCAATACGTCGACAACGGTATCGGCCACCGCTTTGACTGAAGAAAAGTAAAAGAAATCGCGGATGTTCGATTTTAGGAACAAGTTAAACAACTCTATGGTTAAATCACGATTCACTTTAAAGTATTCCTCATCAGCAGAGGTATTAGCGGTATCGTGCGCTTTTCCTGCTAGATGTATGATGGCCTCCGCATTCTGCCCCACGTGATTTTGCCAGTTTTCATTGCGCAATGAAAGTTTCTTAATTTCATACCGCCTCTCCTTTAAATAATCCTGTAGATTTTGTCCCACAAAGCCAGAGACTCCTGTTATGATGATTTCCATAGGATATGATGTTTATCAAAACCCGTAAAATATTTAGTTTGCTATTTATTTATCAAATACATTGGTCTTTATTGCGTCCCAAACAACATATTGATCAAAATTTTGTTCAACCCATTGTCGTCCAGTTCGCCCATGTTTCTTTCTGATATTTTCATTCTCTAAATAATATAATATTTTTTTTGATATATCATTCCCACTAATTGCGGTAAATATTCCCGTCTGATTTTCTACAATCGAATCAATGCATCCTGTAGAGCGGGTCGTAATTACGGGTATTTCCATAGCCGAAGCTTCTAAAACGACGGTAGGAAAACCCTCTCTGTAGGAGGGTAAGATAAAGATATCCATAATATTATAGTACGGAACTGTGTTCTCAACAAAATCCGTAAAAACAATGGATGGTTCCGTTAGAATATAATCTCTGATAGAGTGTTGCAGTGCATCTCGCTCTTCAAATGGTCCGACTAATAATAATTTAACATTGGTAAAATGCTTTTTAACTATTTTCCATCCATCAATTAATTCTTCGATGCCTTTATCGTTCACCAATCTTCCTACAAATCCAATAACCCTGTCTTCTGCGTTAATGTTCAATGACTCTTTAATTGAGGAAGTATTTTGCTTCTTAAATCTTTTAAAATCTATACCATTACAAGTACCCTGATTCAAAAGAATGTTCTTTTCAGGTCTATTGACCCCAGCGTTTTGTGAATAAAGAAGCACGGATTTGCTCACAGATACTATTTTAGTTGCGCACATACTAGTAACCTTTTCCAATGCAACCATTAATTTTCGCTTGAATCCTTTCGAAGTTTCATAGACAATGCCGTGCCTGAAATATATTCTATGTTTTACCCCAGTCAATCTCGCTGCTAACATAGCCAATAACCCTCCTTTAGGAGTATGACCTATGACGTAGTCGAACTTCTCTTTTTTAATCAATTTTATCAATTTAATCAAAGAGGAAAGATCTGTTATGGGATCAATCTTACGAACAATATCTATGCCTTCCTTTTGGATTTGATACTTATCACAAAATCTATCCAGTTCTGCTCCTGGTGAACAGGCAATAGTAATATCAAGATCGATGTCTTTTAAGAATTCAATTTGATCGCCAAAGTAATAGGGTAAAACAAACGGAATATTTACGACTTGGAGTACTTTTTTTTTCATGAACGGCTCTTATTCGTATTGCAATGGGATATTTTCCAGCGTTATACTGTCTCAGCTATTTTATTGGTTATACAGATGTTTAATATCCCCAATCATCCTGTTTCTACTCTGGTCAACCAGTTTAATCGCAGATTTTAATTTTTCAATCGTATTTGGATAATCTTCAATAGCTCTTTCAAACATATCTATTAGTTTTTCAGATTCAACTTCATGAATTTGTACCACATACTCGTTTAGATTAAAATCCCCCATAATCCCTTTTGCTTTATTGCCTCCATATCCAATAGCAATTGCGGGCACAAAGGAAGTCAAAGAAAAAATAATCGAATGAAACCTTGTTCCAACAAAAAAGTAAAAATTAGAATATACAGCTTTAAGCACTTCGCATGTTAGGTTCTCATTAATCCATACGAGATTAGGATGATCGATCTTTGCGTGTATTTCTTTGATGGCATTCCTATCATCTTCGTGCGAGTTGGGACCCAAGGATTGATTACACAGAGCAATTTTATATCCTTGTTTTAACATATGATTGGCAAGACTAATAACAGAATTTATATATTTTTTATAAAGTTCTTCTGGGTTTTTCATTCCCGGGAATCTCCACGGTCTAATCGTAACGCCTATAATTTTGTCATTCGGAGACAATCCATATTTCGTTAGAACTTTAAGAGCTTCATCTTGGCTTCCTTTCTGTAGGAAAAATCCGAGATCCATTTCTAAAGGGATATTTTTGTTTAATAAACCTCCCATGCTTGTCGCCGATACATACTCTCTTGCATAGACTAAATCTAGTTTCTTAAAAACAGATTGAACTTGTTTTTTTACAGTCAACCCTTCGAATGGACCATATGAATTTGGAAAGAAAACTACTTTCTTTCTTAACTTTAATCCCAAACGCACATAAAACAAGAAGTACCACATCAAATAAGGAGCCGTCTTCTCTCCATATGCATGAATAAACCCCCCTCCTTTAACAAATATAGTATCTGCTTCAGAGAATATTTTCACGGTGTTATACACCTTCGACGAAAACAATTTCTTAACAAGTCCCAAGTTACCGCACACTTCAAGTAATAATTTTGTCGAGAGAAAATCTAGACTTGCGTTTTTGACCTGTTTAAACAATTCAAATTTCGATTCCTTGATATGTTCATCATTATTATGTTTTCCTCGTCGCGGATGTTGCAAGATGTTTTCAATCATCTCGAACCCATGATCTGTAGATTGTTTACAAAGCAATTTACGTTCCTCGGCTGTATCCCCCGAGTTTAGAATTAAAATCTCACCATATAAGCCCGTATCTTTAACTAATCGATGGCTTTCCCAAACAAGAGCCTGATCCCCTTTATTCAAATCTGTAACTCCCGGTACTATAATTGCTTTCATTTAATTCTTTATTTGATTTTTAATTTTTTTAAAAAAAACATATCTTCTCTCGTTAATGTGACCAAAGGAATATTCCCCTGCCTTATTATAGTTGCTATTTGCCATTTTTTGAAGCTCAATTGTGTTATTGAGGTGGCTTTTGATTAATTTATTCAACGCATTATAATCCTTCGGTGCATACAGCTTATCGGCACTTACTAATTCAGGGATTCCACCAGCTGTCGAGGCGATAACCGGACAAGCTCTGGACATAGCTTCTATCACCCCCCTCGGCAAACCTTCTGTCCACGAAGGCTGAATATATATATCCAATTGATCAAGAAATTCAAATATCTTTTCTCTTTCGTTAATTCTACCTTTCAATTCTACTTTATCAACTAGTCCATATTTCTCCATCAATGAAGTAATCCATATTGGATTACCACCTCCTACAATAATTAGTTTGTAGTTATCGTGGACTGTTGAAAGAGCTTTAAATAATGTTTCATAACCTTTATATGGCAGTTCGATATTCCCGATCATCCCCATAAAACGTTGGGAGGTTTCACGCGTAAGGAAATTCATATGCTTTTCACAAACGTCTACAGGAAACTTGTCTACAATTACATTAGACGCATTGATTATATCTCCCTTATTCGGATATCTCTTTTGAAGGTATTCTTTGGTAACATACACTACCGCGCTTGCATTTGCGACGGCTTTTCTGTTATTGTGCGCATTGATCGGAGCCATAATCTTGCTAGCTATATTCCCATAATACCACAAACTGTCGAAAGGGCAACCAACTAATTCTACCAAATACTTTTTTGCATGTTTTTTACATATTTCTGCGGCTATAACACCTAAAGAGGAGGGTAGGCGAAGAACAATATATTCGGCTTTCTGTATATACGGCGTTAGTTTATCAATAATTTGTCTTTTGTACTTAAAATAATCTAACCCTCCTTTAATCTGATAAAACAGGTCAAATTCGACATCCATAGAAGAAGAGAGCTTAAGGGTACTAATTTTTCCGGCAACCTTCCTCCCTCTTCCAATTACTACCAGTTTTCCAAAATTATCCGTAAACCTTTTCCACACTTCTGAATCTAGTGTACCTGTCGTGTAAACACAGTTGGATTCATCGACTACGAAAGGGTGATCATTGATAAAGACGATCGACATACAATTAAATGGTTATATAACTACTGAAAATAATCGAATAAACTTTAAAGACCTTGATTTAGTCAATATCATCACTTTAGATCGCTTACTCAAGTATCACATTTTTTTAAGGATTTTATTTTAACGATGTTGTTATTCCCACATCACCAGATTTTGCATCAATCTCTTTTTTTAAATGCCCACTGGAAGCGAAATTTTTCACCGAAACCTTTTGAAACTGGGATTTGTCTACAATACTGAATCCAAAATCCGTTATCGATTTCTTCCGGTTATCTATTGTTTTACAATTGACAAAAATAGAATTTCCCAATATCTTTTTCTGACGCTTCGGAAAGTTGGAAATGCCAAACCCAGAAGTTTTTTTAACTGTTGCAAGGCTCAGATTAGCTCCATTATTAATGGCAGAACAATTACGATATTCCTTTGATGCACCCGACGCTGCACAGGATCCTTCCCAGAAACCCGGCCCTCTAGAATTTTCAGCTATACAATTAATCATCCTTACTACACCCTTAGACCCTTCTGCAAAGTATCTGTTTGAAAAACCAATATCATTGCCTATAGCCTTACAATCCTCGAATACTATGTCTATACTGTTACTTTTCGGACCCGATTTTATCAAAACGACTTGAAACCCGCGTCCGTTATTACCTTCAGCTAAACAATTTTTAAAATGGATCTTATTTAGAACATAGTTGGGCTGTCCGGGTTCTATATCAACCCCAGCTTCCGGAAGGGTACCCCGAGTGTTTAAGAATCGACAATCTTCAACATATAGACCATCAACAGAGACCACACTCATTCCCTGACGTCTATTATTTTCCGCCACGCAATTGTAAAACCTAATATTCTCTGACGCTACTCTTTTCGTCCAAGCCGCGCCAATATAAAAACCATCCCCTCCAGAGTTTAATGCATTTACGTTTTTAACGACAATATTCTTAGCTCCATTGATCATTATTATATGATTGAACTCTCCAGAATATTTTTCTTTATTCATTTTGAATACAGCGCCATTGCCATCAAAAACAACATTTTCAACACCTTCAAAACGGAATAGAGACTCCGCAGTCCTAATGTGTTGTTTCAAATCATCTTTTGCCAAAAACACAACTCCTTTTTGAAATAATATGTTCGTGTTACTCGGAATTAATAATTGACCAGTTAAATAATGTTTTTGCCGCTGCTTAGGAACATATAGTGTTTTACCAGATGCCGCATTTAATGCGCGCTGTATCTTTTCAGTTTCGTCCGTCCCGTCTCCGATAGCTCCAAATTCTGTAAGCATTACGGTATCACGCGTCTTTAAAGCATCAGCCTTGGTTACAGTTGATCCGTAATTAATTAGCTTTTCATGGTCAAATTCAACCCCATAAACATATCCAAATCCAAAAGATAGGTATACAAAAAATACGATAAACGCGCTAATACTATTCATACAATATTAAAATTTAGTTGAGATTAAATCTAGTTTGCGATTTTCGTTGCTCATACAACCAAAACAAGGAAAAATAAGCTATTAACATTATAGAAAGGGACTGTCTGGCTAGCAGATAGGCTACCTTAGCGTCGATAATCAATACAGTTAATATTACAGCGCTTATTCCCATTCCCATATAAAGATCTTTCCGACTGCTTTTTAACGCTTTGAAAGCTATAAAAGCACAATACAAATATAAGATAGCTACAAAAAAGATGCCTAAGTTATGAAGATTTAGCGTTGGTCCGGTATCTGCCTTGATCAAATAATCTACTCTTCCGCTCCCTCCTCTCCCAAACAATAATGTTTGATCGTCCTTGGGAAGAAAATACATTTCAGAACCAATTTTGTCGATCGTCTCAGCCGCCGTGCTTCCTCTTTTGGAACTCGTTGATAATTCCTTATTTTGAGTAACCATAAAAAGAGTCCGACCTATAGACGTTTCCACGATTAAATCTGGGTGATGGTTCATCATATAATCGTATGCAACTCCACCAATCAGTATGACGAATGTAATAACTCCCACAAAGCGAAGAACATATTTCTTCAATTCTCTAAAATGAAAAACAAGAAATACCACACCAATTATTCCTATATTTACAAGTCCTGTTACACCAGACAGAAAAATTGAGCCCAAACTTAATGGGATTGTTAAATAAATAAGTCGTCTCTTGCCTTTATTGTTCCCAACATAGGTAAAAACAAAAGGCAACATTAGTATCCCCAATGACTGTATTCCCGAAGCCGCATCCCAACTACCTGTCAACCCCCCTATCCGATTACCCAATATACGAGCTTCAAAAGAACGGTTTCCCTCGTCCAGCTGTACTAATTGTGTTAATACGAAATTATTTACTGGAGGTACTAAAAACATGAGCATAATAATAAACGCATGTGATATAATACACAACCATAAATGGAATAAAAGAACACGTCCCAGATCCTCTCTATAGTATGAATAATAGATTCTTACAAGTCCAAAGATTCCTAAAATATTTATAATTATTCGCCCGAAACGTAAAATTTGAAAAGTATCTTTCAAGCCGTATACAGCAAATAAAATTACCGCATAACCCAACATAAGAACTGCAAAAAATACATACTTGAAAGTAGGAGAGGTTAAATAGCTCGGGGTACTAAGTTTTTTACTCCTAAAAAAAGACCATAGGAATATCAAAAAGCAAAATACTGACAAGGTATCCAACTGTCCCCCAACCTTAGGAGCGTAAATCAGCAAAAACATCAATGCGGGTAATACTCTCTTCTCCAAAGCTTTGATTTACTTAACTTTAACAATCTCCACTATTCGCTCAGCTCTGGCACGGTACGAATAAAAATCGCATACGTCGCTATAAGCTTGTTTCTGTAACCTTCTATATAGCTCACGATCCCCGTCCAACCTATTGATAGCATTTACCCAAGCACGCACATCGTCATGCGGCACTAGTAAAGCATTGTGTTCATCTTTCAATATTTCTTTTATTACAGGGAGATCAGAAGCTACAATCACTTTTCCTGAAGCCATGTATTCGAACAACTTCATAGGCGAAGTATATTTTCCAATGTTATCCCCACCTAGCATAATTACGTCTGGTTGGTTAGGCAACAGACCAATATCGAACGTATTAAATGCTTCTGGAATTTGAGCATATGGGATCTTTCCATAGAACTTCGCGTTAGAAAAAGAGTTCGCCTCATGTGAGAAACCATAAATATGAAACTCATTATCACATCTCTCCGGAAGTAGTTCTATTATCTCCCAGCCCTTTCCAGGATAATTACTACCTACATATCCTACTTTCAATTTGAGCGACTGTTCTAATAGTGGCTGATAATCAAATCTACCGATATCAGCCGCATCAGGAAGCACGTGAATATTATCTTCGTAACGATTTCCTATAACCTCCAGTATATCTACTTTCAACGACTTGGTAATAACAATTAGCGCTATAAAGTATGGCGAGTTAAACGCTTTTTTTAAAAATGAAAACTCTGCTTCAGTAGGCAAACCATGAAGTTCCAAAACCACACGTCTTCTCTTCTGTATAAAAAAGTCAGCTGCATAGCTCTGTCTGCAGTAATAAACACGGGTTTTATCTACGGCTAGAACGGTATTTAAAAAGAATGTGTTTTTGGGTTTTAACTGCAAAAACTTCCGGTGCTTGACTCCGTCCAGTCCTTTCCCGAACAACTCCAAACTCTTAGAAACAGTTTTAGGTCTCCACACTTTCATAGGGGAAATCAATTCAAAATCAGCTGCTTTAGAAAGAGCTCCCGCCATCATTGCCATATGAACCCCTTCAGCGGAGGGGTGCGGGAGTGCAGCAAATGTAACTAATGACAATTTAATCATGATCTATTTTTCTCTGTGTGATTTTTCTGATAAGTTTTTTAAATAGCGCTAAATTGAAAAGAACAAAAATACTTGCCGCTACCAGAGCAAATATACTCAATCCAAAAGGACTATTAATATAAAAGACCAAAAGTACGGACAAGGTTACTAAACAAACCATACTCCCCATTTCTAATTTCTTAAAAACGATGTTAAAATACTTCTTCGTTTGATAAACCCTCAACAACCAAGTGGTGATGAATCCAGCTACAATACCAATGGTTGCTCCCTGCAGTCCAATTGCTGGAACAAAAAGTAATGATAAAACAATATTAACGATTGCACCATATATAGTAGTAGAAAAAGCTCCCAAAGTTTTCTTTGCACTGAGATATCCTGTCCCAAAAAATGCTGAGAACGTTGCAAACGCTACTCCAACGAGTAGCATAGGCATATATTTCCAACTATCTATAAATTCTTCACTAACAAAAAACATCACAAATAGCTTGGATACTGGTATCAATAAAATAACGACAGACATCTCTAAGACAAAGTATCTGTTAAAAACTTCGGAATAAAACTTGTCCCTATTTTCCTTGTCAAACTCAGTAATAGCACTTTCTTGCCAAGCTAAATTAAAAATAGAATTCACCGCGTACAACGCCATAGCGACACGGCTTGACATTGCATAAACTCCGTTACTCTCTGCCCCCATAAAATAAAGAATAATATATCGATTTGCTGAATTTATGAACCACCAACTAATAGCGTTGGGTATTAGGGGCAATGAGTATAAAACAAAATCTGAAATTGCTGACTTTGAAAAATATTTTAAAGAAACATATTTATATAGCTGAGTACCATACAATAGCATTAATAGAGCAACTAAACTTGCCGCAATATGCGAAATAAACAAAGCTTTTATCCCCATTGAAAACTGCGTTAGCAACAGCCAATTTACAGCAACAAGTATGGCAGAATTCACCATACCTGACAAAGCGTATAATTTGTTTAATCGCATCCCTCTAGCTACCGCCAAAAAAAAGGGATATAAACATGAAACCAAAAAGTATCCCCCAATAAACCACTTATATTTTATCGGGAAGAAAAAGCTTACTAAATAAAATAAAAACAAAACAAGGAATACAATCCCCCCTAACACAATGAACGAAGACGATATCGTTTCATGAAAACGTTTGTCTTTTATATCCAAAAGCCATCTGTAAATACTATCAGACAACTGAATGGTTGCCAGCGGGACAACCAATCCGATCGTTACTACTACTAAATCATAAAAACCCATTTCTGAGGTAGACAGATAGTAACTGAACAACGGAACCAAAAAGAAAACTAAAAAACGAGACCCGAAATTTCCTATAGAAAATATCAACACGTTTTTCAGCAAGTTATCTTTCGCTCCCATATACTATCCCTTATCCCCCTCAACAAAACGTATTCCCTCAACGTTTGAGAGCCAAGCATCGAAAAAACTCTTGTTTTTGCCATAAGAATTGTCAAAAAAAGTATAAGGCTTATGCAAAAGGGTGGAAAGAATTGCCCCGTGTAAACGAGTGGTATATATATCCCTATAACTACTTAGAAATTGCACACCTTGTTTTATGAGATATGGTCGGTAAACATTATACGCATAATAATCTGCAAAGCTTTTAAACGGGCTTTTACGATGAATAGGTCTATTTATTATTTTATGTATGATATTTCCTTTCTGCTTAGTAGGCCAGTCCAAGACATCTATCTTGCCAAGATCGGTAATTTGTTGTTTGTAATCGTATCCAACAGACAATTCCTTGTCAGTTCTTTTTAACAGCAAGATTTCTTTACTGGACGGGCGCATATACTGTTTCAAACTGGCAGGGTCTATCCAGAATGCCATATCCGGCAGCAACAAAATATTGTTGGAAAAATACTGTCTAAGCAGGTCATAAGACCCTTTGTCTCGAACACAAATCGTCAGGTTTTTATGCTGAGCCATCAACTGGGCATCTTTAAGCATTCTAGACTTGTCTAAATAATGAACACTCACAGGAAAAATTACGATTGGATTATCGAGATATTGGGTGATTATCTCTAATCTAAATTTTTGATGCCCTTCCCATAAATCACCAAAGTTCCCCCCTCCTTGCATAAGAATTGTAGTAGCGGGTGAAAAATAATTTTTCCTTTTATATGTATTGATAGAAGATCTATATAAACATTTATACGGCAGACTCGAAAGAAATGATTCCTCTCCTTCCCATATTAATATATCTCCGATATTTGCATAGTACGGCAAATTCAAAAGAACATAATCACTTGAAACCAAAGGGGTTATCCCCTCTGTAATCTTATTCTTTAATTCTGTTATTTTTTGTTGAAACACTTTGATAATCTTTTGTTAGAACTCTATTTTTTTTATTAACTCATGGATTTTTTTGTGACTATAGTTTTAAATCTACTATATTTTCATCCAATTGTCCCTTCACATCATAAACCACGGCAGTCTTCTTTTTCAACATCTTCAAGTCAAGGTCTAAAAATTCTTTATGTGCGACCCCCAATATTACCCCATCGTACTTTTTAAACAATTCTTGATTACCTTCAAAATGACTAGGAAGCGTAGAATTACAAGAGAGTTTATATTCATGTTCTACTTCCGCCGGATTAGCCCAAGGATCAAAGATAGTAACCTTTACACCATAGTCTTCCAGTGCATGGACAACATCAACGATCTTTGTATTGCGTACATCCGGACAGTTTTCTTTAAATGTCACACCCAGCATCAATATTTCTGCTCCGCTGACGTTAATACCCTTCTTGATCATGCATTTTACAACCTGTGATGCTACATACTCACCCATAGAGTCGTTCAGACGGCGGCCAGCCAATATAATCTCCGGGTGATAACCATGTTCCTGTGCTTTCTGGGCAAGATAGTAAGGATCTACACCTATACAGTGGCCACCGACTAAGCCCGGTTTGAAGGGCAAGAAGTTCCATTTCGTTCCCGCTGCTTCCAATACCGCATGGGTGTCGATATCCAAGATATTGAAGATCTTTGCTAACTCATTCACAAAAGCGATGTTGATATCGCGTTGTGAGTTCTCGATCACCTTGGCCGCTTCCGCAACCTTAATAGCAGGAGCCAAGTGCGTTCCGGCTGTAATCACCGATTTATACACCGCATCTACTTCCTGTCCTATTTCAGGCGTGGAGCCGGCTGTTACTTTTAATATTTTCTCTACGGTGTGCTGCTTGTCTCCGGGGTTAATACGTTCCGGCGAGTAGCCCGCAAAGAAATCCACGTTAAATTTTAAACCCGAAACTTTCTCCAGTACCGGAATACACTCCTCTTCGGTTACACCGGGATAGACTGTAGATTCATATACCACGATGTCGCCTTTTTTCAACACCTTACCGACTGTTTCGGATGCTTTGTAAAGCGGCGTCAGATCCGGACGGTTATGTTTATCGACCGGCGTAGGTACCGTGACCACGTAAAAGTTCGCCCCTTCGATATCACTTAGCTGGTTGGAGCAGTATAATCCTATATTTTTATTCCCGAAAGGGTTTTCGTCTACGAGAACTGCTTGCAGGATATCGTCCTCTACCTCCAGGGTAAGATCTTTTCCCGAACGGAGTTCATCAATACGTTTCTGGTTGATGTCGAACCCTAGCGTGGGGTATTTTGTCGCAAATAAGCGTGCTAGAGGTAATCCTACGTAACCCAGACCGATAACGGCTATTTTTCTCTCGGTACTCATATAGTATTATAGTTATATTTTCTTTTCTGTAATTATTGTCGTTTCTATTTCAGGTTATCCCAGTACCACTTCACGGCATCCTGTAACCCTTCACGGATCACGTGGGTAGGTTCGTAGCCCAAAAGCTGGCGTGCTTTATCAACAGATGCCAAGGAATGGGGGATATCGCCCTGGCGGTTTGGCCCATGTACAACTTGTACTTTAGCTATTTCAGCATCGTATTCCGTCAAAAACTCTTTCAGGTATCCTACCAGTTCGTTCAATGTGGTACGGTCACCCACGGCCGTATTGTATACGGTATTGATCGCCTCTGGGTTGTCCGTCAACATCGCCCGCTCGTTCATTTGGATGACATTGTCGATATACGTAAAGTCACGCGAATAATCTCCTGTACCATTGATCACCGGGCTCTCGTGGCTCATAAATTTCTTAACAAACAGCGGAATAACCGCCGCATAAGCGCCGTTCGGATCCTGACGGCGGCCGAAAACGTTGAAATAACGTAGTCCGATCGTCTCCAGCCCATAGGTCTTCGAGAATATCTCTGCATAGAGCTCGTTGACATATTTAGTAATTGCATACGGTGACAAAGGTTTACCGATGATATCCTCTACTTTTGGAAGGTTTTCAGAATCCCCATAGGTAGATGAAGAAGCCGCATAAATAAAACGTTTTACCCCGGCATCTCGTGCAGCGACCAGCATATTCAAAAAGCCCGATACGTTCACCTCATTGGTGGTCTGCGGATCTTTGATCGAACGCGGAACGGAGCCGAGCGCTGCCTGGTGCAGCACATAGTCTACAGCCTCTACGGCCTTTTCACAGTCCGCGGTATTGCGGATATCGCCTTCGATCAGTTCGAAAGCAGGATTATCTGCATGCTGCGCAAGGTTATGTCGATGCCCTGTGGCAAAATTATCCAGCACAACAACTTGATGGCCTTTTCCTAAAAAATGTTCGGTTAAGTTGGAACCGATAAAGCCGGCCCCTCCCGTAATCAGTATTTTACTCATATTTTATGTTATGAATGCTAATGTGCAGAAATTATTGTTCGTTCTATTTCTTTCCGTTCTTCTCACTCTCTTTATCGTACACGATTTTCCGTAAGCCCGAACTGGAAAAGCGATGATCCCGACTGTTAAAATACAGGTCTATCCCTTTCTCTTCACAATATTTTCGCCCGGTAAAATCTTTATCTTTGTATTCATCCCCTACAATACGTACGTCCAGCTTAAAGGAGCGCAAGATATCTTCAAGATCTTGTTCGGTAGAGTAGGGCACGATCTCGTCCACATATTGGCAACCACGCAGTTGGATATACCGTTCGACGACGGTTTGCGTAGGCGCATTTTTCTCTGGTCGATCCAAAGTAGGATCCATCTGCAGACCACAGATCAAGTAGTCGCATTGGCGCTTTGCTTCTGCCAGCATCATGATATGCCCCGCATGCAATAAATCGAAAGTGGAGAAGGTAATCCCGACACGTGGCCCCGGATTATAATCCTCTCTTTTCTTTACTACTTTTTGTTCCATAGTTTCTTTATTGTGATTCATTCTGTCACTTTCTTGTTAATCAAGAGACATAAGTTGCTCCGCTATATACAATAAAAGTGCCAAGTGCATATTAAATTTATATATTTAAATACATTTTATACCATTCCACAAATTTCCGAACGCCTTCTTGAAGCGGCGTCCTACTTTTATAGCCGAGTAGGTGGAGTTTTGTGGTGTCTGCCCAAGTACATGATACATCGCCCGGCTGCATCGGTAAATTATTTTTCTTTGCTTCTTTGCCCAGATTTACTTCCAATGTTTGGATAAACTCCATTAACGACACCGGCGCCCCATTCCCAATATTAAGTACCTGATACCAAGGTTGTGCTTTTTCCTGTACAGGTGGATGGTTCAATGTTAGGATGATTCCCTGTATAATATCGTCTATGTACGTAAAATCACGGCTCAAATCGCCGTTATTAAACACGTTAATGGCGCGATCTTCCAAGATAGCCGATGCAAACAGTACAGGTGCCATGTCTGGGCGTCCCCAAGGTCCGTAAACCGTAAATAAACGCAGCCCAGTCGTCGGAAGCTGATATAAATGACTATAACTATGTGCCATCAGTTCGTTCGCTTTCTTGGTGGCGGCATACAGACTGATCGGGTAATCGACGTGCGCGTCTTCCACGAAGGGTACTTGATCGCTTTCGCCGTACACCGAAGAGCTGGAGGCATACACCAGATGCTTTATGTTATGCTGTCTACAACCTTCAAGGATATTCGCAAAGCCGACAAGGTTACTATCCACATAGGCCATCGGGTTTTCCAGACTATAGCGCACACCAGCTTGCGCAGCTAAATGAACGACCGCATCGAATGCTTCTTTTTCAAAAAGTTGCGGTAAAGCAACCCGATCTTCGACATTTAAACGAACAAACTGAAAATTGGGGTATTTTTCGGAAACTGTCGGCCGATTCCGCCTCTCCGCTTCGGCACGCTGTACACCCAGCTCCTGCAACCGCGCATATTTCAGGTTGACATCGTAATAATCGTTGATATTATCCAAGCCCACCACCGTTAGCCCTTGCTCCAGCAAGGTCTTGCAGAGATGGAAGCCAATAAAGCCGGCTGCGCCTGTTACTAATATCTTTTTATAGGACATGCTTGATATATGTTCTTTACTCGCCAATGGCGTAATATTTAAAGCCAAACGTTTCTAATTGGGACCGATCTAATAATTTCCGTCCGTCAAAAACAAATGCTGGTTTCTTCATTCCTTCTTTAATCCGTTTCCAGTCGTACGTTTTGAATACATCCCACTCGGTCAGGACGGCCGCGGCATGTGCGCCACCTAATGCTTCATAGGGATCATCGACCACTTTTACCAATCGGCGGTTAGCCTCTGGCGTACGTGTACCTAGGAAATCTAAATCGCGATATATCTGCTCTGGGGAAACCTTGGGGTCGTAGACCACGATTTGAGCTTCTTCGTCCAGCAAATGGTCGGCAACATAGATCGCCGCAGATTCCCGGGTGTCATTGGTATCTTTTTTAAACGCCCATCCCAGGAACGCTATGTGTTTACCGTTTACGGTATTGTACATCGTTTGGATAATACGCTCGGCAAAACGTGTCTTCTGGTGATCGTTCATGATAATCACCTGTTCCCAATAATCGGCTACGGCATCCAGCTTGTAGGACCGCGCAATATAAACGAGGTTCAAAATATCTTTCTGGAAACAAGAGCCTCCGAACCCAACCGAGGCTTTTAGAAATTTCGGCCCGATACGGGAATCCATACCCACTGCTTTCGCGACTTCCTCCACGTTGGCACCGGTAACCTCACAAAGCTCGGATACGGCGTTGATCGAGGAGACACGCTGTGCGAGAAATGCGTTAGCCACCAACTTCGATAACTCCGACGACCAGAGATTGGTGGTTATAATCCGCTCCCGTGGAACCCACCGAGCATAGAGTTGCACTAATGCTTCGATCGCATCTGCATTTTCACCACCGATCAATACGCGGTCGGGGTTGTATAAATCTTCAATAGCCGTTCCTTCGGCTAAAAACTCCGGATTGGAAAGGATATGAAAATTAATACCATTACTGGTATTGTCTAAAATACTTTTTAGTGCGTCCGCCGTACGTACTGGAAGGGTCGATTTTTCGACGACAATTTTATCGTCTTTAGCAACAGCCGCAATCTGACGGGCACAAAGTTCGATAAATTTAAGATCAGCGGCTTGTCCCTTTCCTTTACCGTAGGTCTTGGTCGGGGTATTCACCGAGATGAAAATCATATCTGCTTCATCAATAGCCTTATCCACATCGGTGTCAAAAAATAAGTTACGCCCCCGTGTTTCGGCCACAACCACATCCAATCCTTTTTCGTAAATGGGAAGCTGCGCTAAGTCGTCATCATTCCATGCGGCGATACGCTCCTTATTGACGTCGACGACCGTAATCTGAATATCCGGGTTTTTTTGGGCAATAACGGACATCGTCGGCCCTCCGACATAACCCGCTCCAATACACGTAATCTTTTTGATTTGCTTCATGATACTGGATTAGTTGCTAAATTCTTTCTGATAAACCACAATATAAGCACCACTGCTGGGCTTTTCGAAGTGTATCCGAATTTCCTTGTTGATTAATTTACCGGTTTTCTCGGAGAGGTGTTGTAGATAGTCTTTGTCGAGGTTTTCACCAGACACCACAACCTCCACCTCATCGGATTCCTGCCCTTTGGCATATGCCCCCACCAACATCACTTCCTGTACATCGCCCGCACGCTCCATCACCTGATCAACTACCTTGTCTACGCCCAGAAAAGAATGTACTAAACGCTGTACAGGGTTAAACAGCGGATGATCAATATTCGCCCGATACAACACCTTCTTCTGCTCCTGCTTGCGCTCTAAAAACCCAGCTTCTGTTAGTTGATTCAGTTCTTTGCGGATGGCGTTGGTCGACTCATCAAATTCCTCGGCAATACCACGGAGATAGCCCGTGTTACCCGCCGATACAAAAAATTTGATCAGTAGTTTTAACCTTGTTTTGGAAGTGATCAATGCACCTAGCATATTATTCCTCTTGATTGAGCAACAAAGGTACTCGATGATTTTTAAAAATGCAAGTTATTATATTGTTAAGTTCGGCATATTCATATGGTTACTAACCGTAGTTTGCTGTACGATATAGGGCACATGGGCTTTAAACGCCTTTGCATTTCCTTCGTTGTCAGTCACCCAACCTGATAAATGGATATACAGTTTTTTTCCTTCCAATCGACGAAGCGCATGACGCCGGATACGGAAACTGGCCGATAGCAACTGATGCTCACCTCCTTTTCCTTTAAAATAAAGCGTATCAAGGGAAGGTACGTAAAAGGCCGAATGACTAAACGACAAACGCTTGATCACGATAGCCTTGATATGCTCCTCACATCCCTCAAGATGCAGCATCACACTTCCCCGACGCATATGATCGTAGGGATCCCCAGGTTCTTGAAACTGGACTTCGACGTTCATATCCATCACGCTCTCGAAACGTCGATATTTCCGTATTTCGTTCATAACGATCAGAGAAATAGGCAGCAGAGCGAGCCCTGCGAACACAGAATAGGTTAATGTTTCCATAGTGTAATTCGTAAATTGTAGATTAAAGGTGCAAAGAACTACAAACGACCGAAAAACAACAAAAAAACACGGGGGACAAATAGGGGACATCAGCCCTATTGCAGCAAATTTGAAATTATATTGCATATAAAAATGAAAATATGTAGGTTTGCCTTTATTTAAATCAAATCTAAATAACGAATGTATAGTTTACTTTTCCTTATCCTCTTTGTTGGTTGTTATCTGTTATATCTTACTTCCAAGAAAGCAAAACTGGGCAAGGTTCCAACGGGATTTCTGCGGCTGGCAAAATCTACTAAAAATGCAAGGGTAACCGCTTTGGCAATTTTTATGGTTTCTTGGATCGCCATTATCCTCGATCAAGGGTTTGGATCAGGCACCTTCGCCTTCGGCGGCTACATCATGACAGCGCTGAGTGTCGTTGTACTGCTTAATCCCTTACACTATATCCGCTGGACACACCTGCTGGGTTTATTCCTGACCGCTATCCTTCTCGAAACCTTTATCTTTTAATTTCTCTTATCATGCCAGCAAATAAAAAATACTTAAGTCATCCTTTCCAGCGCTTTCTAAAAATTACCGGAGGGTTTGTGGGAGGGTATATCGTGATGCTCAGCTTTCACCTGATGTTAACGTGCATCTTCCACGAAAAAGATGTGGTCATCACCGCGTATTTATCCGGTTACGTCCTTTGGGCCGTCCTGCTGCTGTATGCCTTTCTAGCGAAAAACGGTTGGTGGGTTTGGCTTATCTATACGGTTATGGCCGTCGTTTTCTATCTTCTCTTTCACTTCCTACACGGCTAAAACAAATGAACATACGTAATTACAATATCTATTTCAATACGCACACCATCAGCGGGATCATTATCTGTGCCCTGCTGTATGTTATCTTTTTTGCCGGCTCCTTTTCTTTTTTCAAGCACGAAATACAAGCTTGGCAACATGGCGCCTCGTACGAGGCGAATAAGGAGACTGGAAAGGACTTTGATTTCTTGTTGGATTCGCTCCGGCAAACCCATAATTTACAAGGTAGGGACATTACCTTCTACCTACAGCCTCATTCCCTCGGGGCTTCGGTAAACATGAGCGTATCGAAAGATACCACGGTCAGCAAGCCGAAACAGGCACCTGCGGAAGGACAAAGGCGCGGCCGCCGAGGTGGCGGAGACAATGCTTTCTTTTATTATGATTTTCATCAGGAAAAAGCGAGTACCTATGCAGAAAGTTACGATATGGGCGAATTTCTCTACCGTTTACATTTCCTAGCCCAACTGAATCAAGTACCCATAAATATAGGCGCACCATTTGGCTATACGGTGGCTGGACTCGTATCTTTTCTATTTCTCTTCGCCTTGATTACGGGTTTATTGCTCCACTGGGATAAAATCGTGTCCAATTTCTTTATCTTCCGACCTTGGAGCAAATGGAAAACGGTATGGACGGATATGCATACCGCGCTGGGTGTCATTGGCTTCCCGTTTCAATTTATTTTTGCGTTGACCGGCATCATCTTGATCGTCAATTGGGTACTCGTGAAGCCCCTGACAAACTATCTATACGAGGGCAAACAAGAAGCGCTCTATCAGGATTTAGGCTTTTCGGATAGCCAGACCTACGAATACCTATACCAGCCTATTGATCAGGACTTCAATATGGAGCATTATCTGACAGAACTGAATCAAAAATGGAACGGCGCCGAATTCAGTCGCATTTTTATCAAGAATTACGGCGATGAGAGTATGCACCTTATCGTTCATGCCAAGCCAAATCCAAAGCTCAATTTCTCGGGAGAAGGAAAGGCGATCTACCGCATCCACGATAAAAGTCTGGTCTATGAGAAGGATCCACACAACAACTCTTCTTATAAGGATAAGGTATCCAGCATTATTTATCACCTGCATTTTGGTGATTTTGGCGGGTATCCGGTGAAGATTACCTTTTTCATCTTAGGTATCATGGGCTGTATGGTTATCATCTCCGGCATCTTGATCTGGCTGGTAGCCCGGGACAAAAAGAATGTACCGAAGCACAAACGTGTGTTCAACTTTTGGGCAAGTAATGTCTTCGTGGCCATTTGCTTGACGATGTTTCCCGTAACCGCCTTGACCTTTATCGCCGTTAAGGTTTATCCCGAAGTAAACCAGTCCTTTATCTATAACGTTTATTTTTACAGCTGGCTGGTGTTCTCCGTCTTTTATATCATACGAAGAAATCTTCGGGCCACCAATAAAGAGACACTTCTACTGGGTGCATTGCTGGGTTTATGTATTCCCGTTGTGAACGGGCTCTATGGTGGCAACTGGATTTGGAAGACCTTTGCTGCCGACGAAACTGATATTCTGTTTTTTGATCTATTGTGGATTGCTATTTCGGTTGTGGCACTGATCGCATTTATTAAGATACAACGAGATGGTGGGAAAGGGCGGAAAACAATGAAGAAACCTGTTACGGAATAAAATTGTAAAACAGAAAAGGGGGCCGTACGTGTACAGCCCCCTTTAACATGAAACCAAAAATAAATTATTTTAATTTGTTGATATGGTATACTTGCGTCACACCAGGATCGATTTCAGCACCTCTCTTAACCGTGTTCGTCGCTATGTTGTATTCGTAGATAAACCATTTCGATGCGGTTGTTTTAACGCCGGTATATAGGTTCCCCTCTTCGATCAGATTGATGGTACTTTTCGCTTCGCCTCCCGTCATTTCGTCCAAGTTTGCTACGATTTTTTTATTGGCTACATCAATGACATAAGGTCTTATATACGCCTTTCCATCGCCTAACCAAGAGAGATCCCCCCCTCTTACGGCATAATCTTTCAGATCGAAGATGTAGTCTTTGTCAAATTCTGTTGCGCCGTTATTGACACGGAGCAGTGCGTAGGTACCCTCGGTCTTACCTCTTGTCAAGACATACAGGTTATTATTGTCGTCTAAAAACGAATAATTTTCGCGTTGCCAGTGACCGGCGACAATGCTTGCCCGATCATCGCTCATGATATGTCCGTTTTCCATACTCGGATAATCACATATATATACATAGGCGTTTTGGTTCACCGGCTTGTAATCGAACGTATAATAGTACAATCCGAAATACGCTTTTCCGTCGCTAATGCGTGCACTGGTAACATTGAGAATGGTTGGATCCACCGTCCCATCTGGTTTGTACACCGTGTAATCCAAGGTTGGAATCTGGGCTTTCAACGTCTTATTAATCGTCATGTCCTTTGTATTCATAAAGAATATGCTATATTCGAATACTTTCTTTTCCAGGTTTGCGTCGCTACCGTTCGTTGAAGTGAAAACAATCTCATCTGTTGTGCTCAATTGGCTGGCTACCTTTCCAAGATAGAAGGCCCCTGGGAACGCATAATTATCCACCTCCACGAGCTCATCCCCTTTTTCATTGATTTGAAGCTTACTGAAACGCGTACCATCGTTGGACATGTAATAATAGCCGTTAAAGAAATAGGCGTATCCCGCATAGCGCGCCTGCGGAAGGTAACCGGTGATATCGATTCCTTTATTATGCTGCGGAGACAACAACGTGTCTTTCATGATCTCATCGGTCGTCAATAGATACGATCCGTTTTCGGTGGCTACCCACACCGAATATTCGGAGTTTTCAGTGCTGGGGACGTCTGGAACATTCGGGCTATCTTCGCACGCGGAGAATAAGGTTACTGCAATGGCACAATAACCCATTAATCTGTTTTTATTCATGATGATGATGTATTAAATTATAATAATGATATTCTAAATTTCATATAAAATGCCCGCCCTGGCTTTTGAAGGCGAAAGTTGTCATAGGCGCGTTCATCGGATAAGTTTCTGACCTCTCCGGAAATATTATACCGGTTCCGATTCCACGAGTAGCTTACGATCAACGAATGGACTAATTGTGTAGGGATATAGTTCTTAGATGCCAGCGAACCGAGATGGCTATCGCTGAGATAGAACCATTTGGTGTATTGCGTATTCCAAGATATCTGCGTACGACTTCCTTTGCTAAACCAGTCATTTTGCGCAAAGCTTAGATCAAGGTTACCGTACGTCCAAGGTCGGTTCGGAATCTGATAGCCATACGTTAGGCTCACTTCCTGATTGGTATCGTCGGTAAATTTTTGATTGTCTATGGCCTTGTCGTAGCTGCCGTTGAGGGAGGCTGTAAAAATATCTTTATAACCGTACCGCAACTCGATATCTCCACCGTACAATTTCACACCCGGAATATTATAATATTGATATTTATCCCGTTCGTCGTCGGCGACGATCCTGACGTTGATATAGTCCTGTGCCAATCGGTAGAAACCAGATATATCAAAATTTATAAAATGATCGTCATTAAAAAACGTATTGTAATAAAATCCGCCATTGACGTTATCGCTACGTTCGGGTTTGATGTCCCAATTGGCAAGATAGTTTTGTCCATCGCCGTATAATGCGTTCATGGTAGGCATATTATAGGCCCTCTCCGCCGAGAACTTTACACCGCCATCTTTAAAAATCCGATAACGAGAAGCTAAACTATAGCCTTGGTATCCAAAATATCTTGACTGCGAAATAATGGAACCACCCAATACCTCATTGTAATCTCCAAATATGCGTTGATCTTCTTGCTTGTACGTATCTAAACCATAGTATTTTACAGCAATGTTGTTTACCAGTCGCTTGTTCAACCATTGGTTTTGCCAAGCCAACCCCACGATATGCCGGACCATATTGCTGGGTAAGCCTGAGGTGTTGTTGTTTAAAATAATATCGTACGATTGACGATCATTCGTATTGACATTATAGTTGAGGTTTAGGCTGTGATTCCGACTTTCATCAAAATCATAGTTGAAGTTTGCCCTACCAAGCAGGCTGTTTGTATTGTAGCGGAGGTGAACGGGCTCATTTGGTTCTTGTCCTGTAGTGTTGGGTATGGGGGCGCCGCCCCATTCGTAGTTGTATCTTGCGGTATCCCGGACATGAGAAACATCATAACCATAGTTTGCATAAATATCCGCAAATAACCGATCCACTAGAAAATCTTGCTTTTTATAACTAATTGTCGGCATGATATAGGTTGATTCTCTCCAATTGCCCCCATACACGGTGTTGATCGTTGCACCAAGTTGATTTTCCTTGTTATTTGCCGAATAGGTCAATCCAACAAAGAATTGATCTGCCCAGCTCTTATCGCGCAAGCCAACTTCCACCTGGCCCATAGCGGAATAATAGCGATCTTTGAAGCGTCGGACTTCGTCGATAGGGACGAATTTATTATTGACCACTTTTTCAAAGACAACACCGTATTCTTTTTCGGTGTACATTTTGTAATTGTTGTCCGAATAATTATAGAAGGCGTTTGCCCGAACCGAGAGATTGTTTTTAGGGTTCGTATACATGCCCACCAAAGAGGATTGGTGTGTATTGAAAGATCCGTAGCTATAGCTAAAATCGAGAAAGTGTCTATTCCGCTTTTTGGTAATGATGTTAACGGCTCCTCCAAGGGCGTCTGAACCTAAAAATGCCGGGACAACGCCTTTATATATCTCGATGCGGTCCACTAAATTTACAGGGATATTATTTAACGACATAGCCGAGCCAAAATCATCCATCGGAACGCCATCGATATAGATTTTAGCCGCCAATCCATTGATACGAAAAACAAAATTTGAACCCAAGCCGCCATCTTCTCTAAAAGTAACGCCGGGTGCTGTACGAAGGATTTGATTGACATTTGCGGTTTGGTTCGCATATTGGTTCATATCAATAACGCTCACATTGAACCCTGATCTTTTTATTTCGTGAACGCGTCTTTGGTTTTCGGTTTGGCCTTTCACACTAATAGCCTCAATGACACGATCATCTATCTTTAGCTGAAAGTCTTTATAGGTTTCACTTTCTTTCAAGAGCGCACGCTGCGTAACGTAGCCAACGACAGTCACCTCAACGGAAGTCTCCTGCTTTTGGCCAATTTCCAATTTGTAAAATCCATCTATATCGGTGCTTGTTTGGAGATTCGTACCAACGATGGTAACAGTTGCATTTTCGATAGCTTTCCCAAAGGAGTCCTTCACATACCCCGAGATGAAAGACTGCACGATACCGTGCATACTCCCTTGCTGTGGAAAAATAGTTTCGTTCGAATGGCTTGCTGTAGAAGCCAAGATTCCTGTAGGGTTATATGCAGAAATCCCCACAGCCAAGAGCATGGCTGTATAAAATTTATTATATTGCATCACTTTAGTTTGACTATTAAAGTATGGTAGATGTATCTACCGTCCGGAGGTCTGGGTGCAACCAGGCCTCTTTCTTTTCTTTATTTTTAACTGCTGTTAGTATCCTTTATCTCATGTTGTATTATTTAGATTAAATACAAATAACGAGGCAAAGTTAAATATTAAGATCACATCTCCAAATAATCTTTGCTTCTTTTTTTAAAAAGAGCACAGATTATCAAAAAACTCCCGAGGCTTTCGCCCCGGGAGTTCATAGCAGTATTCAATAAACAGATTACCAACCGCGCCTTCGCGATCTTCGCCGCCTTCCTTCCAGTAAGCGGCTGGTGAGATAACTCACCGCAGCGCCCACGATGGCGACCAAAACGGTATGCAAGAGGTTGCTCCAGTCGAAGCTGTTCCAGACGGAGCAGATGGTACCGCCCAGGGTACCAAACTGCACATTACTCATCATCCGCATCACTTCCCTCCTTTCTGTCGGCCTCGGGATTATCTTTCCCGTCGTCCATCACCTGTTCGATGATACCCAGTCCCACTGCAATGTATTTCAATACGCTCATGGCCTTGGCGGGGAGCTTGATCGGTGCCAGCAGTACCACCTGTACCGCTTGACTTATTTTTCGGACAAACTTTTTCATCGTCCCTCCCGAATTAAGAGAAAAACCTCATCGCCCATATCCCACAGGCTATACACTAGCGCTTTCAGCTTCGCCAACGCTTTGCCGCTTTCGTCACCGGTGCCTTCGCCCGTGAGGGTGGTGACCGGTGCAATACAGCCCAGCAGCTCCTTCAGGGCATTGTTGGCGGCGTGGATCAAGATCGCTTCACGCCCGAGGACAGCCGGGATACCGATCTGTTCGCCGTGCTTGGTGTATTTTCGCTTTTCGAGTTTATAACGCCCTTCGGGGATGCAGCTGATCCTTGGAATGTTGTTCCGATCCGGAAGCTCAATCGTATGACAGATCTTCTCGCCTTGGAAATAGATCGAGCCATTGGTTCCCTGTTCTCCGTAAATCCGTCGGAGAACGAGGGTGTGTTTGGTTTTCATTACGGAATGTCTACATCGACGATGGTTAAGGCATTGTACTGACCATTTGCCAGCGGATAGTATCCACCGTTCACGAATTGGAAATAAGCTATTCCCATGAGGATAATGACACCACTTTCCGGCTGTGGCTGTAATTCAACGGTGAGGATCTCTTCCTCCGTGTTTCCGTTCTTACCGATTTCGATATAGCCCGATCGAGCTAAGGAAACCGCATCCGCTTCGGGATCTGCTGGATTGAACTCCAGCGTAACCAATTGCAGCTGCGCGTGTGTTCCGCCGCCGGGTGCTTTGATCTTGCTCTTCGCCATAAATTCAGGCAACGCCAATGTGCCCGTACCGGTATCACGGCTGTAGGTGGGCCTCACCTTCACCAGAAATACATTCCGCAACTGCGCATGAATATTGAAGTCCATACCCTCAAGCATGCTCAAGTGTTCTACGAGCACTTGGCGATCGCCGCGACCATTCATCTCGTCGGCTTTCAATACCTGATGCATACGAGAAGTCAGGCGGTTGCTCAATTGCGAATCGCCGGCCTGCTGCAACAATTCGTACAACTCCTGGCGTACCAGTTTCGACGCTTGTACGGCGCGGCCAAACTCTTGACCATTTTCTTTCGTTCGCTGAAACCGTGGATCATTGTTAATTTGATCTTTGGTTGGTCCGGCTTTCATTCGAGCCTGATAACCATTGCGCTTGTCTTTGTAAAAGGAAAGATCCCCGATCTTGCCTTTCAATTTAATTAAACTTTCTTGTCGTGCCATAATATGTATTATTTGATCACGACACAAAGATGATGACCGTGCAGCGACCTCCTGTCCCATATGGCCACACAGGGCCTATTTGTACCCATATGTCCGCATATGTCCCAAATGGGTACAAATGACCACTTGACAGAAATGAGAAAAATTTCTTACCTTTAGATTAATAATTTCAAAGGAACCATTTATAACATTGGCAACCGATTCTGGCGCTGAAAATCAAGTAACGATACAGTAAGGATCAAGTAAGGATGTAGTACCTTTTTGTTACATAGGGAAATTGTACTTCGTCCTTACAAAATGTGTGAATAATCGGTACGGCGTTTTCGGAGTGCTGAGAAAAAGTTGTCTATTTATTTAACCATTAGTATAACTGCTATGACTAACGAACGAGTTTGTATTTATGCAAAAGACATCAGCACGCTTTTAGGGAAAAGTTACAAACAGGCCGTCCGTCTTCTGCGAACGATGAAGGATGCCTACGGAAAAGACGCCAAACAGTATATCACCCTCGAAGAATTTTCCGAGTATACGGGAATAGATATCGATACCATCAGAAAACACTGCTTCAAGCGGCGGTAGCTCATTTTTTTGAATGCAATACAAGAGGTAGCCCCAAAGCTGCCTCTATCTATTTTCAACCGCAGGGTTATAACGCCCTTCATACCAATCCAAAAATTCTTTTATACGGCTTTTATTCAACCGCAAATGGCTATTGGGAGGTTTCTTTAGGTGGATAACAAGCGTACGCTTTTCGCCATTCTCCACACGATCAATAAGATCGTAGCGTATAATCCAGGAACCGGTCATGAAAAAAAGCGAGTCATCGCATAACAACGCTTTTACCTGACTGAGTGCCTTAAATTCAAAATTATAATCATTGCCTTCTGTATCGTATCCCTTCACCCGCCCCCTAACCATATCAAATAACGGAAAGTCCTGCAGCACCATATTGTATTCCCGCTTATTCCGATAAGCCTTGACTATTTTTGCACTTGCCGGTCGGGACGCCTGTATTCCCTTCTCGTCCATTACGATATCTCCTTCAGGAAGATTTATACGATGCCCTGTGCGCTGTATATTTATTTTAATACTCTTGCCTGATCCGAAGAGCCCTTAACAATACATGGATACCTTGCAGGGCAAGAAAACAGCACTCTAAACCCAACACTACGAACAATGCGGCAACTACAATGGGCAACACCACCTTCGTGTAGTTAGTCAACGAAAAGGCGACATCAAGAAATGTGTAATACGCGGCGCCAAACAGAATGGCCAACATTACAGGAATCAGCAGCCCTTTCAATAAAAACATCGCCCAGAGCTTCTTATCCGTCCGGAACTGCGAGATCCGGGGACGGCCGTGATGCAGCATCACGTTGGTTATCCAGAACAAAACAAGCAACGCTAGGGCATTTACGATAAATTGTGCTACAAAACCGTCTTCCACGATGATCTCAAAAAATCCTTCCGGTTCTCCATACCACAGCAAAATATGCGCCGTCAGTAAAGCCAAAAAGATTCTAATTACGTTCCGTATCGTTTTTCTGTTTCCGTATAAGAATTGCATGTCGTAAGGTTTTTTCGCTTCAACGATTGTCCGAAATATCGTAACAGCGACCAAAATTCGTCACTTGGGATTTACGAATTTATAAAAAAACACATGAATTTATAGTTTCGGAATTCCTTTGAAGTTATAGATAGATTTTTTAAACAATCAAAAACAAACTACATGAAAACACAAAAGTATCCCTTTACTCCTGCGGGCGTTGATGAAAAAATGGAAGATCTCTATGCACAATCGTCTTCGGTAATTGAAGCAGAAGCGGTCGCAGTTTCCAGCAATTTCTTTAGCTGGATCTCGCACAATTTTGATCTGACCGGCGAACAAATTGACTATATGGAATCGCTCGGATCTGCATTTGCTGCCGAAAATGGAGACGATCTCGCATTTGCCTTTCGGAACCGCCTAGCGGTAACTATGACAAAGGGAGAGGTCAGCATCCGGACATCTAAATTTATCCGCAAAGAGAAAAATGTCTCCACCGTCTCGGAACCGGAACAGGAAGAAGAAATCTCGGGCGAGATCAACTATTTCGTTTCGTAATGGCCAATGGAAAGGAGTCTGCTTGCGAAACGGGCATTAATAACCGAGATGCAGAAGCATGTTTTTCTAACGCTAGAGGCCCAGGAATATCTCCTGGGCCACCTAGCCGTTAGACATCTTATCAATGGCCGGATACTGTCTCTGTATGATGGTAGCCATTTCTTTGTTGGCCATGGCGTTTTGAAGAATGAAAATGCAGAGAGTTTGGACATAGCACACTTCCTGTTTGAAAACGACTTTGGTATCGTGTCAACGCTCGATCCGGATTACGACCTCGTAGCGTTAGAACCTACTATGCTGCTTGTGCTTGCGCGGGAAGACCTAGACTACATGCTCGTCAGAAACCGTGATCTCCTGACAGCTTATCACAAACTGCTTGCCTATTGGGCAAAGCAGCGGAACGATCGAGCCAAGCTTCTTCTATTGCCTGCCGCCGAACGAAAAAGTCTGCTGATCAAACGCTGGGGTACACTGACCAATAGGATATCCAACAAAGATCTGGCTTCGTATCTCGGCATCAATGTAAGTTATTATAGCACGATATGAACGGCTGCAACTTTAGAAAAACCACGCGTTCTGTTCGGATATCGAAAATCTATTATTTGGATATCAAAATCAGCATTTAAATGCGAGTGTGGAACTTAGTTTTTCATTGAGACACAAAAAAATGAAGGTATAAAGATGAAAGCATCACGAGATATATCAGGAACAAAAAAAACCGAGACGGTTATAACCACGAGGGCATTATCTGGCTACTTGCCTGTAAGCCACTTCCACTGTATGGATAGACTCCGTCCGGTTTATCATGTTCGTGCCAAGGTAGGATGCATCAGCATTGTCTTTCAGCGGTGTAGAAGAAAGTTTGCCCCCTTCCCCCACGGGGTATGCTAACAAATGCCCGAGGCACTTGCAGGTGTCTATTCTGGTGGTACGGGCATGCCCTCTAACAGTTATAAATACACTAAATTAAAATTTAAAATTATATGCTATGAAAGCATTAAAAATAAAATATCTAAAGGGTGCAATTACAGTATTTGCACTATGTTTAATCGGAACGGCTTCTGCTGCTACGAATGGGAATGGGGATGAAAAGGAGGAGAAAGTGGAAACAAAAAAGGTGGTTCTCGCACCGCAGTGGTTCGAGTACACAGGGCCTGGGGCGAGTGATCCTGACTACAATCCCCATAACCCAAACTTTTATACTGCAGTAGACCCTTCCGATGAGCCCAGTTGTGAAGGAGCTGAGCAGGTTTGTGGAATTAAGGCAACTCCAGATCCTGGCTCCGATCCAAACAACCCGCTTCCAAGCTTGTCAGACCTACAATCGCTGGCATCTGCGATTAATAGTATGACTCCAGTCGATGATCAATTGACTTTTAGAGACGAATGATAACTATCGATTAAATACCCTGCCCCATAACTTTTTCTCCCGGGGCAGGGTATATCAGTTTTGTTCCATCCCCGAATATTCAATTATGGTGGTGGGAATCAGAAAAGCAAAATCAAGCAATTCTTCCCTGCGTTTTTTGTATTCAACCTCTTCCCAATCCCTGACAACAGGTGAAACAAACTCAGCTTCCAGTCTACGCAGATCACCCCATCTCAACCCTCTATAAATTAGTTCTTTTCTACGCTCTTCTAATATCTTTTTCAATAGTTCGTTTCTATCGGAAATATTCCCTATCGACGTGTACAAGTCACGGTCATACCGATGAGTCAGAAGCCCGTTCAAAGCACTCAAAGCGTCATCTAGACGCCCTTCCCTAGCTAAGCACTCCGCTCTAATAAGCAAAATTTCTGCTTTTGTTAGACCATTAAATTTCGTAGCATTACTATTCTGACCATAATCTCCGGTAAAGGCAGACAACCCGTCCGGCATAATCTTGAAAAACAGTTCTTTTCTCAGATCGGAGTCTTCGTAAGACTCTAAGAACTGCGGAGACACCCGCGCGCGGCTTTCCGATAACATCGTACTATTCGACCTTAATTGCGAATAGAAAATCACTTCCTCATTAAATCGCGCAAAGGGGTAATTGCTCTCCGCCGCGTAATCGTTATAGTCTAAAAGATAACTCTGTCCTACTAAACAGGAATCAGCGTAGGTCTTCGCTTCATCGTACCTTCCCATACTGAGGTAAACCCGGGCAAGTGCTCCGTATGCAGCAAATCTATTAGGCCTGGTGGGATACATAGGTGTTTTGTCCGGTAACAATGCACAGGCATGTGTTAAATCTGCGATAATCTGCTCATACGTTTCCTGAAGGGAAGCACGTGTAGATTTCAAGCTAACATCAGAGGAAAGACGGAGTGCAATACCTAACCTATCCTTAGCGGTTTCCTCATCATAGGCAACAGAGAACACTTGTACCAAATCAAAAAATGTGTATCCTCGGAAAAACTTAGCTACTCCCTGCACTTCATCCCTTTCCTGATCTGTCGTAAACCTAATATCATCGAGCAAGTCCAGAACAGTATTGCAAGCGAGTATTCTTCTATAACCTGGATTCCAATATGTAAGGTTTACGGGTGTTCTGTCCCATACGTACGTCATCCGGTCCATTTCATTAAAAATGGAAGTCCAACTGGTATAAGGAATAAATACATTATCTGCCCCGAGTTCCGCGAGACCACCTGCATAGTCATAATTCATCACCGCCACATCATTTAGCAGTGCCATAAGATCTTCTCCTTTTTGAGGGACAGTGAGGCTCTGATCCGGTTTTATCGACAAATAGTTCGTGCATCCTCCCCATACAACAGGAAAACACATAATTAATAGGGCGAAAGCCCGTTGTAATTTTCTAAAAAATATCTTCTTCATGATATCTAGTTTTAAAGTTCCATTTTAATACCAAACGAAAAACTTCTCGGCATGGGAATGCCTCCTCGTACAGTTGGATCGAGACCTAAGTTGTTGGCCCGCCAAAGTATCCCAAGGTTGCTGGCAAACGCAAAAACAGAAAGTTTACTGACGCCCTTTACTGGTTGTCTTAGGGAATAAGAAAACCTTATATCCTGTAGACGGATATGGTCTCCTCGTTCTACCAACGATTCCGAATATAGATAGAATGTATTGGCCAGTCCGTTTAATGGATAAATAAAAGCAGGGACATGCGTACGCTCTTCATCACCCTGTTGCTGCCATCGATCATAATAATCAACATGGCCATTTCCATTCGTCAACATCGTACTGTAGTCCAAACCAAACCTGCGAAAGAAATAATTCAGCCGATACGTAATGTTAGCGGAAAGCATAAAATTTCCGTAGCTAAATTCGTTGCGAAACCCACCATATACTGTTGGTCTGGCGGATCCATGGAATTTTAAATCTTCGAGGGTGGTCGTCTGTCCAGATGTCAGTGCTTGGTAATCCTTGCTAATCTGGCCATCGTGGTATCCACGGGGTTCGCCGGTCTCCGGATCCAACCCTGCCGAACGGTAACTATAAGCAGGAAATGCAATCGTATTATTTAGCGGAGACATCGTGCTCATCATCACAAAAGGTGTCGGTGTAACGTATTCTCTTTCAGACTTTACAATCCAGCTATTGTTATAGGTCATCAGGATATTGGAAGTCCATTTAAATGACTTCGGCAAAATCGCGGCTCGGAGATTAACGTCTATGCCTTTGCTCTTTGTTGCTGCGACATTCATGGTCATCTGCCCGATACCTGTGGTCGGATCGACCGGAACGCCATCTAAGAGATCGGTGGTATTCTTCCTATAAATATCGATGCTTCCCGACAAGCGTGAACCAACTATGGAAAAATCTATTCCCATATTCATGTTCCGCACCTTTTCCCATCGTAGGAATGGATTAGGAGGATTACGCACTGTAGCTTTATTCCACCCAACGCCGGTTGATGCCGAATTATTTCCATAGCCTATAGTTGCTAATCCCGTCATCGAATTATCGACATTACCGCTATAGCCGTAGGTAAATCGTAATTTCAACATAGAAAAAATACTTGGGTCAATAAATGGCTCCTGGTGCACATTCCAACTCGCCCCAAGTGACCAAAGTGGTGTCCACTTGTTGTTTGTGCTCACGCCAAAAAGATTAGACGCGTCCCTACGTGCACTTCCACTTAAAATATACCTCTTTTTAAAAGTATACGACCCGTTGGCGAATATGGAGACAAAACGATTGGTTGTGTGGCCGAGTGGCGATATAGGATAACCGATCATATCACTGGCCGCCAAGTTTGCATACACAGGATATCTCGCCGTATGGTCTATCGTCGAAGAAAAAGTCAATATATCAGGGTTGTAGCCGTACAATGAAAATCCTTCACCTTGGTTGACCGCTTGCGAGATCTCCGTTCCGGCAAGCATACTAAGTTGGTGATCACTTGTCCAATTCCTGTTTACGGTCAATTGAAATCTCCCGTTGTGACCAGTGGAGTAGCCATTAGTGTTCCGTAAGATGCCTCCCATAGGAAAATTGTAAAACAATGAGCCTTCCCTCCATCCCGAACCTCTGTTAATCCTATCTCTGGCAATGTAGCCATCCAACTCATCCAGTCTATTATCCTGTGATTGATTATTGCTGTATTGGTATTTTAACGACAATCGCAACCACTTCATTACGTCATAATCCAATCCGACATTAAGCATCAACTCTTTGCTGTTTTCTCGATAGCTATAGCGCCGGACTTCTTCCAGCGGCCTATAATGCCAGTCCAAAAGCGCACCATTCCCTGCCGTGTCCAAGAATGCCATTCTGTAATCTTTAGGTACAGCTAACGGTTCGCCGTTGGCTCCAGCGAAGCGTATATAAGGAAATCGATAACCATTGTCGGAATACTGCTCGTAATGGGGGGAGGCAACTTCGTTAACATTTACCCAACGTATACCTGTACTTAACTCCAAACTTTCCGTGACCTTAAGAGAATTTTGAGCACGGATGGTAAATCGGTCGTATTTTGACGCCGCTTGTGATGGCAACATTCGATCATAACCGGTCGACACTACGAATCTGCTGCGTTCCGAGCCACCTTTAAATTCCAGTGCATATTGTTGCCGTACCATCGTGCGGTATATATAGTTGAGCATGTCATCCCTGACATCTTGCGTTCGATAACCATTGATCTGCTGGATCGCCTCGTTTTGCGTAATTTTTCCATCCCTTTGCTTGATCAGCACCTCCACTACAGGCGGCAGTGCGGGCCTGGCGCGGCTATTCTCTTGATTGGTATAATATCCTTTCTCAAAGAGAAACTGTTCTACGTCAATATAATCCGAAGCAGAGATAATCTTATGGCTGTACAAGTCGGGTTTGTTCGTCAATCCCAGATCGGAACTAAAGCCAATCTGGAGACGTTCACCGTATTTCGCATTTTTACTTGTTAGGACAATAACGCCATTACCAGCCTTCGCTCCCCATATCGAAGCAGCGGCAGCATCTTTTAAGACAGTTACACTCTCAATATCGTTTGGGTTGATATCGTTTATATCTCCCTCATAAGGGAAATTGTCTAATATGATCAACGGCCGGTTTCCTCCTGTACGCATGGAGCTGACACCGTGGATCATGATATCCTGCTGAGATTTTCGTCCCGAATTGTTGAAATCAACATTTTGCCTGTTGAAATATACACCTGTAGAAACATCCTCGATGCGTGTTAGCACATCCATGCCCACGCTACGGTTAAAAAGCTCATTATCGATTACTTCGTAGGAACCCGTAGTTCTTTCTGGAGAAAGTTTTTCATAGCCAGTGGAAACAACCACCTCATCTATACCGGTGGATAAAGGTTCTAAAAAGACAAGTACCGAATCATTTGATAGATTGTGGACAGCTACATCTTTTTGATGGAAGGCTATGTGCGTTATCTGTATCCTACCGCTACCTTCCGAAATGCGGAGACTGAATGTGCCTTGGCGATCGGTTTTGACCGTCTGTCCGTCGACCAGACTCACACTTGCATTTGCCACAGGTAGACTATCTAAAGCGCTAAATACCCTTCCATTGATATTTATCCCATTCTGCCCTAGCAAAAACGTGCTATAGAGCATAGCACAGATACTACATATTACTGTTTTCATATGGCAACGGGATTTAGTTGTTTCCTTTTTCTGCGATGATCAAAAAAGGCTTCCCATCACGATTTTCAACAGTACCTTGAATACCCAGCAGATTATTCAGGTGCTGTAGCATCTGCGTTCTATACTCGACATCTGACATATCGGCAGAAACATATTGCTCGTAACAGATGGCATTCTTCTGATACCATTCATCTTTGGTCATACCTGTAAAATCAGCACGTCTTATATCATAGTTATCCGGGTTTTCAACCTGTAGGATGATCTGCTCCGGCCGCATTTTATATAGTAAATCAGCAGCGATAAGATAAAGATCCAGAATGGATCTGTTCCGGTATGAAATTATTTTTCCTTTACGGGAAGAATCAGCCATAATTTCTACATAAGGACTCACCCCTTCGGTGAAGCCGGTGATCAGCGCATAGGAATAAGACCTTTGACGGTTATTTTTTAACCGCATCGTCTCTGGATTCTGATGCAGGAGTGTCTCCTGAAAGAAGCTGGTAGATTCTGTCTTTACAGGCCAATCCGTATGATGTCCGTCTGCAAAAGCTTGTATGGTACGGGGCTGGATATGGTTTGAATTTGTAAACGCACGTACCACCCCATGCATATCGATCCACACGATGTGAGAAATGTATCTATGCGGAAAATATCCTGTAATATCTTTTTTGATAATGCACACTTCCATGTCTGCTTTCATGGTACTATCGTTTTGGTGCCAAAAGCTTGTTACGCGTTCTATCTTATCCGTTGTAATAGGAAGTATTTTAACCGGGTGATCCGTTTCCGACTGCACCGCACTAAGCCTTGGCAAGGCTCCGATACAGCTTTTACATCCTGTCGACAAAAAATCCAACAACAATATGCTATCCCGATAATCATTCAGCGTTATCGTATCCTTCCTTTCCGGATGGTTTACCACCTCTAAACGCATGTTCCACAATTCCTCCGGTATGGTATCCCCTATCTGCAATGGCTTGATCTCGGTTTGCCCTTCGGCAGCCTCCCCGTTCTCGGGAGACTGCGCCTGGGCTGTTGATAGATTAAACAACATGAAACATAAGAATCCCAAACAAAGGATTCTTATGTTCTTCAATACCATTAAGGAAAATAAACTTATTGAAAAACAAAGCGGTACCGCAAAGCTGAACAACGTCCGGCTTCGGTTATATCGTGATGTAAAAAGGCGATTATAAATTCGGGATAGCGTGCTTCGCCATAATGCATAGCTGTCCCTATTGCATAATTTTTGCATTCTTTTTGGTATTAGGCGAAGCGGTTTAAACTATGCGTAAGATCCTGCAGTTATCTTTTAGCCTTAGCCATTACTGCTTCGCGGTTAGTAAATAAGTGAAAAAGAATACGCCGAAACGGTCTTCATAATCCTTCGATAATCGGTTTTGTATCCGTATTCCTTATTCGGCTGTGTAAACCGACCACTCATTATTGACTAACAATAATCAAAAAGCGACCATAATTAGGGAAAAAGGAAAAATGTTGCTAATTTTAAAGTGCGAATTTCAAAGTTAGACTGACCATTCTACCGAAGTCCCGTTTACAGGCTTTTTTAGTGGTCGGTACAAGCAAGTGGAGATAGTTTTATGGAGACCATTTTGTTGGCCTTTTATTATGTATGCTCCCCTCGCTATTTCCTTAAATTCGCTAGTCCGGCGAGCGGATTATATTTTTGAAAAGCAGTTTCCGGGTACAATGAGATTTATTCTCAGGTGTCAAACTTCGTACTCTGCTTTGATTTTTTAACTCTAACTTTTTCACAATCATACTTTACGTGGTTAAGAAAAATTCGGAGCCATTGGAGTATAAGGGGTTATAAAAAAGGCAAGCCCCACTATCTTCCACTGAACACCAGGTACGGCAAAGAACCTACGACGCAGTTTCCAATAGGGAGGCTTGCCCCTTCCTTTTGCAAAAGTACAAAAAGTCGAGGGGTTAAAGCAACCCTACGTCTCGCGTCAATGAAATTTGCCGTTTCGATGTTCGAGACTCCAATCAGAATAAACTGATTATAAAACAAATATACTAAATAACTAGTAAAAAACGATTGTACAATCGTTTTTTAAACACAAAAATACGTAAATGATTGACTATAAGGAGTATAATTTACAAAAATTCAGAGTCATTACAGATGAAATACTGACTACTAATTTTAGAGGTAAAATGAGCTATGGGGAAACCCAAGCGAAAGTAAACCAGATTTTGAAGAACGAAACCACTAGATTGACAGCAAAATCTTTTTACGATGTGATTCAACTGTTAAACCAAGGGGTAGATAATGTATGCCGCAGATTCTTTCAGGGACACCCGGCCAAAAAGTTAGATTCGTTAAAACAATCTCCAAATAAGCTTCAAAATCTTGTTAACCCATTACTCAATTCTAGAGCACTACTAAGTAAAGCTTCTGGTATTAAGGAAACTCGTCTCGGAGAACTTTTCCAAAAAAAGTTCGATGAGATTTATGCAAGTGAGGTTTACGGATTGGCTATAGCATTAAACCTAAAACCCAGCCAACTTTTCGACTATTTCTATGGCGACGGTGAGCGACCGGTGGTAGGCATGTAAGAAAAAAACCAGAAACTTGCCTCTACCAAAATAATCACGAAATTAGGAATTCATAATTCAGTTAGAAGCCCACTGGTACGCCCGGTAAGTGGGTTTCTTTTTTCGCTTATTTCAGTTTCTCGATTTCTTTTATAGAAAGCTTTGTGAATTTGGCAATCTGTTCTAGCGGCAGGTCGTCCTTCTTCATGTCACGAGCAATGGCAATGGCCTTAGCACGTTCGCCTTTCTCTAAGCCCCGCTTCTCCGCTTTGTCCAATAAATATTCTCTTGTTCCCATGGTATCACTCCTGCCTAATTTTGTTTCAACCTCTTTCTCAAAGATAACGAAATTTTCATGTTTTTGAAAACCAACATAGTATTTCAAAAAATCGTATATTCCCTGACGCGTCTTTTTGTCCATCTTCCGCCTCATCATCTCATCGTGCAAGTCAAGCTTCATGTCCTTAAGCCCTTCATCTGTTATGTTCTTATGTACAATAGCTAGCAAAGCCGTAAGCACGACGACGGCAAATGGATTGTTATTGCCCCTCAGTGCCGATTCATCCTGATCCAGTATCTTATAGCTGTTGAAGGAATACCGCAGGCTCGTGCCCATGAACTCCTGGATATACAGCTTAGGCCGGTAGTGCCTGTTGCCGTCCGCTAGAATTGCGATAGCGGTAACCGGTACTTTGTAACGGTCAGAAATCTTGTAAAAATACCGGAACATCCGTTCGGCAAGGTCGCCCTTGCCTTTACTGGACTGCACCTCTACGTGGCACAGCACAAACTGCTCCCCGCCGTCTTTGAGGAATACTTTGACCAGCTTGTCCACATAGCGTATGCCCTTGCCGTTGGCCTCCGGAGGAAAAAGGCTCTCAAATTCTTTGTCCAGATAATCAAACGGCTTACTGAGGTCAAAGACGTCCTCTGCTTTCGGAAAAATGAACGTCAAAAAATGCGAAAAGGTCTGCTCCAAAATAGATTTCCATAACGGGTTGTCGATACGTCTTGATGAATTTGCCATAATTCTGTTATATTTTGATTAGAGAGCCAAAGATAACAAACAGCACGCATAAAACTAATTTTTTTAGTAAAAACTACAGACCTAGCAATTCATAATTCAGTTAGAAGCCCACTAGCACGCCCTTAAGACTGCACACACAAGTGGTTCGTATACAGATAAGCAAGGAGAAGACGAGATAAGACCACGTATACGATGAGCAGGGCGGCCAAGACAAGTAAGAAATAGCCTATTCCCGGAAACCCGTATTCGATCAGGGTACATCCCGTAAAAAGGGCGAGTAGAATAACGACGGATTTCCAGGTGGCATACACGAGCTTTTTCAATCGTTTTATCGTACTCCTTGCATATAGTCGTAAATGCAAGGCTGCGACGGTGTTGACTAGATTGAACAACGCCCACAAAGAATAAAAATTTGTCCAGATGGCCTCTTCCGTCATCAAGCCGCAGGACTTCACCCAGAAGAATGCTCCGACGAAAGCTATATTCGAGCATACAGCATCCGTCAACATGAGCGAGGTTCTCACATAGGGCAGTATCTGAGTTTGCATAGATCTATTACATATAGGATGATATATTTCACCTCATCTTCTTTCCGTTCTTAGCAACTTCTTTATCGTAAACTATCTTCCGAAGTCCAGAACTCGAGAAGCGGTGGTCTCGGCTGTTGAAATACAGTTCGATACCCTTCTCTTCACAGTATTTCCGTCCTGTAAAATCCTTATTAGCGTACTCATCGCCTACAATACGCACGTCCAGTTTAAAGGAACGGAGTATGTCTTCCAAATCTTGTTCGGTAGAGTAGGGCACTATTTCATCCACATATTCGCATCCGCGCAGTTGGATGTAGCGCTCCACTACGGTTTGCGTGGGTGCATTTTTCTCGGGGCGATCGAGCGTGGGATCCATCTGCAATCCGCAGATCAGATAATCACACTGGCGCTTGGCCTCGGCGAGCATCATGATGTGGCCCGCGTGCAATAGGTCGAACGTCGAGAAGGTAATCCCGACACGTGGCCCGGGGTTGTAGTCTTCTCGCTTTTTTGTAGGCTTAGTTTTCATAGTTTTGTTGTTAATTTTGTTGTCTGTGAATATTTCAGTGATCTCGCAAGCTCATTTTGCATTTTGTTAAACCCTCCAGGGTGCGCGTCGTTTTGACAGATATGCGATAATATTTTACTTTTTCCCAAAGAACTTCCGCAATGAGACTTGTCCGCCGACACTGTTATCGAATAGTTGTCCCTGATCTACAGCGAGGCGTACACCCAGAAAAAAGTTATTTCGTAATTCTCGCTCGGCATCTATTAACGCTGAGAATTGGGATACCGGAGAGAATTTCTCTACCTGGGGCTGATGCCATCTCCCCCCTGTAGATTTACCGTATTCACTGGAGGCGAAAGTCCCATAATGCCGGGCAAAGGTAAGTTTACCTGTTACATTCCACCGGTACAGCCGACCCCGCATTCCTATGTGTCCCGCTACCACACGGTTACTGATAAAATAATCCATAGGATCATGCGCCTGCCCTGCTCTCACTGAATGCGCCGGCGCGATTAATGGCGAGCCGACACCTTGCGCTTTGTACGACCAGCCTTCCGTATAATAGTAATTGTTGTAATAGTCCTCATCACCTGAAGCCGTAGGAGTAGACCAAGGGTATCCCGCCTGATCTTTTGAATAGAAAAATTCGAAAAGAAGCTTTTGCCAGTCCCAATTTTTTGCTGTTTTATTATATGTTTTGTTGGTTAAGGCGATACCATTAAGGCCATCGGCTATATTCGCTAATTTGGATATTGCGCCGACTTCATAGATATTCTGTCGGTAAGCCATCAGCTGAACATCATCCCAATCGTAGGAAAGACCTAAATCAATAGAGCCTAACTGATTCCCTAGTTTTGATCGAGGGATGGGTATGTTGCCGCCACCATAAGCTTTTCCCCAAAATACATACCATAATGTTTCGACATTATTCAGCGTATAACTGTCTCCATATACTTTTTTTTCACTCCCCCACTGCGCCTGATGATTAATTCCTCCATACAGGTTCAGCCGCCAATGGGGTTTCCCGATACGCCCGTATAAGGATTTTTGGTGTAGGAGTGTAGGATGCGTATATTTATCGGTAGGCACCAAAAACTGATTCGCCGCGATGGGTATTTCCCCCATCAAACCATTGGCAAAATTTCCTTTAAACGAGAACAGGCCACCCCACCATGGCAAGCGGTAATATTCTGGTATACGTATATCGAGCATCGGTATACCCAATGCATTCCCCGACACCGCAAAATTTCCCGAGCTTAACAACGTATCTCCGTTTAAGCCCATTACATCTTTGGTTCGGCCGAGTTTCGCCTCAAACATCGCATAACGAACTTTTACATGCGCATCAATTAGTTGCACCTGTGTTGTAGAGCCGACATTTGTCCTTGCCTCCAAGCCATAACCCCAATCCCATTTGGAAGCCGTCGTATCTCTACGTTCGGTCCACTCCCCTTGTATCGCATAATTCTTTGCTGCACGAACCAACAATCCACCAGAAGCACCGGTTAGTGGGATAGAACCATATTGATTGGAACGCATCCAAAACGGCACTATGTCATTGCTGGTATATCCGGCAAGTAGGCTGACATCTACATATTGTCGGGTCGTGTCTGTCTGCGCTTTTGCCTTTGTACTTAAAAGCGAAATACCACAGTAAAACGTAAGGCTCAAAAAAAGAATGTTTAATCTTTTCATAGCGGTCAGGTTAATGCGGAATGCATCGCCGAATTAGTCAATTAGTTTCGACTGGTGCTTATCCAATGTGTTATAAATCTTCTTCACGTCCTGTGATTTCTCCTTTTGCACAAATAGCAGTGCATCATCTGTATATACGACAATCGTATTTTTTAAGCCGACAAAGGCCGTATAGAGATCTAATCCGATGACCATATTGCCTTGCTCGTCCACGGCGTAACCGGTAGACAATAGGTAGTCATATAATGCTTCAAATGATCCGAGATCAGACCACTCGAATTGTGTAGCGACCACCCGAATCTTTTTAGAGCGTTCCATCACCGCATAATCAATGCTGATTGACGGAATTTTTTTTGAAAGGTTCTCGTCTAGTTTCCCATCTTTTTGATGTTGCCACGCCGCGAGGGCCGTTGCATACACTTTGGGCTCAAACTGCTGCAATTCTTCCAATAGTGTATCGGCGCGAAAACAGAACATACCGGAGTTCCACAAAAAATTACCCTGTTCAATAAAATCCTCGGCGGTATCTTGGTTTGGTTTTTCACGGAAAGATAGTACACGGTCATCATCATATTCGATATACCCGTATCCGGTCTCTGGTCGTGTCGGTTGAATACCAAACGTCACGATATATCCTTCTTTTGCTTTTTCAATGCCCGTTTGTATAGCCTCTTGATAAGCTTGCTCGCCTACAATAACATGATCGGAGGGAGTAACCACCAAAATGTCGTCTGGGTTTGCTGCAAATGCTGCGAACGCAATCGCCGCAGCTGTGTTGCGAGGTATAGATTCTATGATATCCGTATAAACTATACCTTGGCTATCTAGTACCTCTCTACTTAGCTGGTAATTATCGCGGTTACCAACGACCATTACGTGATCGCAGAGTACCTTGTTCCGTTGTACCGTCATGCCAAAGAGTGAGTCCTCTTTAAATAGATTTAGGTATTGTTTTGGGTTGCTCTTACGCGATAAGGGCCACAACCGGCTTCCTACGCCTCCTGATAAAAGTACGTGTATAATATTGCTCATTTGTTTTCTTCGAAAGGGTTTCTATAAATCTTCAACTTTTCCTTTAATAGGAGGCCGAGGAAAGGTAAATCATCGATCATATAGCGTCTCCAAAGACGTCTAGGCTCTTTAAACAACCGATAAGCCCACTCCAATGACATTTTCTGCATCCAGACCGGAGCACGTTTTAATGTTCCGGCTTCAAAGTCAATTGTGGCGCCCAGTGCCATAAGCAACTTGATATTTGAAAGCCTGTCTTTATACTTATAAATCCATTTTTCTTGCTTAGGAGCACCAACTCCTACGACTAACACGGTTGCGTCAGAGGTATTGATTAAACTCAAAATTTCTTCGCATTCTTGTTCATCTTTTTCAAAGCCAAAACTGGGAGAATGTGAAGCAACGACCATATTGCGTCCGACTTTTTCGTTAATTTCTTCTTGTGCTTTTCGCGCTATCCCTTCTGCAGCACCTAGCAGAAATATTCGTATTTGGTCATTATCTTTATGATGTTGGTAATAAGCCGAAAAAAAAGAAGAACCTGGTATCACTTCCTTTACTGGCTTTCCAAGAAACTTTAATCCTAATTGTACGATCTTGCTATCACATACGATCCAATCTGCGTTTTGATAGATATCATAAAATAACCTGTCTTTTTGGAGTTTGATAATATGATCCACATTCGGGGTAATAAAGATCCCATCAGTAAGCTGGCGTAATAAATCGTCCTGTTTGATATTGTTTAAATGAATATTAAACAAGGATATTTTGGAAGCTATTTTTTCGTCTTTCATGTTTTATCTTCTAGCAAATCCTCGTAAATAGACGTTAATTGTTTGCATACGCTCTCAGGAAAAAATGGACGTACCGTTTCAAAACATTTTTTCCCGTATTCAGGTAGTAAATCGGGATGATCAATAAAAAATTGGACGGCTTCTTTTATCTGTTTCAAATTACCTGCTTCTATTAAAATCCCGTTTTCATAAGAAAATACAATTTCAGGAATGCCACCAACATTTGAGGAAATAACAGGTCGTGCATAACTCATGGCTTCCAGGATAGCAACGGGCAACCCTTCGTTGTAAGAAGGCAGAATATAGACATCTGCCCATGCAAAGCAATCTGCTTTCTTTTCTCCTGAAACCCAACCCTCATATTTGACGAATCGAGACAGTCCATTGTCATTAATAAACGCGTGGATATCGCCATCAACTACATTCCCGCCGATACGTAAAAGAAGTTTGTTCTGGAAAAACTCTTTATTATCTTTCAGCATCGTTAGTAAATCATAAATTCCCTTCCGGTTACTTATTTCTCCAAGAAACAGTAAATGTAATTTATCATCGGATCGCTGCTCGGCAGCTGCTATGGGGGGCGTGACCATGTTATTTAGCACACGGATGTTAGCTTCACTCACGCCCATGCTCGCAAAATATTTTTTCCACGATTGAGATAAAACAATCAACGTATCACACAAATTAAGTGTACGGACAATATTCCGTTTATCGTGGCTGTTTTCAAAGAATTCCTTAAAGTCAGCAGCATGTTGGTGCATGATGACTTTTTTTCTAAAAAACTTTCCCATTTTTATGAAAATTCTCTTTCGATAAAAGGAAGCATTTGCGGCGCCGTGAATATGCAGTATCTTGATGCGTTGATCGACTAATAACAAGAGAAAACAACGCATCACCGCTTGGAAGGCATAAAATGCTTTTACGAATTTATTGCCCAATCTCCACGTAGGTATGAAACGGCTTTTCTCAAAATATTTTTCGTACGAAACCAATACAGCGGTCATTCCGCCATACGTGGATTTCGATACGCCTATCATGAGTATCTTATTTGCAATTTTCTTAGGTATAATAAATTGATCCGTCATGTCCAATTCGTTAAAGTACTTCAAACCCGCAAAGCATTAGACAAAAAGTTTAGGGAATCATTCCTTATTTCATTCAATTTGATATCGACTGCATCATAGTCAATTTTATTATCTATCACGCTACATATATCGCCATTAAATATACGCTCCCTTTCAATCTTTAAAACGTCGAAAAGACTATCAATCCGTGAGTTACGGGATGTTTTACTCGCATTTGCAAATCGGTAAAAAGTCATAAACTGACGGTGGAAAATAATGGAAAATATAGTACAATGAAATGAATCTGTACAAACATACGTTGCGTTACTGATATACTTCACGAAGTCGTTAGGATCCACGAAATATGGTGCTTCATCCCCGAAAGACTCGTCTTCTGCCACATATTCGTCCATATGGCGAATTGTTATTATTTTGTAGCCTGTTTTTTGTTTTAACGAATTGACGGCGCGTCGAGATTCCTGGTTATCACCTAAGAAGTAACAAAAAATATAGGGATCTTTCTCTTTAGGCCGAGCATCGGCAATCTCTGTTTCCCATTCTTCGCGAGAGAGCAACAGTGTCGGATCAGCTACTACTTTAGCACCCTTGTTGGATAATGTATCAACAATAATCTTTCCTTGTTGCTCACGGACTCCAATAGACGAAAAACGATCTAGGTATTTTCCCGTCGCTTTGCGTTGAAAGGCGGGTATCTCTGAAACACCGAAACTAGCGGCATAAGCTATTTTTGGTATATTATCATCGACAAAGAGCAAATTATAAAATTTATTTGGTAAACTCATTGGGGTCCAAACTTGGTCGCTACCGACTACAACAGCTTTATATTTTTTGGAACCTTCGTTCAAATTTTGGTATCCGATATGTTCGCGAAAAAATGGAATCAATTTTTTTGATTTATATTCGTTAACGGCTCTTGTCCGCTCGGCAATGCCTTTAGCATAATGCGGATACTTTTGTTCAATCTTTTTGGCAGTAAATCTATTGTAGAGCTCTTTAGCTTCACCTACCCGAATAGCATTAATCACAAACGCTATTTTCTGCTTAATAGATAACTTTTTCTTGTAATTAATTGTCTCGCAATCGTACCCTAGATCGCTTATTTTCTTAACTAACGAATATCCAACCAGCGCTGTTCCGTAGTTGTTGTGCCCCTCGTTATAGGCTATTACACATCCTATTTTCTTTTCCATTGATATCTCTTTTATAGTTTCATTTTCCTAATGTCATACCATATATTGTCTTCCAATAGTAGCTTCCTGTAAACAACTTGCCGTCATCAGTAACATATATTGGTTGAATCAATGCCCTATCATTAGACAAATCGTTAGTGCCGCTGTAATAAGGATTATCTGGGTTAGAAACGTCAAATATCGCGACCCCCTTTTCGCCAAAATTTAGATAAACATTATTTTCGAACTTTTTCAGGTAACTAGGTTGCCTGTCTCCTGTCGTTTTATGGTACCAGTCACTAGCTGGAATGAGTACTATTTTATTTGCTATCTTGTCAAGATCAGACAAATCAGCGACTAACAACCCTCTTCTATCCGATTTTAGACTAACCTTTTCAGTCTGTGTGGCGTAAGTCGCATAGAGATACGGATAATCGACAATCACGTCCATCGTTTGATAAAAGGGCATCTGGTTAACTGAAAAGGAATCATTCAAGGAAATCTCAGTTACGGCAGTTGCTTTACCGCTGTGATCTAGTTCCCATATCCCGATTCCTTCGGCGAAATGAGCAAATGCAACATATAATTTATTGTCATTTTCAAAGAAATCGAATCCTTGATACTCTCTATGTTTATGGTGTTTGTAAGAAAATATTTCCTTGGGGTTGCTAGGATTTATTGCATCGAAAATTATAAATCCCCCAATCCCGGAAACAAGTAAATATCTGTCCAAATACTGTTGAACCTCTACCAACTTCATATCCGAATCAATTTTCCGCACAGACTCAAGGTTGTCCTTCTGCAGAACGACTAAGCTTCCAATCTCTGAAGAATTATTAGTAAAACTTCTTGTAGTCATATATAGATACCTACCGTGCACACAGCCTCCTCTAGCGATGATTCTAGCTGAGGTGAACGCATCATTTTCGGCCAAGAGAATTAAATTCTTAGGATCAGAAGCGAGATACTTTCTTACACCATAATATCCCATAGCGTATAGTGTATCTTGTTCAGAAAAAAGATACCAATTGCCTTTAGCGAAAGATCGAAATATATCCGTTTTATAGTGAGGATTTAAGCGAATATAAATCACGGCTACAACAAAAGTGCACAGCATACATATTAACCAAAGTGATATTTTCTTCCTTGCGCTTATCATATCATGAAGTAGTTAGAAACCTGTATACTCTATCAATAATTTCTTTATCAATATGAGCATCGAATTTACGGGCGAAAAGGCAATGACTTTCGATTAATTTTTGATAATCTTCATCTCTCAAAACCTTTGGATACTCAACATCATTCCAATCAATATACCGCAGACTATCATTTTCTATTTGTAGGTTTTCTAGTTGCATGACAATTGTTTGATAAAAAAATTCATCAGCACAATTGGTCCATTTGAATCGACTACTATATTCTGGATGATCATCCAAAAATTTCATTATTTTCTGAACACATCCATGTGTTATGTTCAGCCAATTGGGTCCTTTATAAAAATCATATTTCGTAGATCGAGGTGATACTTTTGAAAAAACCGCAAATAAGAAATATTGGAGACCAAACAAATATTTATCCCATAAGCTACCACCTCTATGAAACCAATTTGGCCAATACTTTGTCACGCGATCTAAGCCACCTTTCTGTCTAGTGCCCTTCTTTACTTTTTCCTCGATAGAAATATACTCTTTGTCGTTATTATAAAAAAAACGAATAATCTGTTCATTAGATTTAATAGGAAGATCTTGCCCGGATATGAGCAAATATCTATCATACCGCTTCTCAAATGCTTTTTCTAACAGAAACTGTACGGCTAAAATCTGCGAATAGCCTCCCCAGTATACTTTTAATTCTTTATACGCATAAACATTTTGAGCAATGATGTCTTCTGGACGCACACTACTTTTCTTATCAATATGAACAAAAACATGAAAGTCTCTAGATAAATACCGGATTAACCGAACGGTTTGTTCATCTTTTCGGTGAATCAACATTATTATAGCAATTTTTATCATATTTACTCCGCCGATAAAACTTTCTTAATTAAACCTTTTGAAATTTCCCAATATCTTGATATCCAAAAATTAGTGATCTCAAAGGCCAATTCTCTTCTATACTTCGTCGGTATAGATGAGTTGATTTCATTTTTGTATCGTTTTCTGTACGATCTACTAAGCATTGGATTTTTTGAAATAGCTGAACTCGGTCTCCACATATAATGGTAAACATGATCAGGAATTAGTGTAATTTGTTTCGCATTATATCCTAAACGGAGGTTCATTATAAAATCTTCTCCATGAGTGATTTTTGAGGAAATATTAAACGAGTTTAGGTCAAATAGTGATATTCTAGTCAATCGACCAAAGGGCCCCCACGTAACATATTTTCTGAGTAATTTTTTTGAATATTGGACACCATTCAACTTTGCATAAGTATATTCTCTTTTAAACTTAAACGGACCTGTATATTTCAAACTACCACACACCATATCAGTATCCTCATCAACATGATTAAACAACAGTTCTATCGATCGCTCAAACAGCTCGTCGTCCGAGTCTACGAAGGAAACCCATTCGCCAGTACAATTCTCCAAACCGACTTTTCGAGCAATCGTCACCCCTTCATTTTCTTTATGAATAACCTTTATCCTAGAATCTTTCTTTGACCACGTAGCACAAATATTACCAGAAGAGTCAGAAGACCCATCATTAACTAATATAATCTCAATCGCATTAAATGACTGACTAACAAGGCTTGCTAAACATCTATCAAGAAAATCTTCTGAATTATAAATTGGAACAACAATACTTATCAACGGTGTGCTTTTCATTTATTCATTTTTTTATTACTGCTTTATATCGTTTGTCCACAGCCAAATCAAAGAACCTCGCATAAAACAAAAAAAGTAAGATAATTATATAGTAAGTCAGCAAGTACACTTCTGTTAAACAGGCAAAATTATAGGCTATAAACATTATCGTAAAAAAAACATAATAAGGTTTATGTTGATACTTCTTAATGAAAAATGTTCTTAACGCTCTCCATATAACTGTAAAAAAAGCTAAGAAACCAATTAAGCCGCATTGTAATAATATTTGTAATATAGTATTGTGCGCATGTCTATTCCCTTGAACTAGCCATCCTATGGAAGATAGGCCGTAGCCAAAAAATGGTTGATTGGAAAATAGCATAATCGCCTCATCCCAAATTACTAGTCTTCCCGTTAAAGTGATATCTTTATTTAGAATATCCACAATGAAAAATTCAAATAAGTATTGTAATCTCAATAAGACAACACTTAGAAACACAATAAAAATGATTAGTAAAGCTGTTTTCATTTGAAACAACTTTGGAACTCTTCGATAAAGAAACATACTCAGTACAAATAATAGAGCAGCGGTATATAGTGTTCCTACATTTAACAATATAATGTTACCGCAGATCACTAAGAGTCCAAAAACATTGATCGCTTTTCTATAATAACCGATTCGTTTGGTTAGATAGAACAGGATAAACCAAATAAATAACAAGGGACTTATTTGGTTATCTAATCCCAAAAAATTAATCCTTGAGGAATTCCAAATTGAATCAGTTTGGAACAATCCATCCGGATATACTATTAGATAAAACAAATTAAGAAACAACATGAATCCAAGGCAAATGAAGTAGACAAACAGAAAACCAGCAGGACTTTTTCTGACATAATAGCCAAACATGCAACAATAAAATATTATTGCACCCATTTCGTTCACAATCGAAGAAATATCATTTGAATTTATGAAAACGGCTATTGCCCAAACACCTAGAAATACTAAGACACTTTTATCAAAAGAACGCAAAGAACCCTGATTAACATACAAGAAAAGGATAACTACGAGACTGACCATTTTATAATAAAAAAGCAATTGATAAAACGGGGATTGATAATCAGTCGTCACTTGCGTCAATGGTGTAAGTAAAGCGATAAACGGAAATAGCAATAAAAATATGCCTAGCATATCTCTTTTATTTGGTCGTCTAGCTAATAATTTTCTTATCGCCACTGATCTTGTCATACCCAACTTATTTTATGCAATAAATTCCCTAATGAATTTCATGGAGCGTTCTCTCAATTCATCAATTTTGCTATTGACCTCTGCGTAATTGGGTTCATCTGATAAATTTAGATTCACAACGTCTACCAAATTAACAAACCTATCCATCAACCCCAATTGTGTCAAAAGGAAAGAAGCTCTGTCGTCTTTGCTATCAAAGTTTATCTTCTTCAAATACCAAAAGTTTTTTCTGAACATAACCGAGAATATCGTACCGTGAAATGATGATGTGAGCACCAATTCAGCATCCTTTATACAAGAAAGATAAGAGCTTGGACCGCCCTTTGGAGCTAATTTAATTCCATATCTCATTAAATTCCTTCTTGACCACTCCTTGGCATCAATTATATAAATAGGTAAGCGTAATTTTTTGGACACCTCCAATATATATTCTATTGACTTTTTTGTGTAAGTTATAGTGTACCAAAATATGTACTTTTCCTTAATTCCGGTTTCTGAACATAACGGCAGATAGTCCTCTGTATTCAACAGAAGTGTGGGATCTGCCGTAATTTCTACCGGGATAGTAGTCAACTCTTCTAGCCATTTTTTAGCGTTGTATTCACGAACAGAAAGTGCTGAGAAATTGTTAATGAATCTAGCATACTCATCTACATCACTAATCGTATTAATATTTGTTGCACCGAAGCTTACAGCATATGCTACTTTTTTACTAGACTTTACAAATGGGAGAAAATAAGCTTTGTCGGCATCTTGAGCCTTTGTATTCCAAATCTGATCACTACCGCATACAACCACGTCATACCGATTATCACACGCTGATAAACCCTCAGTAGTTTTAATTCGGTTTGATGAAAGAACTAAATACTTATTAGAAAACTCTTCATAATCGTTATATCTTTTATTCAGCTTTTGATAATACAATAAGTTTAGAGCTATTCTAGCCACTTGTTTGATCGTACGAGGGAAATACAGTATGGAGTACATCCTTTGTTGATTATGATTTGAAAAATCTATAATTTCATTAGCCAAATTGAACTTATCTTTTAATACTTTTTGAAAGGCATACGCTTGCAACATAGATCCATTATTATGCGAAGCGTGAAAAGTCATGATTCCTACCATTTTATTATTCATTTTTTCAATATCTTATGTAACATATTAGTAACCAACTGCTTTTCGTCACCACAAAACCCTGTATAATAAACACTTATAAAAAAAGCGATAATTGACACAGGAAATGTAATTAATAGCCTAAGATCAAAGTCGAATAACGTCGTGATTATCAAACAAACTGATAAAATAACAATTGTCGGAATGATCTCTTTTGAAAAAACGCGATCTACATACAATCTTATGGACAAATTCGCTTGAACTTTTAAAAAATAAATTCTAAAAGCACAAGCAATTGACTCAATAAATACTGCACAAACCAAAACAGAATGAGGAGGCAATCCCTGCTTCAATAAAATATACGAAACCGGGACATTCATGAGCACAACTCCGCCAATAACCAGTTGATAAGCCCGGATTTTTCCAGTGGCTTGAATAGCAGATTGTAAACCTATAGTAGTTTGATTGATCAGCGTTGTAATTAGATATAAAGAACAGAAAGCAACAGTGTATTCTGGCACATCTTTAAGCCATAACTTAAGAATGGAAGGCATTTCAAAAATAGCTGGAATGGCAATGAATGACACTAAGAAAAAACCTAATTTACTAGCCATCATTGAAAGTTTTAGCATTCGTTTTCGGTCACTCACACCCTCACTTTTCATAATTTGGGGATTGATAGCCTTAAGAAGCGTTGCTGAAAAAAAAACAAGTTGTCCAGCAACTTGATTTGCAATACCATAAGCTGCACTCACTATCGTTCCAAAAAAAACATTTAAAACAATTGCGATACCCTGATTTCTACCAACAACGCAAGCAGATCCAAAGAGATTCCACCCTGCGAAACCACCGAGGTTTTTCATTAACAATTTATCATATCTGTAGTTTAATATCGTACACTCTTCATACTTTTTAAGAGTGTACAGCGCGTATAACAGAAATGAGATAAAAGTAACACCTGCCATAAACAGTCCATAGTGCGCTAATCTTTCGCTTGCAATAAAATAGTTAAGAGAAATGGCAATTATCAATTTCATTATCGCTTCGAGAATATTAACTATAGCGATCCACAACATATTCTCATGCGCATTTAATAACGCAGTAAAGGGTACGGAAACTATCGTGAAAAATACAGAAACTGCCATATAAAGATAAACTGTCTTTGCCATTGGTACGCGTTCCGACGGTATATTTAAAAACCCGTCAAATAGAAACTGAGACAATATAAGAAGGAAAAAGACCACGAATACTCCGAGTACAAGGTGTAAAATCCAACTGTTGATAAAAACCTTTTTACGAACAGAAAAATTTTCTCTCCCATGATAAAAAGACAAAAATCGCTGAGTCGCTGATGCCATTGCAGCATTCAAAAACGACAACATGGTTATAACCCCTGCGATCAAATTAAAAATACCATAATCCGAGACTCCTAAAGAACTCAAAACTATCCGTGTAGAGTATAACGACACACAGATCGTTAGAAGCATTTTTAAGTATAGAATAACAGTATTTATTGCTACCCTCTCTGACGCAGCAGTACGATCTCCCATTAATTTTCAAATTATGATTTATTTCGAGAAGAACTCAATTGCCACCACTTACGTTTATTTTTTGAATCATCATAACCTCCATAGCCGTAGCCATAGCCGTAGCCATAGCCGTAGCCATAACCATAATTGCTATAGTACCCTCCTTTTGCCTTGATATCATTGATGATTAACTGAATAGGTTTGATCTTATTGCTTGTCACTAAATCATTAGGTATACGCAACTGCTCCTTATAGGTATATCCCTGACGCACCAAGTATAAACAGCAATCAGCATAACGCGACAAAAGCTGCGCATCGGTCACCATACCCACCGGCGGTGCATCCATCAAGATATAGTCATAACGAGCCGACAAAGCCTCCATCAGCTCTGCAGCACGCGGGTGGATAAGTAATTCGGCTGGATTCGGAGGAATCGCACCTGCTTGAATCAAATCGACAAGCTCATGCACGCCCGAAGGCATGATGATTTCGTCTGGTTGTAGCTCATCCTTGATAATATAATGAGAGAACCCTTTCCCGGCAGGAAGTCCTAGTTTAGCCGTTACAGACGGCTTCCGCAAATCCAATTCCATCAACAAAACCTTCTTATCCAGCAATGCCAAAGATACCGCGAGGTTTAACGCAACATACGACTTTCCTTCACCAGACATCGAGGAAGTAAACAGAATACGTTTGCCTCCGTTTATGACAAACTCCAGGTTCGTCCGCATCGCTCGAAATTGTTCCGCTATCGGTGACCGAGACGTCTTACTAACGACCACCTGCTCTTGCTCCTCGGAATGCGCAATCATACCCAGTATCGGTAGACTATTCCGACTCTCGATATCGTCTACAGATTGAATACGAATATTTAATAAATCGCGTAGATAAAAGACGGCTAAGGGAAAACTCAAACCCAGCACTAAACCTAGCGCATAGATTAACTTGCGCTTAGGTGAAAATGGAATGGTTTCTGCCTTCGGTGAGTCAATAACTTTAGAATTCGAGACATTCGCGGTACGCCCAATCGCAGTTTCTTCCCATTTTTCTTGCAAGAAAATATATTGTGCTTGTTTGATCTGTTGCAAACGCGCCAAGTCAATGTAACCACGCTCTATGGTTGGCACTTGAGTAATCTGTGAGGAAACTGAGTTTGCCAATTCTTGCTGGCTCTCCTTCGCCAATACTAATTGACGCCTAGTAGATGCCACATTAGCGATCATGTCTTGTCGCACGCCAGCGATCTGAGAAGTAATATTCTGCACCAGTGGATTGTCCTCCGTATTGGCTAGCAACAGACGTTCCCGCTGTAACACCAACTCATTATAGCGTTGGATAAGCGCATTAAAACCGACATCCTGTGGAATCACGGCTGATGGCACCACGCGAGGATGCTGCGTATCTTTTAAATAACTCGCCACGGCATCTACCGCGGCTAACTGCGTTTCAACTTCAGCTAACTTTTGGGTGAAATCCGCCGAACTCTCAATAAGGACCCTCCCTTGTTGCGATATATCTGCTAATTGATTTCGTTTCTTGTATCCCGAAATCCGATCCTCTACTCCTGCCAGCTCATCCGTAATCGTCTTGAGTCGGGCATTGATAAATGCCAATGTTGAATCGGCTATCACATTTTTGTCATGTAGATTTAATTCGACGTACTTCTCAATAAAGGTATTTAATAACTGTTCGCCGCGCTTTGGCAATTTGCTTTCCAACGTTAAATCAATAGTAGAAACCAATTTATTGGTAACATCCGCAGAGAAAGCGTTCCGTAAGCCCGTGACGGCTTTACGTACAGAAACAAGAGTGAAGCCGTAGTTATTCTCTTGGGAAAAAGTGGAATCGACCAAGGTAATTTTAAGCATGCCAACATCAGGAACAAAAAACGCCTTATCTTGCTGGATCTGAAAGGATGTATCCCGGTTACTCAGTTCTAGTGTACTACCTTTTATGGGTGTTATATTCAAAGATGTGCTCCCACCAATAGAATCGACATCCGATAATAAGTCTATCTGATAAGGGGTGGTTAAGACAGGGACATTATGCACAGCACCTACCTTATGAAAAGACAAATACGCTTTTTCAGCCAAAACCATTTCCCGCATCAAATCGGCTGTTTTTATGATTTCCACCTCATTGTCCACCGACGATTTAGCGCCCATTAAACCCGACAAATCGGCCAATGCTGACTCCCCTCCCAACATACCACCTTTCTTATCGTCTGAAACCAACAATTTAGCGTAAATTTTATAGGTAGGTGTGGTATAGCGCAAATAGATAAAAGCCAATAAAAGCCCAAAAAAAACACACAATACAAACCAGTACCAGTTAGATAATAACCGACCAATAAAACGTAGGATCTCCTTATTATCGGATTTCTTTTCCTCGAAATCAAACTCGTCTTCCCAATCTATATTTCTTTTACTCATTTTTTTGAAAAAATTACTATGTAATTTAGATAAATGCTGATCTACAGTCGGGAAACAGCTATAATTAACACCGATAAAATTGAACCTATTATCGCATAGGTCTGTGTCCTCGCTGCATTGTTCGCTGCGGCCTTTCCTTTGCCCGGCTCGACATAAATCACATCATTCTGCCGTAGATAGAAATAAGGTGATTGCAACACCTCACTGTCGTTCAGATTCAGCCGTACCAATTCTTTCTCTTTGCCTTGGTCGCGAATGAGCAATACATTCTCTCGCTTGCCGTAAATGGTCATATCACCAGCTAAGCCTAGCGCATCAAATACCGTTACTCTCTCGTTAGGCACTGTATAGGTAGCCGGCCGAGTAACCTCGCCCAATACCGTCACTTTAAAATTGGCAAAACGTACCTGCACAGTAGGGTCTTTATAATATTGTTCTGCTAGTTTAGTGATCTTCTCCCGAGCTTGATAAGTGGTCAATCCCGCCACCTGCACTTTGCCGAGTAGGGTCATGTTCACATAGCCATTCTTATCGACCAGAAAACCGGAGATAACCTGGCTGCCCACATTGGTGGCTGAGCTGGCACCGATCGCTTGCATGACTTCCGACTGATTTACTACGGAGCTGGTCGTCGGATCCAAGGTTTGGATCGTAATGCTTAAAATATCATCGGATTGGATCACGGGCTCCGTAAAGGCCGCAGCCTGCTTAAGGATACGCGTCGTATCGGCTGGTAGATCGTTAAAATAGACAATCTTTTTGACCGAGCAGCTGCTCATAAGCAGCATGAGCAAGAGAGGAAAGAATCCCCATCGGAAAACTGCAGGTGGTATTATTAATTTTTTCATGGATTAAACTTGTTGATTGTAGATTGTAGTTGTTATTGTATTCATTTTTATGGGGTTACCCCACTAAAAAGTTCTTCGTTCATGATTGCGCAATGTTTAAAATAAGCACGGACATCTTCTCGCTGTACGCCTTCCTCGATGGCGCGCACATGCCTTTCATGATGCACATCGGTCCCGACGAGATTAATCATCCCGTTTTCCAGCAGATATTTTGCAACTCGGCGTTCGTTGCGCCCGTAATAACCTAACACCGACAGCAGATTCAACTGCAACAGACAGCCGATATCCTGAAATCGTTCGATTTTCTTGGGATCGCGGTGGTAAAATAGATATCGTTCGGGATGTGCTAGAATAGGGATGTATCCTTCCATCTGCAGGTCGAAAGCGACTTTTTCGATCAGTTTGCTCTCTTCCATATAGGACATCTCGATCAATACATGGTCTCCGGGCAAACAGAGTAATCCGTTCGGGTTTTGTGACAACTGCTGATCGAACGCGCTATCTACCATATATTCCGCGGCGTAACCCACAGCCAGTTGCGCCATGTCTTCCTCTCGACACAGGTTATCAAAGGCATTGTGTATCGTTTCTGTTGTATTGGGATACATATCCTGGATGATATGCGGTGTAAAATAAAACTTTCTTAAACCGAGTGCTTCTAGACGGTGCATCATCTCAACGCTTTGCTGGAAGTTCTGACAGCCATCGTCAAGTCCAGGCAAAAGATGCGAATGCATATCGACTTGCATCCATTCTAGATCAGGGTACCGTCGTTTTCGGTTAAAAATAGTCCACATGTCTTGTTCCTCCTATGCAATATTGTGCTTGTAAATAGAAATACCCGGCCAGCTCGCCCGGCCGGAGTATTTCCCTACAATCACAAGCTTACACTTGAGCTCTTCAGCATCTTTATATTTTATAAATTATTACATTCTTCGGTCAGGATAGCCAAGTTGGTCGCTCCACCCTTTGTTCCGATGATATCGCCAGGTTCTATACCTACCGTAGCGGTATTGTCTTCTCTGATGGTATGATCGCTTACAATCTTGACACGTTCATTCCAGATGGCTTTGAAATCGTATTTCGTACCGTCAGTTTTCAATAGCGTCGTCCGCAAGAAGCCATTACTTACGGATCCTAAATACTTAAATGCTGTCGTCCCCGACTCTCGGTAGAACATTTGGAAGGTGGGTAATAACGTAACCACCGTGGTTTGTCCCGGACAACGTACATAGAGCTGTAAAGTAGATGTGGTGCTTGTTGCATCACTTGGATCTGGCAATTGTATCGCAGTTGCTTGACCACAGGCTGCCAAATCACCTTCTGCTAAGATATTGCCATCTTCCTTACGTACCACAATCTTAACACCCGTTGTCGGAACATTCATCAGACTGATGCTGTTGTTCGTATTATTGATCGAATAATCTCCCGTGAGGATCACTTTTCCGCCCCATACGGCTTCTACCTTAACAGCAGCGGTGGTACCGTTGGTCATCCAATCGCCCGAGAAGTTGATGACGCGTGCTGCCGGACAAGCTTGTCCGAATTCGGCTGCCATATAGAAGGTTAAGTGGGTGATCTGGAAGTTGACGCGGAAGCCAGTAGCGGCCGAACCGGTAACGGTGCTGGTCTGTTCGTAACGCCATGCGCCATCGCCGCTGTTACTGAAGATCTGGAAGATCGTTCCCGCAGCGAGCGGTTGCCCGGTAATGGGGCTCACATAGCTTGCAGGAACAGGCATGCTCACGGTTAATGGCTGGCTAAACTGGCTGACCTGAACACCGTTCACCAACATCTTGATATCGGCCACGGCCGCAGCGCTGAAAGTACCCGATGCAGTAGCACCGCCGTCCAATACCACTTCACCGGCACGTAGACTACCTTCCGGTAAAAGTACAACGGCGTCTTCGTTATCGGCATCGATACTCGTGACCGTAATCTGCACATTGGTTCCGGTGATGACCGTACCGCTGGCATCTTTGAATTGGGTGCCGGCAGGAACGGTAAGCTGCATGTTGCCATCGCCGGTAGCGGAAGGCAACTCGACTGTAGCTGGTGCCGTCGTCGATCCGTCAGGATTCAAATCTACGTTCTCCGCTACTTCTTCGGCACCATCAGGTACTTCGGTAGGCTTGGTAAGTACCACCGTCTGTATACCGGCCGAAACATCGGTAATGGCCACAGGAACGATCTGTGTGGTATAGCCGGGCGCACTGAATTGTACGCGAAACTGGATCGGGTTATTGGCCGTCGGCGTACGTGCCGGATCTACGCCCAGGACAAGCAGGTTATCGGTCAGTTTAAAATCCTTGTACCCGTTCATATTGTAAATATCCTGAGTATCACCTGAGGTCAGTGATACGGTAACGCCCGGTACGTTGGCGTTGTTGGCATCCACCACACGCAACGTCACATAATTTTCGATAACCTCTGTACTGATCTGCAGGTTAAAATCTTTTAACGGGTTATCGCAGGAGGAAACTCCTCCCAAAAGAGCAACCGCTAAGGCATATATTGCTAATTTTTTCATTTGAATATTATCTATGAGTGCTGAATCTCTATGTATATTATTTATTGGCTATAAATCTGCAGCACACCATAACCTAACGGATATGGTAGTTGATGCTAGCTTTTAGCCAAACATTCCATCTCCTACCAAAACCGATAACTGAAACCAACTTCTAAGCGCGGTAAATACCGGTAGTTCTCTATGTTACGCTCAATTGTGGCAGCGTTGTTAACGTTCTCTTCCAACAGCCCCGTGGCCTGCATCGATACACTGGGTTTGGAAAGATAGTAGCATCCTAAATCGATGTGCATCGAGAAGCGGCTATCGATCACGATATTGCTCCAGCCGATCCCAGCGTATGGATTGACCGTTTTCTTCCATTCCACCTCGGTGGTAATCGTACCGACATGATCGGGATATACGTTGATTTCGCCAAACTTATAGGGATCGCGCAAACGGGTGGTCAACTCACCATCGAGCTTCCAGAAGTAGGCGCCGCCGACTTGAACATTGAAGCTCCGGAAAAATCCGCTACCCTGTACAAATGGCGTCCAGCCGAAAGCGAGCGACACATTGCCCGACTTCGCCTTTACTGCGCTACGTGTAGCGTAGTCATTATAAGTACCGCCAATGTTCGTACTAAACGGCATGTAACTGGCACCGACACGCAGGCCAAACTTGGGTCCGAGCGGCTGGTATAAATGTAACCCCACACCGGTTGTTCCCATGTGGACGCCCAGTGCGAATGGGTAAGGGTAGCCGTTAGAATAAGCTGATGCGGGGATGCTATCGCGCTGTTCGCTAGCCTGTGCCTCAGCGAGTACAGCCAACGTGAAAAAACTGCTAAGCATCACGAAAATTTGAGTAAATCGGATTTTCATCTTTATATAATTTATAGTATTCTATAGGGTAAAAACATGCATTAATAAGCATTCTTTTCGCCTCTTAGCATGTTTAAGGCGGTCATGAAAATAATTTTGAAGTCCAACATGCTGGACCAATTCGTAATGTATTCTAAATCGAACTCCACGCGCTTGGCCATCAATTTTGGGTCTTTTGTTTCTCCCCGATAACCGTTTACCTGTGCCCAACCCGTGATACCGGGTTTTACAAAATGGCGCACCATGTAATGTTGAATGAGCTTGCTATAATGTTCGGTGTGGGAAAGCATATGCGGACGTGGCCCGACGACGGTCATCTGCCCGAGAAAAACGTTGATAAACTGTGGAAATTCGTCGAGGTTGGTTTTCCGCAAGAACTTACCGATCGGGGTAATCCGCTTGTCGTCTTTAGAGGCCTGGGCTTTATCGGAATCTTTATTGACCACCATGCTCCGGAATTTATAACAGCCGAAAGTCTGATTATTACGTCCCGAACGGGGCTGCTTAAAGAAAATAGGACCGGGGCTTTGCAGCTTGATCAACAATCCAATGAGCGGCACCATCCAGCTTAGAATAAATAGCAAAACCAAACCCGAGATAAATAAATCGACAATACGCTTCTTGACGCGGTTTTCCATCGTGGAAAGGGAATCTTCGTGTGCGCGTATCACCGGTAAGTCGACACGGACGGCCTCTCCCTTGGCGCTACCGTAGGATAGCGTGGCGGTAACGGCTGGAACAAAATTTAACTGTACACATTCGTGATTTGCGGCCATGATCAACTCCTTGCTATAGGTATTGATATCGGGGGTGCTCACTAAAAAGACATCGTGTATACCGAGCTTGGAAACCTCTTCGAAGTAGCGGCGAAACTGGGCTACTTTTTCTTCTTTGCTCCGCTGTTCTATTTTATCATAGTACTTGATGGTATTCACGTGGTAGAACGCATGATCGTGTCCGAAGCTCCCCTCTACTGCCGCCAAATAATCGTTATGACCGATTAAAGCTATATTTTTACTCCAACGGAAGCGCTTGGGTAATACGGTATAGACGTAGGTAAGAACAAAACGGGAAAGCCCGACGTATAGGGCTAACAGCACGACAATCGCAGCTAGAAAATACCAGACACCGGTAAAATGGTGCCCGATAAGTACACATACGGAAAACGCTACCAACATCGTTAATACCGTGCGGAATGTTTGCCGAAAAACATGTTCCAAGCGTTCTATGGTGTTATTCTCATATAAGCGAAAATACAAGGAGGAAACAATAGCAACGAGATTAAACATCATCCACAACGAATAGTAATTACTCGAAATGATCTCTTGCGCATTGACCCAGCCGGTTGTTGTGACGACAAAAAAAGCCATCAAAAAAATGATATTTAAACACAACGCGTCTGTTAAGATCAGCGACATCTTTAAATAAACCAGCACACGATTTTGAACGTACCTATGCATACCCTTTAAATTAATTTATAGCACTTAAAAGGACCACATTAAACCAGAAAGATCAGTCAATAACATATTAGGTCTGTTATTATCCTACAACGATAAATAACAGGCAAAAAAATCCACGTCAACATTTTTAAAACGCTGCTTATACCACATGGATACACCAAGACATACGTACGTCTTATAGGTTAATAGTTACCGATTAAGTCTTTCTCTTTTTTGTTTTGTTTTAAGTTAATACTTTTTGTTTTTCATCCTAAGTTCAAACAGTTCTCTTCACAATTTTTTTCGATTAATAATCAAAACTGTTTGCCTCAAGTGCATAGATTGTAGATTGTAGTTCACAAATGTAGTTATTTTTTTACAAAACAAGCCCGCTGCACGTTAATTTTATATTAAATGTTTATATATTAACTTTTTTCCGCGTTCCGGCATTCGTATGCTTTAAAAATATACTTCACGTTGCAAAACTATGGCGTTGGAGTAGAAAAAAAAATACCCACTAATGGGTATTTTTAAAAAATTTAGAGATAATCCAGATCACGACAGCAATAATCGCAACAACGAATAGAATACCGACCCAAACGCCGGCTTTGAAGATTCCTTCAATAACGGCACAGCTGTTAAACAGGACCAAGGTGAGCGATAAAAATAAAACCTGAGAAAATCTTTTCATAACAATCGTTTACTATCAGAACAAACGCCGGATTAAAAAGTTTGTTCACCGCTTATCTCAGAAATATTTTTTCTGCCAAAATATCGCTATACTGCTCGGTACCATAGGTAGAAAAATGGTCTGCATCATACATATAGCTTTCGACTCCGTCTGTACTTTTTAACGTGCGGTCACGATACACATCAATATATTTAGGCGCAATTTGGGACGTTTTGAGGTAGTTGTTTGCATGCGTGCGGTACGTTTGCAAATAGTTTTCAGGTTGGATGCCAAACTTTAAACGCAGGGTTTCCACAACGGGGTATTCCACCGTATAGCTTTCTGTTTGCCCGATATATACCACCGGAATATCCAGTTTAGCAAAATATGCCTCGATGGAGTCGAGGTAGTCTTTCACCTCGCTTTTACTATATCCGGCATAATTGGCAGACAGAATGACTTTATCGATCCTACCGTGATGCTGGGGAAGATATTGTTCGTATATATAATGCATCAAGGCTGTTGGTCCGGCAAAAACAGGTTTCACGTGGGGTGCCGGAAACACGTCGTCCCCGGTGGCCTGCAAGAGATTGACCTGGTTTGTTTCCGCGAGTTGTCGCAAGGTGTGCGCAAACATACCGGCATGACAATCGCCTAATAAGAGGTAATTTGGTTTCGTGTCCGAAAACTGAAAGAGACGCGTCGTATCATAATCGTTAAATGCAGATCGTGACAATAGATGGGCTCCGCCGAAACCGTACTGCACGGCGGCACGTTCACGGGGATAATGATACTGAAAGGCGATGAGATTTGCTTCGTGTGGGTTCGCAAAGAGCTTATGAATAGGGAGTTGTGTACCCAGAAATGTGGCAAGGATAACCAGTACGGCGGTGGCTGAAAGTCCTTTAGGCGTCCGCAGGAATTTATTCTTTTCCACAAAATAATACGACCATGCCCCCAAGATAAAGGACAGGACAAATACGCCCAAAAGATAGTACCACTGCCGCGATAGCGAAAAGTAGGTTCCCAGCACGATAAGTGGCCAATGCCACAAATACCAAGAATAGGAAATATCCGCAACAAACTTTACCCCAGGCAATTGGAATAGCCGAAGATCGCTTTGTAAGGCGATAAGCAGCCCGGTTGCTACTACCGGAAGCAACGTAAACGCGGAGGGCCAACCGGATGACCGCATCCCCAGCATACCGGTAACAGATACCAGTAATAGCACGACGCATAGGATAGCTATACTGTTCCGCATACGTTGGGAGAGCAACCGTACGCAAGATTTTTCGTGTAGAAACACAGCGCCGCCCGCAAGTAACTCCCAAGCGCGGGTATGAAACATATAGAAAGTAAATGATGGATCGCGCGGTGCAGAATATAACATACAGCACAGGGATAATAAACCCAATCCATAAATAAAGTAGGCATCGTATGGCGAACGAGGACCTGCGAAATACCGAAACCCGATAAGCAACAGGGGATACAAAACGTAGAATTGCATCTCGATGGATAGAGACCAGGTATGTAGCAGGAAGTTTAACTGAGAGGCGGGCTGGAAGTAGCCGGATGATAGCTCGTAATAAATATTGGAAACGAAGATGCTACTGGAGAAGGCAAATCGACTAAAATCGTACAGTTTTATCCCTAACACAAAATACAGGAGGATATAAAAAAGTATAATCAACGTCAGTAAAGCGGGCAGGATCCGAATCAACCGACGACGGTAAAAATCGACCAGCCGGAAAGTACCTTGGTCCAGCCGTACCAAAATAATCTTGGTCATGAGATAGCCAGACAACACGAAAAAGATGTCGACACCGCTATATCCGTCTTCAAAATAGGGTATTCCGAGATGATATAGAACCACCGACAAAATGGCTACGGCGCGTAAGAACGCAATATCATATCGAAAATTCGCATTACTGGTGTACATTTTGAGGTCTTAAAAACACTTAGCTTCTTCTACACAAACCTAAAGAAAATGTCCTGCATTCACCAACCGAATTTTAAATGAGTTATCGAAGAATGAATAGAGGAATATGCTGTTTTATTTGTTTATACAAAGTTAATGGGCTAAAAAACGCAAGAATATACGAGATTGCTTAGTTTTGTATCGATGGAATCAAAAACATGAAAGTAAGAGGAGATGATCTACGACGACAGATAGCGAGAGGTGATCAAAAAGCTTTCGCCGAATTTTACTATCGCTATCAAGATAGGGTTGCGAAGCACGCTTTTCGTATCGTAAAAGACCGCGAGCAGACCAAGGAAATTGTGCAGGATGTTTTCGTCAGGCTTTGGCAAAAGCACCATTTGTTCGTTGATATCGCTGATTTGGAGGCGTATGTTTTTATGGTGACAAAAAACAGTTGTCTCACCGCTATCCGGACACGGATTCGCGAAAAAGGAAAACTGGAAGCTTGGAAAGAAGAGCAGCCTGAGCGGCATAGTATACCTCATGAGCAAACGAACAGCATCTATGCATTATTGGATCGCGCCATCGACGAATTACCTCCACAGCAACGAAAAGTTTATTTGTTAAGCCGACACAACCGTAAAAAATATACGGAGATTGCCGACGACCTCGGTATTTCTAGAGAAACCGTTAAAAAATACTTACAGCTTGCTAATCAATCCATCCAAACGTACATGAAAAGACATAAAGATGTTGTTATTTCTTTAATTTTCTTTTTTTTCTCTTAACCCATACCCCCTTTTTTGAACCGCCGGCATCTTTATAAATAAAGATAGCGCCGACATGGACAAAAACACACATCGTATCTCGTATTTTCTACAAAAATATTTGGATGGAGACATCCAAGAAGAGGAGCTGTCGCTACTCCGCCAGCTATTGGAAGAGAGCGACGAGAACGAGGTACAGGCGGCTTTCGACCTCATATGGAACAATACACCCCTAGCAGACAATGATACGGTTCCGTTTTTTTCCGACATGGAAACGGCGGCATTGCTCCAAAATATCATCGCACATGCTCCAGTTACAAATGTCAAAACACGACGGAAAGTCGTGGCCGTCTACGCGTTGGTCGCATCTATCGCGGGAGCACTCCTAACCTTAGCCTGGCTTTATTTAAACCAAGACCCCGCAGCTCCCACAGGAGTCGCATCCGTCGTTTTACAAAAAATGGAACACGATGTGGATCCAGCACAAGAAGAAGCCATACTGACATTGGAAGGCGGAGAAACAGTGTCCTTGCGAGACATCAAAGCTGGAGATAGCATCCAGGTGGGCGGTGTAAAGCTTGTTAACAACAACGGACAGCTTTCCTATCAGGTGGTACAAAAAGAGGGGCCGGGGATACAGCACGTGGTAAAGACACCCAAGGGTGGACAGATCAATATGACGTTGCCCGACGGGACGAAAGTTTGGCTAAACGCCGATTCGCGTATCACGTTCCTATCCAATTTGGGCACCCAGCATCGGGAGGTAACCGTCACGGGAGAGGTGTATTTTGAGGTAGCGAAATTAGATGGCAAACGATTTACGGTAAAAAGTGCGGCAGGAGAAATCGAGGTACTGGGAACGAAATTTAACGTGCGGGCTTATCCGGAAGATAGTTCGATGCAAACGGCACTGGTGGAAGGCAGCTTAGCCATGAAAACGGATTCGGATCGTGTCGTTCTGAAACCCAATCAAGTCGGTGTAGCGTCAGGCTCTCAACGGATCATGGTCTCTGATCAGGATCGTATCATGGATATGATCGCCTGGAAAAACGGGTTGTTTTTGTTTGAAAACACAACCCTTGCTGACGTGGGCCGACAATTGGGCCGCTGGTATAACATTCGTATCCAACTGGGTGAGGGGTTAGCCAACCAACGGATCACGGGAAAAATTGCTCGGGATGTTAAGCTCTCCCAGGTATTGGAAATGCTCTATTATTTAGGAATAGAAACGAATTTAAAAGATAACAATTTGATGATGATACCCCAAAAAGAACATGCCTATGGAGAAAAGACTAAAATGTAACCACCAACAGAAAAATAACCTCATTATGAAAGACAAGTTAAAACAAAAACACACTAGATCTAAAAAATGATGTATTTAAAAAAAGCGATGAAACTGATCGCTGTACTACTGCTCTTTACGTTTTCTACCGCATTGGCGAGTAGTTACGGCCAACAACATATTACCCTCAGAACAAACCATACGCCTTTAAGTAATGTGCTTAAAAGCCTGGAAAACCAGATGGATTACTATTTCGTATACCGTGAATCTGAAATTCAAGGAATATCCATAGACCGCATGCAACTAAAAAATTTACCGCTGACGGAGGCATTGGACAGGATATTGAACGGAACGAATATCGTATATAACATTGTCGGTAAAAACATTGTATTAAAGAAAACGTCTTCCGCATCTGCCCCCATCGTGCAGCAATCGGTATCGGGAACGGTAACCAACGATCAGGGCGAAGCCTTGATTGGCGCCACGGTAGCCGTTCGAGGGAAAACCTTGCAAACACAAACGGACGTGAATGGAGAATTCCAACTAACGGGACTGGAGAAAGGCGATGTTTTGGTGGCTTCTTATATCGGTCACTCGCCTAGCGAACTGGTATATGATGCGCAACCCAAACTTGCGATTACCCTGAATACTATCGCCGGGGATCTGGAAGAAGTGGTCGTGGTAGGTTATGGTACACAGAAGAAAATAAATCTGACAGGTGCCGTGGGCACGATTTCCGGCGAAGACCTGGAAAACAGACCAATTACGAATGTAGGCCGTGGGTTGCAAGGTCAGGTTCCGGGATTGACGGTTCGTGGCCTGAACACTGCTCCCGGCAACCAAGCGCCCCAGATCCGTATTCGCGGAGTGGGTACCTGGGGCGATGCGAACCCACTGATTGTCATTGATGGTGTGCCTGGCGGTAACATGAATATCTTGAATCCGGACGATATCGAGAGCATCTCGGTACTGAAAGATGCCGCGGCGGCCTCCATTTATGGGGTACGGGGCGCAAATGGGGTTGTTCTCGTGACGACCAAAAAAGGCGCTTCGGGTAGCCCTTCTATAAATGTAAGCAGTTATGTTGGATGGCAAACACCTACTGCGCTACCCAAGTTCCTCGGTTCTCCTGACTATATGATGCTGCAGAACGAAGCGAATGTTAACGCCGGACAAAATCCGACGTATACCGAAGAGCAGATCGAAATGGCTCGTAACGGATCGGATCCGAATTATTTCGCAAACACCAATTGGATCGACGAGGTATATCGAAAAAGCGCGCCACAACAAAATTATAACGTCAGTTTGCAGGGTGGCAAAGACCAGACCAGTTACTATGCTTCTTATGGGTATCTGGGCGAAGGTGGTCTCGTTACCGGCGATAACTTCAAAGCGGGACGGCATAATGCGCGGATAAGATTGAACACCGAGGTATTTGACCGCATCAAGCTCGATGGTAATCTTGGATATGTGGACCGCGGCTATGACGGTTCGGCTTCGGGAACAAGTCCACTATCGGCAGCCATCTCTATCCGCCCATTGGTTCCGGTACGTTTTACCAATGGCAGCTGGGGTTACCATGGTGGGCAAAGTAATCCAGTAGCCTGGGCACAAGACGGTGGAACAAATAGCTTCACTTCGCAGGAAATCACGGCCAACATCTCCGCGACGATCAACCTCATGGAAGGGCTAGACCTAAAAGGCCAATACGGCTTGATAAAGTATAATTCCAAACGCAATACATTGCTCAAAACAATCAACTATTTCAGTCCGGACGATGATGCGTTGATCTATCGAACCAACTACCCGAATAGCATGAAAATGGAACACTATGCACAGACCTACCAAACATTTATCGGGACAGCCAACTATACCAAGACATTTCAAGAGCATCATAACTTAACAGGTTTGTTAGGCTATTCGCTGGAAGAAACCGTAGGGAATGACTTCTGGGCGTCCAGACAGCGTCTAGCTTCGCAAGATTTACCTTCTTTAGAAATCGGAACGGAAAATCAATTGAACGGGAGCTCCAGTGGGCAGAACGCGCTTATGTCTTTCTTCGGGCGGGTGAACTATGATTATCAGAGCAAGTATCTCTTAGAAGGTAACTTCCGCTACGACGGATCCTCGAGATTTCATCCGGATGTGCGTTGGAACTGGTTCGGTTCTTTCTCCGCTGGTTGGGTATTCAGTGAAGAGAATTTCTTTGAAGAGTTGAAGAGTTTCTGGAATATGGGAAAAATCCGGTTCTCTTATGGTACGCAGGGGAACGATAAAATAATGGATCCTAACAACGATAAGGTACGAGATTTTCCTTATTTGTTGACGTTGGCACCCTCTGGCGTGACCTCAAACAACCCCATCGGCGATCAAGAGCAGGTAGGCTTTCGCCAGAGTTATATTCCTAATCCCGAGCTGACGTGGGAATCGTCGGAAAAAACAAATATCGGCCTTGATCTCGCATTCTTATCCAATAGATTAAATGTAACGGCCGATTACTTTATCAACAATACCAATGATATTTTATTGGCACGACTTCTTCCGGACGTCATTGGTGTGGGAACGAACTATCCTGCATACAACTCGGGTTCTATACAAAATAAAGGTTGGGAGGTCGTTCTGGGTTGGCAGGACAATATCGGCGAGGTACGCTACGGGGCCAACTTCAATCTATCGGACGTGAGAAACAAAGTCACGCATTTGGAAGATCGCAGTGAGGTGCTTAATGACCAAGTACGGCTGGTGGGGTATCCCATAGGAGCTTTTTATGGTTTTATAGCCGACCGTATCGCACAGGAGTCGGATTTCGATATTGTTGATGGAGAATATATTCCAAAATTCCCTTTCCAAAGCGGAGATCTTGTCGCCCCTGGCGATTTGATCTATAAACCAACCGACCCCAATGCAACGGAAATCACCGTACTGAACGACAGACATATTCTAGGAAGCGATATCCCACGCTATACCTACGGCTTCCGGGGCGATCTAGCCTATAAAGGGTTTGATTTTAGTTTCTTCTTGCAAGGGGTAGGAAAAGCTGATGGATACTTGGGTGGGTCGGCGAGACACCCCTTTATTAATAACAGCGCTATGCCGCAGGAAGTACATCTGGATCGCTGGACGCCAGATAATACCGATGCTTCGTATCCACGTTTTGTATACTTACGGACGCATAACACCCGCATGTCCTCTAAATGGATCGAGGATGCTTCGTACCTAAGATTGAAAAATGTCCAATTGGGGTATACCTTCCCAACACCCTGGATGGAGAAGATGCGGGTTAGTAAACTCAGGCTCTATGTGTCGGGTGATAACTTATTTACAAAAACAAATTTCTTCTACGGATATGACCCGGAAGTGCCGGTAGGTAATACGGGCGGTTATTATCCGCAAGTGAAAACGTTTATAGTAGGTCTCAATTTAAATCTTAAATAACTGGCAATCATGATCTTTCATAAAAAATATAGAAAAAACTTTAACCTAGCCCTGTTGCTGGTAGGTTTAGGAACGATGAGTAGCTGCAGCGATTTTTTGGATCGATACCCCCAAGATGAGGTCATTGACGAGACCTTCTGGAAAACACAGGAACAGTTGGAAATGGCGGCAACCGCCATCTACTCGCGTGTAAAGGCCAAAAACTTCGTGGATATGGAAAATATGGGGGAAAATACCATGTGGCCCCAAACCCATGAATACAAAGACATCGGCTCAGGTGTATTCCCCATCACGCAACCCACCGTAAATAACGAATGGCGTAACATGTTCCGGGATGTACGGGAATGTAATGCATTCTTGGAGAACTACCACGATGCGGAGGAAACGGAGCCGGGTGCCAAAGAGCGATTAGCGGCAGAGGTACGTGTGATACGTGTGCTAAACTATAGTTTCATGACTTCGTTTTTCGGTGATGTGCCTTTGATCACTGTGCCCTTAGAACTCGACGATCCAGAGGTGTATGGTGAACGGACACCACAGAGCGAAGTGATCGACTTCCTATTGAGCGAACTGGATATGGCTGCAGAGCTATTGCCAGAAGCCATTCCCACAGGGGATAACCTTGGGCGGGTAAACAAAGGTACGGCTTTAGCCCTAAAAGCTAGAATTGCGCTTACTTATGGGCGTTTTGACGTAGCTGAAGAAGCAGCGAAGGCAGTCATGGATATGGGCATCTATTCGTTATATAGCACCGGTGACCCGGAAACCTCCTATTATGATCTGTTTACAAGGAACGGTAAACTGGCAGAAGGACGAAACAAGGAAACCATCTTTGCGCGCATGCACAAAATGGATATTATTATGCATAACCTAAGCCGGGAAATCCAGGTGCCGGATCAATTTGCCCGCTTCGTGCCTACACGATCGTTAGTAGAATCCTATCTATGTAGTGACGGCTTGCCGATCGATAAGTCACCCCTTTATGAGGACGAGACGTATGCAGATGTGTTCAAAAACAGGGATCCGCGTATGACGCAAACCATCCTCGTACCGGGCGATACGTGGGGTGGACGCTACGATGGCAGGCCGGTGGCGGAAAATCCGGACCCAACCATCTACATGGTGCCTAAATTTAGCCAAGATGGCCGGGGATCGGTAACAACAACGGGTTATTATTATAAGAAATATGTGGAACCAAGCGCTGTCCCTAATTACAACCGAGATGACAACGATATTCATCATATCCGCTACGCGGAAGTGTTGCTTACTTATGCCGAGGCTCGTTTTGAACAGGGCAAGCTGACGCAAGATGACCTCGATATATCGATTAACCTCCTCCGTGATCGGGTGGGCATGACCAGAATGGACCTTGCTTTTTTGGCCCAGCATGGTATGGATGTCCGCGAAGAGATTCGCAGAGAGCGTCGAGTTGAATTGGTGCTGGAAGGTCATCGCTATTTTGATGTAAGAAGATGGAAAGAAGGCGAGCGCCTTGGTCAGGATATCGAAGGCGTAAAAGCTTCTTGGTTTCCAGCCCTGAGCTCTTCCACCTATCGGAAAAATGCGGAAGGCTTTTTGGTTGTCCAATGGAACAGAAGGTTTGAGGCGCCTAAAAACTACCTTTGGCCGGTTCCACAGGTGCAAAGGGAACGAAATCCAAATCTGTCACAAAACCCGGGATGGGAATAAGAGTCAACAGCTGAGGAATATAAAAACGGTACCTTTGAGGTACCGTTTTTTTTTCTGAAAGTGTCTGTTTTCAAAGGCCATTAAGAACTTTCATCCCTGTTGGTGTTTCAATGGAAACATAAAAGTTTTGTTATCTTCCTTTTGCGATGCGTTTTAGGTATTCTCCATAACCGGATTTTACCAAGGGTTCGGCAAGTTGCAGCAGTTGTTCTTTATCGATATAACCCATCCGGTAGGCCACCTCTTCGATCGCGCCGATTTTCATCCCTTGCCGTTCTTCGATCACTTGGATAAATTGCCCGGCCTGCATCAGCGATTGTATCGTCCCGGTATCCAACCAAGCTGTTCCGCGATCGAATACGCCCACTTTTAACTTTCCGCGGCGGAGATATTCTTTATTGATGTCCGTGATTTCCAACTCGCCTCGTTCGGAGGGCCTTATATTTTTCGCGATTCCAATCACCTCGTTATCGTAGAAGTAGAGTCCCGGAACGGCATAATTTGATTTGGGTGCAGTCGGCTTCTCCGCAATGGATAGCACATTTTTCTTCTCATCAAACTCGACGACACCGTACCGTTCTGGATCGTGTACCGGATAGGCGAATACGACACCACCGTTTGGATCAGAGCAGCTTTGTAGTAATTTGGACATCCCAGACCCATAGAAGATATTGTCTCCCAGAATAAGAGCGACTTTATCCTCCCCGATAAATGCCTCTCCTAACAGGAACGCTTGCGCCAGACCGTCGGGACTCGGCTGTTCTTTATAAGAAATCCGACAGCCAATCTGAGAACCGTCTCCCAAAAGCTTTTGGAAATTCGGCAAATCTTGGGGTGTAGAAATAAGCAGGATATCGTTAATACCAGCCAGCATGAGGGTGGAGAGCGGATAGTATATCATTGGCTTATCGTATACGGGCATAAGTTGCTTCGATACGGCTAATGTTAATGGGTGTAAACGCGTCCCGGAACCTCCGGCCAATATAATACCTTTCATCTGTTTATTTTTTATTTTTCAGTTATCAGAAACGTCTTAGTTTTCTAACGCAATCATCTTCGTTAAGCTATCCAACCAAAACGGCACTTGAACATTAAAAGTACGTTTTATCTTACTTTTATCCAACAGGGAATAGGCTGGGCGCTTGGCGGGCGTAGGATATTGGGACGTGAGAATAGGGGTTATTTGGCAGGTTGCGCCAATTAAGTCTCGGATCGCAACCGCAAAATCATACCAGGAAAGCTGGCCTTCGTTGGAATAGTGATAGATGCCCGGATGCCACTCGCCGGCTTTTAGGATATCGACAATGACTTGCGCCAGATCCTTGGCATAGGTGGGCGAACCGACTTGATCATGAACGACAGACAATTCTTCTCGTTCACGAAGGAGGCGAATCATCGTTTTGACAAAGTTATTCCCGTAAGTGGAATAGACCCATGCGGTACGTATAATAATGCTTTCGGGTGCCCATTTTTGTATCGCTTGTTCTCCTTTCCATTTTGTAAGGCCGTAAACATTCAATGGGGCGGTGGCAGCATCTTCCGTTAGGGGTTCACTCGAATGGCCGTCAAAAACGTAGTCGGTAGAAATCGCAAGCAGTTTTACACCGTGCAACCGGCAATACTGCGCTATTTCTTCTGTTGCCAAATGGTTTACTGCGTCTGCAAGTTCCGGTTCACTTTCTGCTTTATCTACAGCAGTGTAAGCTGCTGCGTGGATAATGACGTCGGGTTCATACATTCCCAAAATGTCGTGGATAATCAGCGTTTGCTCTAAAGGAAGTTGTTTTCTGTCCAAAAAGAAAATTTCAAAGGCTTCTTCGTTTCCAAGCAGTTTTTTTAGCTCGGAGCCTACTTGTCCATTCGAACCTGTGATGAGGACTCTTGGCCTATGACCCGTCGTGGGTAATTCGTTATGCGTCGTTTCTCGGTTGTCTTGCATGGGTTTTTGCGGAATGCTGTGGTTTACTTGCTGGTTTACTTCTCCCAAAAAGGTAATATCTTATCTTTATCGGATATAATTAGCTCGTCTTGCGGAAGCTGCCAATCGATAGCCAATGTGGGATCATCGTAGCGCACGCCCCACTCGGCATCTTTATGATAGAAGTTATCGCATTTATAAAAAAAAGTAGCGGTATCGGAAAGTACGACAAAGCCATGTAGAAACCCTCGGGGAATAAATACCTGCAAGTTATTTTCTTCGGAGAGCTCAACCGCTTCGTATTGTCCGAACGTTGGTGAGTCTGGACGGGCATCGACCATGACATCGAGCACGCGACCTTGCAATACGCGAACCAACTTGGCTTGGGCGTGCTCGCCCTGCTGGGCGTGTAAACCGCGAAGTACACCTTTGGTAGAGAAAGATTGATTATCTTGGACAAACCGCGTCGCTGTTCCTGTCTGCCTTTGGAAAGCTTGTTCATTATAGCTTTCGAAGAAATACCCTCTACTGTCTCCGAGCTTCCGGGGCTCGATAATAAAGCAGCCCTTAAGTTTTGTTTCTGTTATGTTCATTCAACGTTTTTTTTCTTCCTATTTACCGTATTGCTCTTCATAATAGTTCTGATAATCGCCGGAGGTTACGTTTTCTAACCATTCCCGGTTGTTCAGGAACCAGTCTATCGTATGGGAAAGTCCTTCTTCAAATGTAACGGATGGTGTGTAACCTAATTCTGTATTGATCTTGGTGGCATCTATAGCGTAACGTAAATCGTGTCCCGGACGATCTTTTACATAGGTAATCAATTTTTCTGCTGTTCCGGCAGCACGGCCTAGTTTTTCATCCATTTGCTTGCAAAGCTCTTTAACGAGGTTGATATTTTGCCACTCGTTGAAACCCCCAATATTGTACGACTCTCCATTTTTTCCTTGGTGGAACACCAGATCTATAGCGCGTGCGTGATCGATCACAAATAGCCAATCGCGGGTATATTTTCCATCACCATATATGGGCAGAGATCTATCGTTCAGTACGTTAAGGATACACAGCGGAATGAGTTTTTCGGGAAAATGATTCGGCCCATAGTTGTTGGAGCAGTTGGTAATGACCACCGGTAAGCCATAGGTATCGTGATAAGCGCGTACAAAATGGTCGGAAGATGCTTTTGATGCGGAGTATGGTGAATGTGGATCATAGGCCGTGTCTTCCGTAAACAGGCCGGTTTCACCCAGCGTACCATACACTTCGTCGGTAGACACATGATGGAAACGCTTGCCTTCGGCCTTGTCTTTCCACGTTTCACGTGCGGCGTTCAAAAGATTCACCGTGCCAAGCACATTCGTCATCACAAAATCGGTCGGCGCCACAATGGATCGATCTACGTGGGATTCGGCGGCCAAATGGACGACACCATCGGGCTGATGTTTTTCGAATAGTGCCAATACCCCCGCTGCATCTCGAATATCTTGCTTAACAAAGGTGTAATTAGACTTGCGCTCCACATCCCGCAAATTTTCCAGATTACCGGCATAGGTCAGTGCATCCACATTGACGATATGATAATCGGGATATTTGTTTACAAATTCACGAACGACATGGGAACCAATGAAACCGGCTCCGCCTGTAATGAAAATGGTTTTGTTCATGATTCAAAGATAGTTTTTTCTTTTTCCCCGTGAAAAAGAAACAAAAACCTCAACGCTGTTTTTTGTTGAATCCATATTGGATAGTACAAAAGCAATTTTCTACATACTCAACAAAAAAGAGGCGTCATTAACCGTTAATTTTGGGTTACTGCAATGGCGTCCTCCCTCCTAAACAAAATAAACTCACTGCGTTCAGACAGTATTTTGTTCTATACGGAATAGCCTGCATAAAGCTGGCCACGGAACAATGCAATGTCGATTTAACCCGCATAGGCGTGAAGCGCTATTGATCGTTTTTATTGACGCCCTGCACAATCCCCAAAATCAAAGACTATATCTCTTCCACAATATCTGAAACTATGCATTGTATTGTCCCCAATTAACAGATAAGGTCGCATCCGGATGTTTGAGGTGTGTAGAAATTCATCCTTAGTACTATCCATTCCTCTCAAATATCCGAAGCGACGATTTTATGAACACGTGTTTATTTTTAGCGTTCATGAGCTCACTTCGTTCGGTTTTGGTTCCTTTTTTCTAAAAAAAGAACTAAATAGCTAATTTCTGGCTATCGTCGAAGATCGTCGCGTTTTTTATCGGATTATCTTTCAATAAATCGAACGTGTCGTATTTAGCGGCGATTATTTTCAAGGCATGGAGATGTTTCTCGTGGTGCATATCGGTACCTACTAAATCGTACATACCGGATTTTATGAGGGTGAGAGCAATAGATTTAACGGGTTCTCCGTAATAACGGGAGATGGACAGCAAGTTCAATTGCAGTAAGCAACCTGCATCTTTAATTTCTTTGTATACTTTAAAATTCTGATGATAATAATTGTACCGTTCAGGATGGGCTAATATAGGTTGGTATCCTTTTTCTTGAATATCTTTAATCGTCTGAAAAAGAGCTTTGGATTCTGCTAAATAGGACATCTCGATCAGGACATGTCTATTGGGTAAGGCACAGAGGTTTCCGTTGTGAACCAGTTCTTCCAGCCGATCGTCGATCATATACTCTGCCGCATATTGCAGATCGAACTTTACCCCATTATCGGTAATAGCTTGCTTGAGTTTAGCGTAGGCTTCTTGTATGGTGGCGGGTGTATTGTCGTGTACACCATGCATGATATGCGGTGTAGATATCGACTTTTGAATTCCCAAGTCCCTTAATCCTTGAATAAGTTTCAGAGATTGCTCTACGCTTTCGCTACCGTCATCGATACCGGGCAAGATATGGTTATGCATATCGACCCCGATCCATGCTAATTTTCCAATAGACTCATGCTGATTTGTACTTCGTTTGAATAAGTTTTTCCAAAAAGACATCATTAATAATTTAGTTTTCACAATTCCCCGGTGAACGTCTCTCTTCTAATTATATTATTTAGTCTTGCAATAATACGACCAATTTTACAAATATCAAACGATTGCTATGGCTTAAACGCTACTATTAATTAAATATTTTTAAATTAACGGAGAATTTTCTTTTTCTAATAGTTCATAAACATGTTTTACGTCTTGCGCAAAAGCCTTATCCATAATTAAAACAGCGTCGACTGTATTTACAACTACACAGTTTTGTAGGCCGAGAAAGACAATGTGCTTTTTGTTTTCGCCAATAACAATATTTCCCTGTTCATCTTTGGGATGCCCTTTCGAAATAAGATAATTGTATAGGGAATCAAAAGATCCCATATCGGACCACTGGAAGAAGGAGGGGACAACCTTAATGCTGTCGCTGCGCTCCATAATGGCGTAATCCACGCTTTTTGAAGGTATTCTACGCGATAGATCCTCGTCTAGTACGCCTTCTTTTGCCGCATCAAAAGCGGCTTTGGAGGCGGTATATACCTTTGGATCGAAGCGTTCCAATTCCTGCAGGTAAGCCGATGCTTTAAAACAGAATATTCCAGAATTCCACAAGAAATTACCACTTTTTAGGAAGTCTTTTGCTGTTTCATAATTGGGTTTCTCCCGGAACGATAGCACATCATTGCCCTCGGATTCTATATATCCGTACCCGGTTTCTGGGCGGGTAGGGTTTATACCAAAGGTGACAAGCCCGCCTTCTTTTGCGAATTCAATACCGCGTTTGACGGCTTGCAAGTACTGCTCGTCTCCCTCAATCAGATGATCGGAAGGTGTGACAATCAGGATATCATCCGGTTCGCGTGATAAGGCGGCAAAAGCGATCGCGGCAGCCGTATTTCGAGGTACGGTTTCTACGATAATATCGTGAGATACGGCCTTTAAATCTTCTTTTGCGAGGTCGATATTTTGTACGGAACCGACCAAAACGACATGCTCGCAAATGGATTGGTTTCGTTCCACCGTAAGTTTAAAGAGGGATTTCTCGTTAAAAATAGGCAAATACTGCTTGGGTTTCGATTTACGCGAAAGAGGCCATAACCGGGAGCCTACTCCACCGGATAAGATTACGTTTACAATTTTTCCCATAATGGCTATGCTTTGGTTTGTTCTTCTGTTTGAAAATGTTTTTCTATTAAAGCGTTTGTAATTTCATCACGCTTAAGATAAAGCTGTGCGCTTGCCATCGCGTCCGACAGGGGGTCGTGATGATGTAGGTCAATACCCATGATCTGACAACAGATACTCAGCTTGGTGCGTTTGAATCCTTTTTTTCGATAAATTTCGCTGGTACACTCCCAAATAGGCGACAACTGCAGAATTTTATAATCCAGTTCGTAAAGCCGCATTGTTTTGATGAGTACCTCTCTATCAAATTTCTCGTTGTGTGCCACCATTCGGCTACCTTTGAGATAATTCTCGATCGTGGGGAAAAGCTCCAGGAACGTCGGGGCGGCGAGGGTATCTTTGGGTTTAATGCCGTGTACGCGAGTCGTCTGCCACATGTATTGGTTTTTTGGAGGCTGCACTAAACTATGGAATTGATCCACAATCTTGCCCTTTTCCACCTTTACAATACCGACCGCACATACACTGGTATAAGCAGCTGTAGCGAGTTCAAAATCTATTGCCGTAAAGGTCATTCTTTTTATATTATTATTTATTGTAATGTTTACAAAGATACCTATTCTCTTTTTCTTTTTTTCTTGACAAAATTCCTCTCTTCTTTTTCTTAACAAAAGTCTTCCCTTCATTTTTTCCTTGATGAAAAAACGAAGCAAAAAAATCAAGACTGTGTACTTTTCTGCTATTTTTCTTTGGTCATTCCTAAACCGCATGCAACTCGCTTTGCTCAGACAGCATGCTGTTTTTAACGGAATTCCCGTCAGAAAAATGGCCGCAGAAGCGTACAAGGTCGTCTTAACTCGCCTGATCGTTAGTCTTTATTGGTCGCTTTGTTCCCCGTGGATAGGTTATTAGGGAGGTATTGCACAATCCCTTCCTTAACTTTTGAGGTCGCATCCAGATATTTGAGGGCTGCAAAAATCCATCCTTAGTACTATCCACTATCTCAAATATCTGAAGCGACGAGGTTTATGGACAAGTGTTCATTTTGGTGTCCATGAGTTCACTTCGTTCGGTTTGGTTCTTTTCACGGGGAAAAGAACATAAAAAAATTAATAATGATACCGCTCTCGCCATTTGGCGCGAAGTGATTCTCGGATTTTATTCTCCGCAGCGTTGTTTCCGGGATCGTAGAGCACGGTACCGCTGATTTTATCGGGAAAGAACTCTTGTTCGATAAAATTGCCTGGATAGGTATGTGCATATTTGTAGGCGGTACCATAATCCAACTCTTTCATCAACTTGGTGGGGGCATTCCGCAAGTGTAGCGGGACGGGGAGATCTCCGGTTTGTCGTACCAAAGTCTGTGCTTTGCCGATCGCCTCGTAGGCCGCGTTGCTCTTGGCTGATGAGGCGAGGTAGGTTACGGTCTGCCCTAAAATAATACGGGATTCCGGCCAGCCGATAACATTGACTGCTTGAAAGCAGCTATTGGCCAACAACAGCGCATTTGGATTCGCATTGCCAATATCTTCAGACGCCAGGATGAGTAAACGTCGTGCAATGAAAGAAGGATCTTCACCACCTTCTACCATGCGTGCCAGCCAATATACGGCTGCGTTGGGGTCGCTTCCGCGAATAGATTTGATAAAAGCGGAAATAATATCGTAGTGTTGTTCGCCGGTTTTATCGTACAAGGCCATATTCTGCTGGACTTGTTTAAGCACGAACGCGTTGGTAATGGGTTGTTTTTGGACATGTGCAGCGTGCACGACCAACTCGAATACATTCAGTAGCTTGCGGGCATCTCCACCGGATAACCGGAACAAGGCTTCATATTCTTCTATCTCTACGGGATGTTTCTGTAGGTAGGCGTCCTGTGCAATAGCCTGTTCCAAAATGCTTGTCAGCTCCTGTTCGGAGAGATGCTCCAACACATACACCTGACAACGCGATAGCAAGGCGGAAATGACTTCGAAGGAGGGGTTTTCCGTTGTAGCGCCTATAAGCGTGACCAACCCTCGCTCTACGGCACCCAAAAGAGAATCTTGTTGGGATTTGGAAAATCGATGAATTTCATCGATAAAAAGAATGGGTTGCTCTTGATTGAACTGGTATAATTTATCGGCTTTATCAATCACTTCCCGGATATCTTTTACCCCAGATTGAATAGCGCTTAACGAAAAAAAAGGGCGTCCCAGCTCGCGCGCAATGAGCAAAGCCAGGCTGGTCTTACCCACGCCGGGCGGCCCCCAAAAGATCATGGAGGGTATATTTTTCTGTTCCACGGCGTTGCGAAGGACTGCACCTTCGCCGATGATATGTCTTTGTCCAATATAATCGGCAAGGCCCTTGGGGCGCATCCGTTCTGCTAAAGGTATCGATGTTGCCATACAGCAAACATACTAATTTTTTTAGTTACCTCTAGTGGTTCTTAAGCGGTATTTTTTACTTTTCGCGTTCCTCGCCAGATGGCAAAGCCAAGCCCGATGACCAATATAACAGAGGCTATCAGCGATATTAAATTACTGATCTCCACAGTTTTAGGCGCAAAAACAAACGAAATGGTATGGTTCCCGCCAGGGACTTGCAACGCGCGAAGTATATAGTCTGCCCGGATAATTGGTACTTCTTCGCCATCGATATAAGCCTTCCAGCCTTTCTCGTAAAACACTTCAGAAAAAACAGCGAACGCGTCTGTAGGCGAGGTGTATTCGTATTGCAAGGTATCTGGATGGTAGGACACCAGTTTGATTTCTGCGTTTTCAGATTTCCCCACACGCGAGATATTCAGCTTGTTTTTAAACTCCTCGTGTACAAAAGCCTCTTTCTGCGGATCAAAGCTACCAATCGCTTGCATCTCCTGGGCGTTGCTATTGACGAAGGTAACACGGTCTACAAACCAGGCGTTTCCGGCAGCGGTACTCCGACGCTTAATTTGTTCGGCGCCGTTTTCGGGGGTTTGTGTAATGAGGTACCGTACGTTGAACATATCCAACACATCTTCGTTCATAGCGCCATTAAATTGATGCTCTAGCACCTCTTGGAACCGCATCAGCTTGGCGGCGTGGTATCCGCCTAGGCTTTTGTGATAGAAGGATGCACGGGCGTCGGAAAACGGATTGGTCGTTAAGTCAATGACCCGGTAACTCAAATCTTTATCCATCCGAATCAGCTGATCAACTTCCCGTTCGGGTATCCGTGTGTTGGAAGCTCGCTCATCTACGAAGGAATCATTATTCAGGTAACGTTTATCTACCGACCAGAGGTCGGCCAAGATAACCACGCCTAAAACACCGATAAACAGCGGTATGCTTATTTTCTTCTTGACATAGAACCACACCAGCCCGAACATGACCAGGACAATGAAGAAAGATCGGTAGGCATCTGCGGAAGCAAGTGAAGCACGGTCTTTGACCAATGCGCTAGCCACCTGTCCGGCCGCATTCTTATCACCGAAGGCCTGTTCTAACGAGGAGATCAACTGTTGATGTTGGCTATTCCGGAAATCCAAAAACAGGCTTGGCATGAGTGCTATCAACAGACATACCCCGCCTACGCCAACAAAGGTGTAGAGCACTTTTTTGTCTAGTTGTGGAATTTGATCGGCGCGGGTAAAAAGCTCATTTACGGCCAAGATGGCCAACAGTGGGATCAGAATGGCCGGAATGACGAGAATAGATTCGACCGCCCTAAACTTATTATACATCGGGAAATAGTCGAAAAACAAATCGGAAACCAGCGGAAAATGACGTCCGAACGCCAGCAGGATCGTGAGGATAGTCGCGGTAAGAATCCACCATTTGAGACGATCTTTAACAATAACTAATCCTAGAATGAACAGAAATATGATCGCAGCTCCGAAATACCACGGCCCCGAAGTAAACATCTTTTCTCCCCAATAAGTAGGTAACTGACCGGCGAACTGTGCGGCTTGCGCCTCCGGGATACCGAGGCCAACCATGGTTTTGGTAACTTCTGATTTACCGTCTAACACACCTCCGCTACGACCACCATAGGCATTGGGAATCAAGAATGTGATATTTTCACCTACGCCCTGGCTCCACTCGTAGGCATATTGCTTATCAAGACCGGCTGATTTGCCCCCACTATCGTCTACTTTCTGAATGTTGGCCTTACCACGAATGGTGAGCTGGCTATACTCGTAGGTAGGAAACAAGACGGAGGCGTTCACCAAAACGGCCAGGACTACTGCGCCAAGCTGTAAAGCCGAGGCTTGCAAAAACGGCTTCCACTGTTTATTCCGAATGGCGTGATAGAGTTCGAACCCAACCAAAACCAACAGGGCAAGGAACAGATAGTATGTCATCTGGATATGGTTTGCCCGGATCTCCAACGCGAGAAATAGGGTGAGCAGCACAGGCCCCCAGAGCCTGCTTCCACGATAACATAGTAATATGGCGCCGATGATAGGTGCCAAATAGGCAATGGCATAGGCTTTATTGAGGTGGCCAGCTTCAATATAAATAAAATTGTATGAAGTAAATGCCAAGGCTACTGCTCCGACGGCAGCCAGCCACGGCTTGATCCGCAGCACAGAAAACAGGAAATAACCTCCCAAAAGGTAAATCAGAACAATATCGGTAGGTGCCGGAAAAACGCGGCTAATCCCTCGATTGATATAGGAGGTTATATTGTTAGCATGTTCGTACCATATCTGATAGGTGGGCATACCGCCAAACATGGCGTTGGTCCAGTTCGGTGCGTGTCCGTCTTTTTCCTTATAATCAAAAAGCTCTTTTTGACTACCTGCTGCTTGAACGACATCGGACTGAACCAACGTTTTACCACCAAAAATTGGTGAAAAATAAAAGAACACCAAGGCGATACATATCGCGATAATGATAAAGTGCGTTGCATTCTCCTTAAACCACTGCTTCATATGTTTGTAATATCTCTAAATTGCTTTTGTATCAACGTCAAAAATATATAAATAATTGGAATCCGCGGGCTATTAATCGGTTTTTTGTATTAAACGTTGAATGTCGGACAGCTCACCGAACAGCACCAGCAGGTCTCCTTCGGACAGTTCGGTATCCGATCCGGCAATACCGGATGCTTCGTTACGAACGGTGATCTTCCCTCCTACCTTCTCTTCGTAGGTATTGACGGTGGTAAGGACAATCACTTTGTACTGGTTGGTGAGATTAGCTTCCTTCAAAGTCATCCCCACATATTTGGAGGGAACGCGTGTTTCCACAATGCTATAACGATCGGATATTTTGAACGAGTCGATAATGTCAACATTGTCTAGCCGCATGGCTAATCGCTCAGCGGCTTCTTCTTCAGGCATGATATAATCGCTAATTTGCATGGCTTCGAGCACTGTTTTCTGTAGATCGGAAACCACACGGCCAATGATTCGCTTGACATTAAGCTGTTTAAGCAACGCCGTGGTAAGGAGGGAAGCTCCTTCGTCTTCGCCGATAGCAACAATGACTGCTTGGGCATCTTTAAGTGGTAGCGAAGTCATGGCTTCTCGATCGGTCGTATCCATACAGACGGTATGCGTGATCCGATCTTTGAGTTGTTCGACAATGGCCAATTTTTTATCCACCGCAATCACTTCGTGTCCCAATTCCGTTAGGTGAACAGCCAGCGATTCCCCAAAATGTCCGAGTCCTAAAACGATATACTTCATTAAAATAGAATCTTTTCTGTCGGGTAAATATAGCTTTTGTTTTTGGTGTTCTTGATAAAGGCCACCAACAAAGTTAAGGTACCTACCCGGCCGACAAACATGGTAGTTGCTACAATAATCTTGCCTGTTGCGGATAGGGAGGGTGTAATACCCAAGCTCAGTCCGCAAGTGGAATAGGCAGAAACGATTTCGAATAAAAGGGCTTTCATTTTTTGTTCGGGGTCGGTAAAATTCAGCAATACAAAGCTCAGCGTGATGGTAAGCACGGAAAGTACAATAATGGCAAATGCCTTGTTGATAGATTCTGCCGCTATCCGGCGTTTGTAAATTTCGATAGATTCCTTGCCTCGGGCCAAAGCAATGATATTCAAGACAGCAAGGGCAACCGTCGTAACTTTCACGCCACCTCCGGTAGAACCGGGCGAAGCACCCATCCACATCAACGTGACCATCATGATCAACGTGGGGCCGGCGACAAAATTAACATTGACGCTGTCAAATCCGGCTGATCGGGCAGAATTTGCCATCAAAAATGAAGTGACCCAATCGCCAATAAAGGACGACTCGTCTGCCAAGGTATGGTTACGCTCCAAGAGGTAATACGATAAAGTGGCTATCAGCAATACGATCGCGTTGCACCACAGGATAAACCGTGTATTGAATGTAAATGCCCTCGGCTTGTGGATATAGGGCTGTCGAAGGAATAATCGGTGTACTAACTGCTTAGCTTTCTGTTGAAGGAAGGTATAGAAATTGTATACCGTGCCGAAACCCAATCCGCCCAATATGAATGAGCACGTTATGGCTATCTGGAAACCGTAATTGAGTCGATAGCTATCCTGCCCGATTCCGTCGGGCAATATGGTGAATCCGGCATTACAGAAAGAGGAAATAGCGTGAAAGGCGGAGAAAAATATGCGGTGGCTTACGGATTCAAACAAGTGGGCTTCCAACGAAAAGAAAATAAAAACACCGCCGATCAGCTCGAAGAAGAGGGTAATAAAGATAATCGTCAGCAGAGTGGAAATGACTGAATTCAGCTTGTTCTCTCCTAATATTTCGCCAAACATCAATTGATTTTTATAGGAGAATCCGCCGGAGAAAAAGTAGCCAAAAAAACCCGTGAAGGTCATGATACCGAGTCCGCCGATCTGGATGAGCAACATGATGACGCTCTGTCCGAATACGGAAAAGTTGGTGGAAATATCGGTGACGGTGAGCCCGGTAATGCATACGGCGCTGGTAGCCATAAACAGGGCGTCTACGAAACTCAAAGGCGCGAGGAGCGTGGTGCGAGGCAACATCAATAGTACCGTTCCCAAAAGGATGAGCGCGAGGAAACTGATGACAAACAGGATCGTGGGGTTGAAATAGAAGTTATCGAAAAAAAGGCTGTTCCGGGATAATTCGGACAAGAATACCAGTGCTATTCCGAGATAGACCCATTCCATTTTGGCAAAGTATGCCCAGCCTGCTAGTCGGGATAGACTAATGAGCAGGAAGTATGCCAATAACACCAAGCCGGAGATATGAGACACATTGATCGTCCGTTGGGCGAGGACGGCGGCTACGGTACGGAGTGTGCCGAGTATGAAGAGGAAGTAAAACATCCCAATGACGGTGTTTTCGGACGTTTCCACCAATTGCTTGTCGGTAATGTAACCAATGTGGGCGAGGGTCATGATAGCGCACACCATGCTCAGGTAGAACATCGTACGATCTACCAATTTATTCCTGTATTTTAGTAAAAATTTTAAAAAACCGATGATTGCAGCCATGCCTGATGTTCTTCTCTTTCTTGCTCCCGTGCTGATCTATTCTTCTTTCTTTTTGAACAAACGCTTAAAAAATCCTTTTGTTTCTTTGGAAGATTCTTTCGTTTGCTCGACGACTTGTTGGGCAATTTCTGCCCGCTCTTTCCATTTTTGTTCGCGTTCTGCGCTGATACCCGCCGTTTGTTTGATACCATCGAGTAAACTTTCCCATAGGTTCTTGAAAAATGTATGCTCGGGAACGCGTCTGTGATTTATTTTTCCGACATGGTATTTTTCATTCGCATCGGGATTACTGTCGTTAATAATCATCTGGTTCACCAGAAATGATGCGATCTTGAGCGAACTCTTCTTACGCGGTTTATCGGGATCGGCTTTTAAATCAATCTTGAGGTTATCGTAATCGAACCGGAAGTCGCCACGGCTGCGATAGTCGGTACCCGTGATATGGAAACGAATACCCCGAATATTGCCGGAAGCGATTTCCACGTTCAGCAGGGGGTATAAAACACGGTTGAAATCGGTGGCATTCATGCGTCCCAAAGTACCCGTGTAGCTGTGTTCGCCCGTTTTGCTCAGCATATCAAAACGAAACTTGGTGTGCAGGTTTCCTTTGTTCATAACGCGGGCAGATAAATCGGCCAGCATGTATTTGTCTTTCGTCAGTGCAAGTGTATCGTTGGTGACATTCGTTAGTGTTCCGGTTGCATTATTAAAGCTGATCTCCCCCTCTCGGGAATACTTCCCACTCATTTCACCATAAACGACATCAATATTTTTCACGAAAATGGTATCGATCTGGATCATTTGCTTTACCCGCATCAACTTCTGATGAGGTGCCTGACCTATCTGGTTAACCGGTTGTTTCGGGTACCGCTTGTCGCCGTACAATTTGGCATGCCCGTTGTTTACGTATATACGCTCGGCCACTGTTTGCTGTTGTTCAATCAATCTTTTAAAGTCTAACTGTTCGATGTACAGCGTATCAAAGTGTAAATCGGTGCGTGTTACGTTTTTACGGTGTTTTTTATAGAAAGCTGCTTTGGACAAAGCGGGTTTGTAGTCTACTTGGGTTAGTAAGAGGCTTTTTGTTTCCGTATTGATTTGCAAAGCTTCAAAATTAGCGGTGTAAAATCCATTCGAAAAGGCATATTCGAAGCCAGGTATAAAGGCTTCAATCCGCTTGGTATAATAGAGTCGGGACGTGTCGGTCCGGGCATTTTCATCAATCAAAATATCTTCTACACGGATTTGAAGACTATCCAGGCCGAAGTCCGTCGATTCGCCGTTTTCGCCCAACTTGCTGTAGTTGAATGCGGCATTTGTTATATCAACACGCCCGATATTCACCTCCTTGAACACCCCTTTGATACTTTCGTATAAGCTTTTTTTGGGTTTCTCGGCAGAAATGGTGTCGTTATAAGCGTGGTATGTATTCTTTAACCGGATACGCGGCTCCATCAAATCAATGGATTTGATATTCAGTTCTCGATTTCGGAGTATATCCAGGATACCAAAACGCTTTACTTTCAGCTCTTTAATTTCAATATCATACAGATTGTCTGGAGCAAGCTTAGTGGCCTCCATCTGGGCATACACCAGCGTATCGGCTCTTAAAACGACATTTTTTAAGGTGAGATTTCCTAGAGCGATGGTCATATCCAAATCGTCGTAACGCAATTGGTATAGGCTATCGGTAGAACTTTTAACGAGTTCTTTCAATTGCTGCTCCACTATAGGTTTCCAATTACGAGAGAAATACCAGGATATTCCCGCCAACGCAACGACAATCAATACAAGAATGCCGAGGACCCATTTCCAAATTGGTTTCATATATAAATGTAAATAATTTTTTTAAAAGGTCTTATGGAATAAGAACAACTTAATCCCTATGAATGTTTTTGGCTATGTTTTGTTGTACTTTTTAGTTCCTCGTATCTTGGTTATGATATATACTTAAATAACTCTCATAGCGAGAGGATTCGATTTCGCCACTTTCCACGGCTTCCATCACCACACATCCGGGCTCATTGATATGCCTACAATTATGAAAACGACAGGCATTTAAACGGGAACGCATCTCGGGAAAAAAATGGGCTAATTCGGCTTTTTCGATATCGACGATGCCCAGCTCCTTTATACCGGGTGTGTCGATCAGCTTTCCACCAAAGGACAGCGTGATCATTTCAGCAAAAGTGGTGGTGTGTTTTCCTTTATCAGAAAATGCTGATATTTCGCCTGTTTTTAATGCGACAGCGGGTTCTATAGCGTTGATGAGGGTTGATTTCCCCACACCGGAATGACCAGATACTAATGTAACCTTATCTTTTAACAACTGACGTATGTTCTCGATATTCGTCTTTTTTTGGGCGGATACCGCATAACAGGAGTAACCGATCTGCTCATAGATCGACATGTAATGCGTCAGGATATCTATGCCTTCGTCGGAAAAGAGATCCAGCTTGTTGAAGACTAAAATCGCTGGAATATCATAGGCTTCCGCAGTGACTAAAAAACGGTCTATAAAACCCAAGGAGGTGGGCGGAGATGCTAAGGTGACAACCAACAGCGCTTGGTCGAGGTTTGCACCGATAATCTGGGCTTGCTTCGAGAGATTAATGGAGCGGCGGATGATGTAGTTTCGACGCGGCTCCAAGGTCGTGATAACTGCGCTCTCCTGATCCGGTTCGTATTCATAATGCACCCAGTCTCCTACGGCAATGGGATTCGTGGTTTTGATCCCTTTGGTACGGAATTTCCCCTTGATACGGCATTGTACGCGCTTGCCCGTTTCATCCTCCACCAAATACCAACTTCCGGTTGATTTTGTTACCAAGCCACGCATAGTTATAAAATATGTTTAGATGCCATAAAGCAAAAGTAGCTATTCTTTCTTCATTTTTTGTCTTGACACAAAAAACGAAGCAAAAAAGGTCAAGACTAAATATGGTTTTGCTATTTTCCATTAGCTACTCCTAAACAGCATGAAACTCGCTTTGCTCAAACATCATGCTATTTTTAACGGAATAGCCTGCTGGAAAATGGTCGCAAAACAATATAAGGTCCTTTTTGCCCGCGTTCCGCGTGCGTGGGTGTCTACATTCGTGTTATCTTGCATCTTTGTTTATCCCTATTTATCTTGATCCTATTTATCTTGATCCTATTCATCTTGATCCTTGTTAGCGCTATCCCGGCTCATCTTTATCCCGGTTCATGAGGTGCTTTCGAAACTAAAAGAATTCTATAATGAAGAGTTAGCACGCTATACATTTGTACTATCTCCTATTAACGTTTAAAGGTCGCATACGGATGTTTGAAGTAGGTAGGAATCTCCCCTTTGCACTATCCATTATTTCAAAGATCCGAAGCGACGAGTTTTGCATCACTTTTGCGGCCAAAAGTGGTAAGAAAAAATTACCTTTGTGTAGAACGATAAAAAAGAGACTTTGGAAAAGAAATTATTTTTGCTAGATGGCATGGCCTTGATATACAGAGCCTACTTTGCATTGAGCAAAGTACCGCGTTTGACTTCCTACGGCTTAAATACCGGCGCTATTATGGGCTTCACAAATACGTTATTGGAGGTTCTGAAAAACCAGAGGCCGACGCATATGGCGGTTGTATTCGATACAGAGGCACCCACTAACCGACACTTAGAGTTTGAGGCTTACAAGGCGCAGCGGGAAGCCATGCCGGAAGATCTAGCAAAATCGATTCCGTATATTTTCCGTCTTATCGAGGGGTTCAATATTCCGATTATAACGAAAGATGGTTATGAAGCGGATGATATTATTGGAACGCTGGCAAAAAAAGCAGAAACGGCAGGTTTTACCGTGTATTGTATGACGCCGGACAAAGATTTTGGCCAGTTGGTCTCAGACAACATCTTTATTTATAAACCCGCCCGAATGGGCAATGGCGCTGAAGTTTTGGGTGTTTCTGAAATTTTGGAAAAATGGGAAATAGCAGACGTATCACAGGTGATCGACATCTTGGGTCTTTGGGGAGACGCGGTAGATAACATCCCGGGCATCCCAGGTATAGGAGAAAAAACGGCGAAGAAACTCGTTCAGCAATATGGTTCCGTAGAAGCATTGATCAAACATAGCCATGAGCTAAAAGGAAAGCAACGGGAAAATGTAGAAAACTTTGCCGAACAGGGATTGATCTCCAAAAAACTGGCTACGATCCTGCTGGATGTACCCGTGGAGCTCGAGGAGAGTCAGCTAGAAATAGAGGAACCTGACCGGACGTCGTTGGAGCCACTTTTTGCAGAATTGGAGTTTCGCACACTGGGCAAACGGGTTTTTGGTGAGGAATATAATGTGATTGAAAGTGCTACCAAAAATCCTTCTGGTCAAATGGATTTGTTTGCCTCCTCTGCGTCTGAGCCTACGGTAACCTCTGCCATCGCTCCGACGGAACCATTGGTGGCAGGAATGAACGTCCATAACACGCCACATGAATATATTTTAGTAGATACCGAAGAGCAACAAAGGCAACTTGCCAGACAACTGGCAACATTATCGAAATTTTGCTTCGATACGGAAACCACCTCGATCGATGCATTAGCGGCTGATATCGTCGGGTTTTCTTTTGCTTTCGAAAAAGGAAAAGCGTATTACGTACCTACGCCGGCAGATCGCTCGGAGGCGCAGGCTATCGTTGATATTTTTAAAGCGGTGTTTGAAGATACGCGCATTGAAAAAGTAGGACAGAATCTAAAATATGATATCCTGCTTCTATCCCGCTATGGTATACGGGTACAGGGTCCCCTATTTGACACCATGATAGCACACTATCTCATTGATCCGGATACGCGCCATAACATGGATATTCTGGCCGAGAATTATTTAGGATACACGCCGATTTCGATTACCGAACTTATCGGACCAAGAGGTAAAAAACAGGCAAACATGCGGGATGTGGATGTTGAAAAGGTAGTGGAATATGCGGGTGAAGATGCAGACATTACGTGGCAACTGCACGAGGTATTGAGGCCGCTACTAGAAGAAACACATACGCTTCGTCTTGCCGAGGAAGTAGAGTTTCCACTCATCTATGTTTTGGCAGAAGTCGAAAAAAATGGGGTAAAAATTGATGTGAATACTTTAAAGACGTTTTCCGTCTCCCTCGAGGAGGATATTAAACGGCTGGAAAAGCAAATTTACGAAAAGGCGGGGGTGCAATTTAACATTGCCTCACCCAAACAATTGGGCGAGGTGCTTTTTGACAAGTTATACCTCGATCCGAAGGCCAAGAAGACCAAAACGGGTCAATACAAAACTGGCGAGGACGTGCTGCTTGCCCTCGCGCATAAATCGGACATCGTACAGGATATTTTGGATTTCCGCCAATTGCAAAAGTTGAAGTCGACCTACGTCGATGCGCTACCGGGGCTTATTCACCCTGAAACCGGATTAATCCACACGTCGTACAACCAAGCGGTGGCAGCTACGGGAAGGTTGAGCTCGACCAACCCAAACCTGCAGAACATCCCCATTCGTACGGAAAGGGGCCGGGAGGTTCGGAAGGCTTTCATTCCAAGAAAGGAGGGGAATGTCCTCGTATCTGCCGATTACTCTCAAATTGAGCTGCGCTTGATGGCGTCGCTCAGTGAGGACAAAAATATGTTGGACGCTTTCGAAGCGGGACATGACATTCACCGTGCGACCGCAGCACGTGTATACGGGATACCGTTGGAAGAGGTGACTGCGGATCAGCGTAGAAACGCTAAGGCGGTAAACTTTGGAATTATATATGGACAGTCTGCTTTTGGCCTTTCACAAAGCCTGAGCATTCCACGAAAAGATGCAGCTGCCATTATCGATCAATATTTCTCTCAATACACAGGCATTCAAGAGTATATGCGGAAAGCAATAGAGTTTGCAAAAGAGCATGGCTATGTGGAAACTATTTTAAAACGCCGACGTTATTTAAGAGATATCAACTCTGCAAACATGACCGTACGCGGCTTTGCGGAACGAAATGCGATTAACGCGCCTATTCAGGGTTCTGCAGCGGACCTCATCAAAATTGCCATGATCAATATCCAGCAGGACTTGGTGGAAAAGGGATTAAGGAGTAAAATGATTATGCAGGTACACGATGAACTGGTATTTGATGTACCCAAAGCAGAAGTGGAACAACTGTCCGCCATTATCAGCGAACGGATGAAAAATGCAATCGAATTGCAGGTGCCTATTGAAGTAGAGACGGGCACAGGAAACAATTGGCTGGAAGCACATTAAGGATATGCAACGAACTGGATTATTTCTTTTCTTAGTATGTATCACGTTCTTCACTAGTGGACAACAACCGGACACGACAGGAAAAATGACTTTGTTTGAAAAAGCTCCGATGGGTCTCGTCCGGTTCTATTTTGATGACTATTATTACTTGGTAGATAAGGACTGCGCGTTTAAATCCATTGAACGCGTATCGCAATTTCTGGTGGAAAAGAACGTATTCCACGCAGATTTTCGAGATTTTGATCGCAATGGAACGGTGGTACTCACGGGCTATCATAATGCAGGCGTAAAAGAGGGTCCATTTAAGGCTTATCACCCGGATGGGACCTTAAAATGGGAGGTCACTTTTGCAGAGGGGCGTCCGATAGGGGATTGGAAATATTATTATCCGGATGGAAAACCTATGCTTACCGTTAATTACGACCAGACTACAGGTCGTATAATGAGTTTTTGGGACAGAAGAGGGAGGCAACAGATCAAGGAAGGCAACGGGAATTATACATTCCGCATGCCTTTTGCCTTTTATAATGAATATGGATACCCTTTTTTTGAACGAAAAGGACGCGTAAGAAATGGTTTGCCGCGGGGCTATTGGACGTCTCACCTGGTGGACGACCAAGAGAAGAAAATATTATATACGGAAGAGATCTTTGACGAGACAGGAATAATGGAAAATGGTTTTGACCTTTTTCTGGATGCACGGTACTATACGCCCATGGCGCTCCTGCCGACGCCTTATTTTTATACGGCAGAGCGATTGTTATCTAAACCCTGTACGTTTGACGATCACAGTGGATTCAACACCTATTTATCGGAAAAATTTAGTGCTATGCTCCGAAGCAGCCCGACATTGACAAACATCGAGGATAAGTTCAGCTATGAAGTGTCATTGGATGAGGAAGGAAATCCAACAGATTTTACGCTCAAAGACTCGCTAATGACCAAAGAACTAAACCGCTATGTAGAAATGGTCCTTCCGGAAATTCCGTTCTACTTTCCTTCGTTGGACAAGGCGGGAAATGGTATAATGGATACCTTAACGGTATATGGCAACTTGAGCATTAATGATGCAGGTCAGTTTCATTTTCATAGCTTTCGGATTGAAAGAGAAAAACAACCTTAGTTGATATCGTCGAAGTATCCTATATTTGTAAAAAGTTTACCCAATACGAGATGAGATTCCATAAAGAAGGATATACGAGTTTGGCAATCGTGGTATTGTTTGTTTTCGTCGTCAATGCACTGGCGGATTATTATGATGCATCTGTTTACCTCAAATGGTTTTTATATGCCCTTTCGGCATTCCTATTGATTGCCATTCTCCAATTTTTTCGAAGCCCGATCAAACGGGTTACTCCAGACGAACAAATCGTTCTTTGCCCAGCAGATGGAAAAGTGGTGGTTATTGAAGAAACCGAGGAAACGGAGTACTTTAAGGATAGGCGGATACAGGTATCTATTTTTATGTCGCCTATCAATGTGCACGTCAACCGCAACCCAATCAGCGGAATCGTATCTTATTTTAAGTACCATCCGGGGAAATTTTTGGTGGCCTGGCATCCAAAATCGTCAACAGACAATGAAAGAACAACTCTTGTTGTAAAAAACCGTTCGAATGTAGAGGTTCTTTTCCGCCAGATTGCCGGTGCGATGGCTCGACGTATCGTATGGTATGTGAAAGAGCAAGATACCGTCACACAGGGTGCAGAGTTTGGCTTTATCAAATTTGGTTCGCGTGTGGATTTATTTTTACCTTTAGGCACGGACGTATTGGTGAATATCGGCGATAAAGTCGTTGGCGGAAAGACGGTTATCGCTAAAATATGAATTTGAGTATCTTTACTCTCCTCATATCCAGCAGCATCGGACTCCTCCTAGCTGCCACGGACTATTTTCATCGGGGAAACCCCTCCATAGCGGCTTTCATTTTTATGGTGACCTCCATTGTCTGCTATTTCGTCTTACTCAACTTATTCGAACGATTCATCTATAAAAGGATTCGGAATGTATACAAACTTATCCGTAATCTAAAACTAGATAAAGGGCTTAAGGATGCCTTAGGCGAACAGATAACGGACGATCCGATCCGTGATGCGGAAAGAGAAGTACACGATTGGGCCAAGCAACGGATATCGGAATTGGACAAACTAAGAGAACAAGCCAAATTTCGCAAAGAATTTCTTTCCAACATTTCCCATGAGTTTAAAACACCATTATTCGCGACACAGGGTTATGTGGAAACATTGCAGGATGGGTTAATTGACGACAATCCGGAAATGGCGAAAAACTTTTTGGAAAAGGCGGCACGTAACCTAGACCGTCTGAGCTATTTGATCCAAGATTTGGACGAAATATCAAAATTGGAGATGGGCATTATTTCCCTCACATTAGAAAATTTTGATATCGTTACATTGATTAAGGAATGTATAGAAGATTTAGAAGGAAAGGCCGAGCAGCATGAAATCCGCATTCGATATACGGGTAAACTACATCATCCCATCTACGTTAAGGGGGACCGGAAGCGCATCCAGCAGGTTCTCATCAATTTATTGGACAATTCGATTAAATATGGTAAAAGAGGGGGGACAACTACTATTTCGATTTTCTCGCTCTTCGAACAAGTGCTGATTGAAGTAACGGACAATGGGGTGGGAATCGATGAAAAGAACCTCCCTCGGGTGTTTGAACGTTTTTTCCGGACGGATGCAAGCCGTTCGCGTGAGGTGGGCGGTTCGGGAATAGGTTTAGCCATTGTCAAGCATATTATAGAGGCGCATGAACAAAATGTTAATGTACGGAGCACAGAAGGTATTGGCACGACTTTCGGATTTACACTGGAACAACCCAAGCACAGTTAATAAACGATAAACTTTTTAAACTTAACATTAACTTAACATTTCATTCATAATTTTGCATAAATTCAAACACTATGTCTTTAAATAGCATTTTTCAGTATTTCGTTCCAAAGGATAAGAAGTTTTTTCCTTTGTTTGAACAAGCCGGCGCGAACCTTATCGAAATGGCAAAAGCACTACAAGAATCTGTTTACACCACTGATCTAACTAAACGCGCCGCACTGAACAAAAAAATCGAAGACCTTGAGCATAAGGGGGACGATATTACGCATCAAATCCATCTAGAATTAGGCAAAAATTTCATCACACCCTTTGACCGTGAAGATATACACTCACTGGCCAGCTCTTTGGACGATGTGGCAGATTTTATACAGGGTGCATCCAATCGGATGGAATTGTATAAATTGGAAACGCCTAGTCAGGCCATGAAAGAAATTGCAGATTTGATCCTGGAAGCAACTGACCACGTCGCAAAAGCGCTCAATGAGCTTAGAGATCTTAAAAACATTCGCAACATTACGGATTCTTGCGTACGTATTAATAGCGTAGAAAATAAGGCAGATTATATCTTCGACAGGGCTGTTAGCGAACTTTTTGAGTACGAAAAGGACGCGATTACATTGATTAAAACAAAAGAGGTGCTTTCTGCTATGGAAGACGCAACCGACAAATGTGAAGACGTAGCAAACGTATTAGAAAGTATATTAGTTAAAAATGCCTAATATCTTGGCATGAAGAAAGCATAACATATTATGATGATTTCCACCTTATTGATCGTCGTGGTCATTCTGGCTATTGCATTCGACTATATCAATGGTTTCCATGATGCAGCCAACTCCATTGCAACGGTTGTATCAACTAAAGTATTAACCCCATTTATGGCTGTTCTATGGGCAGCTATCTGGAATTTTGCCGCATATTTCTATTTCACGGATCATAAAGTAGCCAATACCATTGCGAAAACAGTCCTTGAAGAATACATTACGTTAGAAGTTATATTTGCAGGACTGGTAGCGGCTATTTCCTGGAATCTTTTCACCTGGTACTACGGTATTCCTTCGAGTTCATCACACACCTTGATCGGTGGGTTTGCTGGCTCTGGAATGGCGTATGCTTGGTTCTTAGGTGCCAATCCCGTTACGGCTGTTAACCAAGCGGCCATTTTAAAAATAGCTTCGTTTATTGTGCTGGCCCCCGTAATAGGTATGATTATTTCCGTCATCATTACCTTGATCATCATGAATATCGCCAAGAAAGCCCGACCTTCGACCGCAGAAAAGTGGTTTAAAGTGGGGCAGTTGATATCGTCGGCAGGGTTAAGTTTCGCGCACGGCGGAAATGACGCCCAAAAGGTCATGGGGATTATCGCAACTGCTTTAATCGCGGAGCAGGTTATTCCGGATTTCGAGGCTATGCCCGCTTGGGTACCACTCTCCTGTTATGCTGCGATTGCTGCGGGAACAATGAGTGGGGGCTGGAAAATTGTAAAAACAATGGGAACGAAGATTACCAAAGTAACGCCACTGGAAGGTGTTGCTGCGGAAACGGCAGGTGCAGCTACGCTGGGTATCACGGAACATTTTGGTATTCCGGTATCGACTACACACACGATTACAGGGTCTATTATCGGCGTTGGTGTAGTGAAACGGGTATCCGCGGTACGCTGGGGGGTCACGATTAGTCTATTATGGGCATGGATATTGACCATTCCGGTAAGCGCGGTGTTAGGCGGGATAACCCTTGCCATTATCCATTTTATCTTATAGCGCGTAAGGTTTTGACTACAAAATGTAACCTTTTATTGATAATCAGATAAAAAAAATAGAAAAGTTTGGGTATTCTAAATAATATCTATACTTTTACGCGTGCAAATTCGTTGTAGAACAGCAAATTTGCACTGCAAACATAAAATTTTAACATAGTCGATTTTTTGGCATCGTTCTTGTTAATGTTATGTTAAATTTAAAAAAGGGAAACAATTTAAAATTTTTAATAACCTTAAAAACAAGAGTATGAACTATTCTACAATTAAAAAAACAGCTGTTGCAGCGTCTTTAGTAGCCGCATTAGGCTTTGCTGAGCACGCACAAGCGCAAACTCCAACTGTATTTGGTGGAAGATCACAATACAGAACCTGGTCTATCGGTGTACAAGGTGGTATTACTACACCTAACGTACTTGTTGGTGGATCTAACGCGTTCGGTCAGAAAGTGGGTTATTTCCAAAACAAAGTTGGTGAATACTACGGTTTGACTGTACGTAAACAATTCTCTAACTTATTCGGTTTGGAATTAGAAGGTAACCGTGGTAAAATTAAAACATACAACCACAACCTTTCTGGTCCTGCTAGCGAAGGTATGTACAATGCTTCTTCTGCTCAAGTTGATGTTAACTGGGCAGCTAGCTTGAACGGTGTATTCCAATTGGGTACAATCGATTTCTTAAGAAGAGAGAATGCAGTTAATTTCTACGCGAAAGTAGGTTTAGGGGTATTAGCAAGTAACCCTGTATTGTATTCAGACAATGATTTCCAAAACGTTGCACATGATTACAAGGGAACTTGGGGTGAAGAGGTATTCGGAGATCGTGAACCAGACGGAACCAAAGACTACAAATTGAGTGGGTTCGTTCCAGTTGGTTTAGGTGTTAAATTCAAATTATCTGAAGTTGTTGCCTTGAACTTGGGTTACACGATGAACTTTACCGACGACAACTTGTTGTATGGTCACAGCAGAAATACAAATGCTAAAGGTAAATTCTCTAATGTCTATGGTGGTTTAGAATTCACACTAGGTTCACGTGACAAAGAGAACTTGACTTTCACAAACCCTGTTGCTACATTGTACGACGAGTTGAAAGATCCTTCTTTGCGTAACGAAGTGGAAGCTTTGAAACAACGTGTATCTACATTGGAAGGTACTGTTGATCAATTGAGCAAAGACTCTGATGGTGACGGTGTATCTGATAAATTCGACAAATGCCCTGACACACCTGCTGGTACTCCAGTTGATGGTTCAGGTTGTCCTATCAAATTCCCTGAGCCTGTAGTTCAGAACAACGCTACGCAAGGTGACTACTACGCGCCTATTCAATTCGAGTTTGATAGCTCTGTATTGAAAACGGAATCTTATTCAACTTTAGATAAGTTGGCGAAAGAAGTACGTGATAACAACTCTTCTGTAAACCTTGATGGTTACGCTTCTGCTGAAGGTACTGAAGCTTACAACTTGAACTTATCTAATGACCGTGCGAACGCAGTGAAACAATACCTAGTTAACGCTGGTGTATCTGCTTCAAGTGTTACTGCAACTGGTTACGGTGAAGACAACCCTGTTGCTTCTAATGCAACTGAAGAAGGTCGTATTCAGAACCGTCGTGTTGAAATCAAAGTAAAATAAGTATTTCTTTCTTTTAACAAAGAAATATCAATAATGAAAGCCGATCCTTATACAGGATCGGCTTTCCTGTTTATTATCAATAATTTACGCTATCTTTGCAGTGCTGTATGTGAAAATGTGGAAAATAAAATCATTAGTTATCACATTTTCTTCATAAATTTCTTCTACGGTACTTATTAGAAAACGAAAGGAGTGATATGGAAGAAGATTTCGAATTTGGCTCGCCCGAAGAACAAAAGTTATCTGTAGATCGATATGAGGAGATGCTCCGCAATGAAGATCAATATTTCTTTGATGCGAAGGCTTTTGAAAGCATCATAGAGTACTACACCGATAAAGAAGATCCTGTTAAGGCTCTCCAAGTGGCAGAATATGCGAAAAATCAGCATCCTTATGAATCTGCATTCCTACTGAAGAAAGCACAGCTTTATATGCGGACAGGGCAATTGGACAAGGCTTCAGAAGAGTTGGATAAGGCGACCATCCTGGAACCTAATAGTGGAGAGGCGTTTCTTTTAAAAGGGAATATCGCCTTATTGCAGGGAGATGTGGATGAGGGCGAACAGCTTTTTCTATATGCAATTGAATTGGGAGAGGATTCTGCTGAGGCTTATTTTCAGATCGCAGAACTATACCAGATTAAGGGGGATTATGAAAAAGCGATCGTTTACCTAAAGAAATCGCTGGAGGCGAACATGGAAAACGACGATGCGCTCCATGCGTTGGCGTTCTGCTATGAAATTGTTGATAGACCGGAGGAGTGCGTGACTTTCTATAAATCGTATATCGATTCGGATCCGTACGCTTATGCAGCCTGGTTTAACCTAGGTTTGGTATATGAACGATTGGATAACCTTGAAGACGCCATCGATGCGTATGATTATGCGATTCTAATCAACGAATCCTTTGTCCCTGCGTATTTTAATAAGGGAAATGTCTTGGTCAACATACAGAAATATACGGAGGCCATTGGTGTTTATAAACAGACTTTTGAATACGAACGCCCTACGGCGGATGTCTATTGTGCTATAGGCGAATGTTATGAGAAGCTTGAGCAAATGGATGAAGCGCGCGAAAATTATAAAAAGGCGGTTAAACTTGATCCTCTTTTGGCAGATGCATGGTTCGGAATCGGCGTGACGCTAGATTTTGATGATCGGTATTTTGAGTCGCTTCATTTTTACAAAAAGGCGTTGGAATTGGAAGATAGCAACCCGGATTACTGGTTTGCCATTGCTGATGCACGCTATAAACTAAAGCAATTCGAAGAATCCGAATTTGCGTATAATAAAGTGGTACAGCTTAGTCCCACGGACGTGGAGGCGTGGCTAGACTTTTCGTCTATTTATTTTGAGCAAGGTAAATATGAGGAGGCAGTCGACGTCATCGCTGATGCGATCAAGAAAAATCCGGATGCGTCAGAACTCTATTACAGGTTGGTCGCGTATCTATTCGCGCAGGGGAAATACAATGAGGCTTTAAACTTTCTGGAATTAGGGTTGGCGACGAATCCGGATAAATTTCACATTTTGTTCGATTATCTTCCGCAATTACAGGGAAATAAGATTATTGTCGATATCATCAACAAGTATAAAAATAACTCATGAAGAAACTCGGATTAATTGGTTATCCTCTTGGGCATTCGTTTTCAAAAAAATTCTATCTGGAAAAGTTTGAACGCGAAAATATTACCGACTTTCACTATGACCTTTATCCTGTGGAAGATATTTCTTCCTTCCCACAGCTATTTGAACGTGACCTGGCTTTCTATGGTTTCAACGTAACGATTCCGCATAAACGGAATGTGATGCGCTTTCTAAATGAATTTTCGCCGGAGGCAGCGGAGATCAATGCTGTTAATTGTGTACAGATACGTTGGCGGGGAGGGAAACCTTACCTCAAAGGGTTTAATACAGACGCTTTCGGTTTTGAACAGTCGTTACGACCACTTTTACAACGTCAGCATACACGTGCGTTGATCTTTGGAAATGGGGGGGCGGCACAAGCGGTGTTATTCGTATTGAATAAACTGGGTATCCCGTTCAAGACGGTTAGCCGAAATAAAAGCAATGGGGATCTTACCTATGCCGAGCTGACGGAAGACATGATCGCTTCGCATAAGTTGCTCATCAACTGTTCTCCGGTGGGCACATTCCCCCATATAGAAGATGCTCCCGACATACCATACGAGGGGATCGGCCCGGAACATCTACTATACGATTTAATCTATAATCCTGAAGAAACGGCTTTCTTGCAAAGCGGTAAAAAGCAGGGAGCCACTATAAAAAATGGCCTAGAGATGCTTATTCTTCAGGCTGAAAAAAACTGGGAGATCTGGAATCAAGAAGACTAGCGATTAATTTATATTTTTGTTGGTATGTTACATGTCCATTCTTTTATATTTAATGCTTTTCAGGAAAACACGTATATTGTATACGATGATGATGGCTTATGCGCCATTTTTGATCCCGGTATGTCCAACCATGCGGAACAGACAACACTGGTTTCCTATATAGAGCAAAATAGGTTAAAACCCATCGCGCTATACAATACGCATTGTCATATAGATCATGTGTTAGGGAATCATTTTATTTATGAGACATATGGATTAATTCCTCAGTTTCATGAAGGGGAGGTTCCTGTTCTCGTGGCGGTACAAAACATGGCTCCTATGTATGGATTTCGATATGAAACCTCTCCGATTCCGGAAACTTTCTTAGCGGAGGGAGAAACCATCACCATTGGCACACAAAGTCTTCGCCTCTTGTTTCTTCCTGGCCATTCGCCGGCACATTTGTGCTTCTATGCTGCAGAGGAGGGTTTCGTGATTGGTGGAGACGTGCTTTTTCGAAACAGTATAGGGCGGACTGATTTGCCCGGCGGCGACCACCAACAGCTACTTCATAATATCCGCCAGAAAATGTACACGTTGCCCGATGAAACCGTGGTTTACCCCGGCCATGGCCCTTCGACGACCATAGGATTTGAAAAACAAACAAACCCATTTGTTCGGGAATAAAAAAATGAAGCTATCTCTCTTTTTTGCGAAACGATATTTATTTTCTAAAAAGTCTGTTAACGCGATCAATATTATATCGGCCATTAGCGTTATCGGAGTGCTGGTGAGCAGTGCGGCATTGGTCATCGTCCTATCGTTTTACAATGGCATGGAGAACCTTATTTTATCGCTATACAGCACCTTTGCACCTGAGCTTCGGATAGAACCCGCGACGGGTAAGGTGTTCGACGCAACGCAGCCGGTTTTTGGTGACTTGCGCAACAACCACGAGATACAGAGTTATTCGGAGATATTAGAAGACAAAGTGCTCGTTCAGTACGATAATCAGCAATTTGTGGCCCAAATCAAGGGCATAGAGCCGCAGAGCCTTCTTAAAGTCGATCATCGAGGCATGTTATATGCGGGGAGTTTAGACATCGCTCGAGATAGCATACCCCGGGCATTACTTGGCGCACAAATACAAACTAATCTCCGAGTCCCTATTGGGGGAGATGAAAACAATATCCATCTTTTTTCACCACGAAAGGGTGCCTCGGGAACAAGCATTAACCCCATGGATGATATAAACATCCGTCAGCTTGCTCCTGTCGGTGTGCTTCATTATGAACCGGGATTCAATGATCTTATTATCACCCCCCTTGCTTTCGCCAAAGATCTCCTTAACGAGCACGAATATGTTTCCGCTATTGAGATTTACACAAAAGATTCCAGCAGAGTAGCCCACTTTCAAGAAGAAATACAGCGAAGCCTCGGCAAAGATTTTATTGTGAAAAATCGGGAGCAACAAAATCCGCTATTATATAAAACGGTACGTTCCGAAAAATGGATTGTCTTTTTTATTCTAACGGTGATTGGCATTATCGCTATATTTAATATTATTGGCTCGTTGACGATGCTGGTTATTGACAAGAAACAGGATATGACCATATTGGCCAGCCTCGGGGCAGATAAATCCCTCATTCAACGTATATTTTTTCTCGAGGGGGTAATGATTGCTTTTATCGGGGGATTGATAGGGATTGGTGTCGGATTTATATTCTGTTTGCTCCAAGAAAAGTTTGGCATTATCCGCACGGGTGAGGATGTGAGCCCAATATTGGATATCTATCCGGTTGACATACGTGTAATGGATTTCGTATTGGTGTTTGCTACGGTGATGGCCGTGGCCTTGCTGGTTTCTTTTATATCGTCCCTGCTAAGTGTACGGGAATTGGAAAGGGATGTCGGTCTCCGCCCGCTTGATTAATTTAATACTCTAGACGCTTTCTACTATAGTCACCTTTAACAATGGAATTTATAAAGGAACCCCATGCAAACGGACTAAACAATGGATTCGCAAAGCGTTGATTTACGGCTTTATTGGACATATTGATATGGCGCTGCAAGGAGTTAAATGTTTGAATTTCTTCCGCGCTTCTTGGTACGACCTGTGACAATGCGGCCAGGGCATCTGGTGAAAGACTATTCCGGATGCGAGATATATTGTCGTCGCTGACATCCAACGCCATAAATGCCATGTTAAATTCCTCTATACTTGCCCAGGGAAAAGGCATAACAGCAGGCAGCTCAATGACCAAGCTTTTCATATTGATTTTCGCGGTAAATTTATCGGAAGCTGTTTCAGGTATAACGAACTCCACCGGTTCGAATCCAACGGACGTAAATCGAATGGTATCACCTACGTGCGCAACGAAAGAAAAAAAACCTTCATTATTAGCCGCGTGCACCTGATTGTTATAACTGGCATTTGTTACTGTAACAAAGGGCACAGGAAGCTCACCCCCCACCGAACTGATCAGTCCGCTGAATTGTATGATTTTCCGTTCTTGTGCTAATGCCGTCGTCCACGAAAGCGAAAGAAAGAACATCAATATAAGTACAGAATAAAATCTTCCCGCCATGTTTCAAATTTATACAATCTTCGTCCACGAAGGCTGTTAATTTTTGTTAACCACCTAAATTTTTACATTGGACTAATGGCATTGGGATCGTTCATGTCGGTCAAATTGATCGCTTCGACGCTGGTGATTTCCGGAACGGATTTCTTTATCGCTTGTTCCAGACCCGCTTTAAAGGTCATGATGCTCATGGAACAACTTGCACAAGTTCCCAGCAGCTTCAATTTAACGACATTGTCTGGAGTGATTTCTTCTACAACGACGTTTCCGCCATCCGTTTCCAAATAAGGACGGATGGTATCCAATGCCTGTTCTACGCGCTCTTGTAATGTCATTTCTGTTCTTAACCCCTTTTGTTTATGTTGTAAAGATAGGCAATTTATTAAAATTATCGTGTTTATCAACAATAATCCGTAAGAATTCAACATTTCATTGACAGTATGCGGAAATGCGGTTAAAGAATGTTAAACACCTTTGTTTAAGTAGGTTTAGCTATAAAATTGGATTATATTGCGTCCCTAAAATTTAATTGAATCTTATCTGAATTTGACGTATCTTTGTGAAATGTTTTTAAATAGACGTATTTTTTCCTTATGGGCAGGCTTGTTGCTGATCGTACTAGCTGTCGGTTGCAAAAGCAAGTTTGAAAAGCTTCGCGCCAGCAACAATATTGCTATGAAATACCAAGAAGCTGTCAAGCTTTATGAAAAGAAAAAGTATAGTAAAGCTATTATTCTTTTCGAAGACTTGCAAAATAAGTACCGTGGGCAAGCGGAGGCCGAGGACCTTTATTATTACACGGCTTATACCGCTTATCGTTTAAGAGATTACACCTCGGCCAGGTATCATTTCAAGAATTTCTCTACGACATACCCTAACAGCGCTCGTGCAGAAGAGTGTCGCTTTATGGCAGCTTATTGTTTTTATGTCGATTCGCCTCGTCCGTCTCTTGATCAGGAGAATACACGGAAAGCTATCGATGAGTTGCAGTTATTTATCAATCTGTATCCAGAGGGAGATCGGACAGAAGAAGCAGGGCAGTTGATACAGAACTTACGCGATAAACTGGAACAAAAGGCCTTTGCTAACGCAAAATTATATTATGACATGGGGCAACCAGATGATTATCGCGCGGCCGTAATTGCTTTTGAAAGTATGCTTAGACAATATCCGGATACGCGATATGCCGAAGAAATCGAGTTTTTGATTTTGAAATCACAATATCTGTTTGCGCAAAACAGTATGCCCTATAGACAGGAGGCACGGTTTAATGAGGCACTTGATTATTACCAATCATTTGTAGAAAGCTATCCTCAGAGTAAATTCAAAAAAGACGCGGATGATTTACGATCCAATGCCGAAAAGCAGATTGCCTATGTCGTCAGACGTATGGACGAAATCAACAAAATGCGTGAAGAGCATGAGCGAGAATTAGGTATTGCAAAAGAAGAGGCTGCTTTACAGGAGAGCACATCGGTAGTACAATAAGCGTTCCTCGGTAAAACAGCCGATAACGGCAAGAGAGAGAACAAATATATGAGTTTATTTAAGTTTGAAATTTTATAATACATTTTAACGATGAGTCAACATAAAAACACTTCTATTCCTTCATCAACAATAACACGTGATTTGAGAGAATTAGACAAAGGCACGGAGAACATTTATGAATCTATCGTCGTCATTGCTAAACGCGCCAACCAAATTTCCGTAGATGTGAAGGAAGAATTGAATGGCAAATTGGCAGAATTCGCAACGACTACCGACAATCTAGAGGAGGTCTTCGAAAATCGCGAGCAAATCGAGATTTCCAAACATTACGAACGTATGCCCAAGCCATCTCTTGTGGCGATAGACGAGTTTTTAAACGACAAAGTCTACTTTAGAAATCCTGCCAAAGAACAAGAATAGTCCGTTCCGGGATGTCATTAAAAGGCAAAAATATAGCAATTGGTGTATGCGGTGGTATCGCCGCATATAAAATTGCATCTCTTGTCCGTCTTTTGGTTAAAGAAAACGCTAATGTACAGGTTATCATGACACCTGATGCCAAAGAGTTTATTACGCCACTTACTTTAGCCACGCTGTCTAAACGTCCCGTTCTCGCTGATTATATTAACCGCCATACCGACACCTGGAACAATCATGTGGAACTAGGCCTTCATGCGGATTTATTGCTTATTGCACCTGCTACCGCCAACACGTTAGGCAAGATGGCCCACGGTATGTGCGATAACCTCCTACTAGCGACTTATCTTTCTGCCAAATGTCCGGTTATGTTTGCTCCGGCAATGGATCTCGACATGTGGTTACATCCAAGTACACAGGAAAATGTTAAGCGTTTGCAAAGCTTTGGAAATATCCTGATTGCGCCGGGAAATGGCGAACTTGCAAGTGGTCTAATTGGTGAGGGGAGACTGGCCGAGCCAGAAGAAATACAACAACAAATCCGACAGTTCTTTCACCACTCTTCGTCTCTAAAAGGTAAGAAAGCACTCGTAACTGCTGGTCCAACGCATGAAGCTATTGATCCCGTCCGTTTTATAGGAAATCATTCTAGCGGAAAAATGGGTTATGCCATTGCATCCGCTTTGCAATCGATGGGAGCAGTGGTAACACTCGTAAGTGGCCCTACGCAACTTCCAACACCCCCAAAAGTACATCGCCATGATGTCACATCAGCACAGGAAATGTTGGAGACTTGTGCAACCTATTTTGATGCAGCTGACATCATTGTAATGAGTGCTGCGGTGGCTGATTATACACCTGTGGAAATCGCCGATCAAAAAATTAAGAAAAGCGGTGCAAATCTCAACATAAGCTTGAAGAAAACCGTGGATATTCTGGCAACGTTAGGTAAACGCAAAACCAACAGACAGACCTTAGTCGGTTTTGCACTGGAGACGGAAAACGCACTTCAAAATGCGCAAGATAAACTGAAACGCAAGAATTTGGATTATATTGTATTAAACTCTATGCAGGACGAAGGCGCGGGTTTTGCGGGAGATACCAATAAAGTCACGATCATTGATCGATCCGGCGAGATCCGGCCGTTCGAATTAAAAAGCAAAAAAGAAGTAGCCGATGATATAGCGGCTATGATCAAGCTTCATCAGGAGGTTATAAATTCATAATTCGCACTTCTGTGGGATAATAATTATTGACCCTATTAGCCAATACTTTAACCCAGCCCAAATTTATTCCCTTATATCGTACCAAACACCAACCGGAATTTACTGCATCGAAATCTTCTCTCGCTAAACTTTTCTTTCGTAGAAATTGAAGTGCTACATCCTCAGTCACTTCCTGCGCAGGCAAGTCGCTCCGTATGTGTATGCTACAAGCCAAATCGTGTGATGGTAACAGTTCAGTCCCCGTCCATTTTCCCATATCCGTTCCGGCTTGTTTAATATATAGAACTTGTTGTAACCATTTTAGCTCTTCCTCATACCTTTTGGGAAAAATATGGATATGACCACTATGCATAAACGGCACATGCTCCGCCTGTTGCCTTGTCCAATCTACAACTACGCCTAACGGAGCGTGATTTTTTTCTGTCTTTATTTTTTTCTTACTAAATGTTGACTGATCTTCTTTTTTTCTCAATACAGCAATATAAAAACCTTCTCCTTTCACTTTATGCGGATAAAAGCGATATCCGAAAGCCTGATGTTCGGTCGACCGTGTCTCCTCAATACCCCAATCGGAATCAAAGGTAATACGAATGGATTCAAAAGAAAATGCTGTCTGTATCCAATCTACTATATCTTCATTCTCCTCCCTAGAATAGGAACAAGTAGAGTATAGCAGATAGCCATCTGTAGCCAGTGCGCTTAAGGATTCTGCTAGAATTCTTTTTTGCCTGTCACTACATAGTTTTACATTGGCTAGCGACCATTCGTCTATTGCTTCTTGATCTCTTCGAAACATTCCAGAACCCGAGCATGGAGCGTCAACCAATAATAGGTCAAAGTACCCCGGTAAGCGCTTAAATGTAGACGGATCATTATTTGTGACAACGACGTTCGAGGTGCCCCAATGAACGATATTACCCGTCAAGATGTTTGCTCGCGATTTGATTACCTCATTCGACACCAATAAGCTTTCGCTTCCTAAGTAATTCGTTAATAAGGTAGACTTACCGCCCGGCGCAGCGCAAAGATCTAGTGCCTTTGTAACGCTGTTCTCCAGCCCAATTTCCTTTAAGATGTGTGCTATAAACATGGAAGATGCTTCTTGTACATAATAGCATCCGGCGTGGTAAAGCGGATCTAGCGTAAAAACTGGTCGTTGTGTAAGATAATAACCTGTATCACACCAAGGAACAGGGCTAGCATTTTCAAATGGTATCGTTGTTTGCTTTAAGGGGTTCAAGCGAACGGAGGTAATCTTGTCTCCTTGTTCATGTATATTATTGAAAGCTTCAGAATCAAACCCTTCTTGTTCATTCAATCTTTTAATAAGTTCATTCGGTAAAAAATTACTCATCGTTTAACGTTTATTCATATCTAAATCATTATTACATGAGCTCACAAGCTCAGTTATCCACATCAATGCTTGACCAATTACCATAACGTAAATATTTCTCTGTAAATTTACCACAATCAGCAAATAATCACAAAACAGATCATTATAGAATAGTTAAATTAATATACATGAAGAATTTCAAAAAGTATTATATCATCGCTGCTCCTCCCGAAGATGTTTATAAAGCGTTAACAACAGAAATCACGATTCGGCTGTGGACCGGAGATGAGGTGATGTTGGATCCGCGGGAAGGTGGAGAATTTTCTATGTGGGATGGAGCTATTACCGGAAAATTCACACATCTTCATCCTTATAAAAAGATTGTCCAGCAATGGTATTTTGGAGACCAGGAGGAGGACTCTATTGTTACGATAAAACTGCACGAGCATAAAAAAGGCACTTCTTTTGAATTAGAGCATACCCATATTCCGGATGAAGCTTTTGACGATATTGTAGAAGGTTGGAACGACACCTATATGGCATCACTTATAGAGTTTTATGCGGAAGATTGATCCATAAAAAAAGCCCCTGCATATATATGCAGGGGCTCCGTATAAAGATCGGCACCGACCTACTCTCCCACCTGTTACGGCAGTACCATCGGCTCTGGCGGGCTTGACTGCTCTG